>Ga0194060_10000639_pt1 | contig 25465 bp, 13 predicted proteins | sample SepL225m_MetaG_FD_163427 | JGI IMG/M metagenome (GOLD analysis project Ga0194060, IMG submission 163427) | Anoxic zone freshwater microbial communities from boreal shield lake in IISD Experimental Lakes Area, Ontario, Canada - Sep2016-L222-5m | ecosystem: Environmental > Aquatic > Freshwater >... | reverse complement strand
GCTCCAGCCCGCCCACGAGCGCGCCCAGGCCGAGCGCCAGCACGCCATCGACGCCGCCGCCCAGCAGCTCGCCGCCGCCCAGGCCGCCGTGGCACTTGCCACCGATGACGCCAGCCGAGCCCGCGCCGAGGCCCAGGCCCGCAACGCCCAGGCCGACCTCACCATTGCGGTTGACGCCCAGGCCCGCATGCGGGCGGAGCAGGGCGTCGAGCGCCAGCGGCTCCAGGCCGCCCTCGCCGCCGCCCAGGCCGACCTCGATGCCCTCCCGGCGCGCCAGGCCGACGAGCGCGCCGCACTGGAGGCCCGTCTCGCCGCCGACCTCGCCCGCGCCCAGGGCCGCGCCGACGCCGCCCAGGCCGCGCTGTCCGGCGACGCCGCCCGCACTGAGGATGACCATCGCCGCGCCGAGGCCACCGCCCAAGCCCAGGCCAGCGCCGATACCGCCGCCACCAGCGAAGCCTGGTTGGCCCAGGCCACCCAGCAGGCCGGGGACTGGGCGACCGCCGCCGCAGCCACCGCCGCCGCCATCCCCACCCCCTGGCCAGCGCAGGTCATCGCCCGGGCCGCCGGGCGCGTCGCCCGCATCAGCGCCGAGGAGCGCGGCGGTCGCCTCGTGGTCACGATCGAGCTGGCGGCGCTGTAGGGGAGGAACGCCAACACGCGGCCCGCCGAGTGTAGTACAGCCTTCGCCCGAGTCTACGCAGTACGCCGCCGGGGAGATGATCCCCGGCGGCGTAACTTTTTGGGCATCTGAGTCGGTGTAGGGAAATGAGAGCGGTGTCGAAAGAATCCCTACATTGTGTCTGACCAGAGCGCAGCCTAAGAGCTATCATCCACTGATATGCGATACCATGTTGACCATGTTTCAAGAATATGCTAAAGTAAATCTATATCATTATTGGAAGACCAAAAGGACACAGAGCCATGTTCACCTTTGACACAAAGCGTACCATGCAACTCCGACGAGAGCTGTCGGCCAAGCTCAACCGCGACGTCACGCTGGCGGAGGTGGCTCGTGAGGTTTCAGCACGGCTGGTCAAGATGGGCGAGAAGCCCATTGGGCTGCAGGTGATCCGCAGGCTGGAGGCTCGCCAGCCCCAGCACCTTGATATCGCGACACTGAACGCGCTCGCATCGTTCTATCGAAGCTACGGCCTTGATGTGAGTACACTCGTGCGCTACGTCGAGGACACAGACAAAGAGGAAGACAGTGGCAAAAATATAGTGCCGCACTACGCATCAGCGTAGCACGGCACCCGTCTTCGCAGCGACCCGAGCGCTCCCAAGCAATCATCGCTGCGCTTACACGCCCTTCGCCCAAACGGCCTAAAGACCGTCAGTGAGAAGAGCTTGTGGATGTCCATTCGATGGCTGCGCCCAACAGCGACCGAAAGACCCCACTCGCGACACTCTCTTGACGTTCCTACCGGCTCCCTGCCACATCCGTGTCGTCACTGACGACGCACTATGTGTGCATTAGGCTCTACAGCATAGCACAACACGGCCCATCTGAACAGAGACCAAGCATTAATTTCTCTTAACTTCTTACCGAGGATGACACACCACATGGCTATCGTTCCCCCGATTCCCGACGACCCGGCGCTCCTGCGACAGCCGACCGGGGTGCGCTTTGCCGATATTCCCGTCCCGTTCCTACTCCTCTCCAAGTACCCCAGCGACCCCGATACGGTCATGACCTGGCTCGTGCGGGCGATGGCCGAACGGGAGGACGCCGCCCTCGGCATGCCCCCCCGCGAGGAGTACTTCCTCGCCGCTACCGCCGGGATCGACCTTGAGGATTTCGGGTACTGCACCGACGGGCTCATTGCCGACCACTGGCTCACCCGCGACCCCAACGGCACCATCCGCGTGCCCTGGGGCCACATCTACGAGACCAGCGTCGAGGCCGCATGGCAGCTCCAGCAGCACGTCACCGCCCTCCGCGCCCGTCACGCCGCAAACCAAGCCGCCGCCTCGCCCAGCCAGCAGCCGCTCGATCTTGAATAAGGCACCCTGATGCAATCATCTGCCTTCCCTGTGCCCACAGCACATCCCGATACGACGGAAGACGCGATGACGACCGACGCGCACGATCTGCTCGACGCCGTCCAGGAGCACGAGTCGGACTGGACCATCGCGTGGCTGATCGCCCACGCTGACCCCGAGCTCTGGGCGCCCCGCCAGTTCATTATCGTCGATGAACTGACCAAGGGCTCGCCGACCCTGGCCGCCACCTGGCGCGCAATCTACCGGCTCTGGGTCTTCTACCGGCCCAGCGGGCGCTTCCGCTTCGGCCTGCGCATGATCGCCGATGTCGGCGGCGTCGGGCGCGGCCACCTCAGCGGCGCAAGCGGCGCGATCCGCAAACTGGTTGAACTCGGGCTGATCACGGTCACCGGCATGGACGCGAACCCCCGCGATGATGCCGTACGCAGCGACCGCTGGGCGTACTCGATTGACCCCGCCCACCTGGAATCGCTGAGCATCCGCCTCATCCGCTCACGCATCACCGCTGGCCTGCGCGTCGCCCCCCGCCGCCCCCCCGAGGCCCAGCAGCGCGACCTCTTCGCGGCCCTCGACATGGCACCCGCCGAGGCCATGCTGGATCTCGTCGGTGCCGAGGATGTGGCGCAGCCCTTCCTCGAGATCCCCGGTGCGGCACCGTTGGGTGCCAGCGTCGCCGCGTACCGGCACTCGTCGGTGCCGTCAGCGTCGGCAGCACCGGCGGGTGCCAGTGTTCTGGGCAGACTGGCACCGTTGGGTGCCACCGCTCAGATCGAACTGGCACCGGCGGGTGCCAGTGTTCTGGGCAGACCGGCACCGTTGGGTGCCACCGCTCAGATCGAACTGGCACCCGTCGGTGCCACGTTTACCCCGGTTGACACCAATTGCGCCGTGATGTGGCACCCAGCGGAGCCAGTGGCACCCGTTGGTGCCGCGTTCACCCCTGGACTGGCACCCGCCAGTGCCGACCGGCACCCAACGGTGCCGGAGATGGCACCCACCGGTGCCACATTTTTCCCAGTGGACGGCGAGGGATGGAGGGATGGATCGATAGAGAGAAAGAGGGAGAGTGTTCCGCACACACCCGCGCCAATGATCTCGCTCTCGGAGATCGAACAGCTCATCGAGCGCACGCTTGCGCGCCAGTTCGCCCACCTGAACGCAGGCCCACCGCCGCAGGCGGCACCCCCACCGGAACCCCGCGATTCGCGCATCCGCGACTTGATCCCTACCACCGTCCCGCCCGCCCCTCCGGGCGAGCCGGTGCTCTCCCTGCCCCTGCTAACCATCTGGGAGACCATTAACCAGCTTCGCACCGTACCCGATTCTGATCTCGTACAGATCAAGATGCTCATCGAGCGCTACCGCGAGATCACGGATGGCCACAGCACCTACTGGCTCGGGCGCGTCATGCTCTTCGCGGATATGTGCCGCAACGATCAGGAACCAATCAAGATCAAGCTGATCAACAGCTACATGTACCGCATGCGCGGGGTTGGCTATTCCACCGAGACCCTGGAGGATCGCACGATCAAGGCCGAGAAGGGAGCAACCGAGTCCGACCGCGCCGAGCGTCGTTCGCGACCTGCTGCGTCAAACCAATCCGCTCCTGCCGAATCGGTTACTCACCCCGCCATCGCCGCCTACATTGCCGCATTCGGCAAAACCCCCAATGACGTGCAGATCACGCAGATGGTGGAAACGGTGACCGATAACGCCGCATGGCAGCGCGTGCTCACCGACTGGCAGGCCAACGGCTGGCAGCCGGGCGGCGTGGCCAAGATGCTCGACCGCTACCACAAGGAGACGGTCGGCATCACCTCCGAGACGTCGGTGAGCATCAGGTGGATCTACGGCCATCCCGACCTGACCTGCGATGAGCGAGCTGACTGGATCCGCAGGTTTCACGCCGCGCCTACCGCTGCCGAGCAGCGGAATGTGGTGATCCGTCTGATCCAGGATCGCCCGACGACGGAAGATGCGTTGCTCGTGTAGGAATCGGTCTCCATTTGAGCGGAGGAGTTTGCATGATCGAGCGCAACGTCCCTTTTGACATCATTGCCGAGCGCAGCGTCCTGGGCGCGGTGCTCATGGAGCGCGACGCCATCCTGGTGATCAGTGACGCGCTGCACCCCGAGGACTTCTACCTAGAGAAGCACGCCTGGGTGTACGAGGCCATGCTGGCCTGTCTGGCGAAGCGCACCCCGCCCGACCTGACCACCATCGCTAGCGAACTGCGCCGCCAGGAGCGGCTCGATATGGTCGGCGGGCTCGCCTTCCTGGGCGACCTGCTCAGCGAGGTGCCGACCGCCGTCCACGTGGAGTACTACGCCACATCGGTTGCGAACGCCGCGACATTGCGCCGCCTGATCGAGGCGGGCGGGACGGTCGTCGCCCTGGGCTACGACACCGAGCCGGATATAGAGCAGACCCTCGATAAGGCCGAGCAGGTCATCTACGCGGTCAGCCAGCGCCAGCGGGGGGCCGACTTCACCCCGCTCAGCACGGTGGCGCAGCGGTACTTCGACGAGGCGCAGCGGGACGACGATACCCGAATTGCTCCCACCGGCCTGATCGACCTCGACGCCAAGCTGGGTGGCGGCCTGCGCCCCGGCCAGCTTGTGCTCTTGGCCGCCCGCCCGAGCATGGGCAAGTCGGGCCTCGCCATGAGCATCGCCTATCACCTGGGCGTCCTCAAGCGCCAGAGCGTGGGGATCGTCAGCCTGGAGATGAGCGAGCCGGAGCTGATGGAGCGCCTGCTGGCCATCCACACCGGTATCAACACCCAGGAGATCGCCCAGCGGATGCGGCGGGGCGACTCGCAGGTCGTGACCGCGCTCGGTGACATCGCCGACGCGCCGATCGCCATCGAGGATAGCGCGGGGCTGACGGTGATGGATGTGCGGTCGAAGGCCCGCCGACTGGCGACCGTGAGGCCGCTCGACCTGCTGATCGTGGACTACCTCCAGCTCCTGATGAGCGACGGTAAGGACTCGCAGAACCGCAACGAGGAGGTCTCGAAGATCTCGCGCTCGCTCAAGCTGTTGGCCCGCGAGCTTCAGTGCCCCGTCCTTGCGCTCTCCCAACTTTCGCGTGCGGTCGAGGGCCGCAGCAGCAAGGTGCCCCAGCTCTCCGACCTGCGCGACAGCGGCGCGCTGGAGCAGGACGCGGACATTGTGCTGTTTATCTATCGTGGGGACGTCTACGCCGAGGCGGGGGCACCGCGCACGAACATTGCCGAGATCCACCTGTCCAAGCAGCGCAACGGCCCGCTGGGGGTGGTGATGACGCGCTTTGATGCGCCCACTGTGCGGTTCACGAATCTATCCACGCGGTAGAATGGTGGACGGTGATGAACGCGCGTAGGGTGTTGCACGGCTGTGCCCTAGCGCTGAGGGCGGTATATGAAGAGCCTGCACAAATGTCGATGTCACTAGCCACCACGCCAGTCGCCACGCACGTATTAAGACGAGGTTAGAACCGACCGCATAAGGTTCGCGTTTTGCTGTTGAATGGCATGGGGCGAGAGCAAAACGCCTCTGGTCGCGTGCGTGTCATTTTTCCCCTCCTGATGACGAAAAGGCGATCACGGATCTCCTCACGCCGCAGTGCGGCTCGCGAAAGAGGTGTCTGATACGCTCCTGCACCGATGGAGGCAGCGCTAGGCTGCGCTCATTGTGATCAGCGCCGACCTGGGCCGCCTCGCCGATGCGATTCGCCGATTGACGCGCGGGCGGTAGGCCCCTGCCCCGATTCAGAACAATTGGATCGGGGCACACCCGTTGCCCCATCAGGTGGGACAGGGACAGCGCAGCTCGGTATCAGGTGACGAGCGCATATGACGGCGTTTGTACAAGCATGACGCATCAGCCGCCACCGTCCCGAAGCCGGATACGAGGAGATCGCTATGCACACCACCTTCGACATCATCGCCGCCCTATCTATCGCGATGGTCTGCAACGACATGCCCGCCGTGCGCCGCGCCCTCGCTGTCCTTGATGGTTGCATGACCCCAGAAGAGATAGGCGAGCTGCTGGCCCGGCTTGAGCAGATGCGAACACCAGCCCATGTGCCACGCGTGAGGGCGGGGCGGGCAATCGCTTGAACGGATGGATTGGTGGGTGAGGGATGCGGCATAGGTGTGGCGATTTCGACGCTCACGCTATCAGCGGCTTTCTGCTGCGCAATGCACGTGGGGGGTGTCGTTGAGGTTGTGCTCAACCAACGCTCACCGCTCGTGCGGGGCCTTTCCCATGGCTTGGATCTGCTCCTGCGCCCAGCGCATATTGCCATCAATTGGATCCAAATTTAGATTGACATGATGCATCGTGTCAAACCAGATTTGGCATACGTCACACCGATCAAGCTAAATGAATCGCGATCAGTGCGGGGCGCGGTCGCTGGATTCCATTGCAAGGGCGGCCTGGAGCAGCGCGAGTGCTTCTGCGTGCGCCCCGCTCTGCTGGGCCACCTCAGCTGCACGTTCAAGGTAGCATAGCGCCAGCGTAGCCTCCTCTGCGCGGCCCCAGTGTCCAGCGAGCAGCGCATAGTATGGAGACAAGTCCTGCGCATAGTGCTGTTCATACCACTCCGCGATCGTGCGATGCATCTGTCGACGCTGGGCAAAGAGCATCCGCTCGTAGGCCGCCTCGCGCACCGCCGGGTCTGCCCATATGACGACCCGCCCATCGGCGCTGCGCGTGAGCAGGCCGCAGCGACAGAGGCTGTCGAGCAGATCCTCCATCTGGGCTTCGGCATAGTCGGCTGGGATGATCGCCTGGAGTACATCCAGGCGCACATCCGACCCGATCACGCTGGCCGTCTTGAGGATGAGTTGCTCGGCACTCGACCGCTCATCGAGGATGGTTGTCAGGTGGTGGACGGGGCCGCTAGGGCGAAAGACCTGCTGGGGCGTGGCCTTACCCTTGACGTGGATCGGTGGTAGGGCCGCAAAATCCCAGCGCTCGGCGGCAGCGCGAGCGAGCTGTGTATCGCAGAGGATCGGGTCGGCCGCCATCATCAGCCGCGCCGCGAGGTTTGTGGCGTCTCCCAAGATTCCATAGGTGCGCTGGCGTGTCGCCCCATAGGCCCCGGCCCGCATGACCCCATAGGCGATCCCAACGCGCAATGTGCGATTGCCCGCAACTCCCGGCGGCGGAGTGAGAAGTTCGACACCAGCCTCCACTGCGCGGGCGGCGTCATCCGCGTGGGCGCGCGGGATGCCAAAAGCGGCGTAGAGGTAGTTGCCTTTATCGCCGATGGTTACCTGGAGCAGCACGCCGCCGTGACGCCGTATGACGTCTTGTGCCCAGCGCAGTAGCCGATCAATCTGCGCTTCGGCCTCCGGCTCTCCCTCGCAATCGATCTCGCCAAAGTGCAGAAAGAGTGCGGCGGCGAAGCGTAGCTCGGCGAGCAGCGCGCTTGCTCCGTCGCGCACCTTCATGTAGACATCGGCAAGCAGCCAGGGTCGCACATCCTCGTCGGCCAGATCTGGCTCGGCTGGCCACGGCGTCTCGGCCACCGGCACGGCGAGTCCCGCCAACACGGCCCAGCGATCACCCCGGAGATCGGTGCGCCACTCAGCGATGGTGATGACATCAGGGTGGGCTACGCAGATTGGTGCTGCAACTAACACCTCCCCACGTGTGGCAAGGTGCTCGCCCATGGCCAGGCTATCGATCACTCGACCGACCATAAGCTCGATCCGCTGGATCTCCGGGTCGCCGACGAGCCAGCGCCGTACGACTCCTACACTCACCGCCACCTTTAGCCCGCAAACATACGTGAAGCCGCTTGGCATGCGATAGGCTGGGATGCTGGTTATTGCCGCCTGCATCGCGCTGCCGCAGGCAGTGGCCCGTAGCCCGTCATCGTCAGGGAACCAGCAGGTGATCGCGTCACCGCTGAAACAGATCGCGCTGCCACGGTAACGGTGGAGGACGTCGATCAGCGCCTCGTAGACCCGATTGATCTGCCTAGTCAGCTCCTCGGCCCCGCGCTGGTGGCCCATCTCGTGCGCCAGCGACTCGGTGAGCGACGTGAAGCCAGAGATATCGGCGAAGAGTGCGGCACCCGCTGACATGTCGGGAATCGTGCCGTCCTCGGCGAGCGCGATCCGCCGATCCATTGGCACGTAGGCTGCCGCACGCTCATGGCGCGCCTGACGCCAGTCGGCCATGTCCTGCTCAAGCTGGAGGATCTGGCGCCGCATACGTTGCTCACGCAGATACACCTCGCTGGCCATGCGCTGAAAGACACGGGCGAGACGACCAAGGGCATCGGTACGTGCGCTGATCGGGTCAAGGGTATGCATGTCGAAGCGGCTCTCCTCCACCGCGATTGCCGCATCGGTCAGGTGCGCAACATGGCGGAGGTAGGCCAGTTCGTTATCACGCAGCCGCTTTTGCTCAAGGCAGGCGCTCACCCGCGCCTTGAGGAGCACCGGGTCGAAGGGCTTGGGCAAAAAGTCTACCGCCCCACCCAAAATGCCGCGTACGATATGGGCCATATCGGTCAGGGCCGAGATCACCACCACCGGGATGTCGCACGTCGCGGGGTTTGCCTTCAGCTGTTCCAGAACGCCAAACCCATCGATCACCGGCATCATGATATCCAGCAACAGCATATCGGGTGGCGTCTCAGCGACAATGGTGAGGGCCTCCTGCCCATTGCTCGCACGTAGCGTGGCATAGCCAAGGTCGTCCAGCTCTTGCTCAAGCAGATCAATGTTCAGCGGCTCATCATCGACAACCAGGATGGTGGCGGGATGTGCGACCCGCAGAGTCTTATCGCTCATGGTGAGGCTCCATAGGGGCGACGATTGCGTTTATCAGCGGAATCGTAAGGGTGAAGACCGAGCCAGCGCCTGACGTGCTCGCCGCAACGAGATCGCCGCCCAGGAGCCGCGCCATCCGGCGGCTGATCGAGAGCCCTAAGCCCGTCCCGCCATACTGACGTGTCGTGCTGCTGTCCGCCTGCTGGAATGCGTCAAAGATCCGCTCTAGGGCACTCGGCTCGATCCCAATACCACTATCGGTGACTGATATCGCGATCTGCCCGTCAACACACTGGGCCGCAACCATAATCTGCCCAGCGTGGGTGAACTTCGCCGCGTTCGCGAGCAGGTTCAGCATAATCTGCCGCAACATCGCGGGGTCGGAGGTGATCATGGGCAGGGAAGCGATGTCACTGTGGAGGGAGACCCCGGGCCGGAGGAGCGGGGTGGCGATCTCCACACATTCCGTGAGTACAGGTGCCACGTCGCAGGGCGCGAGTTGGGCTTCCATCCGACCAGCCTCGATCTTGGCAATATCGAGCACCGCGTTGATCAGCTTCAGCAGGTGCTCACCGCTGCTCAGCACCTTGTCCAGATTTTCAATCTGTTTCTCGGGGAGCACGCCGACCGACTTGCGCCGCACGATCCGGGTGAATCCCAGGATCGCGTTGAGCGGAGTGCGTAGCTCATGGCTCATATTGGCCAGAAATGCGCTCTTGGCCGCGTTCGCCTGGTCGGCGGCGCTTTGGGCGGTGCGCGCAGCCTCAAGCAGCTGGGCGTTTGTGATGGCCACCGTGGCCTGCTGCGCGAGGTTGCCGAGCAGTCGCAAGTTGTCGGCGGAGAACAGCGCATCATCGTACGTTCGCCAAACCACCAGCATCCCGACCAGCCGGTGCCCCGCGAGCAGGGGTGTGGCCATCATCTGCATGCGCGCATCGGGAGGGTCATGCGGGAGAACTGCCGTGCGAGGATCGTTGCGGGTGTCACAGATAATTGCGCTGTCCTGGCGATACGCGAGGTCGCCGATGATACCCTCTCTGAGGTGGAAGGTATGGGGGAGCAAGACGTCACGCAGCGGACCAACGGCGGCAATGACCCGTAGCTGCTCACCGTTCGGATCGGGCAGGAGGATCGCGCTGCTTTGCGCCTGCACCAGGGTGCGGGCGTGGCGCACGATACGCGGGAGAATCGTCGGCAGATCAAGGGTCGCCAGCACATCCCGTCCGATATCGGCGAGCACCGCGTTCTCACGCCCGTAGTTGCGCAGGCCCATGTGGAGATGAAATGCACTGCGCTTCTCCGAACGGAGCTGATCCTGGAAGTATTCAAAGAGTAACGCAGAAGTCAGCGCGAGCACAATGCACATCTGCCCGAACAACGGTTGAGGCAGCCGGAAGAACGGGATTACGCCGATCATAATTGGGGCGAGCAGGCAGAGCGCGGCGACATGCATGACCCATGAGAGGCGATCATTGCCCCAGGCAATGCTCAGTGAAACGACAAGGAGGATGGTGACGAGGAGCCATGGGAAGGTAAATCCACAGAACAGGATCAACCCAATCCCAGGAGCCAGGGTAATGAAGCAGACCTCTCCCACCACAATGGCTGAGAGGCGCCTACGAAACAGAAAGGCCGTCAGGGCAACACAGAACCCGATGGGCAGACTCATTGCCGCCCAGGCGAGCAATGCGCCACTTATGATCGGGGTACTGCACCAGATGATGACGATGACGATGAAGCCATAGAGTACAACGCTCTGCACCGTAAAGCGCAGCCTGCTCGGTATGGTTACGGCATCGTCACCTCCCGGCGCGTCAGCCATCGCCGCTATAGCGCGGGGAGACAACCCCGATGTGGGTGATCGCTTCATAGATCCGCTGCACGCGGCGTGTCGGGCGACTCTAGTGCCAATGCAAGAGTCCGAAGGAGTGCTGTTGTGTCAAAGCCATGTTTCATTAGCACCTGGGTCGTCTGATGGCTCAAGAGCGTTCGCTCAGCGGCGCTCAGATCGTGGGCGGTCAAGACGACCACGGGCAAGCCGGGGCCACCAGGGCGTGCGCTGAGCTGCGCAAGAACGCCAAAGCCATCAAGCACCGGCATCATCAGGTCGAGGAGCAGCGCATCATAGGGCGCTGCCTCAAGCGCAGCCAGGGCTGCGGCACCATCGGGGACAACCGTCAGCTCATAGCCATGCTCGCCCAAGCGTTCGCCAAGCAACTCGGCGATATGTGGGTCGTCGTCTGCCACAAGCAAACGCCGTGGCCCTGCGCTGCTCAGGGTGACATGTGCCAGGGTGTCGAGCAGGTTTGCGCTATCCAGGGGCTTGCGCAGATAGGCGACGGCACCGAGCTGGATGCCGAGCGGCTGGTTGTCGATGATCGACACCACAATCACCGGAATGTTGCACGTAGCCGGGTCGGCCTTGAGATCATGAAGCACCTGCCAGCCATCGCGAGTGGGCATCATAATATCAAGGGTGATCGCACTGGGGCGCAGGCGGCGGGCCAGACGGAGGCCCTCGTCCCCACTGGTCGCGCCGACCACGGCGTAGCCGGTCTCGCGCAACACTTGGCCCAGGAGATCGTGGACATCGGGGTCGTCGTCGATCACCAGCACCAGCCGCCGCCCGTGGGCATCCGGCGGAACCGCGTGCGGGTTTGGGGACGGCTCGCCGGCACCAGCCCGAATGAGCGGGAGGCTGAGGGTGAATGTCGCGCCCACATCGGGCGTGCTGGCGACCGTTAGATCCCCGCTGAGCAGGCGGGCTAAGCGGCGGCTCAGGGAAAGGCCCAAGCCCGTTCCTCCGTACTGTCGCGTGGTGCTGCTATCGGCCTGATGGAACTCCGTAAAGATTTGCTCCAGCGCCTCAGGCGCAATGCCGATCCCGCTATCCTCGACCGTGACCACCAACTGCGCATCAAGCGCCGCAGCACACACCACAATCTGGCCCTGGTGCGTAAACTTGGCTGCGTTCGAGAGCAGGCTGATCACGATTTGGCGCAACTTCTCCTGGTCGATACTGATAATCGGCAAGCGGTCAATACGCGATGTCAGCGTAACGCCGGGGCGCAGCAGTGGTTGCACCATCGTGGTGCAGGTAGAAATTAGCGCCGTCGGGTCGCAAGATGTGAGTTGAACATGCATTCGCCCAACATCGATCTTGGCAATATCGAGGATCGTGTTGATCAGGTCGAGCAGATGCTCGCTGCTGCCGAGTACCTTATCGAGGTTCTCCACCTGCTTCTCGGGCAGCACGCCGACGGCCTTCCGACGTACAATGCGGGTGAACCCCAGGATCGTGTTGAGCGGGGTACGCAGCTCGTGGCTCATGGTTGCCAGAAACCTACTCTTGGTGACGCTGGCTTGCGCGACAGCGGCGTGAGAAGCCATGACCTCGGCGGTGAGCTGCGTCGTATACAAGCCGATGCCCAACACGGATGCGATCATCATCAACAGAACCTCGTCGCGCTCAACGTAGGCATGGGGCAGCACGCTCGCGATACCAATCAGTCCGATCACCGCATCATCGGCCACGATAGGAGCACCGAGCCACGACTCGATCATCGGGCTGCGCTCGTGCGTGAGTCCAGCGAACTCACGACGATCGTTAAAGCGAAGCACCTGCCGATCCGCGATCACCAAGGTGATGAGGCCCTCGCCAGGGGGAGGCAGATCGCCGTGCACCACCGCCCCATTCCATCGATCATAGGGGAAGGTGATCTGCCCGCTGGTAGGGTCGTAGAGGCCAATAAAGGTTCGCGCAGCGCCAAAAAGGGCCAGGATCTGATCCCCTACCGCGCCGATCAGCATCGTCTGATCGTGCGTGGCGGCGACAATCTGGCCAATCGCACTGATGGCGGACAGCTCCGTGTCACGGCGGGCCAGTTCCGCGTACATCGTACGCAGCTCAGCAGTGCAGTCCGCAAGCTGCTGCGTGAGGGCGACGACCTGATTGACAGCGGCACCCTGATCGAGAACCATAGCCCCTCCGCTCAATCAGCGAGGTAACGGCAAAGGATTGCGAAGAGGTCATCTTCATGGAGTGGTTTCGTCAGATAATCATCGCAGCCAGCCGCACGGGCGCGGGCCTCATCACCAGCCATCGCGTGGGCCGAAAGGCCGATCACGGGGATGGCGCACAGCACTGGGTCGGCCTTGAGTCGGGCCGTCGCCGTGTAGCCGTCGATCACGGGCAGCGACATATCCATTAGCACCAGGTCGGGGCGCTCACGCCCCGCCAACTCCAGACCAGCCTCACCATCCTCGGCCACGAGCAGTGTGTAATCGTCTTCGAGCAGCTGGGTCAGCAGATCGATGTTTATGGCAACGTCTTCGACGATCAAGATTTTCTTCACATGCGCCTCCCGTTATCATGACAGATCAGCGATACATGTGTCGATTAGTATACACGTCCATCTGCGATCCACACCAATGATTCGCGCCGGTACACGCGGGCATGCAGGGCAGGTGTATGCGTAACAGGCGGGAGACTCACCGTACTCGCCTGAGTCTCCCTCGCTCTGCCGATGATGTGCCCCATGTCACGCTGGTTTAACGTCGCCGGCACTGATCGAACTCCGTGATGTCCGCGACTATAAGATGGCATCAGGATTGAATGATTATTTCACCACTGCCAGCCCCTTCGATATCAAGACTCGCTTGTTGACGACGGGCAACTTTGGCCTGCACGATGTGCGGGATCTGTATGCCCAACATACGGCGGATATGGCGCAGGTGTTTACGCCTGAGACAAGGTTTCAGGTGCCAGGTTTCAGCTTGACCGTTCGTAGTAGCGGCTTCAGCCGCTTGGCGCTGAATCGCCTACTACGAACGCCACCAACTGTAAAGCTGTTCTGAACCTTGTCTGACGCACAAACGAAACGCACGCCGATCCGTGGGCGCTAGGTTCGGCAATGGCCCCCGATCCGTATGGATCTGGTCGGCCCATGGCACCATCGGGCGCAGATGGGTGCCCCGCTGGAGTAGGCGTTCCGCGTCGGACAGGTCGGCGCTGGCGGTGCGGATAGCCGCTACCGCAACGCCCCCGGCTTTTTATACACCACCTCTTGGTGCATGCTGGGTGGTGTATTTTACAGGTGGACGCTATGCTGCCTGCTGCTGCTTCCACGCCGCCACAATCGCACGGTTGAGCGGCACGTGTTCGAGGAACCGATGCTGATCCTCCGTGTCGAGCGGGGCGGCCTGGGTCATGATGCACGTGTGCATCTGCGCCAGCAGCCGTGCAGCCCGTGGGTGGCCAACGGCATGGAGTCCCCGGTAGATGTCATAGTAGGCGCGGAGCCCATCCGCACCTACCTCCAGATTGTCACTCGGCACATGGGTGAGTAGCGGCTCGACCTGGGCATACGCATGTGCCAGATCGCCTTGTTTTAGTAGCGCCTGAGCCAGCCCGACACGGCTTAAGAGACAATCCTCCGCATCGCCCAGCGCGGTGCTCAGGGCCAACCCTTCCGTGAAGTGGGATATTGCTGCGTCGATCTGTCCGCGCGCGGTGAGGACATAGCCCAGGCTGCGGAGGCTCATTGCCTCATAGTTCTGGTCGCCCGTCGCCCGGGCGAGGGTGAGGCTCTGGCGATACCAGTCATCGGCAGCCGTGAGATCACCCTGCTGGTGGGCGATCTCGCCCAGTGCGTGGCGCACCATCGCCTCGCCCTGGCGGTCATTGATGGTCTGACAAAGCTGGAGCGAATGCTCTGCCAGCGCACGTGCCCTGGCGTAATCACCGAGCGCCGCCGCCACCCCGCTCAGGCCGGATTGTGCATGGAGCGCACCGGCTCGATGGCCGATCCGCTGTGCAAGGGCGTGGGCCTGGGTGTATGCAGCACGTGCCGCTGCGTAGTCGCCCTGATTGAGCGCTGCGGTCGCTTCATCGCCGAGGACGACCATCTCACTGCGCTGATCACCGATGGCGTGACTGAGTGCGCGTGCTTGCTGCAACTGCTGCTGGACACGACGCCAGCCATCCCAGCGACTCGCCATGGCATAGGGCCGCAACGCCTGTAGCTCGCGCTGCGGATCCCCGTTGGCGCGCGCCCAATCCAGCACCCACGCAAGTTGCGCCCGTGCGCCGGGGAGATCGTCCTGCGCCTTTAATGCACGGCCCCAGACAAGTCTGGTATCCGCCTCCCGTGTGGGGGCACCCGCTGTCAGACGAAGAACTTGCGCGGCGGTTTCCGCCGCCGCCCGAAAATCGCCGGTCGCCAGGAGGTACACGCTCGTGCGCAGGGTGACGTCGACATGGCGTAGTGGATCGTCTGCTGACAGGGCTGTCAGCGCGGCGATGTCGGCGGCTTGCTCCGCACGTTGCCCGATCAGATCGTAGACCGCCTCGCGCGCACAGAGCAGCGCCCAGCGCTCCTTCACATCGTCGTCTGGTGCCAGAGCCAACGCCCGGCTGAGATAGTCGATTGCCACGGCGTTTGCGAATTGTGCCGCCGCCGCCTCACCGGCCCGCCGCAGGTACTCCCGTCGTTTGGGCAGGTTGTCGCTGTGGTCATAGTGGTAGGCGAGCAGGTCGAGCGGCGGCGTATCCGGCATCGCTGCCTCCAGCCAGTCGGCCAAGGCACCGTGCAGCCGGGCGCGCGTCGTCTGCGGGAGGCTGGCGTAGGCAGCTTCCTGGGTCACAATATGCTTGAACAGGTAGGCCAGCTCCGGCTCCGGCATGTCCAGGGGAGTCAGATCCGCCTGCGCCAATCGCTCCAGGTCGGTGCATACCTGTGGCAGCGCCCCAAGCTCCGGGGCGAAGCCGGGCAGCCATGCGGCCCGGAACAGCCGCCCCACGACGCTGGCCACCCGCAGGGTCGCTTGCTCGCCCTCGGTGAGCTGGTCGATGCGGGCCAGCACGAGCTGATGGAGACTATCGGGGAGATCCCGCCCGGCGAGGGCCGCCGGGTCGTCCGGCGCGATGCCCTGGTCGCGCAGGTAGTTCAACAACTCCTCAGCGTAAAACGGGTTGCCCTGGGCGCGCGTTTCCAGGGTGGTCACGAGGCCAGTAGGTAGCCCACCCACCCGTGCCGGGAAGATCTGGGTGAGCTTGGCCCGAACCAGCCCAGCCATCGCCGTCGCATCCAGTTTGTCGAGTATCATCGTTGTGGCATGTGAGAGCGCGGCGATGGGGACTAACTGCGCGACCGCCACCGAGCGGGTGGCCACCACCAGCACGAGGGGTAGGGCGCACGCCTCCTGGGCCACGCGCAGCAGCAGATCGGCGGACAGCGGATCGAGCCAGTGGGCGTCTTCGATCACCAGCAGGAGCGATCCGCTAGCGGCCCCGGCCTCGTGCGCCGCCTGCGCCAGCAGGTCGCAGAGCAGGGCCTCGCGCGCGCCCTTGCGATCTTGCGGTTGCAGCGCCTGGGTGAAGTCGTTCTCTGGGAGATCCCGCTCCAGCAGGAGATCGAGCAGGGGCAGCGCCTCGGCCCGATGGGGCACGCGATCTCCCAATTCGCTGGTGAGATGTCGCAATTGCCGCCGCAGGGGCGCATCGGGATCGACATCCAGCAGGGCCTGGACGATGGGCCTCCATGCCACGTAGGGACTCTGCGTGCCGTTTGCTGTCGCAGCACCACCGTAGCCCGTACACCCGTGGCGACGGGCGAGGCGCACGACCTCGGCCACCAGTCGGCTCTTGCCCATCCCAGCCTCGGCCACGATGATCACGACGTGGCCCTGGCCCGCGCTCGCGTGCGCCAGACAGACCTGGATGGCGGCGAGATCTCGCTCACGCCCGACCATTGGGAGGGCATAGGTTGGCTCCTGAAGCCGGATGGCCCGCCGACGGGAAACCCCGGTGAGGGCGAAGACCGGCAGGGACTCAGCCTTGCCCTTGAGCGTGATGGGCGCACGCGGCTCCAGGCTGAAGGCGTCACCGAGGGTCGATTGTACCCGCACGCTGAGCAACGTCTCGCCAGGGGCAGCCTGACTCATCAGGCGGGCTGCAAGGTTCACGTCGTCACCAATGACACCATAGATTCGACGGGATGTGCCACCATAGGCCCCGCAACGCAGGGCGCCCCGGCTCATGCCGATCTGCACGGGCGGGAGTCCGAGGGCAGCGACGGTGGCATGCAGGGCCAAGGCGGCGCGGGCGGCGCGGCGGGCATCGTCCTCGTGGGCGACGGGGGCACCGAAGGTGGCGTAAAGATAGGCCCCCTTATCGCCGACCGTGATCTGGAGCAGGGAGCCACCGGTGTCAGCGAGGATGGCCTGCGCTTGGCGGATGAGGGCGTCGAGGCGCAAACCAGCCTGGTTATCGCCGTCAAAGTCGATCCCCCCGAAGCGGAGGAACATGACTACGGCGGGGCGCAACTCAGTGAGGAAGGTGCCCAATCCGGCCCGGTAGCGCTCCCAGACCACCGGCAGCACCCACGAGCGGGCAGACTCTGCCGGCAGAACCAGGGGAGGCCACGGATCAGCAGCGGGCGGGGTGTCCAGGGTGTACAGCACATGAAAGGACTCGTCGTGCGCTGGGTCGGCCCGTCGCTCGCCAAGGGTCGCACTGGGGCCGAGGGCGGCGACGGCGACGGCATCGAGCAGCACCTCGCCGGGGTAAGCCAGATGTTCACCGCACGCCATGCGGGCAAGGGTCGCACCGGCGAGGACATCGAATTGCTGCACTGCGGGGCTGCCGACGACGAAGCGCCGGGCGGGGCCGGATGCGATGGCAACCTTGATTCTTAGGGATGCGGTGCGCCCATCGGGGAGCGCGACAGCGACGAAGGGAGCCATCGCGGCCTGGAGGTCGCGGGCGCAGGCGGCGGCGCGGGGGGCGGCGGGGCCATCGACGGCATCGAACCAGCAGGTGACCGCATCACCGGCGAAGCTGATCACGCTGCCGTGCCAGCGGGCCACGGCGGTGGTCAGGGCGGCATAGACGGCGTTGATCTGGTCGGTGAGCACCTCCGCCCCGGCGCGAGAACCGAGGGTTTGGGTCAGGGCCTCGGTGAGCGGGGTGAATCCGGAAATATCGGCGAAGAGGGCGGCACCGTCGGTGCGATCAGGCAGATCCGCGCCGCACGCGAGGGCGTGGGCGCGATCCTCGGGGAGGTAGGCGATCAGATCGTCCATGCAAAACCTCGGTGCAAACTGCGCCGTTGGCGACAGTCAATTTGCTGGGTTTATTGTCGCAAGGCATCGTGCCAATGTCAAGAAGATCGTATGACGTGAAGCATACTATGGCCATGAGATGGCCGGTAAAGTTCTGGGCCAGATCCCAATTCACCAGAATCTCTGAAAAGCACTACATGTTTTGTTTTATATACGCCCCCGCCCGAGGCGTTCCCGAACACCGTGGAGCGCCGAGCGGGCCGTTCCCGAACACCTCAGACGCCCCCGGCCTCTCCCGATGGAGGGCGTGTGACCGCAATGTCTCGATAGGCTCATGTCGGGCGGTGCCCAGATCACGGGTACCGTGCCCCCGCTGAGGCGCAGCGGTGCGCGACCGCTCTGGCGAACAGGGGCGGCGCTGGATACCGCCGTGTTGGGGCATCGCTGGGGCGCTGCTTCTGCGGCGAGGAGCGCAGATCATCGGCGCAGGGCGCGCTGATCACCGGCGCAGGGCGCTGCCTTCCGCTGCTGCCTCCCTCACATCCCCGCCCACACTCGATAGCCCTCACCCCGCCCACGCCCGACAGCCCGCGCACCAGCCGCCGTGAGGCCCCCAGATTGATCAGCTCCCCGCCCGGCGACCGGAGCGCGTGCGCAACTGCCCCAGATCCCCGCCATAGGTGTAGCGGCGACCAGCCTCATGTTGACCAAGCACCGTCGTGTCATCCCTCAGTGCCTCAGTGCTGTGCTATCATTCCCGCAAATCCGCTGCCTGATCAGCGTGCGCTATGCCACCCACCACCATCGAGATCACCATCCGCCGCCTCCCCGACGCCAGCCTGGCCGCCGAGCTGCGCGCCGAGCTGCCGCGCAGCCGCGCCGACCTGGGCGGCGCGCCCATCGACCTCAACCCCGAGGTGCTACGCGCCCTGAGCACCAGCCCCGATGTCTATGGCGCCACCCTGAGCGCGATGGTCTTCCCGGCGCCGCTGAAGGAGGCATGGGAGCGCGCCAGGGGCTTCGCCGAGCGCGGCGGCGCGGGCATCCACGTCCGCGTGGCCATCGATGACCCCAGCGGCGCGCTGCACGCCCTGCGCTGGGAGCTGCTGCGCGACCCGCGCACCGGCGCGCCCCTGGCCCAGCAGGAGGGCGGCTCGCTCGCCCGGCTCGTCGTGGTCGAGCAGCTCTACGATACGGCACCGCCCGCGAAGCCCGCCCTCCGCGCCCTCGTCGCCGTCGCCGGTCCCTCCGACGCCGCCCGCTACGGCCTGGCCTCCGTCGATGTCACGGGCGAGGCCGTGCGGGCGCTGGAGGCGCTGGGCGACATCCAGGCCGAGCTGCTGACCGACGCCGCGCCTGGCTCCCGTGGCCTGGCCACTCGCGCAAACCTGCGCAACGGCCTGCGCAACAGCCCCCACATCCTCTACCTCGTCTGCCACGGCAGGGCCACCGCCCAGGGCACCACGCTCTTCCTGGTGGGCGACGACGGCACCGCCGCGCCGCTCTCCGGCGACCAGCTTGCCGAAGAGATCGCCGCTCTCGATGTCGCGCATCGCCCGCTGCTGGTCGTGCTGCTCGCCTGCGAGGGCGCCAGCCAGGAGGCCGAGCCCCTCGCCGCCGTCGGCCCGCTGCTCGCCCGCGCCGGCGTCCCGGCGGTGGTGGCGATGCAGACGAGGATCTCGATAGCCGCCGCAGCGCAGCTCACCGCGCGCCTGCTGCGCGAGCTGGGCCGCGACGGGCGCATCGACCGGGCGCTGGCCGCCGCGCGCAAGGAGCTGGGCGGCGAGTGGTGGGCGCCGGTGCTGTGGCTGAGGAGCAGGGATGGCAGGCTGTGGCAGGGCGAGGCTGCTGAGAACCAACAGCGCGATCAGAAGCTGCGCGCCATGCTGCACGACCACTCCGGCTTCATCGCCAGCCGCATGGAGTCCTTCGTCGGACGCACCGCCGAGCTGGCCGAGATCCGCCAGCGCATCGCCGAGAAGCGGCCCACCGGCGGCTACGTCACCATCACCGGGCAGGCGGGGCAGGGCAAGAGCAGCGTCATCGCCAGGCTGGTCGCCGATGCGGTTCAGACTTCCGGTTCCGGTAAGTCTCCTCTTCGTGAACAGCTCCAGCAGCCAGCGGCGGGGGTGCCAGTCTGCCACTTCATCCCCTTCAGCCCCGGCCCTGACCATCAGGTCGGCCTGCTGCGGAATCTCATCGCCCGCCTCTGCCTCACCTACGACCTGCCCGACTTCTACGCCGCCGCAGACAGCCGCCCGGCCCTGCGCGACTACTTCGCCGCCGCGCTGCGCGATCTGGCAAAGCAAGGCTGCCAGGAGATCATCTACATCGATGGCCTCGACCAGATTGAGGAGGATTCCAGCGGCGTGCGCGATCTGAGCTTCCTGCCCGAGGAGCCGCCAGCCGGCATTGTGTTCGTGCTCGGCACCCGCCCGAACGACACGCTGAAGCCGCTGAACCTGCTCAAGGAGCGGAGCGAATATCAGCTCCCGCCCCTGAGCCGCGCCGACTTTGACCTGATCTTGACGCATCGCGGGGTAAAGCTCGATGCTCTTCTCGCCGACCGCTTCTACGCGACGATGCAAGAGAACGCGCTCTACCTCGACCTCGTGGCCCGTGAGCTGACCCAGGCCGACGCCGTTGAACCTGAGCAGATCATTGCCAGGGTGGCCGACAACCCTGCAAACCTGTTCTCGCTCAGCATCGAACGACTTCAGCGCAACGAGCGCCAGTGGGAGATGGTGCTGCGCCCCATCCTCGGCCTGTTGCTGGCCACCCGCGCCCCACTCAGCCAGCGCGCCCTGCGTGCGCTGATTGGCATTGATGACTTGCGAACACGCCAGGGTCTTGAGCGGCTTGGTGGCCTTGTCCAGCGCGACGGTGAGGGGCGCTACGGACTGTTCCACTTGAAGTTGGGTGAGCACCTGCGCCAGGCCGTCTTCGCCAGCGATGAAGAAGAGGGCTACCACCAGCAACTCGCCGCTTGGTGCGAGGGCGGCAAGGGCGGCATCGACGCGATCTGGCAGGATGTGCCCAGCGACGCGCTGGAGCAGGAGCGGCGGGCGTATGCGCGGCAGCACTACATCGCCCACTTGGCGGCAGCGCGGGCCTACGAGCGGCTGTGGAGCGTCATTGATGCTGGTGCGGCGTATGGCGCTGCAAAGCGGCGCTATGACCCGAGCACGCGGAGCTACGCGCTGGATTTGGACATTGCCCGCCAGTCGGTCATTGACGCGGCGGTGGGCGATGTGGAGGCACAGGCGCGAGGGTTGCCGAGGCTGTGGCGCTACAGCCTGCTGCGCTGCTCGCTGACGAGCCAGGCAGACAACTACCCGGAGGAACTGTTTCTGGCTTTGGTGGCGCTTGGGCAGAGTGGGGAGGCGATCGGCCTTGCGGAGCTGCTGAGCGATCCGGTGAAGAAGGTGAACAGGTTGCGGGTGATTGGTGCTGCGTTGCTAGAACGCGGCACTGGCGAAAGAGCCAGGTTGCTTCAGCGCATCAGCGCCGCCGCCGCCGCCATCCCGCCTACGAGTGACCAGTACGCTGCCGCGTTCAGTGCCTTGGTCGCCGCTCTCGCGTCCGCCCAGTGCTGGGACAAGGCGCGCGCCGCCGCCGCTGCCATCCCGGCTGGCTTGTACCGCAACGCCGCCCTGAGCGCCTTGGCCGTCGCCCTTGCGTCTGCCCAGCGCTGGGACGAGGCGCGTGTCGCCGCCGCTGCCATCCCGCCTACGAGTGACCAGTATGCGGCCACGCTCAGTGCCCTGACCGCCGCCCTTGCGTCCGCCCAGCGCTGGGACGAGGCGCGTGCCGCCGCCGCTGCCATCCCGCCTACGAGTGACCAGTATGCAGCCACGCTCAGTGCCCTGACCGCCGCCCTTGCGTCCGCCCAGCGCTGGGACGAGGCGCGTGCCGCCGCCGCCGCCATCCCGCCTACGAGTGACCAGTATGCGGCCACGCTCAGTGCCCTGGCCGCCGCCCTTGCGTCTGCTCAGCACCCCTTAGCAGACGAAACCTTTGCTGCCGCCCGCGCTGCTGCGGTCGCCATCCCTGAATCCTGGCGTCGCACGACAGCCCTCGGCACCCTGGCCGTCGCTCTCGCGTCCGCCCAATATGCTGCTGCAAACGATACCTTCATCGCCGCCCGCGCTGCCGCCGACGCGACCGCCTCCTCCAAACTGCTCTGCTCCGTCGCCCTCAGCACCCTGGCTGCCGCCCTCGCATCCGCCCACCACTCCTCGGCCGCCGCCACCTTTGTCGATGCTCGCGCCACCGCTGATGCCATCCACGACGATCGACCGCGACACGCTACGGCGCTCGGTGCCTTGGCTGCTGCCCTCGTGTCCGCCCAGCATTGGAGCGAGGCCCGCAACGTTGCTGATGCTATTCCTCGTAAAACGAATCGCGCTACGGCCCTGAGTGCGCTTGCCACCGCCCTCGCGTCCGCCCAGCGCTGGGACGAGGCGCGCGCTGCTGCCGACGCTATTCCTGCCGATAGATTTGGAAGCCACGTGAAGGCGCTGAGTACCCTGACCGTCGCCCTCGTGGCTGCGCATCACCCCTCGGCCACGGTCACCTTCGTCGCAGCCCGCGCTGCTGCCGATGCCATCTCTGACGAATGGCGACGTGCCGCTGCGCTCAGAGTCTTGGCCGCCGCTCTTGCATCCGTCCACCACCCTGCGACCAACATCACCTCTATGGCTGCCCGTGCCGCCGCTGACGCTATCCCTGAATCTTGGCACCGTGCTGCTGCATTCACGGCCCTGGGCACCGCCCTCGCCCTCTCGCATGATCCCTTGGCCGACGCTACCTTTGCCGCCGCCCGTGCCACTGCCGATACGGTCTCTAACGAATGGTATCGTGCTGCCGAAGACCCTATCCCTGAGGAATTGCGCCGCTCCGGCGCGCTCAGCACCCTGGCCGCCGCCCTTGCGTCTGCCCAGCGTTGGGACGAGGCGCGCGCCGTCGCTGATGCCATTCCTGATGACGGCGAGCGTCCCGAGCGCCGCGCCGTTGCGCTCAGTAGCTTGGCCGCCGCTCTCGCGTCCGCTCACCACCCCTCAGCGGACGAAACCTTTGCTGCCGCCCGTGCTGCTGCGGTCGCCAAGCTGCTTGGCGATAAGGATCGCGCTGCTGCGCTCAGCACCCTGGCGGCCGCCCTCACATCCGCCCAACATGCCGATGCGGCCATAACCTTCGTCGCTGCCCGCACCGCCGCCGACGCTATCTCTGACGATGGCCGCCGCGCCGAAGCCTTGAGCAGATTGGCCGCCGCCCTCGCTTCGGCCCAGCGCTGGGATGAGGCGCGCACCATCGCCTCCATTCTCAATGCCGGGTACCGCGCCGATGCCTTCCGCTCCCTGGCCGCCGCTCTGGCTGCCGCTAAGCACGCCGCCGCTCCTGCCGCCTTCGTTGATGCCCGTGCCGCCGCTGATGCCATCCCTGCTGATGGGCAGCGTGCTTTTGCCATGAGTGCCATGGCCGCCGCGCTGGCCACCGCTCAGCGCTGGGACGACGCCCGCGCCACCGCTGAAGCCATCCCCGACGACAGGAACCGCACCGAAGCTTTTTGCGCCCTCGCCGCCGCGCTCGCCCAGGCCGGTCTGCTCCCCGAGGCCACTGCCATCCGCATCGACCTTTGGCGCCGCGCCCAGACCCGCGACGAGCTGCTGAGCCTCTTCGCCATTGACGCCGCGATCCTTCGCGCCTACCCCGAGCTGGGCCAGGCGTTCCTCGACAGCTTCGCCTGGGTCGATGCCCAGCTCGCCATCGGCTGAGCCGAGCGCACGTCCCAACGCCCCGCCTGTGGCTTAGGCACCCCGCCGTACCCCATGCCCGGCAGCGCCTCCCGCTGTGGGGCGGCGCGAGCTAGCGCTGATCACCGCCGCCGCCGCTTAGTGCCTCACCCGCGCACGCCCTCACCGCCTGCGCCGAGGCCATCGCCACCGCGCTGGGAGACTGGGCATAGCCCTGCGCCCACGCTGTCTCAGCCGGTGGGCATCCCAGGCCAGTAGCTTCCTGCGGCACATCTGCCACCAGAGTGCGCGGGCCTACACCGCGACCCCCAGCCGCGCCGCGACCTGGCTCGCCAGCCCGTCAACCGAGTCGTGCGGCCCCCGCACGATCACTGGGATCTGGTGCGCCCGGCTCTCGCGCTCCAGTGTGGCGGCGATCGCCGCGTCGTGGGCCAGGAAGCGCCGCCACATCGCCTCTGGCTCATGCAGCGCCCGAATCCACTCCCGCATCACCGCCCGCTCCTCCGCCGTCTCCCATAGCCGAACCCGCTCCTCTGCCGATGTGGCCAGGCAGACCATCTGCCGTGCGGCGAGCACCTGCACCACCACCGAGGGGTGCGTGATCCCGCCGTCGATCAGGACGGGCGTATCTGGCGACCAGCCGCGCAGATCGTCGGCGAGCAGATCCAGGTACTCGGCGGTGGTCGTCCGGTTGAAGGCGTCGAACGACTCGCCAGTGAGATTCAGCGCCCACGCCAGCGGGTTCTCCGCAGCGAGCCATGCGGTGTTCGCCGGGTGCCGCTGGGGTGTGTAGCGCGGGCCGTAGGCCCCGTAGATATGCGCGTCCATATCGTAGATCGGTAGCCCGCTGCGGGCGGCGATGGCCCGGCAGACCGTCGATTTACCCGCAGCCGCGCCGCCAATCACCCAGTACACGTTGCGCCGACCCGCGAGCACGGCGCGGGCGTCGGCGATGATCGTCCAGTCAGGCTGAAACACCAGGGCCTCCCTGTGAAACCGTAGCGATGCGATGCGATGAGTGCATCATAGCTCATCAAGCGCATTGCTCTGATGATGACTGAGCCGCGTGAGGTTGCCATCTATCCCTCGCAGCCCGCGCACCGCCCGCCGCCGATGCCCCGCGCCTGAGAGCGACACCGCAGGGCGGCGACCGGAGCGCGGGCGCAGCGCCGCCGATGCCCCGCCGGGGCGCAGCGGCGCACCGGCTCGCTGGCGACCTGTGAGTACGCAGGGAGCCGCTGCGCCCTTGTCCGCAGCAGCAGGCCCGCGCCCATCGTCGCCGCCCTGATCTGCGATCTGATGCGTCGCCGCCAGACGGTACAATTTTTTGAGGAAAAATTCTTCGCACGGTGAAGCCAAACCAGAGATATATGTTGCTTGGCCTCGCTCTCGTGATCCTCTATGCACGCGGTTGTGCGCCGACTCCATCGTGCGACGGATGCCACGATCCGCCCTCCGTCCCGGCAACATTCTGGTGCCCCCCTGCGTCATAGCGTGCAGGAAGAACGATACAGCGACCCGACTTACATACGAAGGAGAATGACCATGACCACCAAGCTCCAACGCTCGCGCAGTGACAAGATGATCGCCGGTGTCTGCGCCGGCTTGGCCCGGTATTTCGGGATGGATGTGACGACCGTCCGGCTGGTGGCCGCAGTACTCCTCCTCTTCACCCACGTCGCCATCGTGCCGATCTACATCATCCTGTGGATCGTTATGCCTGAGGAGCCTGCTGCCGAGGCACCGCGCTACGACTCGTATACCGGGCAGCCACTCGGCTAGTCGCCACCTTCATCAATCGCAGCAACGCGGGGCCGTGTGGCCCCACGTTGCTGTTGTCTTCCTCCCCCCCCCGTCACCCCGTCAC
>Ga0194060_10000638_pt1 | contig 25477 bp, 22 predicted proteins | sample SepL225m_MetaG_FD_163427 | JGI IMG/M metagenome (GOLD analysis project Ga0194060, IMG submission 163427) | Anoxic zone freshwater microbial communities from boreal shield lake in IISD Experimental Lakes Area, Ontario, Canada - Sep2016-L222-5m | ecosystem: Environmental > Aquatic > Freshwater >... | reverse complement strand
CCCATAATTCTGGGCGCTCATTTTGCTTGCCATTGAGTGCCAGCACACGACTCAGCAACAGCAAAGCCTCGGCCTGCCTCAGAGGCGATTCATCGGCACCCATTTGGACAAACAAGGACGGCAGCAGGCCCAATGCACGTTCCCGATAACCCTGCACCAGTAGTACTCTTGTCTGCCGGCTTCTCACTGTGGTGCAGGTTTCGCTGTCAGGGTTGAGTTCCTTTTCGCATTGCTTGGCGGCAGTTTCAAAGTGCTCTGCGGCCGAGCCAAATTGACCAGCGGTATTCTCAAGACCGGCTCGGCTCATCTGAATTGCGATGTGGTCCCACGCTTGCAAACCCTTGATGCTGGCCGCGCCCGCCAGCAACTTGTCGAGCCGTTGGATGGCGACCTGCGGTGTACCCGCCTGTGCTTCAATTTCGGCTAGTAATCTGATTGTCGGCACAGTGCGCAGGTCTTCCTCTCCATAGGCCTGGTTGGCATGCGCCAAAGCGGATGCCAGCAACACCCGAGCCTTGGGCAGGTTGCCGTCGCTGAAAGCAATGGAGCCCTGAACCGATTCATACTGCGCCATGAATTCGGCGTCGCCCGCGTATTGGGGGTAGCGCACCACCGCCTGCATCAACAAATCTTGCGCGCGCCCGTTGTCGCCCATGGTCTGAACTGTATCGGCTTGCTGTGCCAGTGCGATGGCGGCTTCCCGCCTTTGACCCAATTGCATGAATCGCTTTACCGCTTCACTCAGGGTTTGATCGGCTTTGGCATAGTCCGCCAAGTTGGCCTGCGCATCGGCCAGTCCACGCAAAAGTTCGGCTTGCAGGAGTGGCTGTGAGTTCAGGGTGGTGACAATCGTTTTCTGCCCTTGATCCAACAATTGCCTGGCGGTAATTTCGGCACCATGCGACAGGTCCGGGTCCGCTTGACGAAACATGTCGATCAGAAAGTCGCGTGCCGCCAATGCCCTTGCCGATTCGTCGCGGGCCTGCAAGCCAAGGATGACCGCAGTTGCCGTAATGGCCAGGAGCGAGACGATGGAAGCCGTGCCCAGCGCCACTCCCCAGCGATGGCGTTGCACAAATTTGTGCAGTCGGTACGCTGTATTCGCAGCCTTAGCCTGAACCGGTTCGCCCCTTAGGAATCGCTCGAAGTCTTCGGCGAAGGCCTGGGCGCTACCGTAACGCTCGGCCGCATGCTTCTTCAGCGCCTTTTGCAGGAGGGTCTCGATGTCGCCTTTGAGTGAGACCTGCAGGTGGCGCGGGCTGTCGCCGCGGGCCTGAGAGTGCTCGGCGCTGATCACGGTCCTGCCGGCGCGGGTGGGCTCGCCATTAAGAACGGCCTCCTCAATCGCTGCATTGGAGCCGCGTTGCAACCGGTAGGGCAAGCTGCCCGTCAACAACTCGTGCAGGACCACACCGAGTGAATAGACGTCGCTGGTGGTGCCCAGAGGCTGACCCAGAATTTGTTCGGGCGAGGCGTACTGCAGGCTCATCGCACGCCCGCCAAGCTGCGTCAGCTCTGTTTCCAGCGCCTGGCCATCGGTCATCAGCTTGGCGATGCCAAAGTCCAACAGCCGAACCTCGCCCGCGGTGGTGACCAGGATGTTGGTAGGCTTGAGGTCGCGGTGCAAAACGAGCTGACCGTGCGCGTATTCGACCGCTGCGAACACCTGCCGAAACAGCTCGATGCGAGCCCTGATACCGAGTTTGCGTGCATCACACCAAGTGGTCAGCGCTTCGCCCTCGACGTATTCAAGCGCCAGATAAGGTTGTCCTTCAGGCGTCAAACCGGCGTCGTAGAGCCGGGCAATGTTGGGGTGCACGAGGCTGCCCAGAATGTCGCGTTCGCGGGCGAAGCGTTCGGCCAACTGGCGCTTGCGCAAGGCGCTGTGCGGCAGCTTGAGTGCGACCTGGCGTTTGAGCGCGCCATCAATGCGCTCGGCCAACCAGACCTCACCCATGCCGCCACGTCCCAGTTCGCGCAGCAGGCGGTAGGGACCAACCGTATCGTCCGCTTTGAAGTCCGACGAGATCGTGGCCGCACCCGGCGCGGTAAATTCGGGTCCTCGCTGGAGGATATCGCTGGTCTGAACCGACGCCTTTCTCGACAGCAGTTCCCGCAACGCGGGAACCAGGTCGGCGTTATTTACACTAATGTTCGAGAACCACGCGGCGAGTTGTTCATCCTCCAGTTCCAGCGCCTCGTCCATCAATGGCGACAGGCGGGCTAGGGTGGGTACGTCGAGTTTCACGACCCGCAACTCCCCATTCTCAGAAGGGTCACATCACGATGGCAGGGGTCGACGTTGCAACCAGGTTTGCCCGATTCTGTCGGCCCAAGTGCCACTGCAGGAACAAGTTCAGGCCGACGGACGTTGCGTTGAGCGCGTACAGCCAGAATACCGGGGCAAGCGCTGCCGCCCCGGTGCTGAGTACTATCTTCGCGGCCGCACCAGCGAGGTAACCAAAAAATATGATGAGCGTGAAACTCAGCCCTTTGCCTTCGGCCCGGCCGGTACGCATCATCCGCAGGTTGGCCACCGGCCAAGCCAGCCCGAAACAGGTCAGCATCACGCCTTCGAGCAGGACCGGGGCGGTTACCACTTCGCTTAGAAAGGCAGGAACCATTTGCGTTGCTCCAGGTTGGGTGGGGCACCGCGGCTTGAGGGATTCGCGCTGCCAACGACAGGCTATGGCCTCCTGTCATTAGGTAGAACGCAGTCCCCTGGGGAATCCGGCCACCCCCTGACCCAATCTCGAGAAATCGTTGCCGTGCCAAGGCATCAACCCAGTTCGACGGTCAGGAACAGCCTGGCCTTTTCCCAATTTCTGCGCACGGTGCGCTCCGATACGCCCATCGCATCGGCAATTTCAGGCTCCGTTAGACCACCAAAGTAGCGCATTTCCACGACCTGCGCCAAACTTGCGTCGGCTTGCGCCAGTACCTGCAGGGCTTCATGCACCCTCAGGACATCATCCTCGGCGTTTGTGAGCTTCTCCGACATGGCTGTATCCAGAACCAGATGTTCGGCACCCGCGCCACGCTTCTCTGTCCCTCGCGCACGCGCCAAATCGACGATCACCGTGCGCATGACGGTGGCGGCATAGGCGAAGAAATGTTTTCGATCCTCAACCTGGAAATTGTCCACGCTAATGAACTTCAGGTAGGACTCATGCACCAGTGAAGTGGGGTCAAGAAGGGTGAAATGCTGGCTCTGGCGCAAGCGCGATCTCGCCATGCGGCGCAAGTCGTCGTATAGCAGACTGAAAGCCTGCTCCGCTGACTTCTTATCGCCTTGCCGAGCAGCCACTAGCAATTGTGTGAGTTCTGCCACCAATGACTCCTTGGGGTGAGGCCCATTTGCCAACAAGCGCGCCGCGATGTTGCATCAAGAGATTCCGAGTTCACCATTATGGTGTTTACTGCGTTCCCGTCGAATTTGGCGCGGAAGTGTCCCGCCACGTCTGAATCGATATCGAGCAGGCTGTCTATTCTCATGGCTTTCGTAGGCGCCTGAAAATATTTCAACTATTTATTCCCTGGCTGTCCGGCCTTCGCCCAATAAAGCGTTTCTAAGTACGAATGACGGAATTTTCCGTTGTCCATTCAGGAGATCGCCCTGCTGCACACCAACCCGAAGAGTCTTCGCATCAGCGGTCACTAAACCCTCAATCCCAAAGGAACGCATCATGAAAGCCATCCTGCACGCCGCGCACCAAGTAGTCCAACCTGCACAAGCGACCCTATCAAAGACCACCTTCGTCGCGTTTGTTCCTGGCATTGCTATCGCCTCCATATTGGTTTTGGCGACGCTCCATTTCTTTGCCGACTCAGAGGGAGACAGCATTGCCCGGCGCTGCGACGCATCGGCGCTCGCTTCGGTCGGTCCTTCTCCGTTAGACACGATTGCAGGCCGTCAGCGGCAGTGGCGCCAGGACCGAAAGCTTGCGTTTGAACGTTGCGTCGATGAGTCCTTTCTGACTCAGCGCGCTCCTGCTCCTTGACTTTACGCCTCGCTTCGATAACAGTTTGTCAAGTTTTGTTGAGTGACAGGTTGGGCATTCCGGGGTCGTGTCAGAACGCACCAATGCTTCGAACGCGTTTCCACAGTCACCACAGGCGTATTCGTAAATTGGCATTTCTTCTCCGTGTCGTTGCCGAATTATCCGTCCCCACCAGCACCGGGCCACAAACTTGGACTACTTACTTCGTGTTGCTAGCTAGAGTATAAAAAAGCGCCCTGTCGTTTGACAGGGCGCTCGTTGCGGGGTGACTCAGAGTTCAGGCTGTTTGGTAGTTTGGGGTGACTCTCAGGAGCGCCGGAACTTCAATCTTGGCCAAGGTAGCGGTGAGCGCTTCAACAGCAGTCCAGAGCAGCATGGCGGCCCCGACGAAGGGAAAAGTCACCGCGAAGACCAGACCGATGAAGGGGGCTGCGACCAACAGGGCCGCATTCTTCACAAGGCGCCCTGCATAACCCAGAGCACCGGCTGCGACGAGTGCCTTGGCGCCTATTACCAGCAGCATGGCCATGCCGACGAAGGGTAGCAACACTGCGTAGGCCAGACCGATGAACGGAGCCGCCAGGAAGAGGGCGACATTCTTTGCAGTGACTCCGTTTTCAACTGCTTCAGTACGGATTGTGTTGGCGGTTCTCATGATTTTCTCCTTCAAAGTTTCGGTTCAGTTGCAAATACCTACGCATAGGCCGTGCCACTTTTCCATCCTTCAAAAAAGATGTTATTTTTCAATCACTTAAGCACAATATCGGAGACAGCCAAGAACTTTTTGAGTTATCAAACAGAGGTCCGAGTACATCGGCTTTATACAGTCGGTCCAGCGTCACACAAACATCATCAATAAATTCAATGACTTAGAGGATTTGCTGACAAATGGGAGCTTTATGCAGCCATCAAGTCAAGCGTTGATGACGTTGACCCCACTTCTCGGACACCTTAGGTTGTCCTGAGTATGGCTGGGTCTGGTAGTCGGTCGGTGGTGGGGAGTAATTTATTGGTCGTTCGCATAACAACTTGGTCGCTTTATGCTCTACTCCTGCTTCAAAGTCGAGTCGCAGCCAACACGCGGCGTACCTGTTTTGCCACCGGTCCTGATCAATCCGCCGTTGGTCCATCCATCATGCAATTTGTCGCAAAGCCCTGGCCGACCGATTGCGGTCGGCCTACATTTCAGTCAGCGGGTCAAAGTGGCGCGCGAATAGGAAAACTAAATGTCATACGCCCATACTCATCGCTTTAGCATCAGCGGGTTTGCATTTGCCTGCTTCCTCAGTATTGCTGTCAACGGGTCCGTGCTGTTGGGCTTCAACCACCTCGCTGAGTCGCATGACACCGTCAACGCGAATGCTTCAAGCCAGTTGGCCGATGCCTCCGTTCCAGCAACCAGGGAGTCAATGTGATGTTCCACAGATTCAAGTTAGCCGCTGCGATTGCTGTCACCGGGGCTTTGCTGCTGGGCGCACCTGCGATGGCATGGGACTGGCCGTTTGGCACAGCGGTCGTTGGTTCCGGGCAGGTCACCAAGACGCAGCGCCAGCTAACCGGCTTCAAAGGCTTGTCACTGGAACTACCGTCCAACGTCGAGATCGTCCAAGGGGATACTGAGGGTGTACTGATCGAAACTGATCAAAACATTGCGCCCCTGATTGAAACGGTAGTCGAAAACGATCAACTCAAGATCCGTTCAGTTTCACGCTCCCAGTCGTTGAAGCCGACGTCGCTCAAGATCACCGTTCAGGCGCGCACCATTGAGCACATCTCGATTTCCGGTTCGGGAGATGTCAAGGCCCGGAAACTTCAGTCTTCGACTCTGGAGGCAAGAATTTCCGGTTCTGGCGACATCCACATCGACACGCTGGATACGGATTCGCTGACGGTTGCCATATCGGGCAGTGGTGATTTCTTTGCCGGTGGGCGGGCTAACACGGCGCGTCTCAACATTGCCGGCTCCGGTGATGTCAAAGCAGGCACGCTGGCTGCCAAGAATGTCACACTCAGCATCGCTGGCGCGGGGGCCGCCAAAGTGTGGGCCACTGAAACGCTCAACGTACGAATTGCCGGTTCGGGCGATGTGGAATATTTCGGGGACGCTGCCGTATCGAAATCCGTGGCCGGGTCAGGGCGGGTAAGAAGGCTAGCAACGACGCCCAACTCAGGCGGATAGACGAGTTGCCGGCTTTTGCAGGCATACAAATCAGCCCCGTCATTGCGGACGGGATCGCGCGCAAAGCCGTTCACATTGAACTTGTAATCTGTCAGCGATTGGCTATAGTTGGATTGCAAGGACACCCTGTTTGACGCGAGTGAAGTCAGCGAGAATCTTTGTGAAAGGCGGTACATATAGATCCGAATCACATCCTCCTCACCCAACCGCCGGTGTTTCTTAACCCGGCTTACGTTACTGGCAAGTAACGACAAGAGCTGCAGTAATGTGGCAAACGCGCAGGCCCTGCGATCTTCGTGGGGCTTTTGCGTTTCTGGAGGAAGGGACGCGCATCAGATCCGCTCTACCGTTAGCGGCGAGTCCACGCTGGCACGCTTCAATATCCTTTTTTGGAGGCATTGACCATACTCATAGATCGACTAATTTCGCACCGTTCCGGAAATGCATCCGAAATCTCAATAATGACCCACAGGCGAATCAGGAGATTCAATGACAGATGCAACTTCAGCTTCAAGCCTCAAGGCACCCCGTCACCTCTTGATTGTTGGTGTGCTGGCGTTACTCTGGAATGCGATGGGCGCTTTCGACTATGTTATGACGGAGACTCGCAATTCGGAATACATGAGTTCATTTACCGCCGATCAACTCGCCTATTTCAACAGCTTTCCCAAGTGGGCAATTGCGACGTGGGCGCTTGGCGTTTGGGGCGGTGTCGTAGGCTCATTGCTACTCATATTCCGCAGGCGACTAGCGGTTACCGTCTTTACGGTCTCACTGCTTTCAGCCGCCCTGACGTTCATTTACAACTTTGTCCTGTCAGATGGACTAAGAATTATGGGTGGCACTGGCGCGTTGCTCATGCCAGGCGTGATCCTGCTCATCGGCGCGCTGTTTCTTCTGTACTCGCGCCGGATGGCAAAGACTGAAGCCTTGCGATAACAATTTGGCGGTGCGACCTAGCAGGTCGTGTATGAATGACAGGTCCTTTTCAACTATGACCTTGCTTGCGTATCAACCAATTGATTCAGAATTCCGACTTTCTGAATTCTTGACGTTCAATCGTGCAGTCGGTACTTTGCCAAGTGAATAGTCTCAATCTCCCCTTCGATCCACTCACCACAGGAAAATCAAATGAAACCATACGGCGCGGAATTTTTTGGAACATTTTGGCTGGTCCTTGGCGGTTGTGGCAGTGCGGTACTTGCTGCTACCTTCGCAAACGTAGGCATTGGTCTGCTTGGCGTCTCGCTTGCCTTCGGGCTAACCGTGCTGACCATGGCGTTTGCCATTGGCCATATCTCAGGTTGCCATCTGAACCCGGCAGTCTCTATCGGCCTTTGGGCCGGTGGCCGCTTTCCGGCCAACAAACTCCTTCCTTATATTGCAGCCCAAGTGCTCGGCGCAATCGTTGCAGGAGGCGTGCTGTACGTCATTGCCAGTGGCGCAGCGGGCTTTGACGTTTCCAAGGGCTTCGCGTCAAACGGTTACGGTGCCCATTCACCCGGCGGCTACTCTCTGCTGGCAGGGTTGGTCAGCGAGGTGGTCATGACCATGTTCTTTCTGTTGGTCATTCTTGGTGCCACGGACAAACGTGCGCCAGCAGGCTTTGCACCCGTCGCCATTGGGCTAGCGTTGACCCTGATCCACCTCGTCAGCATTCCAGTGACCAATACCTCAGTCAATCCCGCTCGAAGCACCGGCGTTGCACTGTTCGTAGGGGATTGGGCCGTTGGTCAGCTTTGGCTCTTCTGGGTTGCTCCCATCGCCGGAGCGTTGCTCGGAGCCCTTGCCTATCGCTTGATTGCCGCCGAGGAAACCTGAGAACATGATCCCCGCAAAGTTGAGGTCGGGACCAAAAACGAACGTAACAAGTTGCGCTCGCCTTGGTCCCGGCAATGGTTGGCAAGGGCTATCTTGCGTGCTTACATGGCAGGCTGTGTCACCGCATTTTTTTGCAAAGTAACGGCCGTCTGAGCCAGCAATCTGCCGGTCACCGAAGCGCCTGTATTCACGGCGATCGATGTTTGGTCCAGCAAGACGCCCTCAAAGTGCGCGGTGGTTCCGATGACCGTTGCGCCGGCAACTTGCCAGACCACGTTCTTGGCCAGGGCGCCGCCGGTCAGCGTGACACGGGTGGCGCTGGCTTGCGTCAAGGTTCCTGCGACCTGGAAGATGAACATGTCGTTTGGACCACCTGCCAGTGTGACATTGTTGGAAATCAAGACACCGGTACCCCATTTGTACAGACCGGGTGTCAGGGTCAAGCCACCAATTTCTCCGGCGCCCACTTCAGTGAAATCGGGCAGTTTGCGGCCGGCAACGTCGGTATAGGCGGCTTGCATGTTGGCCACAGCCGTCGTCAGCAATGTTGCGTTGGTTACAGCGCAAGGCGCTGGACCGGCGGCGTCGACCGAGTAGATGGTTCCGGTTACTTCCGGGCACGTCAGCAGGATCGCAGCACCGGTGATGGGGCTCGCTCCGACATTGCCTTTGATGGCAGACGCATAGACGTCCGTGACACCGCTTTTTGACAGTATCGCGAAGGTCCCGGCAGCGCCAAGATTGACCGGTGCATGACTGGGACTGACCTGCCCGCCACCCTGTCTTGATTGTGCGCCAGCTGCCATCGGCTCCTGGTTATCGCTACCACCACCACAGCCGACGACCAAAGCACTCAGCAGTGCTGCCAGCAACAACGGACGACAGCCGGAATAGCTTTCAAATGTTTTCATTTCATAAATCCTCATTGTTAAACCTGCAAGGTGTTAGCCTGACCTTTGCCGGTGCTAACTCGGTTGTTCTGCACCATCCATCAGAGGGCACATCACGGTTTGAAGTATTGCGAGACGCCGCTGCAGGGTCTGTTGGTTGCCACACGTCCATGCAACAGTTACCGCGCTTACATGTATATACAAGAAAGCTGGCGAAGTACGTTCCTCGGACTTTCTAACCGCCCGGCGGCCGGCCGGCTTTTGAGCCGCCCGAAATAATGACCCTACTCTGATATCAACCAACTTTAGTCACAGTAACCATTTGCAATGGTTAGTGCCAAATGCCGCAAGGGCGCGATTCAGTCGAGACGTGCAATCCGAGTGTGGCTGGAGTGCTCAAGAATTGTTGCGCGGTGCAGCTTAGATCAAATCAGGCATCACGCTTGATGACAAGGGTCACCCGTCGGAAATGAAAGCAAGAAAGGGACACTCAATGAACACACCGGAAATGACAGAACTTGAACTGACCGCTGATAAGGTGGAAAACGAAAGCATCCGATTGATGCGTGAACAGTCGAGTGCCTTGCTGCAAAGAAAGCAGAACACACGTGTGGTGTGGTGGCATTTGATAGCTAGCACGTTTATTGGAATATTGCTTCTCGCAATTGCCGGCACGATATGGAGTAACAGGATTGAATCTCGATATATGGAGAACGTTACCCGTTACATCAACACCAAGTCGGTAGATAGCAAATCGGTTAAGAAGGAGGTAATGCAGGCCATAGAAGATCCGACCACGAGCTCAGAAGTAAAAAAGTTGCTACGTGACGAAGAATATAACTATGAGCGTAAGGATGATCTGATATCTAACCTAATGGGATTTTCAATATTTCTCGGATTTTTTATATTTCCTGTCGCACACTTCTTCGGCGTCTCTTTTTACCGATCAGTGCTCGAGAAGGAGCGCTATCGCATTGAGTACAAGATTATTCAAACCAAGGCACAACAACTTCAGGACAACATTGGGCAGGACTTTTTTACCACGCTGGTCAGAATCAATTTCAAATATCTTGATCAATATTATTTTCAGACTCAGGAGCAGGCCAACAAGAGTTTTTTGCTCTCGGTGTATGCATCCATAGGGGGTGGTCTGATCATTGCGGTGGGAATACTTTCAATGCTTTTTGGAAAGACCGCCAATGTCAGTTATGTGACCACGGCATCCGGTTTGGTCAGCCAGTTTATTGCAGCGGTATTTTTCTATTTGTACAACCAAACCGTGTTGAAGATGGGCGAGTACCACCAAAAACTTGTTCTGACACAAAACATCGGCATCGCCCTGAAAATTACCGAGTCGCTACCTGAGGAAGATCGTGCCAAGGCACAGCAGCTTTTAGTGGCGCAACTCACTTCTGATATCAATGCGCATTTGTCCGGCAGTGCGGCTTTTCCGGCATCGGTTGTCGCTACGCCGCCGCGTCACTGAGGAGGGGGTCTGGCCGCCTTGCTTGAACATGTGATTGTCAATGCTGCTGCAATGGCAATGCGCGCCGCTTACCCGCTTTGATTAAACTTCGACCTTTCAACGCCAGAGCAATCGCAGATGCTATAAAAGGGAGCAATTCCATGACAACCGTCCGAAGCAATGCAGAAACCAAAGTTCATGGCCCGTCAGGAGCACACGGCGAGATCACTTACAAAATTGAAGGGCGGATTTTAAGGACCCATGCCATCGGACCGTTTGACAATGAACTGATTGCCGCAATACCGTCTGTCATCAGCGACCTGATCACAAAACTGGCGCAACAGGGAAAATGGGGCCAGATCGTCACCTTTGAGCGCAACGCGCTGGGGTCACCGTCAACCGTGGCTGACTTCGCCGCCTATCTCAAATCAAGATATAAAAATGTAGACACCAATCCGGTTACTGCACTGGTGTTCGGTCGTGACATCGAGGGTGGAGATTCGATGGCTCCAAAGTTTCACAAATGTTATCAAGATGCCGGCGTGGAGAGTCGCATTTTTGAGGATCACACTGCAGCGCTGCATTGGGTCGAGTCCAGGATCGAGCAATCTTCCGCTCTGATGGCATGGGATGACCGTTACAACATTGGCGTTCCTTCAATTGACGAACAGCATCGGGAACTTCTCATGCGGGCTTCCGATGTCATCGCGGCGACGACTCGCGAGGGTCAGACCTTGAGCACTATCAGACTCTATCAATATACCCGGACCCATTTTTCACATGAGGAAGGCCTCATGCGCAGCCTGGGATACCCCGACATTGATGAGCACCTCAAGCAGCACGAGGCCTTGATTTCTCAGCTCAACCAATTTTCACAAAACATCGCCAAAGACAACTTGATCAAAGCAGACCTGGAGGAATTCATTTCCCTTTGGTTTCTGACCCATATTGCGACATCTGACACCAAATTGGCCGATTTTCTGAAGTCCTAGCGGGCTACGAATTCAACGGGTACCTTGCCATGGCAGCCAAACTTCCGATCATTGACGCCGCACGCTGTTCAGGATGCGGACGGTGCATCTCCGCCTGCCACCTCAGGTTGTTCGCTTTTGAACGACAGGGGTGGAGAAAAGTTTCCGTGCTTCAGGACGAGGAGCGTTGCACGGGCTGCTCAAAGTGCGATGCGATGTGCCCGATCGGCGCCATCACAATGGGAGAGAAGGTGGCGCTGTCGCCGCATTCACGGGTCGCGGCGCAGCTCTACATCAGCAGGTGCTCACCGGCATTGTCACCACCCAGGGTGACGTAGTTCACTTTGCGGATGTCCATCAATTTTTTGCCGCCAGAGTAACTGATGGAGCTTTGCACATCCTGCTCCATCTCGATCAGCGTTTCGGCCAGTGTGCCTTTGATCGCCTCCAGAATACGCTTGCCTTCAACGTGCTTGTACTCGCCTTTGTTGAAGTCGCTGGCAGAACCGTAATATTCCTTGTACCGTTTGCCGTCCACTTCAACGGTCTGACCGGGGCTTTCTTCGTGGCCGGCCAGCATGGAACCAATCATCACCATGCTGGCGCCAAAGCGGATCGACTTGGCAATGTCACCGTGCTCGCGAATGCCGCCATCGGCAATGATTGGCTTGGTGGCCACCCGGGCACACCATTTAACAGCGCTGAGCTGCCAGCCGCCAGTACCAAAGCCAGTCTTCAGTTTGGTGATGCAGACTTTGCCAGGACCGATGCCAACCTTGGTGGCATCGGCGCCCCAGTTTTCCAGATCAATGACCGCTTCAGGCGTCGCGACATTGCCAGCGATGATGAAAGTGGCCGGCATCTTTTCTTTCAGGTAGCCAATCATGTTGCGCACGCTGTCAGCGTGACCATGGGCAATGTCGATGGTGACGTATTCGACGTTCAGGCCAAGTGCCAGCAACTGGTCAACCGTGTCGTAGTCGGCCTTCTTCACACCCAATGAAATGGACGCGTACAAGCCCAGCGCCTTCATGTCCTTGACGAATTGCACGTTGTCCAGGTGAAAGCGGTGCATCACGTAAAAGTAACCGCTCTGTGCCAGCCAGACACACAGGGGCTCGCTCACCACCGTCTTCATGTTGGCCGGTACCACCGGAATGCGAAAGCGGCGTGGCCCAAGCGCTACGCTGGCGTCGCACTCGGAGCGACTCTCCACGCGACATTTACGCGGCAATAGAAGAATGTTGTCGTAGTCAAAAATTTCCATGGCGCGGGCTCCAAAAAAAACCGGGCCTCAATTGCTTGGGCCCGGTGATTGATTCTATCGGAATTATTTCTTCACAACCGCGTAGCGTTGCAGGGTCAGGGTCCGCGCCGCATCGTGCGCCACAATCGGTGTCGGGTAGTTTTGCCCCAGTGTCAGGCCGGTCATTTGCAACTCGGCGGCGCTGGCGGTCCAGGGTGCATGCAAAACCTTGTTGGGTAGCGGCGCCAGTTGCGGCAGATAGCGGCGAATGAAAGTGCCTTCGACATCAAACTGTTCGCTTTGACTGACCGGGTTGAAAATTCTGAAATAAGGCTGGGCGTCGCAGCCGCTGGAGCTGACCCACTGCCAGCCACCGTTGTTGGCCGACAGGTCAAAGTCGTTGAGCTGCCGGGCAAAGTATTTTTCACCCCAACGCCAGTCAACACCCAGATCTTTCACCAGAAAGCTGCCAGCCACCATGCGCAAACGGTTGTGCATATAGCCGGTCTGATTGATTTGAGCCATGGCGGCGTCCACCAGCGGATAGCCGGTTCGGCCCTCACACCAGGCATTGAACAGTGTTTCTGCGTGCTTGCCGCGCTCCCATTGAATGGCGTCGTACTCGCGCTTGAAGGCACCCTGCGCCACGTGGGGAAAGTTGGCCAGAATGGAAAAATAAAAATCACGCCAGATCAGCTCACTCAACCACACGGCAGCGCCGCGACTGCCTTGCGCCTGGCGTTGCAGGGCAACCGCGACCAGCCGACGGATCGAAACGCTGCCAAAGCGCAAATGAACACCCAGGTAACTGGGGCCTTTGACCGCCGGGAAATTACGTGTTTCATGGTAGCGGTCCATGCGCTCGAAGAAGTCTTCAAAAAGCTTGCGCCCGCCGGACTCGCCGGTGGGAATTTTGAGCTCGCTCAGATTGGATTTTTGAAAGCCGATAGCAGTCAGCGTCGGGACACCTTTTTGCAAACCTTCTGGTCGTGGTGCCAGGGCGATGGCGAATGGGGCTGCGTCGTGTGCCGGTAGACGATGCTGCGCGACGCTGGCCAGCCAGCGGTTTTTGTAAGGCGTAAAAACACTGTAGGGCGTGCCAGCTTGTGTCTGGATCTCGCGGCCTTCGAAAATGACATGGTCTTTGCAGGTGTGCATGGCAATACCGGCGTCCGCCAGAGCGCCCAGTACTTTGGCGTCACGCCGGATCGCCAGTGGTTCGTAGTCGTGAGCGGTAAAGACCGCCTGTACCGGCAGCGATGTGGCCAGGCTCAAAATTTCTTGCGTCGCCGCGCCGTGCCGCACGATCAGGCCCGAGCCCGCTGCGCCGCTCAAACGGCGCAGATTTTCGTCCAGTTCGCATAAAGACTCGCGAATGAACTCCACCCGGCGGTCGGCGCGGGGCAGCGGGTCGAGTATTTCTGGGTCAAAAACAAAAACGCAGTGAACCTTCCGGCAGGCCTGCAATGCCAGACACAAAGCGGCGTTGTCGGTGACGCGCAAATCGCGGCGGAACCACATCAAACCAGTGTCGAATTGTTTGTTCATGTTCACCGCTAAAATAATTGCATGCCCGCCGATTTTGCCTCTACCAACCTGACGAATCATTTCTTGATCGCCATGCCCGGTTTACAGGATGCGGTTTTTTCGCGCAGCGTGGTTTATGTCTGTGAGCACAACGAGCGCGGCGCGCTGGGGTTGGTGATCAACAAGCCTTGCGACATCGACATGAAACGCCTGTTTGAAAAGGTTGACCTGCCGTTGCTGCGCGCAGATCTTTCAAACGCGCCGGTATTTCAGGGCGGACCAGTGCAGACCGAGCGCGGTTTTGTCTTGCATGAACACTTTTCGACCGGCGTTGATATGCCGACAGAGTCGGTCTACGCCTCGACCATGACGATTCCCGGCGGCCTCGAGATGACCACCTCCAAGGACGTTCTGGAAGCACTGTCCAGCGGGGCCGGGCCGCGCAAAGTGCTGGTGTCGCTGGGTTACGCCGCCTGGGGTGAAGGTCAGCTTGAGTCCGAACTGTCAGAGAACAGCTGGTTGACCGTTGCCGCCAGCAGCAGCATCATTTTTGACACACCGGTGGCGCAGCGCTATGACCAGGCCTTGCTGCTGCTCGGCTTTGAGTCGTGGATGCTTTCGCCCGACGTGGGACGTGCATGAGCGAACTGCCGAAATCTGTGCCATTGCAACTGCAAACTTTCCTGGCACTTGATTTTGGACTCAAGCGCACCGGCTTTGCGGTTGGCAACCGCTTGCTGCGCACGGCGCAACCGCAGGGCACTATCGTCGCTGAAGGGGACGCCCGTTTTGTCAAAGTTGCGCAGCAGATCAAGGAATGGCAGCCGGACGCGCTGGTGGTGGGCGTTCCGTTTCACCCGGACGGTGCCGAGCATGAGAACACTGTGCGAGCGCGTCGTTTTGCACGCCGGTTGCACGGCAGATTCAAGCTGCCGGTGTTTGAAGTGGATGAACGCTACAGCACCACCGAGGCGTTGCAAATGGGCGCCAAAGACGCGGATGCCGCCGCTGCCTGCATCATTCTGGAACAATTTTTAAGGAGTATTCCATGAGCACACTGGTGCTGGACGCGCAGGCGCTTTACCTTGAGCTGAAAAAGGGCGTGCGCGCCATGTTTCGCCCTGGCATGCGTCTGGTCGGGATCACCTCGGGCGGTGTCTGGCTGGCAGAGCGCTTGCAACAGGACTTGAATTTGCCAGAGCCACCAGGCGTTATCTCGTCCAGCATGCACCGCGATGACTACTCGCGACGTGGCATGACGGCAGCGGCGCAAACCAGGATTGCTTTTGACGTCAATGAAGCGCACATCCTGCTGCTCGATGACGTGCTCTACACCGGGCGCACCATACGCGCTGTCCTCAACGAAATGTTTGACTTTGGCCGCCCGGCCAGCGTCATGCTGGCCGTGCTGGTTGATCGTGGCGGTCGCGAGTTGCCGATTCAAGCCGACTTCTGCGCGGCCCGCGTCACCTTGCCGGCTTCCCAGTCACTGGCCCTGGCACGCAGCGAAGCCGGGGTTTTCAGTTTTAATGTGGAGGCCCGTTAAGCCATGTTGTACAAACGCAATCTCCAACTGAATAAACATGGTGAATTGATTCACCTGCTGTCAACCGAGGGCTTGCCCAAGAGCATCCTGACGCAGGTACTCGACACCGCGGCAAACTTCGTTAGCGTCAATGACCGTGAGGTCAAGAAAGTGCCGCTGTTACGCGGCAAAAGCGTGTTCAACCTGTTCTTTGAGAACTCGACCCGTACCCGTACCACCTTCGAGATTGCCGCCACCCGGCTCAGCGCCGATGTCATCAACCTCGACATCTCCCGATCATCGGCTGCCAAGGGTGAAACGCTGCTCGACACCATCGCCAACCTGAGCGCCATGGCGGCCGACTTGTTTGTGGTGCGGCACAGTGAATCGGGCGCGCCTTATCTGATCGCACAGCACGTGGCGCCGCATGTGCACGTGATCAATGCCGGTGATGGCCGTCACGCGCACCCGACGCAAGGTTTGCTGGACATGTACACCATCCGGCATTACAAGAAGGATTTTTCCAACCTGACGGTGGCCATCGTCGGCGATGTGCTGCATTCGCGCGTGGCGCGCTCCGACATTCATGCCCTGACCACGCTCGGTTGTGCCGAGGTGCGGGTGGTCGGACCCATGACCCTGGTGCCCTCCGACATGGCGCAGATGGGTGTGCGCGTCTGTCATACGCTGGAAGAAGGTATTCGGGGTTGCGATGTCATCATCATGCTGCGCTTGCAAAACGAGCGCATGAGTGGCGCCTTGCTGCCGTCGACACAGGAATTTTTCAAGAGCTTTGGACTGACGCCGGAGCGGCTGCAGCTAGCAAAATCGGACGCCATCGTGATGCATCCGGGCCCCATCAACCGGGGCGTCGAGATTGACTCGGCCGTGGTGGACGGCGGCCAGAGCGTGATCATGCAGCAAGTTACTTTTGGCATTGCGGTGCGCATGGCAGCGATGAGCATTGTGGCGGGGAACGAGGCCTGATATGAAGACAATAACCAATATTCTGATCAAGGGCGGCCGGGTGATTGATCCGGCCAGTGGCTTCAATGAAATTGCTGATGTGGCGCTGGCCAATGGCCTGGTGGTGGCCATCAAAAACATACCTGCGGATTTCCAGGGTGGCCAGACCATCGACGCTACCGGCTGCATCGTGGCGCCTGGCCTGGTGGATTTGGCGGTGCGTTTGCGTGAGCCCGGACATGAGCACGAGCACATGCTGGAGTCCGAATTGTCGGCGGCCGTGGCCGGTGGCGTTACCAGCCTGGTCTGTCCGCCCGATACCGACCCGGTGCTGGATGAACCGGGCCTGGTCGAAATGCTGCGCTACCGGGCCGAGAAGCTGCACCAGTCCCGCGTTTACCCGCTGGGCGCATTGACCCGAAACCTTGCCGGTGAAACCCTCAGCGAGATGCTGCATCTGACCGAGGCCGGCTGTGTGGCTTTCAGTCAGGCTGAGGTGCCTCTGGCCAGCACACAGGTGATGCAGCGCGCGTTTCAGTACGCCAGCACTTTTGGTTATGCCGTGTGGCTGCGTCCGCAGGATTTTTCCCTGGGGCAGGGCGTGGCGGCCAGTGGTGCGCTGGCGACGCGCATGGGCTTGAGTGGCGTGCCGGTAGCGGCCGAAACGATTGCGCTACACACCATTTTTGAGCTGATGAAAGCCACCGATGCGCGCGTGCACCTGTGTCGACTCAGCAGTGCCGCTGGTGTGGCGTTGATGCGCCAGGCCAAGCAGGATGGCTTGAACGTGACTTGTGACGTCAGCATCAATTCGCTGCACCTGACGGACGGCGACATCGGCTACTTTGACAGCCGTGCCCGGCTCAATCCACCGCTGCGCCAGCAGCGCGACCGCGATGCCTTGCGGGCGGGTCTGGCTGACGGCACCATCGACGCCTTGGTGTCAGATCACACGCCGGTGGACGAAGATGCCAAGGCCTTGCCGTTTGCCGAGAGCGAAGCGGGCGCGACCGGTGTCGAACTGCTGCTCAGTCTGGCGCTCAAATGGAGTACCGACAGCGCAGTTAGCCTGGCACGCGCATTGGCGGTAATCACCAGCGCGCCAGCGGCTGTGCTGGGGGCATCGCTGGGTAAACGCCAGAATCGTGTTGGTCGACTTCTGGTCGGTGGGGTCGCCGACCTGTGCCTGTTTGACGCCACTGCGGCCTGGACCGTGCAGCCCGCGGCGCTACGCAGCCAAGCCAAACATACGCCTTTCTCGGGCTACGAATTACCGGGCCGTGTGCGCTACACCATCGTCGACGGACGCGTCGAATTTCAGGCCTGAGAATATCCCCATTCAGCGCTGACCAGTCACAAAGTGGCGTCAAGCTCCGCCCTCCATTTCCTGGCCAGCAGGCTATAGCCGTGCGGAGTCGGATGAATTTCATTCTCCCAGTCGCCGTCTACACCTTGTGTGCGGGGACGTGCAGCGGCGAGGGTACCGAGGGAGTCAATCAGATGCAGGTTTTTACCGGGCCGATTGTTCACAATGCCCTGCAGCAGGGTACGAAGACGCCCGAGCAACTCGTCCGCTACCGCTTGCCAATAAAGCGGGGAAATACCATAGACGTCATTCAGCGCTTTATACAGCCATGGCCCGAAACCCGGCCCGGCCGGGGCATTGCGAGGTGTAAGGAAGTCGTAGGTGTGAAAAAAAAGCGGCACTCCGTTGTTGATGCCCCGGTCGCGCTCTTCCACAAACTGATCAAAGACGTCGTTCATGTGCGACCTGAAAGATTGCCAACCTAATTCGCTGATGAAGGCACTTCCTTCGGAACCGGCAGCAATCGCAGTGGGCCACTCCTTGGTATTCAGGAAAAGGCGTTGATCTGCCGAGTTTGTTGCCGGTGATAGCGCCGCGTCAATGATGTCGTTACCGCCGCCAGACAAAAGGATGCCGTCCCACCGATAGGCCAATGGACCACGCAACAGCCTTAGAAACTCTTGCTGGTTGGTGCCATCTGTCATGTGCGACAGCTCTATACCAGGACGCGCACAGTTCACGGCAACGACCGATTTCGATAGCACCATTTGCTGCAGCAAGTTGGTCGTGGACCACGGAGGCAGGTGTCCGATCGAGAACCATGAATCACCTTGCGCCAGACATTTTTTGTCGAATCTGCCGAGGTCGTACTGCCCCAATTCACCGCGACCCGAGATCATCTCGGGAGAAATGACTGTCATAGCAATATCAGGCATGGTGAACCTCAATTTTTGTACGCCCAATTTTGCTGTTTCATATGCAACTCGGATGACCGCGGCGTTGATAAACCTTGATTGCGCCAAGGTTATTTATTCACCACCAAAAAGTGCTCCCCTGGCTGTACTACATTGGGCACCATGCTGGTGCTGTGCGTGGCCTGTTCAATGGATTCATTCGCCCTATAAATTAATGAGAATTCAACGACTAGATTGGGGCGGAAGTGGTTGCTTCCTTGCAGCAACTTTATTGGGCCTGATGTTGGTGGTGGGCCTTTCCGCTTGTGGCAAGAATACGGAATTACCAAGTCCACCAGCCCCTGTCAAGGCGACGGCGGGTGGCGGCAATGATTCCGGTCCCAAATATGTCCCCGCACCCAAACCACAGACTCCGGGCGGCCAGGAAAAGCAGAGTCGAACGGTAGAACTGGTTCAAAAAGTTCCGGATAAGTTGTTAACGCCGGCTCCACCCGTTGACGTTGCGGACAAGCTCTATTTCAAGAAGAAAGCCGCTCCAGCCAATGGCGCAACCGTTACCGGGACGCCGCTTTCCGTTGAGCAGAAGAACGCCAACCTGGAGAACTACAGCGTTACCGTTGCGGCCAATCAACAACTGGAGATTCCGGGCAACCCCGGTGAACTCAGGGTTTGGATTGGCTACTCTGCCAATGCGCCGACAACCCAGCCGGGCATGGCGACACAAACAAAGTCGCTGGAAGCAGTCGGTGAAACAGCCAGGGTGACGCCTTTTACGCTTGGAATTGATGTAGAGCCCAAACAAAGCGAATGCGAGAAAATTGACCCGAGCGGATCAGAAGTCCGATTCAAGTTGCTACCCACTAAAGTCGGCAGTTTTACTGTCGGCGCAAACGTCGAGCTTTATGGCTCTAAAGATTGCAGCGGCCCGCCAGTACCAAAATCAGCCAAATCAGTGGAGGTCACAGTCCGCGTGAACGAAGTCGGTGCCGTAACCGAGGGCATCGTCGAACTTGCAGATGCCGCCTGGAAAGCCTTTTTGACTTTCTGGGACAAGGTTCTGCTGCTCATCTTTTCTTTGTTCCTGTTTCTGATACGAAAGAAACTGGCCCAATGGTTTGGCTTCAAGGGTAAGGAATAAGTCGGTCGAGACCAACGGCAAGTCGGTACCTTGTGTACGAAGAAGCAGAGACCGCAACTCAACGTGCCGCAGTGCACAAGTGACTGGTCCCGCCGACAGGAATCGAACCTGTATTTCACGCTTAGGAGGCATGCGCACTATCCATTGTGCTACGGCGAGAAGGCGTTGCATTGTAAGGCTGGCGCCTGGCCGATTCAGTCGTAGCGCAGGGTAAAAATCAGGTCAATAGCGCTTTGTTCGCCGGTCTGCGCGCGCAGGGTAAAGCGGCGCGACAGGTCGTAGAAGATGTAAAAGGTGCCCAGGGTGCCGACCAGACTGCGTTCGTAGGCGACGTAGAAGTTGCGCGATACACGTTTGCCCAGCGTGACAGCGGCGCTGGTGGTGCCATCGGCATTGCTCGTAGCAACGCCGCGCACCGACAACTCGTCCAGCCCAAGCGATTGCGCCAAGCTGCCGGACAGGCTCTTGCCCCGGCCACCGAGCAGTGCCAGCGCCGCCTGCTGCAGCATGGCAGCCTCGGCGCCACCATTGGCCGCCGAGCGCCCCAGCACCAGCCAGGCCAGCTTGTCGGCGTCTGGCAGGTCTGGTTCGGCGTATAGCCGCACCACCGGCGACAGTGCGGTGCCGCTGATCTGCACGCCGACGCGCTGTTGCAGGTTGGGACGTATCGCCAGAATGTCGAGCGCCGGGTTGTCATAAGGCCCGCTGAAGCGCAGCACGCCGTCTTCAATGTCCAACCACTGGCCATAGGCTTTGTAAGTGCCCTGCACGGTGCGCAACTGGCCGCTAAGCTGCGGCGCCAAAGCGTGCTGAGGTGTACTGCGCAGTTCCAGCGTGCCCGCCAGATGGGTCAGCAGGCCACGCCCGCGCACCTCAAAGTTTTGTCCGAGATCGAGTGTGATGGCGACGTCGGGCGTGACGCGTCGGTCCACTCCCGTTGTTGCGGGCATGGCTGCGGCGGCAGAGCGCGCCTGACTGTCGGCGGGCGCTCGCATTCGGACATCGTCGCTCAGTTGCGGCGCCGTATCCTCCGGCAGTATGAACAGCGCCTCGTCGGCCTTGAGCGTGCCGCGAACCGCCAGTCGCGCGTTGTCCAGTTGCGCCGTCAGCTTGCCAGACACCCGCAGGCGTTGATCGGCACGGGTGCTGACGCGCCAGGACTTTGCCTCGGCGTCCAGCGTCATGCGCAACCGCGCTGCCAGGGTAGCTGGCGCCGCCGTCGCCGGCAGCCACAGCACCGAGCCCGTCACTGAAACCAGGCCACCGCTGTTGCCGCCCGCTCCTTGCAGCGTGAACGACTCAATGTCCAGCCGCTGCCCGGTCAGGCTGGCGCGCAGTGTCCCTTGGCTGAAGTCGATACCATCTGCCACCGAACGCACCGTCAGGTCTTGCGCCTGCAGTGTGCCGCGCCATTGCGCCGCGCCGCGTGTGCCTGACACAGTGGCGTTGGCGTCCAGCGTGCCGCGCAAACGCCAACCAGGCGGTGCCAGCAAGGACCAGGCACCGCTGCTGGGCAGTTGCGCACGCAGTGTTCCGGTCAGCGGCGCATCGGTGGGCCAGGTCCAGCCACCGTCCTGGCGCTGTAGTGCGGTTGCGAAATCAGCCTGCACCTGACCGGCACTTTCGCTGTCCCAGCGCAGGCTGGCTGCCAACTGCCCGCCATCGGCATTGAGCACCAGTCGGGCAGTGCTCACACCGGCACGCAAGGTGCTGGTTTTACCGACCGAACCAGCGGCGTCGGTCTGCAATTGCAGGTCGCCGCTGCTGCGCTCCAGCATCGCGCGCAGATGAAGTTGATCGCCACCGCTGGCGTCCCACTGGCCACCGAACAACAGGTCGCCGCGCAAACCCAGGTTGGCCATCTGGGTCTGGCCCAGCAGGTCCAACCAGGCCAGTGGCAGACCTTGCACGCTACCCTGGGTTCGCCACGTGGTCGACGCCTGGTTGCCGCCACTGCGCTGCGACCATTGCGCCGCCTGCCAGTTGATGGCAGCAGCGCCGGCAACCGGCCCCGTCAGGCGCACGCTGCCGGCAGAAATATTCAGCGACTGGGCGATGCTGCTTTGCTTCCAGTCGAGGGTCACGCGGTCGCTTGATTGCATGGTCCAGAGACCGGGCCGCAAGCTGTCCTGCGCGCTAAGCTGCGCTGCGTCTAGTTGGCCCTGCCAGACACCGTCGTTTATGCGGCCACCGTGCGCCTGTATCTGCAGCGCGAAATGGCGCGTGGCGTTGTCGGCCTGGCCACGGACGCTCAGGCTCAGGGCGCGCAGCGTGCCCGAGACGTCGGCTTGCCAATCGCGCAAGCGCCAGCTTGTATCGGCAGCTTGGTTGGCTTGCCTTAGTTCAAGTTTCGGCGCGCGCACGCTGGCCTGAACCTGCAGTTCCTGGCCCTGCTTTTGCCAACCGCCTTGCCAGCCGCCGGTGAGTTCAACTGCACCCTGCATCGTCGTGCGGCCCAGCGCTGCGGTCATGCCGGGCCAGCGGGCCAACCAGCTTGAGGCAAGGGCGGCATCGTCCACATTCACTCTGATCTCGCCTTGGCCACTGGTGCTGGCGATGTGTCCTTTCAGGCTCGCATTGCCACCGGTCAAGTTGAGCGCGAGTTGGCCTTGCGCAGCCTGGGTAACGGTGTTGAAGGTCAACTGGCCTTGCAGTTGCGCGTCGTCGGTTTGCAGGGCCAGCTTGTCCAGCGTCAGCAGCGGTGCGTGCCAGATGCCCTGGGCATGGCCGGCTTTCAAGCGCAAGCCGTCGAGTCGGTCGGTGCCGATCAAGGCGCTCTTGCGGTTGGCGACATGCAGGTCGGCGTCAAATACGATGCCGGACGCGGTATGTTGCGCCGTCAACTGGCCGTCCAGTGCGGTGGCCGCGAGTCGTGAGTCCAGCGCGGCCGGGTTAATGCCATGCAAGTTGGCGCTGCCTTGCCATTGGGCGGTGCCGCTAACTTTGCCCAATGCTTCCATACGCCCGCCAGCGCCGCTGGCCTGCAGCGATTCGACGGTCCACTGCCCGGCAGCGAACATGAGCGTGGCGTCGAGCTTGTTGATCGGCAGGCGCTGTTTGTCCCATGGGCCGCTCAGCGCATTGCTGAGCTGAACGCCAGCGTGCCAGGCCGGTCCGGCTGGTATGACCGTGGCATCGCCATCCAACAGCGTTTGCGGCGCCTGTGGCCACAGCGTCGCCAGATCCAGCGACTGCCAGTGGGCGCTGGCACGGGCCACGGCTTGTGCTTGCCAGGGTTGGATGCGCGCCGTGACGCTGGCCTGCATGGTTTTGATCGCCTGCCGGGTCCGCTGCGCTTTGCCAAGTGCCGCTGGCAGCTCGGGTGTCAACCTGGCCTGCAACTCCAGCACAGCATCCAGCCCGGCCAGGTTTCCCATTAGCGAGGCATCCGCCAGCACGGTCACGCGTTGGCCGCCCGACGGCAGCGTCGTTGCCACGCTTCCCTGCACTTGCAGCGTCAGCGCCATGGGGGAAAGCGCCTGCAATCGACCGCTGCCACGGTAGCTGCCAGCGGCCATCTGCACCTTGCTGACGTCGAATCGATGTTCATTGCCATCAAAGGCGTAGTGCCCGGTCAGTCCTTTCAATTGCAGCGACGTCGGGCCAGCCCATTCCAGTGTGTCGACCTGGAATGGCGCATCGACACGCAGCGGCAGACGCAGATCGGTTGGCACCGCGGGCGTCGAGACCGGGCGCTGGTCGTCGACGCGCAGTTGCCGGATGGTGAGTCGGCCAAGGCACAGCTCACGGTCCAGTAGCGCTGTCAGCGTCCAGGCCACGCTGACATTGTGAGCCTCGACGCTGAGCTGGCCTCGTTGCCAGCGCAACCAGCCGATGCTGCCGCCGCCTTGCAGCGAGCCTTTGACATCTTTCACTTCCAGCGTCTGGTCGGCTGGCAGATAGCGTGCCAGTTGCTCCAGCGAAGTCGCCAGTGAGGTGCTGGTGCCGCTCCACAGCCACAGCATGCCAGCTAGGGCCAGCATCGCCAGCAACGCCGTGCCGATTGCGCCCAATGTGATGCGCAGTGCTCGCATCAGAAGGTAAAGCCCACGTTCAGATGCAGACGAAAACGCTCGACTGCCACGCCGTAGGCCAGGTCAATTTGCAAAGGACCGACCGGGCTTTTCCAGCGCGCACCGACACCAAGGCCGACCTTGGCGCGCAGATAAGCCACTTTGTCAGCGACGGCTCCGGCGTCGATGAACACCGTGCTCTCCCAGTCTGTCAAACGACCGTTGACGGTGATGGGACGCTGCCACTCGATGCTGGCCAGACTGAGGTAACGGCCAGAGGTGGTTTGTCCATCTGGCAGCGTGACGCCGAGCTCGTGGTAGCCGTAGCCGCGCACGCTGGTGTCGCCGCCAGTGAGGAACAGTTGGGTGCTGGGCAAGGCGATATCACTTTTGGCCAGCACCGCCCCAGCCTCGGCGCGCAAGGCCAGACGTCCGCTGCGCAGGTCGGTCTGCGTGGTCTCGCCGCTACGGCCCAGTGGCACATAGCCCAGCCAACGTGCCAGCACGCGGGCGTAAGGGTCTTGCTGGCTGCCCAATGTGCTGCCACCGCCAACTTCCACGCCCAAGCCCCAACCGCTGGCGGGGAATGGCAGGCTGTCGAAATTACGCAGTGTGAAAGCGTAGTTGGCGCTCAAAGCATGCGCCAGTACCGGCACTGTGCCATCACTGGCCGCGCTCTCTGCCCGGTCGTATTGAAGGTAGTAATTGCGATCGATGCGCTGGCTGCCCTGGCTGCGCCCGGCACGCAGGCGCAGGCTGCTGATGTCGACGCTGCCGCTCATCTGGTTTTGCAGCAGCACCGAGGTGACCCAGCGCCAGTTGTCGGCATCGGGTGGCGCGGTCAGCTCGCTGCCAATAGAACGGGTCTCGCGGTCCAGCGACAACTTGCTGACGGCGCGCCAACCGATGCCGGGTACTTGGTGGTGCGTGTGCTCGGCCGACAGGCGGGCGCCGCTGTCGGTGCTGGCGCCGATGCCCAGCACCAGTTTTTGCATCAATGCCTCGTGCAGTTGTACCTGCACTGTTGCCGCCATTGGGTCACCCGCAGTGTCCAGCGAAACGAACACCGAGTCGAAAAATCCGCTGTCCGTCAGGCGCTGTTGCGCCTGCACCAGTTGGGTCTGGTCGTAGTCGGCGCCCGGCGTCAGGCGCGCCAACCGCGTGACGAGCTCGGCGTCATAACGTTGTGTGCCGTTGACCACCAGAGCGCCGAGCCGATAGGCCGGACCGGAATCAAGCGTGACAGACAGACGCGCGCTTTGGCTGGCGGGGTCAATGTCGGCCAGCGTGGTGCTGAGTTGTCCGGTGGGGTAGCGTTGCTGGGTCAGCTCGCGCAAGGCCTGCTGCTTGGCCGCATCCCAGCCGGCCTGGGTGAAGCGCATGCCGGCTCGCAGCATCCAGTTGGCCTCAATTTGCTGACGCTGGAGGTGGGCTGCCGGATCGTTGCTGATGGCGCCACTGAATTCGATGTGCACTTCGCTCACCAGCGTAGGCGCACCGGGCGCCACGCTCAGT
>Ga0194060_10000637_pt1 | contig 25506 bp, 19 predicted proteins | sample SepL225m_MetaG_FD_163427 | JGI IMG/M metagenome (GOLD analysis project Ga0194060, IMG submission 163427) | Anoxic zone freshwater microbial communities from boreal shield lake in IISD Experimental Lakes Area, Ontario, Canada - Sep2016-L222-5m | ecosystem: Environmental > Aquatic > Freshwater >... | reverse complement strand
ATCCAATTGTTCCACCATAGATGCCTCGCTTAGTTGGTTCATTCTCCTCAATAATCTCCATAGCTCTTGGCTTTGGTGCACCAGATAAAGTACCGGCTGGGAATACGGAAAATAATGCTTCGATAGGTGCGACCTTAGATAATAATTTTCCAACAACAGTTGAGACAATATGCATTACATGAGAATACTTCTCGATCTGCATAAATTCAGTTACTTCTACTGATCCGGCTTGGCATACTCGACCTAAATCATTGCGGCCAAGGTCAACTAACATTAAATGCTCTGCTCGCTCCTTTGGATCCTCAAGTAGTGCCTGGGCTACCTGTTGATCAACTTTTGGATCAGCATTTCTAGCTCTAGTACCTGCGATTGGATGAATCATCACATTCTCTCCAGTTACTTTTACTAATGCTTCTGGACTAGAACCAACTACTGAAAGATCATCAGAAAAGTTAAATATATACATATAAGGACTTGGGTTTTGTTCCCGAAGTACTTGATAAATATCAAATGGCTTACATGCAACAGGCATTGAAAAACGTTGAGAAAGCACTACTTGAAAAGCCTCACCAGACTTAATCTCTTCCTTAATTAATTCAACCTTACTTATATATTCTAAGTCAGTCGTATTACGAGAGTAATTTGGAGTTTCTCGAGCCGGAATATCCTTGGCTTTAGATACAAACCTTTGATTTAAATCCATATCCATTTTATCTAATCTTTCAATTGCTTTTTCATATGCTAAATCAACTCGATCTGCACTACCATCCCAATTTATTGCATTAGCTATTAATGTGATGATTCCTTCTTGATGATCATAAACTGCTAAATCGGAGGTAAGCATCATTGCAATCTCTGGAATTTCAATATCTTTCTTAGAAAGATTTGGTAGTTTTTCCAATCTACGAACAATCTCATAACCAAGGTAACCAACTAAGCCACCGGTTAGAGGTGGTAAGTTATTTAATTTTGGAGAGCGAAGGTGTGATGTAGAAATTCTAAGTGCAGATAAAGGATCTATGCCAGTTGGTGCACCTGCTGGCATAACTCCTATCCAAGTAGCCAAACCATTCTTCTCAGTTAATGTTGCTTCGCTATTTACGCCAATAAATGAATACCTTGCCCAAATTCCAGCCTCTGCTGATTCAAGTAAAAATGTTCCACTGCGGTTTTGAGTTAATTTCTCATAGATTGAAAGTGGTGTTTCACTTTTGCTAGTTATCTTACGAGCAACTGGAATCACATTAAAGTCGCGGGCATAGCTGCGAAACTCTTCCAGAGAAATAAGTGCTTTTTCCACTGCCCTATTCTGCCGTAATTACTAACTGCCAGGCGCCGATTATTCGTAGCAGGTTTTGATAGCCAAACCGATATCGATTGCTCCGACATACAGAGCTTTACCAACAATTACGCCATCTAGACCCATCTGGCGCAGATTATCTAGGTCAGATAATTTAGAAACACCACCACTTGCAATAATCAATGATTTGGTTGATCTTGAAACTTTATCCAATAAATCAAGATTTGGGCCATTTAGTTCACCATCTTTTGAATTATCTGTAACAACATATCTTGTACATCCAGCCTCATCTAAAACCTTGATATATTCAAATGGATCACCAATTACTTCACCGCTACCTCTGGCAATTAGTACGCCATTATTTATATCAAGTCCAATTGTTAAACGATCTTTGTAGGAATTAATAACTCTTACTAACCAATCAATATTCTGTAATGCAGCAGTAGAAATATTAATTCTGACAGCTTTTGTTGCTAAAGCTTGGTTTAATGAGGATTCATCTACTATTCCGCCAGATAGTTGGATGTTAATTGAACTCTTATCAATTAAATCCTTAATTAAATCTACGTTACTTCCAGTATTGAAGGCTGAATCTAAGTCAACAAGGTGGACCCATTTTGCACCTTTAGCGATAAATTCAGCGAGCACTTCAGTTGGGCTTCCATATTGCTCTGCCGAATCTAATCCTGCTTGTTTTAATCTGACAGATTTACCATTTTTTATATCTATTGCTGGCAATAATTCAAGAGTCTTCATTAATACCTAAACAACTAAACAATCTGGGCCTAGAACAGTTTTAAGATCTGCACTTAAACTTGGTGAGGAAGTTACCTTTAAATTTTCATCTAACTTTAAAACAGTATTTTTTTCACCATCTACTAACCTCAAGTGCACCTCTCGCCCGCCTGGATGAGAACGCAAAATTTCATTCATCCGATCAATAACTGGCGGAGTACACCTAGACATTTCCATTGAAATAACAAATGGGCCAGTTGGTACTTGTTTTAAATCAGGCAGTGTTAAATCAAGAGCTGAAATCCTTGGCTGTTCTTCTCTCTTATCAACCCGACCCCTAATTGCAACAATTCGATCCTCTACCAAGTTCACACCATGGGCGGCATAGGCATTTGAGAAAAACAAAACATCAACCGCACCATCTAGATCTTCAACTGTAACAATTGCCCAAGGGGTACCTTGTTTTGAAACTTTACGTTGAATCTGAGTTATTAACCCGCCAATAGTAATAATCTGATCATGACTTACTTCAGATATTTGGCTGATTGAAAAATCTGCAACTGAACGCAGTACATGTTCAACTCCTAGAAGTGGATGATCTGAAACATAAAGTCCTAACATCTCTCGCTCATATCCAAGTAGCATCATTTTTTCCCACTCAGTATTAGGAATATCTAACTCAACACCGCTAACACTTGTGGTTGCATTTGTTGCCCCAAATAGATCAAATTGACCAATTGCTTCTGCTCGCTTTGCCTCAGATACTGCATCTAGCGCCTCTAAGAAGACCATCATCAAACCTCGGCGAGTATGGTTTAAGGAATCAAAGGCACCGGCCTTAATCAGTGATTCAACTGTCTTTTTATTGCAAACATGGGAATCAACCTTGGTTAAGAAATCACCAAAACTTAAGTACTTTCCTTTTGTCTTTCTATTCTCAATGATTGATGAAACAACATTTTCACCAACATTTCTAATCGCAGTTAACCCAAATCTAATATCGGTACCACGTGGGGTGTATTCAGAATCTGATTCATTTACATCAGGCGGCAATACCTTTATTCCCATTCGCCGGCATTCATTTAAATAGAGCGCGCTCTTATCTTTATCATCCCGGACGCTGGTTAAAAGTGCGGCCATGTACTCAGCTGGATAATTTGCTTTTAAATATGCGGTCCAGAAAGAGAGTAATCCGTAGCCAGCGCTGTGGGCTCTATTAAATGCATAATCGGAAAATGGAATAAGTGTTTGCCATAATTTTTCAATCGCATCAGCAGAAAAGCCATTCTCTTTCATTCCGGCTTCAAAGTGAACCTTCTCTTTATCAAGAATCTTCTTATCTTTCTTGCCCATCGCTTTACGCAGTAGATCTGCGCGACCAAGTGTGAATCCAGCAACCTTTCTAGCGATTGCTAAAACCTGCTCCTGATAAACAATTAAGCCATAAGTATCTTTCAAAATTTCACTCAGTGGTTTATCAAGTTCTTGATGAATACCAACTTGAGCTTTTCTACCATTCTTATAATCAGCATATTTATTATGTGAATCTTCACCCATTGGTCCGGGGCGATATAAAGCAATAACCGCAGCAATGTCCTCAAAACTGTCTGGTGCCATCGACCGTAGCAAAGATCTGATCGGTGCACTATCTAGCTGGAAAACTCCCAAAGTATCTCCGCGAGATAGTAAATCAAAAGTTTTTTGATCTTTAAGAGGCAATGTTTCAAGTACAACTTTTTTACCCAAATTCTTTTCAATATTTATTAGACAATCATCTAAAACTGAGAGGTTACGCAGCCCAAGAAAATCCATTTTAAGTAACCCGGTTGCCTCACACGCACCCATATCAAATTGGGTAATGATTGCCCCATCTGCCTCTCGGCGATGAATTGGGATTACTTCCAAAAGTGGCTCTTTACTTAATATAACTCCAGCAGCGTGTACACCCCATTGGCGCTTTAATCCTTCGATACCTAACGCAGTATCAACAATCTTCTTTGAATCTGGATCAGACTCATACAAATTTCTAAACTCACTTGCCTCACCATAACGATCATCATCCATATTAAAAATTCCGCCAAGTGAAATATCTTTACCCATTACTGAGGGTGGAAGTGATTTGGTCAAACGTTCACCTAGCGCGTATGGATAACCAAGAACTCTTGTTGAATCTTTAATTGCCTGTTTAGATTTAATAGTTCCGTAGGTAATAATCTGTGCAACTCGGTCATCGCCATACTTTGTAGTGGCATATTGGATCATCTCTGATCTTCTACGCTCATCAAAATCTAGATCAATATCTGGCATTGATATACGTTCTGGATTTAAGAATCTTTCAAACAATAAACCAAATTTGATGGGATCAAGGCCTGTAATTCCAAGTGAGTAAGAAACAAGAGAACCAGCTGCAGAGCCACGGCCAGGACCAACTCTGATTCCAACTTCCCGAGCATGTTTGCAAAGGTCAGCTACAACTAGGAAGTACCCAGGAAAACCCATCTTCATCATTACATCTAATTCAAAATCTAGTCTCTCTTGATATTCAACTGGAATTTGATTCCCCATTCGAGCAGCAAGGCCATCATTAGATAATTTCTTCAGCCAGGTATCTTCGGTTTCCCCTTGCGGAACTGTGAACCGCGGCAATAGGTTTTCACCTTCACGCATTGTAGTTTCACAACGTTGGGCGATTAGTAATGTGTTATTACAAGCCTCTGGAAAATCCTTAAATAGCTCTCGCATTTGTGCAGCACTCTTAAGATAAAACTCGGAGTTTTCAAATTTAAACCGCTTTGGATCTGCAATAGTTGAGCCAGATTGAATACATAGCAAAACTTCATGGGCACTTGCATCATCGTGATGGGTATAGTGCAAATCATTAGTTGCCAGCAATGGCAGATTTAACTCTTTTCCTAGCTTTAACAAATCCGAAAATGATCGTTTCTCAATTTCAATCGAGTGATCCATAATTTCAAGATAGAAATTTTCAGGTCCAAAAATATCCTTCATCTCACTGGCTGCTTTAATCGCCTCTTTATAGTTTCCCATTCGTAACCTGGTTTGAATCTCACCACCAGCACATCCAGTTGTGCCAATAATTCCCTTTGAGTACTTAGCAAGTAACTCTCGATCCATTCTTGGCTTGTAGTAAAAACCTTCAAGTGAGGCAAGGGAAGAAAGCTTGAATAGATTTGATAAACCCTGATTATTTTCAGCAAGCAATGTCATATGGGTATAGGCACCACCTCCAGATACATCATCCTCACCACCTTCTGCCCACTTAACCCTTCTTTTATCAAATCTTGATTCGGGTGCAACATATGCTTCAATGCCAATTATCGGTTTAACCCCAGCAGCTTTTGCAGTTTTATGAAACTCAAATGCACCAAATACATTTCCATGATCAGTCATGGCAATTGCTGGCATTTCCTGACGAGCAACCTCTGCAACTAACTCAGATATTTTTGCAGCACCATCTAACATCGAGTACTCGGTGTGTACATGAAGATGTACGAAATTCTCCGAGTTTTCTAGGTTATTAGTTGAATTAGGCATGGATGGTGAGATTACTACTGCTGTTAATTTCTAGCGGGAAATATCTGAAAGTAGGGCAAGTGAGCGTGTCAGATCCTCTGGATACTCAGCCGTAAATGAGATTCGCTCCCCGCTTCCGGGGTGGGTAAAGGCAAGTTGTTTTGCATGTAGCCATGGGCGAGAGATTTTAAGCCTTGCTGCTAACGCCGGATCCGAACCGTAAGTTAGATCACCAACCAATGGATGGTGAAGTGCAGAGAAGTGCACTCGAATTTGATGCGTTCTGCCAGTTTCAAGTTCAATCTCAAGCAATGTGACAGCTGGGAAAACTTCTAAAGTCTTATAGTGAGTAATACTTGGTTTTCCATTTGCTACAACAGCAAAACGATAATCCTCTCTTGGATGACGATCTATAGGTGCATCAATAGTTCCAACCGTTGGATCCATATGGCCTTGCACAAGTGCGTGATAGACCTTTGAAACTGTTCGATCACGAAACTGATCTTTCAAACTTGAATATGCAACTTCATTTTTAGCAACGACCATTAAGCCAGATGTTCCAACATCCAACCGGTGCACAACGCCCTGTCGCTCAGCAGCTCCAGAGGTAGCAAGCTGATAACCAGCCGCAAAAATTGCTCCAACTACTGTTGCGCCCTGCCAACCTGGACTTGGATGAGCGGCAATTCCAACCGGTTTATCTATCACAATTAAAAACTCATCATCATAAACAACTTTTAATCCGTCAACCGGTGTAGCAGTTAATTTTGCCTCACCTTTTGCTGCCGGCATCAATATTTCAAGTTGATCACCACTTAAAACTCGGTCAGATTTACCAACGAATTTTCCATCTTTTGATATCTCATTAGATTCAATTAACCCAACAATCACATTACGAGATAAACCAAGCAGTCTTGATAAGGCAGCATCAACCCGCTCCTGATTTAGTCCTTCTGGGATTATTAGGTTTCTAACCTCACGCTCACTCACTTTTTACCCTCACTCTTACTAAATTCAATATTCTTCCAGTTCAAAATTGTAATAAGTATTGCCCCGCAAACAACTGAGGAGTCTGCGATATTAAATATCGGCCAATGCGGGATTTGAATCCAATCAACTACCTCACCTTGCAAGCCGCCAGGTGACCTGAATATTCGATCGGTCAAATTACCAAAAATTCCACCTAGCACAAGGCCAAGTGCAATTGCCCAGGGTGTAGAACTAACTTTACGACCGAAGTAAAAAATAGCAGCAGCAATAATTATTGAGAAACTAGAAAGAAATATTGTTCCACTGGAGGCAAGACTAAATGCAGCTCCAGAGTTAAATGCCAGCCGGAATTGTAGAATTGATCCAATTATATTTTTTGGCTCATCCGTAAGATATTGAATTGCTAGTAATTTAGTTAAATAATCAAAGGCAAAAACTATTAAAGCGGTGGCCGCTAACCATTTTCGCTGAATTAAGTTCAGCGTCGTTCCTCTTTTTGTTTGCAAACCATACATAGAGTAGCGCGAGGGAAAACTTGTAGTCTTGCCTTTCCAACAAAGTTTCCACACTCTTCACACTTTCCATATGTTTTATTTGCAATTCGCTCAAGTGCTCGTTCGGTTTGTTGAACCATATCTCGAGCGTTGTATACCAGTGACATTTCATGCTCTCGTTCAAATGTTTTCGCTCCAGCATCGGCTTGATCATCACCGGCGCCAACACCTGCAGCTTCAACTAGATCTTCCATCTCGGCTTCTGCTAACTCAAGTTCTTTACGTAATCTCACTAAATCTTTAGATAGCTCAGTTTTCATAGTTTTTAATTCGGTTGCATTCCAAGCAATCTCACTTGCCTGCACAACTAGAGGTGCTGGTGCACTTTTAATTGGCTTTAATGCTGCCGCTTTCTTTGACTTTAATACCGGCTTTGGCGGTGGCAACATAACTAATCTACGCTCTTCAACTACTGGCAGGGCATTTGCATTAGGGATAGTTGAAGTGACAGAAATTGTGGTTGAAGAACCTGAGGTAGATGTCTGAAGCTTTGCTGGAAAAGGTTTTCCAGGAGCCTTTTTAATTGCAGATTTCTTAGCTAGTTTAGGTTTAACAATATTTGGTGAACGCTTCGCAATTTTTTTAACAGCAGCCTTTTTTGGTGGGCTCTTTTTAGCAGCCTTTTTCGCAGCAACTTTTACCGGTTTTTTAGCCGATGTTTTTGCACTCTTTTTTGATGATTTCTTAAATAACTTCTTGATAGCCACATTACCCCCTGAGGGGGGAAAGGTTATGGCTTGGCTCAAGTAATTACCAACCGCCACCCCCGTGCTCAATGATGAGTTCATTAAAGGGCAACTGTGCGCGTTAGAATGTAGGGTGAATATGAAATCTGGCCGCGGAATTAATACCTTACCTGCGCAAATCGATCTTCCACAGATGGAAGCTGGAATTTTAGATTTTTGGTCGCAAAATCAAATATTTGAGAAATCTGTTGCTAATCGTAACGGTGCTCCTAGATGGAGTTTTTATGAAGGCCCACCTACTGCAAATGGAAAACCTGGCACACATCACATTGAAGCACGAGTTTTTAAAGATTTATTTCCGCGCTTTCAAACAATGAAAGGTAAGCAAGTAATTCGCAAAGCTGGTTGGGATTGTCATGGTTTGCCTGTTGAAATTGCAGTAGAAAAAGAGTTGGGCTTTACCGGTAAAGCAGATATTGAAAAATTTGGTGTTGCCGCTTTTAATGAAAAATGTAAAGAATCAGTCCAGCGGCATGTTGATGAATTTACCGACATGACTAAACGAATGGGATTTTGGGTTGATTTTGATGATGCCTACTGGACTATGTCCCCGGCATATATTGAAAGTGTTTGGTGGTCACTACAACAAATATGGAAAAAAGGATTACTAGTCCAAGATCATCGAGTCGCGCCATACTGTCCAAGATGTGGCACTGGCTTATCTGACCATGAGCTTGCGCAAGGTTATGAAACTATTAAAGATCCATCAGTATTTGTGCGCTTTCCTGCCACCTCTGGCAAGTTAGCTGAGTTAAAAGCAAGTTTATTAGTTTGGACCACAACTCCATGGACATTAGTTGCTAATACTGCGGTTGCAGTAAATCCAAAGGTTGAGTACCAAGTAGTTGAAATAACAACTGATGATAAGAGTGAAAGATTAGTAGTTGCAACAGATTTGGCTTCAGTACTTGGTGAGGATCGCAAGGTAATTGCAACTTTTAAGGGAACTGAACTTGAACACACTAAATACAGCCGGCCATTTGATTTTGTTGAGATTAATGATGCTCATTACGTAGTCCTTGCCGATTATGTAACTGTGGAAGATGGCACAGGTTTAGTCCATCAATCCCCGGCTTTTGGCGCAGATGATCTTGAGGTGTGCAGAAAATATAACCTGCCAGTGGTAAATCCAGTAAACCCTGATGGTCATTTCCAAAAAGAGGTTCCGCTAGTTGGTGGTGTATTTTTCAAAGAAGCAGATAAGGCGCTGATAAAAGATCTTAAATCTCGAGGTTTAATGTTTAAGAGTTTGCAATTTGAGCACTCCTACCCACATTGCTGGAGATGTCATACCGCTTTGATGTATTACGCCCAACCATCTTGGTACATAAAAACCACTGCGATAAAGAAGGAATTGCTTAGAGAAAATTCCAACACAGATTGGCATCCAGAGACGATTAAAACTGGTCGATTTGGTGATTGGTTAAATAACAATATTGATTGGGCGGTTTCACGTAATCGCTATTGGGGCACACCACTTCCAATTTGGAGATGTGAAAATAAACATGAAGTTTGTGTTGGCTCCCTATCTGAGTTAGGCAAACTCTCCGGAACGCAATTAAGTAACTTAGATCCACACCGCCCCTTTGTAGATGATGTGAAATTTAAATGCGCAGAATGTTCAGCCACTATGGAGCGTATTCCTGAGGTTATTGATTGTTGGTATGACTCTGGTGCGATGCCATTTGCGCAATGGGGATACCCACATAAGCCAGGTTCTGAAGCAGAGTTTAAAGCTGCATACCCAGCAGACTTTATCTGTGAAGCAATTGATCAAACTCGAGGTTGGTTTTATACCTTGATGACGATTGGAACTTTAGTATTTGATAAATCTTCCTATAAGACTGTTTTATGCCTAGGTCATATATTAGATAAAGACGGCAGAAAGATGAGTAAGCATCTTGGCAATGTTCTAGAGCCAATGCCACTTATGAATCAACATGGCGCTGATGCAGTTCGTTGGTACATGTTAGCTGCCGGCTCCCCTTGGAGTGCCCGTCGAGTAGGACATGATGCAATTACTGATGTAGTAAGAAAAACTCTTCTAACTTATTGGAACACAATCTCATTCTTCACCCTCTATGCAAATGCTGCTGATTTTAAAGTTACTTCTTTACCAACAGATTTAACATTGATGGATCGATGGATTCTTTCTGAGCTAAATAAACTCACTCAAGGAGTAGATAACGCTTTAGAAAACTTTGACTCACAAGCGGCAGGTACTCAACTTGCAGCCTTTATTGATGATCTTTCAAATTGGTATGTTCGTAGATCCCGTCGTCGTTTCTGGGATGGTGATCCAGTTGCATTAAATACACTTTATTTCTGCCTAAAAAATCTAACCCTACTTCTTGCACCTATGGTGCCATTTATATCTGAACATGTTTGGCAAACACTTATCAAGGTGGCTGAATCAGATCAAATTGAATCTGTGCATCTTGCAAAATTTCCAGTATCTAATAAAGCAGTAATCGATGAAAAGTTATCGACTTCAGTTGCCTTATCTCGTCGCTTAGTTGAGTTAGGAAGATCTGCCCGAGCTGAATCTGGCGTAAAAATCCGTCAGCCCCTATCTCGCGCATTAGTTTCAGCACCTGGTTGGGAGCAGATTTCAGATGAGATTAAAACTCACATCGCAGAGGAGTTAAACATATTAAAACTAGATGGAATCCATGTTGCCGGAAGTGACCTAGTTGATATCTCTGTTAAAGCTAACTTTCGAACACTTGGCACAAAATTTGGCGCAGATGTTCAGGTGATTGCAAAGCAGATTGCATCGGTTGATCCAGCTGCAATGGTTAAGGCGCTTCGAATTAGTAATACCTACAAGTTAAAGGTCAATCTGGCTGGAAAAGATAAGGAAATTGAAATCGATATTGATGATTTGGTAATTACTGAGACACCAAGAAGTGGGTGGTCGGTTGCCTCTCATTCAGGTGAGAGTCTGGCGCTAGATCTTGAACTAACGCCAGAGTTAATTCGAGCCGGGCAAATCCGAGAGGTCATTAGAGCAATTCAGGAAGAGCGAAAAAATATCGGCTTAGATGTTAGTGATCGCATCACTGTTAACTGGAATGCACCAACAGAGCTTGCGACTGCAATTTCATCTGCTATTACAGAGATAAGCGCAGAGGTTTTAGCTACAAACATGGTGCAAATTAATTCAGAAAGCTCGTCTGATAATGAACTATCTCTTTGGCTTAAACTAATTAAGAATTAGAGAATAATAACTAAGCGCATTAAAAGCTGTACTACAAAAAAGACCACAATAAAAGATAGATCTAACGAGACCGCACCTAATCTAAGCGGTGGCACAAATTGCCTTACAAACCTAAGCGGTCGATCTGTAATTGAGTAAATCAACTCAGCAAGGGCTAACACAACTCCACGAGGACGCCAATTTGGTGAGAAGATTCTTATGTAATCTAAAATCAATCTGCCAATTAAAGCTAATAAAAATAAATTTAAGGCCCAGTAAATTATGCCGACAATTGCGCCCATTTATTAAAGGGCTAAATCAGCTCTGATTAAAAAAACTTGCTTGTGCAGCAGAATTTTTATCTTCAACACTAACTGAAACGTTAGGAGGTGTAAGTAAGAAAACCTTTGGTGTTACTCGCTCAATACTTCCATGGTGACCAAAAACTAGGCCAGATGCAAAATCAACTAACCGTTTGCGCTCTGACTCTTCCATGTCACTTAAATTCATAATTACTGGTTTACCTTCACGGTAGTGCTCACCAATTAATCGGGCTTCACTATACGTCCGTGGAGTTAATGAAATAATGTGATCCATAACTTTATTTGATTCAGCGTGAGGAAAAATTTCAACATTAGATTTAGCTGCTGGCTTTGCAGTTGCTCGCACCAATCTAGGGGCACGTTCAGTTAATTGATTTGTGCCGTGGTCTAACTCTTCCTCGTCCATTAATCCGAGGTACCCAGCAACCCGCTTAAATGCACTAGCCATGGGTCAAATCTATGGGGTCAACTATCGATTACCGAGGATTGAACTGCCAATTCGCAGATGTGTCGCACCATAGGAAATTGCCATTTCATAATCACCACTCATGCCCGCAGATAGGTATTTAGCATCTTTGAACACCGCCGTAAAACCCGCTTGTATTTCCTTCAATTTCAAAAATGCTTCCTTAGCTGGAATATCTAGCGGGGCAACTGCCATTAAACCTTGCAGGGAAATTCCAGGTAATTTTGTTATTTCGGCAGCTAATTCAATTAGATTTTTTGGGTCTACCCCGCCTCGCGATTCTGGAGGCTGATCAAGGGATACTTGTATAAAAATTGGTTTAGGTTTTTCGGTATTTTGTTCAGAAATAATCTGCGCATATTTGAGTTTATCTACTGAGTGAATACACCCAGCCCAGGTAGTAATAGATTTTAATTTATTACTTTGAATTCCACCTTGAAAACTCCAATTAATATCAGCAGGAAGCTGACCTACCTTTTCAATCGCCTCTTGGTCACGGTTTTCACCAAACTCTCTTATTCCTAGTGAGTATAAAATCTCTAAGTCAGATATTGGAAAGGTTTTTGTCACAACAATTAATGTGATGTCACCTTTATCCCGGCCTGCCTTTAATGCAGCGGATGCAATCTTGCCTTTAACATCATTTAAATTTGCTGCGATCTCTTCAGAACGGCTCATAAGCTAATTACCCCAACCTGCCTACCGGTTAGATCCCCACTACGGTATGAAAAATAATCTCTATTTTCTTTTGTGCAAAGGCCAAGATTAGTAAACGTAATTTCTGGTAATTGAGCTTTTAATCCAGCAAATAGATTTAAATAATTCACTTTGCCGCCAGTTGTTGGGTGATCTCTAACAATCTCTTCATACATCTGAGCATCAACTTCATAGCAATTACCGCAAATATGGGGTCCAACTACAGCTGTTATTGGTGAGGATCCAAACTTTTTCATAGCCACCACCGCATTCACCGCAACTTTGTTTAATAAACCTTTACGCCCAACATGAACGGCAGCTACAGCATGATCGGAATACATTAGAACGGGCAGGCAATCAGCAATTCTGACTGCTAGGGCAATTTCTTTATTGTTTGTAACCATGCCATCTGCTTCTGGGATAGATGAATGATCGGTTACGACTGCTACCTGATTACTGTGGCTCTGTTTCATAAACAGAGTACCTTTTCCAATTAACTGATCTAACTTTGCTTTTGCTGTCCTATCAAGTGGATCTGCAAGTGAATCAAAATAACGAGATGTGAAAAGTAGCCGAGCCACGGTAATTACTACCGCATGAAATCAGGTATATCGATCTCATCTTCTGCGACTAGTTCCTCAAATGTGATTCGCTTGCGTGGGCGCTCGGCACCCTCCATATTTAAATCAAGTGCAACCGAGATTGGATCATTTGCTGGAATTGGATCAGCTTCCCCACTCATGGTTGCGGCATTAATTACTGGCATCAAAACTCGCTTAGGTTGTCCCCCATCGAAGCCGGCAGCAATAACGGTCACTCTTACCTCATCACCTAATGCATCATCAATTACTGTTCCATAAATAATATTTGCATCTGGATGAGCTGATTTTGCAACTAACTCTGCCGCCTCTGAAATCTCAAATAAACCAAGATCAGATCCACCAGCAATAGAAAGTAATACGCCATGGGCACCATCAATTGATGCTTCAAGAAGTGGGCTTGAGATCGCAAGTTCGGCAGCACGCACAGATCTTGCCTCTCCTCTTGCTGAACCAATTCCCATTAATGCAGAACCGGCACCAGCCATCACACTTTTAACATCGGCAAAATCTAAATTGATTAAGCCAGGCGTAGTAATTAAATCTGTAATTCCCTGAACTCCAGAGAGTAATACTTGATCAGCAGTTCTAAATGCCTCAAGTGCACTAATGGAACGATCAGAGATTGCCAGCAATCGATCATTTGGAATAACAATTAAGGTGTCAACTTCAGTTCTTAAATTTTCAATTCCTTCATCTGCTTGTGCTGTTCTGCGCTTTCCTTCAAATGTAAATGGCTTAGTAACAACACCAACTGTTAATGCGCCAAGATCTTTTGCAACCTTTGCAACTATTGGTGCACCACCTGTTCCCGTACCGCCACCTTCACCGGCAGTAACAAAAACCATATCTGCGCCACGCAAAACTTCTTCAATTTCATCAATGTGATCAAGGGCTGCTTGACGACCAATCTCTGGTGCAGCACCTGCACCTAATCCTCTTGTTAACTTTCTACCAATATCTAATTTCACATCTGCATCTGACATTAACAAAGCTTGTGCATCGGTATTGATCGCAATAAATTCAACGCCTTTTAAACCGACATCAATCATTCGGTTAACAGCGTTTACTCCGCCGCCGCCGATACCAACTACTTTGATAACAGCTAAATAATTTTGCGGTGTTGCCACTTTGCGCCTCTTCCCTAGCCCTAAATCTCAAGTTGAGAGTTAAAGTTATGCTTTTCCGATTACGTAAAAGTAGGCATTAGAAGCAACTCAATCAAACACCGACACGATATTTAATGAAGTAAATATTTTAATTATTTTCTTTCAAAATCAATTTTTTAAAGCCCTAATTTGCTGGTTTGAATATTGAAATTAACTGACTATTGGAGCACTTGGCTGGGATAGATCCACCTTCTTTATCCCTTGATTTTCAGGCAGTTTTAATAAAGCTATCAAAACCGAGCACTTTTGTTTAACCTCTTCAGCACTACCCCAATTTATCTGCACTGAGATTTTGTTTATCTGTGTTTTCATTTGGATATACCCCGATTTACTCACCGAAATTGACTCAAGATCGGTGATTAAGTAATTCAGATCAACTGGGATTTGCTCCAGTAATAGTGCAACAGAGGTGAGTTCTTCCTTACTGCCACCTTGCAAGGTCACTTGTGGCAAGGAATTTTGTATTAGAAGTTGAGTATCGGAGATTGGTGTAAATACCGTGCCGGTATTATCAAAATTTACATTTGATCCTTGAGCCGTAATTGCCTTAGCAACCGCGACTCGTTCAACTACCTCAATACTTATCTTCTTACTAAACCAGTTTCGAGAGACGCTTCCTTGACTAATCCAGTTCAAATTGGAAATAGTGTGCTTGATTGCTCGGGTATCTACTCGGGCAAGTTTTGACCCAACTACTGGCGCAATTCCATCATTAGTTAACTTATTAATAATTACTTGGGCAGATTTAGTTCCCTCAATACTGACCTCACTTACAGTTAAAAATGATGACCAACCTAGTATGTAGGCGGCGAGCGAAACTAGAGTAATAACTGAAACAGTTGTAAGTAAACGTCTAAATCTTTTACTAATTTTAAGAACCATCGTTAAGCAAAGCGGCTAGCAAGCGCTTGTAAAATCGGATCCCCAAGTGAACTTACATCCCCTGCCCCTAATGTAAGAATTAAATCTCCACTATTAGCCATACCTACTACATCTGATACCACCTGCAACATGGAAGGTTCAAATTTAACTTGTTCAGAGTTCATTTGCCGAGCGATTAAAAGAGAGGAAACTCCTGAAATTGGTTTTTCACTTGCGGCATAGACTTCAAGTAAATAAGTAAAGTCAGCGAGCTCAAGTGAGCTTGCGAATTGGTTGGCAAAGGCAGCAGTTCTTGAGTATCTATGTGGCTGAAAAATTACAATGACACGGCCAGTACCAGCTAAATTTCGTGCTGCTTTTAAAGTAACTGTTATTTCAGTTGGGTGATGCCCATAATCATCAATTACCTTAACTCCGCCTACTTCACCCTTTAATTCAAACCTGCGCCGGGTGCCAGTAAAGGCTTTTAAGCCAGACAATAACTTCTCTTCCGAGCCCCCCATGGCAGTTGCGGCAGCAAAAGCCGCAAGTGCATTTAACAAATTATGTTCACCAACCACTGCCAGGTTTAACTCTCCTACTTTTCGACCAGTCACAGTGATTATGGCTCGGGATGAATTTGGGGCTAGATTAATTTGATCTATTCGCAAATCATTATTACTACCTTTGCCGTAAAGGTAAACCTTTAAATCACTTCGCTTTATTCGGGCAAGCAAAGTTTTAACGCCTGAATCATCGCCACATGCAACAAGAAAACCGCCTTCTTTTATCGAAGAAATAAAATCTTCAAATACGGCAAAAACTGCCTCTTCATCTGCAAAATGATCAACATGGTCTAGCTCAACATTTGTGATAATTGCACCGGTTGGCTTATAAGCTAAAAATGATCCATCTGATTCATCGGCCTCTGCTACAAATATAGAGCCACTGCCACTGTGAGCATTTATGCCAGCAGTATTTATAGTTCCGCCAATAGCAAAGGATGGATCAAGGCCAGCTGACTGCAGAGCAACAGTTAACATCGCAGTTGTTGTGGTCTTCCCATGTGTACCTGCAACAGCTACTGAGGTTGATTCAGACATAAGCCAGGCTAATGCCACCGCACGGGCTGCAATTGGCAAACCTTTTTTATTGGCCTCAACCAGCTCTGGATTACTTTCAGTAATTGCGGATGAGACGATGACTAACTGAGCATCTTCAAGATTCCCTGCAGAATGGCCTACATAGATTTTTGCACCCAATGCTTTCAATGCTGTCAGCATTGCTGAGTCACTTTTATCAGAGCCAGATACTGAAAATCCCTTTGCCAACATAATTCGAGCAATACCGCTCATACCGGCACCACCAACACCAATGAAATGAATCTTTAGTTTTGCTAGATCTGATAATTTATAATTTAATTCAGATGTCATTTGCTGCCATCAATAACTCTAATTATCTCAGATCCAATTACCTCACTGGCAGAAAACTGAGCTGCTGGAGTAGCCTGAAAATTCTTAGCCTTGCGCCAAATCTCATCCCAATTACTAATTAACCAATCTGCATTAAATTTATTGTCATCTACAACCTCTGCAGCTCCGGATGCTTGTAAATCTGAAGCATTTACCGCCTGCTCGCCATTACCGACTGGCAATGGAATTAAAATAGCAAATTTTCCAACTGCTGCTAACTCAGCACAAGTCAAAGCACCACTTCTGGCAATAACTAAATCAACTGCGCGATATGCAGATGACATATCCTCAATATATGGAAGTGGTAAATAATTCTCAGTTGATGTTGGAAGTGGATTATTACGGCCGACCGAGTGGACCACCTGGACTCCTCTGTCAGTAAATGCAGATAAAGATTGGAGAATGGCTTCATTGATATGCCTTGATCCTTGCGAGCCACCAAAAACTAATATGGTTGGTTTATCTTGCGATAATTTCCACTTTTCAATCTGTAATCTTTTTTTAGCATTTGACTCTTCTTTAGAAAGACTAGCTGCGGCAATAATCTCTGCCCGAATTGGCATGCCACTTAATTTTGCGCCTCGCCAACGTCCAATCTTCTGGCCTGCTCGACTAAATGCAATGAAAATTTGGGAAGCAAATGGTGCTCCTAACCGGTTTGCCCAACCTGGAACAGCATTTGCCTCATGAATAAATATTGGCTTACGAAGGATTGCTGCTGCTAAGTAAATTGGTGGACATGCATATCCCCCAAATCCAATTACAAGATCAACCTCTTTACATATTTTAATTGCCTGCCAGGTTGCAAAGACCATTTTTAATGGCCAAATAAAGGTTTCAGGTGTTAACTGCCGAGGCATTAAAACTTTTGGAATATGGATTAAATCAAAACCTGCAATGGGTACTAGTTGGTTTTCTAACCCATTTTTTGTTCCGACAAACAAATACTCCCAATTAGGTTTTTCATTTCGCAGCCAACTTGCTACTGCTAGGGCAGGTTCAACATGGCCAGCAGTTCCACCGCCAGCAAATAATATTTTGGGAGTCATCGGCTCAATTTTCTCATTCGACTTGCCTTAATTCCCTCAGAAATCTCTGGTGTTCTCCGAGCAACACCTAGTACAAAGCCAACTGCGATCAGATTAGCCAACAACGAGGAGCCACCATAAGAGATAAATGGCAATGTCACACCAATAACCGGAATTACAGAGGTTACTGATCCAATATTTATAACAACTTGCGCAATCAACCAACAAGCGATTCCGGCTGTTGCATACCTTGAGAAATCATCCTTTGTTTTAATAGCTACTCTTAAGATTGAATAAATTAATGCTGCATAAAGTGCAAGCACCAACAAGGTTCCGAGTAGTCCAAGCTCTTCACCAATAACAGAGAATATAAAATCGGTATGGGCTTCAGCTAAATTTGCCCACTTTTGTTTACTTGCTCCTAATCCACTTCCCCATAAACCACCGCTTGCTAAACCCATAATGCTGTGTGCTGGCTGCCAGCCAGAGAATTTGTAGTAACGCTCATCAAAAGGATTAAATAAAGCTGCGAATCTACTCATTCGATAATCACTACTTAAAATGAATCCACCACCCACAATTGCTCCTAAGGTAAGGAGAGCGAGAAAATTTTTAATTGGAGCGCCTGATATAAATAAAATTCCACCGAAAATTATTAATATCAAAAGAGCAGTACCAAGATCGCGCTCTAATAAAATCAATAATTCAATAACTACTAGCCCGGGTGCAATTAACAAAATTAGGTTCTTAGTTCCTGGTATTTGACCCAAAGTGCGTAATCTGAGCGCACACCATAAAATTAATCCAAGCTTTGCAAACTCCGATGGCTGTAATGTAAAGCCTGCAATTTCAATCCAATTTCGATTTCCATTTATGTTTTTTCCTAAAAATGGCACAAACGGAAGTAATAAAATAACTATTGAAATACTTAGGGCATACCTTGCGATTTGTGGCCAAATTAACCCTTTAACCCTAAATGCCCAAAAAGCAGCAGATGTACCCAGAATTAAGAAGAAGAATTGTTTAATAAATATCGAGTAGGTATTACCACTTTCCTGCAATGAGGTGACAGTTGATGAGGATAAAACCATCGTTAAACCAAGCGCACATAAAAATGCAGTGCTCCAAATAATCAAAAAGTAAGGTAACTCAGGCCTAGCAAGAATTCGAGAATACCTTCGTAATTTTAAATTATTACTCATTTCAGGCCTGCGCTTTCACTGCTTGCGCAAACAATTGACCGCGCTCTACATATGAATCAAATTGATCCATTGAGGCACAAGCTGGTGCCAGCAAAACCGTATCACCAGGCTTTGCTAATTTAATCGCATGCTTTACAGCATCATTCATTAGTTGCTTTGAATCAGTAACTTGATCTACTCTAATAATTTCAATTTCAGGTGAGAATTTTGCAAAGGCATCTGCAATTAGTTCGCGATCTTGGCCAATTAGAATCACAGATTTAATTCTTTTAACACATCTTGAGACTAGCTCATCCATACTGGCCCCTTTTGCTAGTCCACCAGCAATCCAGATAACTTGAAAATAAGATAGCAATGAAGCCGCAGCAGCATGCGGATTAGTTGCCTTCGAGTCGTCAATCCAGTTTATTTCATTCTTACTCAGTACTAATTCCATTCGATGATGGTCAGGTGAGAAGTTACGCAGCCCAAGTTTGATAGCTTCATATTTGATGCCAATAGAGAGTACTAAAGCTGATGCTGCCAGCGCATTTAAAACATTATGAGGTGCGGTTGGAGTTATATCGACTAACTCAGCGATTTCATTTGCTTGGGATGGTGTTGGAGAAAAAGTACGATCAATCAATAGATTTTCAACCAAACCTAGTTCATTTGGATTAGGAGTATCGAGTGAAAACCAGATAACAGTTTCTTTGCCTACTCGCTTCACTAGTTCCGGATCAGATTTATTAATGAATGCCTTATCTGCTTGCTTCAATAACTTAAGTTTTGCCGCAGCATAATCCTCAAAACTTCCGTGCCAATCAATATGGTCTTCAGCAATATTTAAAATAGCGACAGATTGGTATTTAGGTAATTCACTCCACTGAATTTGAAATGAAGAAAGCTCAATTGCAAGATATTCAAATGGTTTATCAGCGCATACAGAAGCAATTACTGTTTGGCCAACGTTGCCACATGCAACCCCATTGACCTTTGCAGACTTAAAAATAGATTCAACCATCTTTATTGTGGTCGTCTTACCATTTGTGCCAGTAAGTGCAATCCATTTTTGGTTTGGAGCTAAAACTTGCTTTACCTGCCAAGCAAAATCGATTTCACCAATTACCTCAGTACCTGCCTTTTTAAGATTTAATATGGCTGGATGATCCATTTTCCAACCCGGTGAGACAATCGCTAAATCAATGTCATTTGGCAATTCACTTAGTACATCACTTTTTCCAGTTACTTTTTCATCAAATATCTTCGATAATGCGCCAAACTTAAGAAGTGCTTCATGAACTGCCCTGCCGGTAACCCCAGCACCGATTACCAGACAATTTTTTCCAGATAGATCGGTGACAAAACTCATTTTAGGAGACAACCCATTGGGCATAAAAGAGACCTAAGCCCGCTGCTACTCCTAGGCTTGCAATAATCCAGAATCTAATAACAATTGTTACTTCACCCCAACCTAGCAATTCAAAGTGATGTTGAAGTGGTGCCATTTTAAATACCCGTTTACCACCAGAAATTTTAAAGTATACAACTTGAATAATTACTGATGATGTTATTAGAACAAAAATAAATCCAAGTACAACAAGTAGAAGTTGTGTTCTAAGCGTAATTGCTAATCCAGCAAGTGCTCCACCGAGTGCTAGCGAACCAACGTCTCCCATAAATATTTTTGCTGGAGAAGCATTCCACCAAAGAAATCCGCCACATGCGCCAGCTAAGGCAGCGGCTAATACTGCAAGGTCAAGTGGATCTCTTACTGCATAACACTTAAGTCCAGGTGCAACAGCGCAACTTTGTCCAAACTCCCATACACCAATCAAAATAAATGATGTAAAGACCATGACTGCTGCTCCAGTTGCTAGTCCATCTAATCCATCAGTTAAATTCACGCCATTACTTGTGCCCAGAACCATCAGAATGACCCAAATTATTACTGCAACAAGTGCTAATTTTATTGAAGTGTCTCGCACCATCGAAAGATTGGTAGAGATAGGTGTCAACCCAGCGCTATCTGGAAACTTCAAACCAGCAAATGCAAACCCACCAGCTACAAATGCTTGTCCAGCCAATTTCTGTTTGGCATTTAACCCCAGAGATTTTTGACGTGAAACCTTAAGCCAATCGTCGATAAAACCAACAAAACCTAATCCGATAATTAATCCAATGACTAATAGCGCAGAAGTTGTTGGTGTAACAGAGGTGACCAGGTGGCTAATAAAGTATCCAGTTATTGACGCAGTAATTAAAACAATTCCACCCATTGTTGGTGTTCCGCGCTTTACCTGATGAGTAGTTGGTCCATCATCTCTTATTATTTGGCCGTAACTCTTCTTAGTTAAAAACCGAATTAGAGCTGGCGTAGCAAAAAATGCAAAAATAGCAGATACAGCACCCGAAACTAATATTCCCTTCACGCTGCTCCCCCACTCCATTTATTTCTGAGTAAATTAGCTAAATCTTCAAATTTCTCTGATCTAGATGCTTTGAGCAAAACCACATCACCGGCAGAAAAGTTATTGACTAACTCTAAAACAGTATCTGCATTTGCACAGTTATGTATGAGCAAATGTTTCTCAGAATTCTCACTATCTTCACATTTATACAGCCCGGTCGACACGGTAACTAGATGATCGACCCCAATCTCCTGGCAATATTTCACAACCTCTTGATGGCCGGCTTGTTCTGCATCCCCAAGCTCATGCATCTTCCCAAGTACCGCCCATGATGCTCCACCACTTTCCTGGCTTAGCAACACTAATGTTTTAATTGCTGCCTTCATGCTCTCTGGATTGGCGTTGTAGTAATCATTAATTATCTTTAATCCATCTAACTCTTCAACCTGCATTCGCCACTTACTACCCAAAGTTGAAGTAATTAACCCAGTAGCAATTTGCTCATTACTTATGCCAAGTGCAACCGCAGCTGCTGCAGCACCTAGTGCATTAGGAATTTGGTGCTCTCCTAGTAACTGTAAGGAGACTGGATTCCTACCACTTGGTGTTACTAAGTCAAAGTGTGCATATCCACCATGCATTTCAATATCAGCAGCTCTTACCGTTTGACCATCGCCGAAAATAATCTTTTTTAACGGAAGGTTATCTGCCATCTTTGGTGTGAATTTATCGTAACTTCCCAATACTGCAACTGCATTTGCTGGCAGACCAGAGATTAACTCTGCCTTAGTTTTTGCTAGTGCCTCAACTGAACCAAACTCGCCAAGATGCGCCCGACCGACAACTAAAACAACGCCAACATCCGGGGCAGCAACTTTTGTTAATTTGGCTATATCTCCAACATGCCTTGCGCCCATTTCAACAATGCAATATTTACTTTGTTCATTGCAACGAAGAATTGTAAGAGGAACGCCAATATCGGTATTAAAATTTTCTTCAGTTGCCACGGTATTTCCGGCTATTTGTAATATAGAGTTTAAAAACTCTTTTGTAGTAGTTTTGCCTTGCGAACCAGTTATCCCAACTAACTTCATCCCAGTTAACTTGCTTCTCACATAAGCGGTAAGGGTTAAAAGTGCTTGGCCAACATCTTCAACCTGGATAGATGGTGCATCTACTGGCTTAGAAACTAACGCAAAGGTTGCGCCAGATTTAATTGCTGAATTAACGAAGTCATGGCCATCAACATGATCGCCCTTAAAGGCAGCAAAGAATGTTCCCTTAATTGCTTTATTTGAATTAATTACAGGAATTTCATTTAATATTGTTTCTTCTGATAGTAAATGAAGTTTTCCAGATACAACCTTTGCAAACTCATCGGCTGATATTTTTATCATTATTTAATCACCTGCTTGATTGAATTTGCTAACTCAATTCGATCATCAAATGGTGTTATAACGCCGCTAATCTCTTGCCCACTTTCATGCCCTTTGCCCATAAGTAATATGCAATCTCCGGGTTTTGCACTTTTCGCTGCGAAATTAATTGCATCTTTTCGATCAGTTAAAACAAACCCTTTTTCTGCCATCTTTATGCCATCTGTCATATCTTTAAGAATTGCTTCAGCTTTCTCACTGCGCGGGTTATCACTGGTAAAAATTGCTATATCACTTCCATTAAACAACGCCTGGCCCATAGGTAAACGTTTGCTTTTATCTCTATCGCCGCCGCAACCTAAAATACCAATTACTCGCCCAGAGGTAAACGAGCGAACACTCTTCAAAACTCTGCTTACCGCATCCGGAGTATGGGCATAATCAACCACAGCTGCAAATGATTGACCGGCTGAGATTATTTCTAGTCTGCCTGGCACACTTTTTAACTTACTAATTGAATTAGTGATTTGAGCATTTGTTAAGCCACAAATACTTACACAAGCGATCGCCAATAAAAGATTATCTAAGTTGTGTTCACCAATTAAAGGGAAAATTCCACTTATAATCTGGCCACTCTTGTCAGATATCTCAACTTTATACCCATCACTTAGAGGTTCAATTTTGCTGAAATACCAATCAGCGCTCTTATCACTTCGAGAGACTGTCTTATTGGTCAAGTTACTCGTGTTATAAAGCTTTTGCCCGTACTGGTCATCAATATTTATTACGGCATTTTGTGCATACTCTGAGGTAAAAAGTTTTGCTTTTGCATTGAAATATTCATCCATACTCTTGTGGTAATCCAAATGATCTTGAGTTAGATTACTAAATGCCACTACCTTGTACTTGGCACTATTAACTCGAGCTTGATCAATTGCGATGCTACTTACCTCCATGGCTAGGTGAGTACTACCTCGCTCGACCATCACTGCTGCAAGAGCTTGCAATTCATCCGCCTCAGGCGTAGTTCGAACTCCAGCAATCTTTTCTTTACCAATTTCAACACCAAGTGTTCCAATTAATCCAGATTTAATATCGTTGAGTTCCCATAATTGTTTAACTAAATTACTGGTGGTTGTTTTCCCATTGGTACCGGTTATTCCTACAGCTACTAAATTGCTAAAAGGCTTGTTGAACACCCAAGATGAAATAGTGCCAACTAAGTTTCTTGGCGATGGATCGACAAAGGACGGGATTGAACAATCAATTTTTCTATCACTTAAAACGGCAACTGCGCCGTTAGAAATTGCTTGGTCTAAGAAATTAATACCATGCGTTTTTGCTCCTGGTAATGCTATAAATAAATCACCACTTTTTACCTCAGAGGCATTAATTGAAACTCCGGTAATTACAACATCGGAATTAAATAGATTTGGATCAAAGATTGATAATGCTTTTGCGCCTACATTTACTGGTCTAAGGCTCATGCTTAGGCCCCGCTCTTTACGGTGCTTTGCTTTGGAGATTTTAACGCTGCTTCAGTTAGAGAAAAAATGGTTTTAGCAGTTGGCGTAGGTTTAATTCTTTCATTTTGTAGAACAAAACTCATAACTTTTTTAAATACTGGACCAGCAAGTGCGCCACCCCAGTGAAGTCCCTGCGGATCTTGAATTGTCACACTCACTACGAACTTTGGCTGATCAGCTGGGGCAAAGCCAATAAATGAAGCGGTGTAACCGCTATAACATCTGCAAGAAGTGTTGTACCGCATTGCAGTTCCAGTTTTGCCGGCAACTCGATACCCCGGAATTGCTGCAGTTGGAGCAGTTCCATCTTTTGAAACAACACTCTCCATCATCGCCCTAAGATTTATCGCAGTTTGTGCACTTAGTACCTGCACAGATTCATTTGCTTTCGCAGGTGTGTACTTTCCACTCTCATCTACTACACCAGCCAAAATTGAAGGCTTAACTCTCACACCATCATTTGCAATGGTTGCAAAAACTGATGTCGCTTGTATGGCAGTTACCGAGTAGCCCTGACCAAATGAAATAGTAGGAAGTGATGTACCTGACCAATCTTTAACTGGATGCAAAATTCCAACTGATTCACCTGGCAATTTTGAGCTAGTACTCTCGCCAATACCAAACTTTCGCAAGTAATCGTAAAGTGTATCTTTGCCTAATTTCTGTCCAATTTGAATTGAACCAGTATTACTTGAAACTGCAAGCAAACCAGTTGTAGTAAGTCTTTGAATCGGGTGTTTTTCATGATCATGAAAAACACCATCTGAAACCTTCATTGAGTAAGGGATTGTAAATATCGTATCTGGGGAAACTAATCCCTCTTGCATTGCAGCAGCAACTGTTATTACCTTTCCAGTTGATCCGGGTTCATAGACCTCTTGCACAGCAGGGTTTTTAAGTTTCTCTTGTGTGATCGACTTTGAGTTGTTTGGATCAAATGTAGGCGCACTTGCTTGAGCCAAAATTGCCCCAGTTTTTGGATCCATAACAATTACTGTTCCTGATTTAGCCCTTGATGATGCAACAGCTTGGCTGATGGCATTTTGTGCAACCCATTGAACATCCCGATCAATTGTTAAGCGGATGCTAGTACCAGATTTTGCTTCCACACTTACTTGTTCAGAGCCAGGGATAATATTTCCACGACCATTTGCATAAATATATTTACCATTAACGCCAGCAAGCATGCTATTTAAACTGCTTTCAATGCCAGCTGCTCCAACTCCTTGATCGTTAATAATTCCAACTAATGATGAGGTGAGCTCACCGCTTGGGTAATCTCTAATGTAACTTCGCTCCGGCACAAAACCACCGATTCTTTTACTTATGCCCTCTTTACT
>Ga0194060_10000636_pt1 | contig 25507 bp, 13 predicted proteins | sample SepL225m_MetaG_FD_163427 | JGI IMG/M metagenome (GOLD analysis project Ga0194060, IMG submission 163427) | Anoxic zone freshwater microbial communities from boreal shield lake in IISD Experimental Lakes Area, Ontario, Canada - Sep2016-L222-5m | ecosystem: Environmental > Aquatic > Freshwater >... | reverse complement strand
CGAGGGTGAGGGTCTGGTTCGCCGCCACCTGGGGGGTGCCACCCATCCAGTAGACCACCGTGCTGCTGTTCAGCGTGTTGTTGTTCCAGGTTTCCCCCGCCAATTCCGCTGCGTTGCGGTAGTTCTGGGTCATGCTCAGGTTGGCCAAGGTCGGCGACGCATCACGCAGGCGGATCACCCCCAGGCTGTACGCTGTGCCGCTGCCAGAGGGGTAGCCATGCCCGCCATAGCGTAGCACCGCCCGGGTCAGGCTGCTGGTGTCGCTACTGCCCGCCTCAAACTCGATAAAGCCCCAGTCGCTCGTCGCCGGGCTGCTCACCGCGTTGTCGGTGTCGCAGACCGCCTCGTCATTTGCGCCCACCCCGCAGACCGTGTCATCCTTCTCCGAGGTAAAGGTGATCGGGGCCGCCAGTGTGCCATTGGCCATCAACGTGCCGCTGACATACAGGCCCGTCGTGGCTCCGCTCTTGATCGTCACCCCCGGCACAATGGTCAAGGTCTGCCCACCTACGACGTTGATGGTGCTCGACATCCAGTAGACCACGGTCGTACTGGTGAGGATGTTCGTATTCCAGTTGCCGCCCCCCAACTCCGCCGCATTGCGGTAGTTCTGGGTCATGCTCAGGTTGTCCAGGGTCGGTGACGCATTGAGCAGGCGGATTACCCCCAGGCTGTACGCTGTGCCGCTGCCAGAGGGGTAGCCATGCCCGCCATAGCGCAGCACCGCCCGCGTGAGGCTGCTCGTGTCGCTGCTGCCCGCCTCAAACTCGATAAAGCCCCAATCGCTCGTCGCCGGGCTGCCCACCACGTTGTCGGTGTCACAGACCGCCTCGTCGCTCGCGCCCACCCCACAGACCGTGTCGTCCTTCTCTGAGGTGAAATAGATCGGGGCCGCAACCGTGCCATCAGCGGTCAGCTTGCCGTGAATGAACAGGTTCGCATTGACGGTTGCCTTGATCTTCACCCCTGGGCCGAGGGTGAGGGTCTGGTTCGCCGCAACCTGAGGGGTGTAGCCCATCCAGTAGACCACCGTGCTACTGCTGAGTGTGTTGGCGTTCCAGGTCTCCCCCGCCAACTCCGCCGCATTGCGGTAGTTCTGGGTCATGCTCAGGTTGGCGAGGGTGGGCGACGCATCGCGCAGGCGGATCACCCCCAGGCTGTAGGCTGTGCCGCTACCAGATGGGTAGCCATGTCCGCCGTAGCGCAGCACCGCCCGCGTCAGGCTGCTGGTGTCGCTGCTGCCCGCCTCAAACTCGATAAAGCCCCAATCGCTCGTCGCCGGGCTGCTCACCGCGTTGTCGGTGTCGCAGACCGCCTCGTCGCTCGCGCCCACCCCGCAGACCGTGTCGTCCTTCTCCGAGGTGAAGTAGATCGGGGCCGCCAGCGTGCCGTTGGCGCTGAGCGTCCCGTGAATAAACAGGTTCGCGTTGACCGTGGCCTTGATCTTCACCCCCGGATTGATCGTCAGGGTCTGGTTCGCCGCAACCTGAGGGGTGTAGCCCATCCAGTAGACCACCGTGCTACTGCTGAGTGTGTTGGCGTTCCAGGTCTCCCCCCCCAACTCCGCCGCGTTGCGGTAGTTTTGAGTCATGCTCAGGTTGGACAGGGTGGGCGAGGCATCGCGCACACGCACGACCCCCAGGCTGTACCGGGTGCCAGAGCCGCTGGGGTAGCCCATTCCACCATAGCTCAGCACTGCCCGCGTCAGGCTGCTGGTGTCGTTGCTGTCGCCCTCAAACTCAACAAAGGCCCAGTCGCCAACGGCGGGCGCGGTGGCCGCACCATCGGCGTTGGTGTCGCCGCAGACCGTGTCGTCCTTCTCCGAGGTGACGTAGATCGAATTGGCCACCGTACCGTTAGCCGACAGGGTGCCATGCACGTAGATCCCGGTATTCGGGCGCGCCTTGATCACCGTCCCTGGCTGAATGGTCAGCGTGACGCCAGCATTCACCGTCACGCTGCCGGTGAGCAGATAGATATTCGCCGACGACCAGGTCGTATTGACCGTGATCGCGCCGCTGACATTCTGCACCGTGGCACCGCAGACCGGCGCGGCGTGAGCCGTTCGAACCGGGCTGCCGACCAAGATAAGTAAAGCGGACATCGCCACAAAGGCCGACGTGAACAGACGGAAGAGACGCTGGTGTTGCATACAGTCCCCCTTCTGAGATACATTTCAGGGACGGGCAGAACATTTGGACGCAATACTTTGCGAATAAGCAGATCTCGTACCGGCCTTGCCCCTCACCCCCTGCCCCTCTCCCTCAAGGGGAGAGGGGAAATTCTGCATCAGGATGCGCTCGACTCCCCCTCTCCCGTTCAGGGAGAGGGGGCTGGGGGGTGAGGGCTGAACGAGGACGCCTCCGCCTCCCTCTCTCCCGTTCAGGGAGAGGGGGCTGGGGGGTGAGGGCTGATCGGCAGCCCGAGCAGATCGGTCATCTCGCGCTCCAGGTAGGCTAGGCCATAGTCGCGGGCAAACGAGAGGGCGGCCTCAGCCTCAACGCGGGCGCGGGCGTGGTTCTCCTGGGCGCGGGCCAGGCGGGCCATGGCCGCCTGGATCAGCGCCGCGTCGTAGGGGTCGCCGATAACTTCCTGGAGCCGCCAGGACTCGCCGAGGTCAGCGGCGGCCCCCGCCGTATCGCCCAGCGCTAGGCGGGCCTCGCCGCGCACGCGCAGGGCACAAGACGTGAACACCTGGCTGCCGATCTGCGTGGCCAGGTCAAGCGCCTGCTGGCCGTAGTCCCCGGCGGCGACGACGGCACCCTGACGCAGCGCGATGTCGCCGAGGACATACAGGCAGTGGGCCTCCTCATCGCGCACGCCGATCCGGCTGAGGAGATGGCGGGCCTGCTCAAGCCGCTCGGCGGCCACGGCGAGCAGCCCCTGCTCATAGCACACGCAGCCAATATTCATCAGCGCAAAGGCGCGATCATCCGGCAGGTTGAACTGCTCGCTCATCGCCCGGCACGCCTCAAAACGGCCCATCGCCTCATCGAGTTCCCCGCGATCCATGTGGATTGTTGCCAGGCTGTTCATGGTCGCGATCCGCCGGGCCAGTTCGCCAATCTGCTCAGCCAGGTGCAGGCTCTCGCTACAGCAGGCCAGCGCCTGATCCATCCGCCCGCTGAGCTGGTGGTAGTGGCCCAGGTTATGCAGGGTGGCGGCGGTGAGGATCGGGTCGGCGGCCTGACGGGCTAGGGCCAGACCCTGCTCAAGGTCGCTGATCGCCGTCGCGTAGGCCCCACGCTGCCCCGCGACGGTGGCCATGCGCAGCAACAGGGCACCGCGCTCGCCGGGGTTGGCCGGCGCAGGCGGCAGCGCCGCCAGCCCAGCCCGACACGCCGCCTCAGCCTCGTCAAAGTCGCTGCGCCGCATCAGCACCTCGGCCAGTTGGCTGTAGAGCCGCGCCGTCTCAGTCCGCACCGGCCCTGCAGTATCGGCCAGGGCCAATCCGCAGCGGCAGTTGGTCTCCGCCTGATCGTAGTCGCCGATCCACATACAGACCTGAGCCAGCAGGCGATGACGCCGAGCCTGCCGAACATCATGGCGCGGGCTTTCGGACAGAGTCAACACCAGGAGCGCACGGGCGCTATCGTACTCGCCGAGGATCGCACAAATCTCGCCAAGGGCCGTCCGCACATCGGCCCGCAGCCCAGGCTCCAGCCGGGCCACCGGCAGATCCTCCAGCAGCACACGCGCCGCACGGGCCTGGCCCGCACGGATCAGCCCCCAAATATCGCGGGTCAGAGCGGCGGCGACTCGCTCGGGCAGACCAGCCGGGGCAAAGTGCCGCGCCGCCGCCAGTAGATCCTGCTCCTCCGTCTCGTAGTACCCACCGGCGCGCTCGTGCATCGCCTTGCGACGGCGCTGGGCCAACGTCGCGTAATAGAAGCCCTGCACCATCGCGTGCTGGCGATAGACATCTCCGTCACCACGCGGCTCAATGCTGAGCAGATGGCGATCAATCAGGTGGGCCAACGTGCGCCACGCCGGACGCCCGCCGGTCAAGGCGGCGACCACATCCTGCGTGCCGCCGTAGCTCAGCAGCACCGCAATCGCCTCCATCACCTTACGCTCCTGTGCGCTCAGTCCCGCGTCCACCTCGCGCAGCAGGTAGCCACCAATATCGCCAACCGTGGTCAGGCGGCCCAGCATCTGTTTCGGGCTGGCACCGTGGCGCAATGCCGCCATCGCCAAAGTCAGGAACTGCGGGTTACCCTCCGTAGCGCGGGCAAGGTCAGCGGCCTGCTCAGTCGTCAACCCCAGCCCGGCCCGGTCGAGCAGAGCGCGTGCGTCCTGCTCAGACAGTCCACCCAGCGTGATGATCACCGCAATGCGGGCCGAGTCCGGCACCGCCCGCGCCGTCGCCAGCAGGGACGGCCCGCCCGTCTGCGCCGCGTCGGCTAACAGCCCGACCACCCGCAGCAGCACCGGGTCATCGGCGGCCAGATGCAGATCGTCCAGACAAAGCAGCCCGTCCCAGCCACGCATCAGTTGAGTCACATAACTGGCGAGCAGATCCGGCGAGAGCGGCGGGCCACCAGACTGGCGCGCCCCCTGGAGACGCTGCCAGACATCGGGGCGACCGGCGCAGGCCAGCCAGCCAGCCAGGCGCCAGATCAGCACATCCACACCCTCGCCAGCCCGAAACGTATGCCAAAAGACCCGCGCCTGGTCAGGGTGCTGAGCAGCCAGCGTAGCCGCCAGCGCCGTCTTACCCGCACCGGGCATCCCAGCCAGGGCCACCACCCGGTCACCGGCCAGACGCTGGGCCAGTTCAGCCAGATCCGCCGCCCGCCCCACCAGATCCGGGGGCACGGGCGGGTGCTCCGGCTCGGGCGGCGGCAGATCGCGCCGGGCCAGCAGATCCTCCAGTTCGATCAGCAGGTCAGCGGCGTGCGGGCGGTCAACCGGCAAAGCGGCCAGAGCGCGGCGCACCAGCGCCTCAACCTCAGGACGCACCGCAGGGTTCATCTGGCGGATCGGCGGGGGCGGCTCAGCCTCAGGCGAGGGCGGGGTACGGCAGGTGAGCAGGCGATAGAGGGTGGCACCGAGGGCATAGACATCCGAGCGCGGCTCAGGCGTGCCGCGCCACTGCTCGGGGGGCATATAGCCCGGCGTACCAGCCTGCGCCAGGGCCAGGGGATCGCCGGAGGACGCCGGGCTCGCCAGGCCAAAGTCAATCAGCACAATATTGCCGGACGAGTCGCGGATCATATTGGCGGGCTTCAGGTCACGATGCAGCACCGGGGGGCGGCGGGCGTGCATGTAGGCCAGAGCCGCGCAGGCATCGCGGGCGTAGCGCAGGGCCTCATCCTCAGGCAACGGCACCGCCCGATTTGCCATCAGCGACGCCAGATCCTCACCGGCGATATGCTTCATCACCAGACAAAGCTGCTCGTCCAGGTGGTCGTAGATCTCCGGGATGTTGCGGTGGCCGGGCGAGGTCAGGCTGGCGAGCAGACGCGACTCGTGCGCGAAGGAGTCCATCACCTGGCGCACCGTCTCCGGCGGCCAGGCTGGGTCAATCCGCAGTTGCTTGATCACACACAGCCGGTTGAGGCGGACGTCCTCGGCCAGAAAGACCTGGCCAAAGCGCCCGCCGCCAAGGTGCTGGTCGATCCGGTAGCGCCCGCCGCCGCCGACCATATCGCCGGAACGGAGGGGCGCGGGCATGTCGGCCAGGGGCGTGGGCAACGTGGGGGGAAGATGTCGGACAAGCAGTGCGCCGCAGTGGCCGCAGTAGCGTGCGGCCCCGTGGTTATTACCGCCACACTGGGCACATACGCACCGCTCCATCACATTCTGCCTTGAGCTTAGGGTCATGGGCATCTCATCCGCACGGGTACGAGAAACCCTAGTATAGCATCCAGGCCGTCGCCTAAGAGTAAACATCAACTCGCGTGCGGTGGACTAATCGCAATAGAAAGTGTCGTCGGCGACTGACGTCGCATCACAGGAATCTATGGCCGCCCGACCGCCTACGCGGACGAATCCGGTGTCGGCGGGGGCCGATGCCCGGCGCGACGCGACCCTCCGGCGCGACGTCAGTCGCCCGTTAGGGGTATTCAGTGACGTTGCGACAGATCTGCCCCTGTTCGCGGTTGTTACTTTTAGCAGTATAATCCCCACACAATGCACATCCTCACGGGTTCTGACGAAAAACGGCATACTGCGGTACCCCGCTTGCGTGTGCCTTGAAGGAAGGATTTGAATATGACAGGGGTCCTGACTCTTTACCGCTCGTCGATCGGTAAAAAGGTGATCATGGCGGTCACTGGTGTATTCCTGGTGACATTTCTGGTCATCCACATGTACGGCAACACGAAGATGTTTTATGGCCCGACGGTATTTAATGCCTATGCGGCGGGTCTGCGCACCCTGGGGGAACCGGTCTTCGGGCCGCAGCACCTGCTGTGGGTGATGCGGGTGCTGCTGGTGAGTTCGGTCGTGGGGCACATCTGGTCGGCGACGACGCTGACGGCGCAAAGCCAGAAGAGCGCCTACGCACACGGGGTAAGCAAGGTGAAGCGCTATGCAAAAAAGGAGCGCCGCACGGGCTATGCGGCCTACACTATGCGCTTTGGCGGAATTGTGATCTTCCTGTTTATTATCTTCCACCTGCTGAACTTCACCTTTGGTATGGCGGGCTACAGCGCGGGAGAGTACAAGCCCGAGCTTAACGGGGTCTACAACGCCTACAACAATGTGGTGATCAGCTTCCAGCACTGGCCCGTGGCGCTCTTCTACATCCTGGCGATGATTGCCCTGGGCCTGCACCTGTTCCACGGCGTCTGGAGCGCCTTCCAGACCTTGGGGCTGAACAACCAGAAGTACACCGGCACCTGGCGCGGTGTGGCGATGCTGGTGACGGCGCTGGTCATTCTGCCGAATATCTTCTTCCCGATTGCGGTGCTAAGCGGGATTGTGCATCTTTAGGGTCAGTATTCACATTAAGGAATCTGCCGCCGCCCAGCCCTCACCCCCCAACCCCCTCTCCCCGTGAGGGAGAGGGGCAGGGGGTGAGGGGCAAAATTGGCACGAGATTGGCTTATAGGGGTCAGGAGCGAATAACATATGAGCGAGACGAAGTCAAAGGTGACTGCAACGACACCCATCCTGGGGTCACAGGCACCCACCGGGCCGATTGAGAATCGCTGGGATACGCACCGCTTTGAGATGAAGTTGGTGAACCCGGCCAACCGGCGGCGCTACAAGGTGATCGTAGTGGGATCGGGCCTGGCTGGGGGCGCTGCTGCGGCCACCCTCGGTGAGATGGGCTACAACGTCGAGTGCTACTGCTACCAGGACAGCCCACGGCGCGCCCACAGCATCGCGGCTCAGGGCGGGATCAACGCTGCCAAGAACTACCGCAACGACGGCGATAGTGTGTTTCGGCTGTTCTACGACACGGTGAAGGGCGGCGACTTCCGCGCCCGCGAGAGTAACGTGTACCGCCTGTCCCAGGTGTCGGTGAATATCATCGACCAGTGTGTGGCCCAGGGCGTGCCCTTCGCCCGCGAGTACGGCGGCTACCTGGACAACCGCTCCTTCGGCGGCGCTCAGGTCAGCCGCACCTTCTACGCCCGTGGGCAGACCGGCCAGCAGCTCCTGCTGGGGGCCTACTCGTCCCTGGCCCGCCAGATCGCCGCCGGCACGGTAAAGATGTTCTCGCGCACCGAGATGCTCGACCTGGTGGTGGTTGACGGGCGCGCTCGTGGGATCATCACCCGCGATATGGTGACGGGCAAGATCGAGCGGCATGTGGCCGACGCGGTGGTGCTGGCTACCGGCGGCTACGGAAATGTCTTCTACCTGAGTACGAACGCCAAGGGCTGTAACAACACGGCGATCTGGCGCGCCCACCGCAAGGGGGCTTTCCTGGCTAATCCCTGCTACACGCAGATCCACCCGACCTGCATCCCCGTCACCGGCGACCACCAGAGCAAGCTGACGCTGATGAGCGAGTCGCTGCGCAACGACGGGCGGATCTGGGTGCCGAGGAGGAAGGGCGATAGGCGCACCCCGAAGGACATCCCGGAGAAGGAGCGCGAGTACTACTTGGAGGATCGCTACCCGAGCTTCGGCAACCTGGTGCCGCGTGACGTGGCCTCGCGCAACGCCAAGCAGGTCTGCGATGCCGGGCGCGGCGTCGGCCCCGGTGGCCTGGGGGTCTACTTGGACTTCGCCGACGCGATCAAGCGTCTGGGCAAGAAGGTGATCGCCGAGCGCTACGGCAACCTTTTTGATATGTACAAGCAGATCACCGGCGATGATCCTTACGAGATGCCGATGCGGATCTACCCGGCCATCCACTATACGATGGGCGGCCTGTGGGTGGACTACAATCTCCAGAGCAGCATCCCCGGCCTGTTTGTGGGCGGCGAAGCGAACTTCTCGGATCACGGGGCGAACCGCCTGGGAGCCTCGGCCCTGATGCAGGGTCTGGCCGACGGCTACTTCGTCCTGCCCTACACCCTGAGCAACTATCTGGCCCAGGTTAAGGCCGACAACATGGGCACCGACCGGGCTGAGTTCGCCCAAGCCGAGGCCGAGGTGACGGGCAGGACAAAGAAACTGCTAGGCATCAACGGCACGCGCACGGTAGACTCGTTCCACCGCGAGCTGGGCAAGCTGCTGTGGGACAAGTGCGGCATGGGGCGCACCGACGCTGGTCTACGCCAGGCCCTGGCGCGCATCCCCGTGCTGCGCGAGGAGTTCTGGATGAATGTGAAGGTGCTTGGGAGCAACGAGGAGATGAATCAGTCGCTAGAGAAGGCTGGACGGGTGGCCGACTTCTTTGAACTGGCCGAACTGATGTGTATCGACGCCCTGCACCGCACCGAGTCGTGTGGCGGCCACTTCCGCGAGGAGAGCCAGACCGAGGAGGGTGAGGCCAAGCGCGACGACGTAAACTTCTCGTACGTGGCGGCCTGGGCCTACAGCGGGGATCTCGCTAAGCCCCAACTGAATAAGGAGCCCCTGGAGTTTGAGTACGTCCACCCGAGCCAGCGGAGCTATAAGTGATTTTGGATTTTAGATTTTGGATTTTGGATTTTGGATTGCGGAGCAATCTAAAATCCAAAATCCAAAATCTAAAATTGGGAGCGATAGCGACATGAAACTGACCCTTATTGTCTGGCGGCAGAAGAACGGGGGCGCGCCAGGGGCGTTTAAGACCTACCAGGCCCCCCATGTAAGCCCAGACATGTCGTTCCTGGAGATGCTCGACGTGGTGAACGAGGATCTGATCCTGCGCGATGAGGACCCGATTGCGTTTGACCACGACTGCCGCGAGGGCATCTGCGGGATGTGTTCGCTGATGATCAACGGCGTGTCCCACGGGCCGGTGCGCGGCGTGACCGCCTGCCAACTGCATATGCGCAGCTTCAAGGACGGCGACACGGTCACGATTGAGCCCTGGCGAGCCAAGTCGTTCCCGATCATCAAGGATCTCGCGACAGACCGCAGCGCCTTCGACCGGATCATCCAGTCGGGCGGGTTTATCAGCGCCTCGACCGGCTCGGCCCCGGATGCGAACGCGGTGCAGGTGCCCAAGGACATGGCCGAACTGTCGATGGACGCGGCGGCCTGTATCGGCTGCGGGGCGTGCGTGGCGGCCTGCCCGAACGCCTCGGCGATGCTGTTCGCCGGTGCGAAGATCGCGCACCTGGGCTACCTGCCGCAGGGCCAGGCCGAGCGCACGCAGCGGGCGATCAACATGGTTTCGCAGATGGACGCCGAGGGCTTCGGCAGTTGCACGAACATCGGCGAGTGTTCGGCGGTCTGCCCGAAGCAGATCAGCCTGGATGTGATCGCACGGATGAACCGTGACCTGATCATGGCCTCGCTGAAGGGCCAGGAGCCTACGGGGATGGTGCCGGTGCCCATCACGTAGGCAGCCTCTGCGGCCCCACTTGATCTTATAAATGGGTACATATGCCAGATTCGCTGGCATATGTACCCATTTATATACTTGTTTTTTCCAGCACCGCCAGGGTCTCTTCCGCAACGCGGCGGTAGGAGAAATCGGCGGCACGGGCGAGACCCTGGGCGCGCAGGTCGGCGCGCAGGCGGGCGTCGGCGAGGACGCGGCCAAGGGCGGAGGCCCAGCCGAGGACATCGTCGGGGGGCACGCGCAGGGCGGCTGCGCCCACCACCTCGGGCAGGCTACTGGCGTCGCTGACGACCACCGGGGCACCGCAGGCCATAGCCTCCAGGGGCGGCAGGCCGAAGCCCTCGTAGCGCGAGGGGAAGGCAAAGACGGTGCTGGCCCGGTAGAGCAGGGGGCCATCCTCAGCGGATACGTCGATGCGGCGCACCGCAGAGACAAGCTCCAGGTCGGCGATCAGCGCATCGAGGTCGGGGAAGAGCCGCCGGTCGCGCCCGAGCGCCCGGCCAGCGATGACGAGGTGGGCACTGACGCCGCGTGAGCGCAGCAGCGCGAAGGCGCGCAGCAGCACCGAAATATTTTTGCGCGCATCAAGGCCGCCCACGTAGTAGATGAAGGGGCCGGTGATGCCGTAGCGTTGGGCGACGATCTCCTTGGCCGCGTTCGGATCACCAAGGCTGTACTGGTCACCAGCGGCGAGCAGCACCGAGGTGATGAGGTCGGGCGGGAGGCCGAGCTTCGCGATAATATCGGCGCGGCTGGCGCTGGAGAAGGTGAGTACGTGGGCGCTGCCGCGCACCGCCTGGCGCACCAGGCGCATGTAGGCGCGCACGTGGGGGCCGCCACGATACTCGGGCAGCAGCAACGGGATAATGTCGCCCACCGTCGTAACCACTGGCACCGCCGAGCGCAGGGGCGGGGCGAAGTAGGGCACCAAAACAACTGCGGGGCTGAGATGGCGGGCCAACCGACGGGCCGTACCGGGCAGGCCAACTTGCTCGAAGAAGAGCTTGGCCAGGTTCGGACTGACGCGGTCGAAGGGTGTACGCACAGTGACGGCGGACACACCGGGCGGCAGGGCCGGGCCGGGGTCGCCCCCGGCGGGCAACAGCAGCACGTAGCGGTGCTGCGGGGCAACCTGGGGAAGCCAGCGCAGGAGGCCGTGGAGATACTGGCCGCTGCCGACGTTGGGCTGGCCCCAGAAATTCCCATTGATCATCACCTGCACGTTCAGTGTGTGCTCCTGCGACAGCGACGGGCAACCTCGCGCAATAGTACCACAAAGTTATCTGCTGGTGCAGGGTTTGGGGCGGATTTGCGAGGGCTGATGTATTCGTCATGACAATGTTGTGGTATATTTGTGCTAACTTGTTCACGAGCAAAAGGAACACCCAATGGAGCATCGCACGCGCCTCGGCGTCATCACTAGTGGTTCGCTTAGCGAAGGGCTTACGGCGCGTCTGGATGCCCGCGAGAGTGTCGAAGATATGCGCGTCGGCAAGTTTGTGGTCGTCCAGGGCGAGAAGCACGAGTTTTTCTCGATGATTACGGACGTGGTGCTGGAGGCGACCAACCAGAAGGTGCTAATCGACCCGCCTAGCGGCGATGCCTTCATCCACGCGGTGCTGGCCGGCACGTCCACCTACGGTACGATCCAACTGAAGCCGCAACTAATGTTGCCGACTGATCACTCGGAGCAGATGCTGCCGGTGAAGACGATTCCGCGACACTTCTCGCCGGTGGTTGAAGCCCAGGAGGATGACTTTGGCCGGGTATTCGGCGCTGCTGATGCCACGCACTTTGAGGTGGGTCAGCCACTCGACATGGACGTGCCGGTGTGTATCAACCTGGAGCGCCTGGTGGAGCGTTCCAACGGCATTTTCGGCAAGAGCGGCACCGGCAAGAGCTTCCTGACCCGTCTGCTGCTCTGTGGCACTATCCACTCTGGGGTATGCGCAAACCTGATCTTTGATATGCACAATGAGTACGGCTGGGAGTCCCGATCTGAGGGCGGGACGTTTGTGAAGGGGCTGCGCCAGCTCTTCGGCAGCGATGTGCTGGTCTACACGCTTGATCCGGATTCATCGCGGCGCGGGCATTACGACGGCGATGTGGTGATTGGCCTGGATCAGATCGAGGTCGAGGATGTGGTGCCTCTGAGGCAGGAGCTAAACCTGAGCGATACGGCTACGGAGTCCTCGTACCTGCTGCACGACCGTTTCAAGAATCACTGGATGCGCGAGTTGCTAGACATGGATACGACGGCGATCCAAGAGTTCGCCGAGAGTACCGGCGCTCACGCGGGGGCGATTGGTGCGCTGAAGCGGAAGCTCAGCCAGATCACGCGGCTGAATTTCATCCAGGATCAGGCCGACTTTTCGACGGTGGATCGGATGATTGAGGCTCTAGCGGCCAAACGCCACGTCGTGCTGGAGTTCGGCCAGCACAGCAACAGTCTGGCCTATATGCTGGTTGCAAATATCATCACCCGGCGGATCTACCGGCGCTGGGTGAATCAAACCGAGAAATTCATCCACTCGAAGAATAATGCCGACAAGCCGCACCCGCTGATGATCACAATTGAGGAAGCCCACAAGTTTCTTGATCCGGCCACGGCGAAGCAGACGATCTTCGGTACTATCGCCCGCGAGCTACGCAAGTATAGCGTGACGCTGCTGGTGGTGGATCAGCGGCCCTCGTCGATTGATAACGAGGTGATGAGCCAACTGGGCACGCGAATCACGGCCCTGCTGAATGACGAGAAGGACATCGACGCGGTGTTCACCGGGGTGAGCGGGGGCAGCGGACTGAAGGCGGTGCTGGCGACCCTGGACAGCAAGCAGCAGGCGCTGGTGCTGGGCCACGCGGTGCCGATGCCGGTGGTGATCCGCACTCGGCCCTACGACGAGGCGCTCTACGCAGCGATGGAGCGGCGTGGCCCGCGCACGGCCCCGTTGGCGCCATTTACGCTTGTGCCGCCGCGATCCGCGCAGGAGGAGGCGGATGAACTCTTCCCGGATTGAAATCCGGGGTATCCCGTAAGGACGAGGCATTGGGGTGATGCGCGATCCGCGCATCACCCCAATGCCTCGTCCCTACAATTCACTAGCGGCGTCTGCGTCCAGCATCCAGATTACCTGGCCACCGGAGGGACAGACGATCTGGGTGGGATTCACGTGCGGGTCGTAGGGGTCGCGCAGGGTGGCGCGCACCTTGGCGGCCTTATCGGCGCCCGCCACCAGGAAGATCACGGCGGCGGCATGGTTGAGGGCTGCCGGAGTCAGGCTGATGCGGGTGGGCGGCGGCTTGGGAGAGTCCACGACGGCGATGGCGATCTGATCCTGTGGCGCATCGAGGGCCGGGTAGCCGGGAAAGAGCGAGGCGGTGTGGCCGTCCGGCCCCATCCCCAGCAGTGCGATGTCGATCCGTCCGGCGTGCGCGTCGAGCAGCGCCCGCAGTTGGTGGGCATAGACTGTAGCGGCCTGCGCGGCGGCGGGGTGATAGGTGGGCACAGGGTAGATCTGCTCGGCGGGGACAGGCACGTGGTCGAGCAGGGATTGCCGGGCCTGTAGATAGTTGTTGTCGGGGTGGTCGAAGGGCAGATAACGCTCATCGGCCCAGATAACGCTCAGGCCAGCCCAGGGCATCTGGCTGCGCAGTGGCTCGGCGGCGAGCAGGCGATAGATGTGAGGCGGCAGCGACCCACCGGAGAGAGCCAGCAGGCATGTGCCACGTGCGCCGGTGGCGGCGTTGGCCAGGTCGACGATGCGCCGGGCGGCGGCCTTCGCAAGCGCGTCAGCGTTCGGGAAGATTAGCACCTCAGGCTCACTCATCGCGGCCCCCTTTTTGATTGCAGAGACAGGGTTTCAGGTGCTAGGTCTCAGGTTTCAGGTCGAATGCATCAAGATGCCAGATTTCGGCCTGAGACAAAGTTCGTGGATACTTTACAAATTGCGATGTTCGTAGCGGCGGCTTTAGCCGCACAGGCGCTGAAGCGCCCACTACAAACCTGGCACCTGAAACCTGGCACCTGAAACCTTGTCTAATCTGCAATCTGCAATCTCGTGGGCCAGTTCGTCGATCAGGCGCATGGCCTCGGCGCGAACCTCCTCGTGAGGCTCGGCGCGGATGTAGCGGCGGCAGGCTCCCCAGTAGCTCGCCAGGAGCCGCAGGGCGGGCAGGCGGCGCTGTTCGTCGGGAGTCAGCGGCGCGACGGACTGGTAGCCATCTAGCAGGCTCTCGCGCCAGGCGGCGGGGTACGCCGCGCTGAGGCCACAGGCCAGGTCGTAGATCCCGTCGCCGCCTACATAGGTGCCAGGGTCAATGATCGCCTCCAGGTGGACGTTTTCACCAGTGGTGCAGCGGGCAGAATGCGGGCCGAAGCTGCCGTGGATCAGGACAGACTGCTGAAAGTCAAGCAACGGACTATCGAGTACGGCGGCGATGACTGCCCGCTCAGGCTCGCCGAAGACCAGGGCGTCGGAGGGAGGTGCGGCCATACGGCGGCCAATCTGGCGTAGCACTGATCGCCAACTCTGCTGCTGGGGCCAGCGACCCGAGGTTGTGGGACGGCCCGCGCCACCGGCGGGGATGCGGTGCATCCGCCGCAAGGCCCGCCCGGCCTGACGCGCCGCGCCGCGCAGCAGCGGCCCATCGGGCAGTTGGTCGGCGGTGACGCCCGGCACATAGGACTCGAGGGTGAAGGCGAAGGGCACCAGGCTACGCGACAGATCGCGCTGGATGATCTTGGGGGACGGCAAATTATGACCGGACATGGCCCGCATCATATAGACATAGGCCGAGAGGTCGTCCTCGGGGGCCACGCGCAGGATCAGATGTTCGTTCGGCATGCTGAGCCGCACCAGGATGTGTTCCGCCGTCTGCGCCTGGAGCGATACAGCGATAGGCCGCAGGTTCAGCGAGCGCACGATGATCGCCGTGTAGTCGCCCAGGCGACCCAGGGATCGGCACCATGCCTCGCTCAGACCCTCCTCAGACGACGGTGATATGTAGTGGTTCAGGTGCGTATAGATCTTCATGGCGCGGCCTGCACCTGCGGGAGTACGAATCGCAGCACCCGGGCGCTCGCCCGATCCACCACCCACAGACCACCATCGGAGGTCACGGCGATGCCGCTCGGGTTGTTGAGCGAGGACAGATCCGTACCGGTGCCGCCCCAGCGGATCAGCACGTCGCCACGCAGGTTCGCCGCGAGCATCTGGTGGCGGCTCGGCACGCTCACGTACACCGTCCCGTCGCGGCTGGCCGTAATCGAGGGGTCATCGTAGGTATTGGGCTTCCAGCCGCTCACCTGCCAGGTGACAGTCGGGACGGGGCCAACATGCCCGCTGCCGTCGGGGGCGAAGACCTGCACCCGGCCATTCCAGGTGTCGGCCACATACACGTTGCCCTGGGCATCGACAGCCACGTTCGTCGGCTCATTGAAGGCACCCAGGTCGAAACCGGCGTAGCCCCACTGGTAGCGGTACGTCCCCTGCTCATCGGTGACGACGATGCGTTTATTGCCGGTATCGGCGATATAGACGTTCCCGGCGGAGTCGATGGCGATCCCACGCGGGCCGAAGAAGCCCAGCGGGGTGGCCTGATTCTTCTCCTTACTACCGTCGGTAATCGTCGCCTTGCGCTTATCGCCAAGATCCTGATCGCCGCTGCCCCAACTGGTGATCGGCTTACCTGTGGGATCGTACTTCACCACCCGCGCATTCCAGGTGTCGGCCACATACAGGTTGCCCTGCGCATCCACCGCTAGGCCACGTGGCTCGTAGAGCTTGCCCAGCTCGTTGCCAAGTCCGCCGAAGCTGCGGATCAACTCGCCCTTGGCGCTAAAAACGTGGATCTGATGCGTGCCGGTGTCGGACACATACAGGTTGCCCTGCGCATCCACGACGGCACCGGTGGGGTTGCCGCCAGCGGGTACACTCACCGACGACTGGGCCACCAGGCGCAGATCGGCTGGGCCTACGGGAGTACTCGTATTCCCCGCGCCACCGGCCAGATCCTTGCGCAGCCAGATCTCCATCTCGCGGGCGCCGGGAACCATCGGATCGGGCAGAGTTCGATAGATCAAGAACTTATAGAGCGTGTCCCAATTGTCGCGCTGGAAGGGCCAGATGAGCGGCGCGAACGGGCTGTAGACCTCCGCGCTGATGTCGCGCCCGCAGCCGCCGCGCCCGCCCGTCGCCGTCGTCGCAGCGGTAAGAATCGCCTCAGATGTCCAGGTGTTGTAGGAGAACCGCTTGTAGCCAGGGTCAGCGGGCGAACATTTCTGGCCCTCGGGGAACCACCAGTTGAATACGCCGGTTGCGCCGTAGGGTTGGACATAGTTCTGCTCAAGTGCCTTCCGCACATCATCGGTGACGTGCGGCTTGTAGAGCAGCACCACCGGGGCCAGGGCCGTCGTCTTGTCGGGCATCTGCACGTTGAACGTCTCTGGGCCAGGGTTCTTCTGGAAGGCGTCCTTTTTCGTCCACGCGATGTGCTGGAAGTCACGCAGGTACCACTGGAGGGGCCAGGCCAGAGAACCATCGCCGCTATCGTCGCCGCTATCGACAAAAACGGGCATACTCAGGCCACCCGCAGCGTCCTCAGATGTTCGATTGTTGCGGGTGATGTTTACCGATAACTCGCGGATGTCGGCCACAAAACGCGGTACATCGGGGGCGGTCTGAGTATAGACCAGCAACTCGACAGGAGTGTCGGGGTGTTCATAGACAGCCATCCAGGTGGCGCGCAGGATGTACGCGCCGAACAGCCCGGCCAGGGTGAGTCCCGCCAGCGCCAGCACCAGACGCCCACCGACCTGACTGGCCAGGGTGAGCAGGCCATAGAGCAGGCCACCGGCAATGATCAGCGGAACGAGGCCCTGGAGCAGATTGCTCTGGGCACCCTGGCCTGCGGCGGGCAGCCCCATGCGCCACAGGGCCACGCCGACTGACACCAGCACGAGGAGCGTGCCGAGCGGGGCGAGGAGGATTGCCGATTGCGGATTGCGGATTGTGGATTGGGGTGCATCGGGTGTTGTAATCTGCAATCCGCCATCGACAATCTGCAATAACGTGCCCAGGCACCAGGCAGCCAGGAGATTGCCCGGCAAGGCCATGTGAACCAGCAGCCAGGGCATCTTCTCGCCGGCCCACGAGAAGAAGATGATCGCACTAAAGAACCAGAACATGAGCAGGAGCGGGGCGAGGGGCCAGGGCGGCAGGCGGCGGGCGACGGGTGGCGGGGAGTCCGGGGCCGGATCGGCAACCTCCGACGACTCTCCCTGGTCTTGATCGGTGAGATCAATCGTATCTCTCCCGGCGGCGTTGGTATCCGCCAGAGCCACCGGCACATCACTGACTACTGGCTGCTGCGTGTTTGTCGCTTGTCGTCCAAGCAGCACCCTGCGCACCACCGCCACAACCATCGTCACAACCACGCCGATCCCGCAGAGTACCGCGAGCGGCTCGTAGATCGGGAGCTGCAACAGGTAGTAGAACCAGGGCTGGTCGCCGCGCGCATACTCCTGCTGACTGCCGAGCCAGTAGGCCAACCCGGCGTAGAGCCCGTCGATGGCCCCGCGTGGGTAGGCGAAAAAGGTGGTGTACTCCACCAGATAGATCGCGACCAGGATGGCGAGGGCCACCCAGATCGTGCGGCGGTTCTCGGCCCAGGTGATAGACAGGCGCTCCGTCAGGATGGGCCGGGGATCCCAGAGAACCTCGCAGAGCCAGGCGAAGGCCAGGGCCGAGGCGATCAGGAACGCCTTTTCGCCAAGGTAGAGCCCCTTGCCGATGGGCAAGGGTGGGTTGAACACCATCAGCGCCAGGCAGATGGCGAAGATGCCGATCATACCCCAGTGCAGGTAGCGCGAGAAGCGGCTCTCGGAGAGCAGGCGCATGATCAAAAAAACACCGAAAATAAAGAAGAGGATGTAGTAGAGTTCGTGGGTACCCATAGCCAGGGCGATGGCGGCGGCAGTGAGATAGAGCCAGCCGGGTTTACCGCTGTCGAGCCAGCGCAGCGCCCCGACGAACATCCAGATCTCCCAGAGAACCATCAGGCCATCGTGGCGGGCGAAGCGCGTGAAGTAGAGCAGCGAGGGTGAGAAGGCCAGCAGGGCGGCGGCGATCAGGGCGCCGCGATTGCCCAGGTAGGGCCGCAGCCACCACGCCGAGGCCACCATGCCGATCCCCGCGACGGCCATAGGCAGGCGAGCCTGGGCCTCGCCGTCGCCAAAGAGAAAGTACGAAACCAGGGTGAACAGATAGAGCGTCGGCCCGTGGTAGACCGGGTCGTAGCAATAGGTGGGCGCGGTGGCCCCGCCCCAGCAGCTAAAGCTACCGGCCCCGGTGTAGAAGCGCCAGCTCGACCAAGCGTGGATGCTCTCGTCGTGGTGCATGGCCATCGTGCCAAGACCCCACAGGTGCGAGATCACACTGAGGGCGATGATCGTCAGGTAGGCCACAACCTCCCAACTGACCCACGAGAGATTGACGGTGCGCTCGAAGGGCGTCGGTGCGGCCCTATGGGGGAAGGTATCGATTGCCACTACGGTGTCACTCCATCAAGGTCGCCGCCGAGTCCAACACCGATCTGGCTCGCCAGCTCGGGGCGCACCGCCACATAGAAGTCGGACGAGCCGAGGGGATAGCCAGGCTGCCGAAACATGAGAAACTTCCAGATCCGCACGTCCACATTTCGGTCAAAGGGGGCACGCAGGAACTGGCCGAGCAGCGAGACGCTCTCCAGGGGCGCGTCCTGCCAGCCGGGGGCCAGCCGGTAGATCTGATCCTCGGGGAACCACCAGCGCAGCGGGTAGCGCTGCAAGACGAACCCATCGAGCATCTGACGATTTCGGGGGTAGCGGGTCATATTCTCGTCGAGCAGGAGCACCGCCATCACACCCGGATCGGGTGGCCCGACGAGTTGCTCAGGGGTGCGCTGGCTCTTGCTGAAATCGCGCATGTACCAGGTCCACACCGTCTCGTTATCATAAAATACGGGCATCGCCAACCCGTTGCCCCGGCGGCGCGACGCCTCTTCTATGCGGCGGACGACCCGCATCACATCGGGGGATGTCTGGGTGTACACCAGCATTTCGCGGGGGGTGTCGCCATTCTGATAGGCCAGGCGATAGGCGCTGCGGGCCGTATAGAGGGAGCCGGTGACGGCAACACAGATCGCCAGGGCAATGACAGATGAGCGGGTACCCCAGCGTAGACCAACGCCCAGACTCAGCAGCGTGAGCATGGCCAGGCAGAAAATAGGCGCAACCCAGGGCTGGAGCAGTGACTTCTCGCCAAACCCGACGATTGCCGTCATCAGCACAAAGCACAGGCTGACGATGACGGCGAAGAGGACGGCGAAGAGGGCGAAGGCGGAGGGCGAAAGGCGGAAGGCGGAAGGCAGCACATCCACAGCACCTTCTTCCACTACGGGTGCGGCGGGCTGGATGCAGCGCTGGAAGGCCCACGCGGAGAGCAACACGAGGGGCAGGGTAACGTGCGTGGTGAGCCAGGGCATCTTCTCGCCAGCCCAGGAGTAGAGCGCCAGGGCACCTATCGACCACCAGGCGATCAGTCCAATGCAAAATGCGAAATGCAAAATGCAAAATTTCGACCCCATTTTCCATTTTGCATTTTGCATTGGACTGACATCATAGGCGAGGAAGACAAACCCAATAGCGCCAAAGAGCAGCAGGAGCGGCTCGTAGATCACCAGTTGTACCAGGTAGTAGTAGTTCGGCTGACCGCCGCGTTGTACATTATGCTGGGCCAGCCAGTAGAGCAGCGAGCCGCTGGTGCCGGTGATCAGGCCGAGCATGTTGGTGAAGAAGGCGGTGAAGAAGATTGCATAAACTGCACCGAAAATTGCCAGAGCGACCAGCCAGCGCCGTCCTCTGGCGAGGCTCGCGCAGACATCGGCTATCTCGTCGCCCTGCTCGCGGGCGATCTGCCAGGGGCTGCGTTCCTTACGCCCCCAGATCGCCCACCACAGGCCACCAAGCGTCGCCAAGCTCAAGCCGACCGCCAGCAGCACGCCGGGATGGCCGAAGAAGCGTCCAAGATCCTGGAGGTAGAGTCCGACATTTACGATCAGGTTACGCCCACCATCGTCATCGGCGCGGTTGCGGATACGCAGGGCGTAGGCGTTATCGTCAGTCTCAAGAGCCTGCCAACCGAAGATCGGGCCAGGCGTGAAACGCATCTGGCTGGTCTGCGGGTCGCGGGTGGCGTTATGCGAGCCATCGACCTCGGCTTTGCCGGGGAGGACGAAGATCAGGGCGGCCACCGCCACCGCGAGGATGGCCAGGATCGCCACGCCGGGGCGGAAGATCCGCCAGAGAAAGATCAGGGCCAGGGGCGCGCTCATAATCAGCAGGAAGAGGTAACTCGTCTCCTGGTTCACGAACATCACGGCGTAGGCCAGGGAGCCGACGTAGAGCCAGGTCGGTCGGCGGGTCGAGACGTAGCGCACAATCGCCGTGAAGACCAGCATCTCGCAGAGTACCGAGTAGATGTCGTGGCGGATGAAGCGCCCGTAGTAGAGGAAGACCGGCGAGATCAACAGGTAGACAGATGCGAGGAAGGCGGCAAGCCGACCGAGCTCGCGTCGGATCAGGTAGGGCGTCAGCGTGAGCGCGGTACCGGCCAGAGCGGCCCCGAGGCGCGCCGTGAAGTCGTTATCGCCAAAGAGCCAGAAGAGCAGCGCGCCGATATGGTAGAGCAGCGGCCCGTGCAGCAGGGGATCGTGCATGTAGCCGCGCCCGCTGTAGAGGAACCACGAGTAGGCGGCGTGGAGCGTCTCATCGTGGTGCATGGCGCGGTCGCCAAGTCCCCAGAGGTGCGCGATCAGGGCCAGAAGACCGATGCCCAGGTAAGCCAACTGCTCAGCGATGAGGGGCCATGTCCGAGGCGGGGCGACACTCTGGGCGGCGACATCGCCGGTATACAGATTCTCTGCTATGGCTTCGGGTCGAGGCAGATCGAGGGTTGACATCGCACCTCGGGGCGCACAGGGCGCAGGGTAAGACAAGGGAACAGGGAACGGGCAATGGGATCAGACAAATCTCGCGGGCATTGTACACCAAAAAGACCTACGTGATCCCTGTTCTCTGCTCCCTTATACGGGCTGTTGCAAAGTCCGCAGATCGCCGGACAGCCCTCACCCCCCAGCCCCCTCTCCCTGAACGGGAGAGGGGGAGTCGGATGCGTCCTGGTGCGGAATCTCCCCTCTCCCCGTGAGGGAGAGGGGCAGGGGGTGAGGGCCGGAGGGTGACTTTGCATCAGCCCTGCTCCCTTATACCGGCTCCAACATCAGCACGGCGGCGGTATCACGCTCGACAGCGGCGCGAGTCCAGAGCATGGGGCAGTAGGCTCCGCCGCGCCAGGATTCAGCCATGTCGCTGTAGTGGCGGCTGGCCGGGTGGCCGCTCTGTCCAGCGGGCAGAACGACCCGCGAGGCGTCCCATCCGCCTACGTCGATGATCTGGCGATAGGAGGGGGCGATGTACAACGGGCCAACCGGACTGTTGCGCGGGGAATGTGCGTGGTTCACCGTGTCAATATCGCCGCCGGTGGGCCAGGGGCCACGGTTGAAGATCGCGGACAGGGCGGCCACGCTCCCGAGCGGGTGCCGCAGGGTGAGCCGATGTATCTTGCCATAGCTCCAGCGGGCCGGGTCGCCGCCGTGCCTACGCAGGTCGGCCACGGCGCGGGCCAGGGCCGTGCGCAGCAGATCGTCCCAGGTGCGGCCCGTGCCCAGCCAGGGGTCAGCCCGGCCCGGCGCGGGCGCGGCGGCGATCCGCTCCAGCAGGGTGGGCAGGGCACGTTCAAGGTAGTTATTGGCCGGGATGCTGGCGAAGGCTCCCAGGCCAGCCGTGGCCGAGATGAGGTCGCCTAGCTCGGCGTAAGCGATGCGCAGCAGGTGGTAGCGCAGCGCAGCGTAGATGGCGCCAGCCGCGCTGGCCGCGCTGAGATCGCCGTCCCAGGCAACCAGGATGTCGCGAGCTTTGCGCTCGGTCGGCTCGTCAATCGGCAGGTCGGCCACCAGACCGGCTAGGGCCAGGCCCGGCAGCGAGCGCACATCGTGGTGCATACGGGCGAAGCTGCGCGGGTCGTGACGCTCCTCGGCCATGATCATTTCGGTAATGCGGGCGGCCCGGTAGGGGTTCAGCCACTCGCCCTTCAGCGCGTCATAAAAGGGATAATCGCTATTGGCAGTGCGCTGGTTGGCCGACACCATCATACCGCCGGGTGGATCGTAGGCCGACGGCAGAGCCTCGGGCGGAATGAAGCTACGCCACTCGTGGGCACCGTCCCAACCGGGTACGGGCAGTTGACCGTCGCCCTGGGCGCGTACCGGCAGACGCCCGGCCAGCGCGTAACCAATATGCCCGTCCACATCGGCGTAGACGAAGTTCTGCGGCGGTACATCCCAGTCGGCCAAGGCAGCGCGGAACTCGGCCCAGTTCCCGGCGCGGTTCAGGCCCAGCACAGCGCGGGTAATGCCGGGTGCGGGGTCGAGAGCCGTCCAGCGTAAGGCCAGAGCCTCGCGGTAGGACTCCGCCACGTCCACCGGGCGTGACAACGGGTTGGCAGCGGGGCCGATGATTGAGTCAATGATCGGGCCGTGGCGCGTCACCCGGACATCCACCACGCTGGGCGCAGCCTGACCCTTGACGACGATCTCCTCGCGCACCGTCTCGGCGCGCAGCCACGCGCCGCGCCACTGGTAGCGCAGCGGGTCAGACGGGTCAAAGCGCTCGATGTAGAGATCCTGGTTGTCGATCATCCCATTGGTGACGCCCCATGCCACGTGGCGGTTATGACCAATGATCACACCACAGGTGCCGGGGAAGGTAGCGCCGGTGACGTGGTAGTCGCCACCCTCCAGGTGGGCCAGATACCAGACGCCGGGCAGGCCCAGGGCGATGTGCGGGTCGTCGGCGAGCAGTGGACGCCCGCTGACGCTGCGTGAACCGCCGACCACCCAGGCGTTTGAACCCTGGGAGCCACCCGGCTCGCCGACGAAGGGTGCGGCGGCGGACATCATGCGCAGGGCGGCCTCACCAATGGCCGGGTCGTAGGAGACGCCGACAGGGACAGTGATCGGGGCGGCATCAGGGTAGCGCGGGTTCATAGCGGCGGCGCGCTCGGCACCGAGGGTGGCCACGATCCGCGCATTGAACAGCTCGCTCGTCCAGTTCAGCGAGAGATTCAGCGCCATCATCTTCGGCCAGACCAGGACATCGGCCAGATCCCAGGGGCGCGGCGTAAGGCCGAGGATGCGAAACTCAAGGGGCAGGCGCGAGCGACTGGCCTCGACGCAGGCGTTCACGCCGCGCACATAGGCCGTGAGAATGGCACAGGTATGCTCATCGAGCAGATCGATCTCGCGGCGGGCGAGCCGTGAGAAGCCAAGCGTGCGGATGAAGGTGTCGGAACTCAGGGCGACCGGGCCAAAGATCTCGGCGAGGCAACCGTGGCCCGTGCGCCGGTTCAGTTCCATCTGCCAGAGCCGATCCTGGGCGTGGACATAACCAAGGGCGGCGAAGAGGTCAGCGTTGTTCTCGGCGTAGATATGCGGCACGCCCCAGCGGTCGCGGCGCACCTCGGTGCGGGCGGAGAGGCCCGGCAGCGGGGCGACCCCGCTCACGCGGGGCAGCGGGCGGCGCAGTGCGGTCGCCACACCAAAGCCCGCCAGACCAGCCGCGACCCCGGCGGTGATACCGACCGTGCGCCCGAATCGAGAAAAATCAAACATACGTGTGGCTTGCCTTGCTACTCATCGCGCACGGGGCCACGGAGAGCCTTGGTTGACCCACGACGGCGCTTCGTCGTCCGGCGCTCGGCGCGGGCGGCGCGGCTGGGCCGGGTGGCGAACCTCGGGGCAACGACCGCGTTTGCCGCCTCTAGCCGACGCGCCAGGCGCACAAAGGCCATCTCCAGGTTCGCCGCCTGCGAGCGGCGCTCGGTGGCAGTCACCACGATCCCGCTGGGGCGGTGGACGAGCCGCACGCCGGTGGCGTTGCGATTGCGGTGCTGCCCGCCCGGCCCGCTCGCGATGAAGAACGTCACATCGCTCTCACGCTCCATAGCCGCACGGCTGGTCAGCATCGAATCTTGGGTTTCGGATTCCATAATATAGCGATTCACTGCGTGATCAGCACATCATACTCCGCACGCCTCTGCCTGATCATTGTAGCATAGCGCCACAGCCCTAGCTTTGATCGTGGTCAAAATGCAAACCGCAGCGCGCATGCGGTACAATAGCGATCTCAATAGTGCGTTGCGCCCCATCGCCACACCACGGGAGGCACCATCGTATGCTACCGCTAAAACCGGCGTTTACCATCTCCAGGCATATTGCTCTGATCGGCCTCGTTCTGCTCGCCGGGTGCAGCCTGCCCTTCGGCCAGGCACCCACGCCCCAGCCGGTGATCCTGATCATCACCGCCACGCCCGACCGGCGCAGCCAGGCTCCCACCGCCAGCCCCGTTTTCATCGCCTCACCGGCCACGACAGCCCCAGCGCAGGACGTTACCCCGACCCCAGCGCAGGACGCTGCGGCCACCGATGTCCCCACAGCGGGCGGATTGCTGGCGCGGGTGAAGGCTCGGGGAAAGCTGATTTGTGGCACTAACGCCGATCTGCCGGGCTTCGGGTTCTACGATAACGTGCGCAGCCAGTGGAGCGGCTTCGACGTAGACTTTTGCCGGGCGGTGGCAGCGGCGATCTTCGGCGACGCCGAGGCGATTGAGTTTGTGGCCCTGAACACCTCGGGCCAGAACGAGCGCTTTGAGGCGGTGCGCAGCGGTAAAGTGGACGTACTCTTCCGCAACACCACATGGACTCTGGGCCGCGATGTGGCGCAACTGGCCTTTGGGCCGACGACCTTCCACGACGGGCAGAGCTTTATGGTGCGCGCCACTGACAAGATCGCCAGCCTGAACGACCTGGCGGGCAAGAAGATCTGCGTGGCCCGAGGCACCACCAGTGAGCAGAACCTGAACGATGACTTCGCCGCCCGCAAGATCCCCTTCAAACCCACGCTCTATGATGACGAGAACCAGCTTTACCCGGCCTACGACGCGGGCCTGTGCGACGCGGTCACCAGCGACAGTTCGCAGCTTAGTTCGAAGCGGCAGACCCTCGCGAAGCCACAGGACAACGTGATCCTTGGCGACCGCATTTCACGTGAGCCGCTGGGGCCGGCCTTTATCGAGAACGATGAGCAGTGGCGCGACATCATCACCTGGGCAGTCTTCGCGACGATGTACGCCGAGGAACTGCGGGTTGATCAGGCCAATGTCGAGCAGGTGAAGGCCAGCAGCACCGACCCGCGAGTGCGGCGGCTGCTCGGACTTGAAGGCGACTTCGGCACGAAGCTTGGGTTGAGCAACGATTTTGGCTACCTGATCATCAGCAAGGTGGGGAACTACGCCGACATCTACAACCGCAACCTGGGGCCGAGTACGCCCTTTGCCCTGGAACGCGGCCCAAACAAGGCGTGGAACCTGGGCGCTGGTGGGGTACTGGCATCGCCACCCTTCCGGTAGAGATCCTAGGGCTACGTCAAAGTCGTGTGATCGCCGCCCCGCCCTCACCC
>Ga0194060_10000635_pt1 | contig 25514 bp, 24 predicted proteins | sample SepL225m_MetaG_FD_163427 | JGI IMG/M metagenome (GOLD analysis project Ga0194060, IMG submission 163427) | Anoxic zone freshwater microbial communities from boreal shield lake in IISD Experimental Lakes Area, Ontario, Canada - Sep2016-L222-5m | ecosystem: Environmental > Aquatic > Freshwater >... | reverse complement strand
GCCATGAGCAAGCACGTCACCCATTGGATCAACGGCCAAGAGTGGAGCGGCACCGCCGCCCGTCACGGCGATATCTACAACCCAGCTACCGGCCAAGTCACCGGCACCGTCGACTTCGCCACCTCGGCTGTCATGGACCAAGCCGTCGCCTCTTCAAAGGCTGCTTTTGCAGAGTGGCGCCAAGCCTCGCTTGCCCGTCGTAGCCAGGTGCTCTTTGCTTTTCGTGAATTGCTCAACGCAAAGAAGGAAGAGCTTGCCGCCATCATCACCGCCGAACATGGCAAGGTGCTCTCCGATGCGCTCGGCGAAGTAACTCGCGGACTTGAAGTGGTGGAGTTCGCTTGCGGAATCCCACACCTGCTCAAGGGTGGCTACTCGGAAGCCGTATCTACCGGTGTCGATGTGTACTCGATCCGCCAACCACTTGGCGTGGTCGGCATCATCAGCCCATTCAACTTCCCTGCCATGGTTCCGATGTGGTTCTTCCCGCTCGCAATTGCCAGCGGCAACGTTGTTATCGTCAAGCCAAGCGAAAAAGATCCTTCCGCTACCGATTTCGTTGCCAAACTCTGGAAAGAAGCCGGACTTCCGGATGGCGTCTTCAACGTTGTTCATGGAGATAAGGAAGCTGTCGATGCACTTCTTACACATCCAGATGTGAAATCAATTTCCTTCGTCGGTTCAACGCCGATTGCGAAGTACGTATACGAGACCGGCACTGCACACGGCAAGCGCGTGCAAGCACTCGGTGGCGCTAAGAACCATATGGTGGTCCTCCCTGATGCTGATCTCGATCTCGCCGCTGATGCTGCTATTAATGCCGGCTTTGGTTCGGCAGGCGAACGATGCATGGCCATCTCTGCACTCGTAGCAGTCGAACCTGTCGCTGACGTACTTATTGCCAAGATCAAAGAGCGCATGGCTAAACTCACCACCGGTGATGGCACTAAGGGCGCCGACATGGGTCCCCTCGTTTCCTCCATCCACCGCGACAAAGTTGCTAGCTATGTTGCTGCGGGCGAAAAGGAAGGCGCCACACTCGTCGTAGACGGTCGTGCTACCAAATTTGAAGGTGACGCTGCCGGCTTCTGGCTCGGACCAACCCTCTTTGACAACGTCACTCCCAAGATGAGCATCTACACCGATGAAATCTTTGGACCTGTGCTGAGTGTTATCCGCGTAAAGACTTACGCAGAAGCGCTCAAACTGGTCAACGATCATCTTTACGGCAATGGCACGGCAATCTTCACCAACGATGGTGGCGCCGCACGTCGCTATCAGAATGAAGTAGAAGTAGGCATGGTCGGCATCAATGTTCCGATTCCCGTACCGATGGCTTACTACTCATTCGGCGGCTGGAAGGCGAGCCTCTTCGGCGATACGCACGCACACGGCATGGAAGGCGTGCACTTCTTCACTCGCGGAAAGGTTGTTACCTCACGCTGGCTTGATCCAAGCCACGGTGGCATCAACTTGGGCTTCCCGCAGAACGTTTAATCGTTTCGCAAGCTCCACGCACGTACGCCGCCGCTCATCCCGGCTTCATTAGGAACGACGACCACGTCGCTACCCATTTTGCGTACCAACTCGGGCGTAATGAGCCGCGAGTTGCCTCCGCCTAAGTAAAGGCGGTCCCAGAGAAATACCGGTCGTAAGTCATCGATCATTAATCGAACCCGCCGCGACCAGAATGCATTTCCGAGACGACGCCTTTCATGTTCGCCAATCCAGGTGTCGTAATTGGTGCCGCGGCGAATAGGTGCATGTGAAAACTCAATGTGCGGTGAGAGTTTGCCGCCATCAAAAACTGCGCAACCGAGTCCAGTCCCAAGAGTGAGCACAACCTCAAAGCCAGCACCCGAAATAACTCCAGCGCCATGCACCTCAGCGTCGTTCAGTACCAACGTGGGAATTCCCAGTGCTGAAGTGAGAGCAGCGCGAGCATCAAAACCAGACCACTGCTCACGAAGTGCCGGATCGATTCGAGTTCGCGGCCCATTCGCAGTGATGTACTGAGGCGTCGCCACTACGACGCCATGTCGAATCATTCCAGGCATCCCCACAGTGGCGCGCGTAGATTTCGGCAATGAATCCGCCAGACTCACAAGCGTTTCGATGAAGAGTGCGGGCGGAAAGGGATACGGGGTATCGATGCGAATCGGCGCAGCATGTGCGGTGCCAGCAGAATCGAAAACGGAGGCCTTGATACCAAGGCCTCCGCAATCAATAGAGAGTGTTAACGGCTCCGTTACAGCATCCATGGATTCAGCCTAGAACTGATGTTCTAGAAAGTCCCGAGATTGGTGTCCGAGACATTGGTGTCCGAGACGTTAGTGGTTATGTCCGCCAGGTCCATGTGAGTGGCCGTGTCCACCACCGGCTGGTGCCGAGTGATCTTCTTCGACCTTCTCAACGACAGTAGCTTCAGTAGTAAGAAGCATGGCTGAGATTGATGCAGCGTTAGCGAGCGCAGAGCGAGTTACCTTCACAGGGTCGATGACGCCAGCCTTGACCAAGTCGACGTACTCACCGGTAGATGCGTTCAAGCCGAAGTTATCGGCCAGCTCGCGCACCTTGGCTACTGCGACATAACCTTCAAGTCCGGCATTCTCCGCGATCCAACGAAGTGGCTCATCAACAGCCTTGCGTACGAGACGCACACCGACTGCTTCATCGCCTGAGAGTCCAAGATCGCCTGCGAGCACAGAGGCAGCGTGCACGAGTGCACTTCCGCCGCCCGAGACGATGCCTTCTTCAACCGCAGCACGCGTGGCTGAAATGGCATCTTCGAGACGGTGCTTCTTCTCTTTAAGCTCAACCTCAGTATGTGCACCCACCTTGATGACACACACGCCACCGGAGAGCTTGGCGAGACGCTCTTGGAGCTTCTCTTTATCCCAATCCGAATCGGTGCGTGAGATTTCGCCGCGAATTTCTGCAACGCGTCCCTCGACATCTGCTTTATTGCCGGCACCATCGATGATGGTGGTGTTCTCTTTGGTGACGAGTACGCGGCGAGCGCGACCCAAGTACTCAAGACCGATTTGATCGAGCTTAAGACCAATTTCGGCGGAGATAACTTGACCACCGGTGAGAATTGCGATGTCTTGGAGCATCGCCTTGCGACGATCGCCAAATCCTGGAGCCTTGATGGCAACTGCGGTGAAGAGACCGCGCATCTTGTTCACTACGAGAGTTGAAAGCGCCTCGCCTTCGACATCTTCAGCGATGATGACCAGTGGCTTACCGCCTTGGGCGACCTTCTCCATGATGGGAAGAAGTTCGCTAAGCGAAGAGATCTTTGACTGCGTGATGAGCACGTAAGCATCTTCGAGGATAGCTTCCATGCGCTCTTGGTCAGTCACGAAGTAGGGAGAGATATAACCCTTATCGAATTGCATACCTTCAGTAAATTCGAGTTCCAAGCCAGTGGTATTTGACTCTTCGACGGTGATAACGCCATCTTTGCCGACCTTATCCATGGCCTCAGCAATGAGATCACCAATAGCTGGATCTTGCGCTGAGATGGTAGCCACGTTGGCAATTTGCGACTTCTCTTTAACTGGAATCGCAGTGGATGCAAGCTTCTCAACGAGCGCAATGACAGCGGCTTCGATGCCCTTCTTGATGGCCATTGGTTGAGCGCCAGCAGCGAGGTTGCGAAGACCCTCGTGGATCATGGCTTGCGCGAGCACGGTAGCTGTTGTGGTGCCGTCACCGGCAACATCGTTGGTCTTAGTGGCAACTTCCTTGACGAGTTGTGCGCCAAGGTTTTCACCGGCGTGCTCCAACTCGATTTCACGTGCGATGGTGACACCATCGTTGGTGATGGTAGGTGCGCCAAACTTCTTATCGATGACAACGTTGCGACCCTTAGGTCCAAGTGTCACCTTTACTGCGTTAGCGAGAGCGTCGACTCCACGCTCCATCGCACGGCGAGCATTTTCATCAAAACTGAGTGTCTTAGACATGGTCTCTCTTCTTCAAGGTAGCTATTCGTGAACTTGCGAACTTCTCTACTTCAGCAAAAAAATTATGGGAGGAGAAGGTGCTCGCGGCCTCCGCTAACGAAGGCCGCGAGCGTCCAAATTACTTCTCGATGACCGCGAGGATGTCGCGGGCTGAGAGAATGAGGTACTCCTCGTTGTTGTACTTCACTTCGGTCCCGCCGTACTTGCTGTAAATGACGACATCGCCGACCTTCACATCAAGCGGAACACGGTTTCCATCTTCAAATCGACCCGGGCCAACTGCAATAACAGAACCCTCTTGAGGCTTCTCTTTTGCAGTATCTGGGATCACGAGGCCAGATGCCGTGGTCTGCTCAGCTGCGCTGGCTTTAACCACGATCCGGTCTTCAAGCGGCTTAATAGCGGTCACTTTGACCTTTCCCCTTTACTTTCGTCGTTGGTCTGCTGCCAACAGCGCCGACGCCGTCGCGGGGGTCGTAGACGCTTACTTTTGGCAGACTCGGGGTGAGAGTGCTAGCCCAACTTTACGAGTGGGTTAGCACTTGGTCAAACCGAGTGCCAATCCTCGCGGGCGGGACCTATCGGGCCCCTTAGGCGAGGGTGACCTGGGCGACTGGGAGCGCCGAACGCGCCTCAAAGCCCGGCTGGGAGGGGGTGGCGCCAGCCGTAACCAGCAAGGAACCAAGCGCCGCCACCATGGCGCCATTATCGGTACAGAGGCCAGGACGTGGGATACGGACGGTAACCCCCACGCGCCTCGCACGCTCCTTGGCCAGGAATCGAAGCCGGGAGTTGGCCGCGACGCCGCCACCAATGATGAGGTGCTCGATCCCCTCGGATTTCGCCGCAGCTAGCGCCTTGGTGAGCAAGACATCGACGACGGCCTCTTGAAACGAGGCGGCCACATCGGCCAGGTGAAAGTTCGGATGATCGTGCAGGTATCGCGCTACCGCGCTCTTCAAGCCAGAGAACGAGAAATCAAAGGCGTGGTCTTCTTGATCCTTGGATTGCGTAAAACCTCGAGGGAAATCAATCGCACTCAAATTACCGCTCCGCGCTTCACGATCGATCGCTGGCCCGCCTGGGAAACCAAGACCAAGAATTCGTGCAACTTTATCGAACGCTTCACCTGCAGCATCATCCATGGTGGCGCCGAGCGACGTGATGCGAGCGCTGACATCATCCACGCGTAAAAGTGAGGTATGTCCACCACTAACTAAGAGAGCAATTGCTGGTGAGGGAAGTGCGCCATGTTCCAACACATCAACGCTCACATGCGCCGCCAAGTGATTGACCGCGTAAAGCGGCTTATCGAGCGCAAATGCTAATCCAGCAGCAGCGCTCGTACCGACTAAGAGCGCACCGACTAATCCTGGTCCGGCGGTAACCGCAATTGCATCAAGATCGGCGAGAGAAACCTTCGCCTCTTTGCAAGCGCGTTCGATTCCAGGAACCATCGCTTCTAGATGCGCCCGAGATGCAACCTCCGGCACCACTCCCCCGAATCGCGCATGTTCATCAACACTGGAGGCGATGGCGTCTGAAAGCAAAGTAGTACCGCGCACTATGCCTACTGCGGTTTCATCGCACGATGTTTCAATTCCTAGAACTAATGGTTCACTCTTCATCGCGTAACCCACTCCCTCAACAAATGTGAAGGTGCTGCCATGATGATCGCGTGAATGCCCGGCGCGTAGTAATTCTTCCGTCGCGAAATTTCTTCAAATCCTGCGCTTTGATAGAGACCAATCGCTGAAGCATTATCTTCGCGCACTTCAAGAAGCACATCAGGTGCCTCGCGCCGGAGCGCCTCTATCAACAGGAGTTTAAGGAGCGCTTTGCCAATGCCCTTACCTTGCTCACTCTTCACCACTGTCATTGTTTGAATATCGGCAACTTCACCAGTGAGCGGCGAGAAGAGACCGGCATATCCGACAATTTCTTTGCCCTCAGCGACTACGTAATAACGAGTATCGGGAATTCCGTCGAATTCGGATTCGAAGATATCTAGGCTCCAGGCATCGACCGGATAAAGCTCTGCCTCGATCGCAAAGAGCGTGGGTAAGTCCGCGCGTAACACGGTGCGATATGAAATCGTCATGGCAGCACCGGCGGTGTGGCGTCCGGGCGGCGCATATACATGGGCGCATGGTCAGCAAGAGCAAACTCTGCGGCGCGCGCTGCCAAAAGCCCCATGTTAGGAAAGAGCGGTTCTAAGAGATATGGAAAGAGTTCACCATAGATCTCTACCGCATCCCCCGCGGTGGGCAGCCAGCGCTCTTCATCAGTGAGTTCGCTAGGTTTAATGACACGAACCTCTCCCAATCGCTTGCCGGCTGCCGAGTATCGGGCCCAATACACCTCTTTACGTCTGGCATCGGTAGCGATGGCAAACTCTTGATTGCAAGAAACTTCGGCAGCGATGACATCTAATGTGCAGACTGATATCAAAGGCACGCCAAGCGCGAAAGCAAAACTCTGCGCAAATGAGATTCCCACACGTAATCCAGTAAATGGTCCCGGGCCTATGCCAACAGCTACTGAGGAGATGCTCGCACGATCAACGCCTTCAAGAAGCTTTGCCGCTAAGCGCGAGAGCGCCTCTCCGTGGGCGGTAGCACCCTCTTCGTAATATTGCGCAATCACTGCAGCTTCGGTTGCGAGTGATATCCCAGTGCGGCGAGTTGCCGTGTCGATAGCAAGTGTGAGCGACATTAATTTCGCCAATCCAAAGTCACTTCGCGTTCCTCCGGAGAAGTGATGGTGATAGCAACGACGAGGCGTACCTCATCGAAGAATTTATCATCGCCCCATTCAACAACAACAACCCCGGTGATGAGGTCAGCCTCCAAATCGAGATCGCTCACTTCATTCGAGAGATTGTGATGATCGAGTAATCGATAGAGATCAACATGGGTGAGCGGTACCGGGCCGTGGTGGCGGCGGGCAATCACAAAGGTAGGCGACGAGATCTGTTCCTTAATTCCTAGCCCAGCACCGATTCCGCGCACTAGAGCGGTCTTCCCGGCGGCCAATTCGCCACGAAGGATCACTAAATCGCCTACGGAGAGACGGGCCGCAATCGCCACGCCGAGTTCTTCCATCTCGGTGACCGTGGTGATCTTCGTACTGATCTGCATGAGAGGAGCCTACTTGTTAGAACTGGGGCACTCGCTGGGGACAAAAAGAATCGGGGGGCTCTTGCGAGCCCCCCGACCGACTTTCTCAATCAACTATGTGGATCTACTACCCGTAGATCTTCAAACGTGGTGTTTCCAGCATGTCATCCGGTGAGAAACCAGGAATGGTTTCGCGGAGGAACTGAGTGATCTCAGCATCTGGAAGCACACCATTTTGCGCACCGTAATTTGCCATCCAAGCAACGGTCAACATTTGCATTGATGAGAAGTTGCAGTGGTTCGTTGAGGAAGGCGCTGGATACGAAGTATCCGGCAATCCTGCCGCGGTGAATTGTGAGTAGTGCTCAGGACCAGAGGTGATGAACGTTGCGTACATCTCCTTGGCTGAGTTGGTGGCGAGGTATTGATCGGTGAGCCATTGAGTATTTCCCGCAAAGACTGCAGGGTCATTCAAAGAGTGCATCGTCACCGTGGGGATTACTACCTTGCCCGACGTTTTCTTAGCGGCATTCAACTTGGCAACAGCGGCTGCATCTGCAGTCCACTTAGGTGCCAACTTCATGACACCTTGCATACCCGCAATCGCGGCATCTCCGGAGAGAGCCATGTTGTAGGTACCAGCAGCGTCACCCACTTGTGCCACAAAATCGTGGGTTGAGTTGTCGAGGATCTTGCCACCCATTTGTTGTTCGAGATCGTAATTTACAACAACGCCGAGAACTGCGGCGCTGGCGATGTTCTCGAGGACCCCAAGAGCGGGCGAGATAGCCAAGGCGAACTTGTCGTAATCCTGGTTAGCAGGATTAGTTGGATCTCCCGGACCGGTTGTTCCATCAAAGTGGGCGCTCTGAGTTGGCAGACCAGCAATCAGGCCGACCATCAAGAGTGCACTACGAGCTGGAATACCTGCAGCGATGAGGTTTGATGCAAGTGGCGAAGCCTTTGCCGTCTCTGGCCAAGTACCGACAGTGACGCCAGCTTGGATAGCGCCGAGAGCGGTAAAGATCTTGCCGATATCACCCATAGCTTGGGCATAGCCGGCAAGGCCAGCGGCATAACCGTGACCCACGATGGTGGGATCGAAGAAGGTTTGCATGCCCCAGAGGACATCTGTTGCAGCAAAGAGCGATGATCCGATGTCGTTAGAGACCGTGCAGAGCGGAGCCATAGCGGCAAACGTTCCGGGGTTTTGATCAACGAGCAATTGGGTGATGTAGCCACCTTCAGAGGCACCCCACGCAATGACCTTCGTCGTGCTAGGGAACTTCTTCTTGAATGCGGCGACAACTTCCATCTGACTCTTCACTGCGAGTTCAGGTGACCAACCTTGCTTGGAGTAACCCGAGCCGGCAATGCCGAATCCGGTGCTCAAGAGCGCCTTTGCAACATCTGTGCTCGGTGCTGGTTCTGGAGTTGAAGTGACCTTGTAGCCACCGACAACTGGAATCGCTGCTGGTAGATCTACTGGGTAACGGTAGCCATGTGACCAGAGGTAGAGCGTGCCACCAAAGTTGGCAGGTGCGCTAAATGAATATGGAGCACCATCGCTTCCCACTCCGTTACAGGCAGTGATTCCAAGTGCAGTATCGCAGGTGGGATCAGCAGCATTTGCTGCAGTTGGAATCGCAATGGTGGTTGCGAATGCAAGTACCGACGTAGCAAGGATTGCCGCGCCGCGACGTGTGATTCGATTCGACATGTCAATCCTCCTTAGTTATTCGGAATTGCGTTGGCCGGCATTGCCGGGCGGACAAAGGTTGAAGCGGTAACAGCGCCGGCACCAGAATCGGTGACCCAGACTGCATACTTGCCAGGACCATCATCTGGGATGAGTGCGCCTGTCGAGTCGTACTTACCGAACCAGTAGCCGGTGTAACCAGCGTGGCTGGTGGCTGAGTAACCAAGTGGCACAAGACCTGGGGCAGCGATAGATGCACCCTTACTCTCGAGCGCCTTCACGACTCCAGCACGTGTGGGGTTGGGACCTGCTGCACGGAGTGCGGCAACCAACATGTAACCGAGGTTCATGCCGGTGAAGACGTTGTTATCGAATGTCTTGTCCTTGCCCTTGTTGTACTTGTCATTGATTTCCTTGAACTTAGCGACGTATGGATCTTTGTCGTCGGAAGTAGAAGGAACGAATGAAGCACCAATGGAGCCGGTAAGTAGAGCAGCGGGAACGCCAAGCGCCTTGAGGGTTGTGGCATCTCCACCAACGGAGCCGAGGATCCACTGTGCTGAGTATCCAAGCGCACGAGCAGCGCCAAGAGCAGCCGCGGTAGCGGTAGTGACACCGAACATCACGACAACATCAACCTTGGCATCTTGCATCGCCTTTACTTGCGAGCCAGCAAAGGTAGCCGCAGATTGCGAACCCGATGCGTAACCCTTTGATACATCGAACTTCGTGCCAGCAGTTGCAAACCCAGTCTTAGCATTGCGACCGAAGTCATCATCTTGGTAGATAAGACCGATCTTCTTATCTGGGAACTTAGCTGACAGGTACTTACCCATGATCTTGGCTTCCATCACGTATGAAGGAAGAATCATGAAAGTGGTGGGGTACTTCTTAGCGTCATCAAAACCACTGAAGCCCGTGTTCACAAAGAGATCTGGAACGCCACGCTTGCCAGGGTTAATGCTCTTTAGCACTGCTAAGTGATTTGCAGTACCAAGGGCACCAGCAATGCCGAAGACTTTATCTTGGAGAACTAATTTGTTTGTCTTAGAGACAGCCGTTGCAGGTGCGTATCGATCGTCTTCTACCTTGAGGTAGACCTTACGACCATTTACACCGCCGTTGTCATTGACGTAATCGAGATAACCTTGAGCAGCCGGCGCAAGTTTGTTGTAACCAGGAGCTGCGATTCCACTCATTGGAACGGTGATTCCAAAAGTGATCGAAGTGCTGGTAACTCCAACTTCATTGCGCAACGTGGCTTGCGCCGGAACAGTGGCGAGCGCGAGGCCAGCGACTGCAACCGCCGCGACCGCGGCGATGAGCCGAGGTGAGCGCGTGATGCGTGACATGGATTTCCTTTCAGGGACCGGGGGTAGCTGTGGCAAGCCAGGGCGCTCACCGCAGTCCGGTAGATGTTGTGATGAGCGTATTACCGCCAGGGCGCCAATGCGAGAGATATGTGCCTTTTTTCCATGCGAAATAGGCAGTATGTCTCTTTTGCTGAGGTTCTTCTGAGCGTACTGGCCTGCGATCTTCCCTTTAGTGGCGCGCCTTGCCTCGGATTGCCTTGGCGAGGTGCTCAAAGGTGGCGGCCGTCCCTCCAGGCGAGAGCAGCACGGTCAGCACGAGTAACGCCCCGGTGATGACTGCAGGAAGGTTTGTGGCCACTGATTCTGATGCGCCACTGGAGAGAGTCTCGGCAATGATCGGAATGATGATCAGCACGAACGCGCCAATGATGGCTCCATAAATACTCCGAACTCCACCGATCACTGCACCAGTAAGAATCAAGAACGAGAGACCGAGTGAGAATGAAGCGGGCGCAACCAAGAAGACCGTAGTGGAGAAGAGCGCGCCGGCGAGTCCGGCAAAACCTGCAGAAATCGTAAAGACCAAGACTTTGCTGCGCGCCACATTAATTCCTGCCAGCGCCGCCGCGGTTTCGTCCGCGCGCACAGCCCGCCAGATACGCCCATACCTACTTCTTGAAATATGGATTGCCACACCCACCGCAACGAGCGTGGCGGCAGCGCAAATCCAAAAGAGCCACTTGTACTGCGTGAACGAATCACCGAAGCGCGCAGGAGGTAATCCGACGTCATAACCGATGCCCTGTTCACCACCAAGTGCGGTGAATCTATTTGCGATAGACGGTAGCCCGACGGCGAAAGCCAAAGTTGTTCCAGCAAGATAGGGGCCGCTGAGCCTAGCCGCGGCGATTCCGAGAATCGCACCCACCGCTGCAGCACCTAACACCGCGACAAAAAATGAAATCCAAAGAGGCCAATGAAGATTCTGCACCACGAGCGCTGCTGAATATCCGCCAACAGCCATCAGCGCTCCGTGACCAAGAGAGACTTGGCCCGAGTAACCAGTAAGCAAAACTATGGAAATGATCGCGACCACATAGGCGGCAATGGTGGCGCCTTGATAAACGCGGTACTCATCTACACGATCAGCAAGCAGGATAAACACAACCGCTAATAATGCAATCACAATTAAAGTGCGGAGTGGGCGAGGGATGAGTTTAAGCACGTCTCGCCCCCTTCTTGCCTAGCAAACCTTGAGGTCTCACAAGCAGCACCACTATCAGGACCACGAACGCTGCCATAAAAGTAAATGACGACCCTAGGTATTGCAGCACAATCGCCAGCCCCAGTCCGAGAGCAAGGCCTCCCAAAGCGCCACCGACCATACTTTCCAGTCCACCGATTACAGCTGCGGTAAATCCAAAAACTAAGAGAAGGTCGAGCGAGTTCGGCGCAAGAAATACGTTGGGTGTGATGAGAACCCCCGCCAATGCACCCGCACTCCCAGCAAAACTCCACCCGACCGTGCGCACTCTCCCAGTCCGCACTCCGGCGAGTTGCGCCACCTCACTTCCAAAGGCAGCCGCTCGCATTGCAAGACCAAGGCCAGTTCTTTGGAAGATGAATCCGAACGCGACCATCACCGCGAGCACAATGGCCACAATGAAGATGTCGAAAGGCGAGAATGGAATTCGAGAGCCACCAATCGAAATAGCATCGGTGGAAAAGGCGGCTGGGTATTTACGGAACTCGCCGCCCCAGAAAATGCCCACTACTCCTTGAACGATCGCAAGTAACCCCAGGGTTCCAATCACCGGAGCCACTGCAGCCTCTGGACCAGTGCCCGAATGTCGCGATAGCGGCCTCACCATCAGCAGATCTACCAATCCACCTACGATTCCACCGGCGATCACCGCGACGATGAGCGCAATCCAGTAGGAAGAGGTGAGGCGGTGGATTTCCAAACCAATGTAAGTGGAGAGCACTGCCTGGCCGGCCTGCGCAAAGTTAACGACTCGCGTGCTGCGCCACACCAAGATCAAAGCAAGCGCCATGAGTGCGTAGATCGCTCCGAAACTTACGCCAAGAATAAGAGTGTCAATAAATTGTTGCATCAGTACCCCAGATAGGCATGTCGCAGGGATTCGTCAGAGGCGATATCGGAGGCGCTTCCACTCACGACAATCTTTCCAAGCGAAAGCACGATCGCGTGATTGGCAATACCGAGTGCGCTCACTGCGTTCTGCTCCACCAAAACCACAGTGAGGCCCGTTGCTTTGCGCATAGTGTCGATAGTGTGAAAAATCTGTTCAATCACAATGGGCGCTAAACCAAGTGAAGGTTCATCGAGGAGCAAGAGTTTCGGACGGGCCATTAACGCGCGGCCGATGGCCAGCATTTGACGCTCTCCCCCAGAGAGTGAATCTGCGCCTTGTTTGAGACGTTCACCTAAGCGTGGAAAGAGATCCAGGACTTCGCTTTTGGTAACCGCTACATCCGGATCTTTACCACGCCAGAGCGCGCCCAAGGTGAGGTTCTCTTCTACAGAGAGTTCCGCGATAACTGAACGCCCTTCGGGGACATGCGCGACACCGTGACGCACAATCTCTGATGTGGGAAGTTTGAGTAGATCGATATCGCCCCAATGCGCGCTACCGGAAGAAGATTTCACCAAACCCGAAAGTGTGCGGAGAAGGGATGACTTGCCTGCGCCATTCGCACCGATAACTGCAGTACAACTTCCGACCTCTACATCAAATGACACATGATCAACCGCACGAACCTGCCCGTGATCAGTGGTGAGGGAATCAATGCGCAGCATGGTCGCCCCCTACCGCAGCTGCACCTAAGTAGGCGGCGACTACTGCAGGATCCTGGCGAACTTGCTCGGGAGTGCCGCTCGCAATCACTTGACCAAAATCTAAGACGTAGATCTTTTCGCTCACCGACATCACGACATCCATATGATGCTCCACCAAAAGCACCGCACAGTCGAGCGACTTGATGATGCCGGAGAGCCATCTCAAATCCTCGGCTCCCAATCCACCTGCTGGCTCATCGAGCAGAAGGAGTTTCGGTTCCGCCACTAAAGCGCGAGCTAAACTGACTCGCTTGAGAAGTGGAAAAGCGAGATCGCTCGGTTTTGCCTGAGCGAGGTCAGCAGCGCCACATAATTCCAGCGCTTCCAACGCGCGCGTTCGTAATCGTGCTTCGTCGCGATCGTAAGTGCCGAAGATGGCGCTCAACATTCCGGTGCGGGACTTGTGAGTAAGAGCCACCATCACATTTTCCACACAGGTGAGATCAGAGAAGAGACCAACGCCTTGAAGTGTGCGGGCGATACCTCGCTTGATGAGTTGGTCGGGCTTAGGGAAGCGAATCTTTTCGCCCTCCCATGACATGGTTCCGCTCTGCGGTGTCACAAATCCGCTGATGACATTGAAAAGGGTGGTCTTACCAGCTCCGTTGGGACCGATTAATCCGACGACCTGGCCCGGATGTACTTCGAGGTTGACATCAGAGAGGGCCTTGAGTCCACCGAAAGTCACGCCTACGCCCTCGAGGGTCAAAATCGGTGAAGTCACGCGCCTGAGGCTACCGGAAGGTACTAGGCCTCGTCACGAACAAGTCGCACGATTGATTCTGTGACTTGATCAGGTCTTTCCAGCATGAGCAGGTGGCCGGTCTTAGGAAGAAGGTGTACTCGAGCCTTGGGTACCTGCTCACCCATCGTAGAGGTGTGATCCGGCGGTGTGAGTCGATCCGCCAAGCCACAGAAAAATTCGGTGGGAACTTTCTTTAAGACGCGAAGCGCCTCAAACGCATCGAACTCTTGAAAGAGCGGAAAGAAATCCGCGATGACCTCAATGCTGGTATCTCTGATCATTTCCGAAACGAACTCCACCAATCGGGGATCCACTTGACTGGCAAATGAATAACGCTTGGTCATTACGAAGGCCAAATCTTTACCGGCACGCATTCCACGTTCTACCAATTCGCTGCGGTCTGCTAGGAAATCGAGTATCTGCGGCGCGTAGTTACTTACGAGTGGAAGATCGAGCAACGGAGTCCCGAGACGGGATTCATCGCTCTCTCCCGAAGTGCTTGAAACCAGCACAACACCTTTAATCACTTTTCCAAAAAGTTCTGGATACTTACGGGCTAATGCCAAGATCGACATGCCGCCCATAGAGTGGCCGACCAGGTAAATCTCTTCGGCTGAATACTGCGTCAGCACCGAATGCAAATCTTCGCCGAGCGCATTGATGGAATCGATAGGTTCGTATTCGCTCTCGCCATGTCCGCGTTGGTCATAACGCACTAAACGAGTATCCGGACCAAGGTGTGCCGGAAGATCGCGCCATTGATACCACCAAGAGCGACGATCAAGGGCATACCCATGAGCGAAGATGACAACCTTCTTAGCAAGCGGATCACCCATTGATTCGCTGATGAGTCGAACGCCATCGGAGGCCACCACCACCGATTCATCCACGTCGTAACTTTCACCGCGCCACGGACCATCGACTCTGGGGTCTGCTTTCTTGAGTGAGCGACCGACCATGTATCGCTCTGCAGCTAATCCCACAGCTGCGCCGGCGGCGAGTACACCCATGGTTGCACCCAGTGTGGCGCCTGCTCTTCCCACTTTTGCGATACGACTCATGCGTTTGACCCAAAGTACTCGCGCGTCACCCGAGGACCGAGGCGCGTCACGATTTCGTAATTCACCGTTCCACTTGCACTGGCCCATGCATCAACGGTCGGGCCACCCTCACCAAAGAGCACTACCTCGTCGCCAGCTTTCGCAGCTGAATCAGGGCCGAGATCAATGACAAATTGATCCATACAGATTCGTCCCAAGACGGGCGCTTCGTAATCGCCCACATTTACTTTGAGCGCATTGGAACCATGACGCGGAACACCGTCGGCGTAACCCATAGGTACAAGACCTACTTTGGTGGCATGTTTCGTTATGGCTGTTCCACCGTATGAGACGGCAACTCCGCTGGGCACTTCTTTAACGAGCATCAAACTTGCTACAAGTGTCATAGCGGGAGTGAGGTCGTACTTCGTTGCGCTTCCTAACGTTGTGACATCTGGCGAGAGGCCATACATCACAATCCCTGTGCGTACTAAGTCATAGTGTGAAGAGGGATCGACGAGCGTGGCCGCTGAATTTGCGAGGTGACGCACCTGCGGCTGAATTCCCGCAGCGCTCACGACTTCGAGTGCGTGATCAAAAGAATTCTTCTGGGCAACGTTCGCCGGATGCCCAGGCTCATCAGCGCGCGCAAAGTGCGACCAGATCCCCACCACTTCGATATTTCCACTCTTCATCAATTCGGCGCCGCGTTGGACTAGTTGATCCCATTGCCCAAGCGCGCCAGCGCGAGTCATACCGGTATCTACCTCAAGATGAACACGTGCGCGCTTTCCGAGAATTGATGCCGCCGAGTTAATCTCTTCGAGTAATTCAATAGAACTTGCAGAAAGATCCACGTTAGCTTCAATTGCGGCAGCGAAATCATCTCCAGGAGGTGTGAGCCAAGAAACTACATGCGGTTTTGTGACACCATGCCGGCGAAGTTCTAAGCCTTCAGAAAGCAGCGCCGTACCAACCCACTGCGCTCCGCCATCTATCGCTGCGCGCGCTACAGGTACTAATCCATGACCGTAAGCATCGGCTTTTACCACCGCCATCAGCGGAACTTCTACTCGAGAGCGGAGCACTCGAACATTTGAGGAGATTGCGTCCAGGTTGACGCGGGCCACAGCACGCATGTCTCTTACCTTAGCGCGAAAGGAAGTATCTCGATGAGCTCGCTGGCACCCGCCGTGAGACTCTCCCCTGCTTTCCCATGGATATACGCGCCCGCGATCGCACTATTTCGGATTGAACCGGTACGTGCCATCAGATTTCCAATAATTCCAGCAAGCACGTCGCCGGACCCAGCAGTTGCAAGCGCTGCACTCCCCCGCATATTCACTACCGGAATTTCATCCGGGGAAACGATCAATGTGCGTGGGCCTTTCAGTAGCAAGTGGCATCCATACGCACCCACAAAACTCCGGGCACAATCCAGCGGATTCGATTGAAGCTTCGCCGAGAAATCAGGGAAATGTGTAGCGAACTCTCCATGATGTGGAGTAATCAGAATATTCTGACGATGCTCGGTAGATATCTGCTCAAGAAATGGAATAGCCCCGGCATCAAGTAACACAATTCCACCGGTCGCAAGATGATCCTCTACCGCCTGCTCTTGAATCTTGGAGAGTGAGAGCAAGCCAGGGCCCGCAATGAGCGCATCGATCTTCCCTGCGGCAGTCACCACTTCGGGGACTTCGGAAAAGAATTCACGACTCTCGGTGCGGATCATGCCGATACCTAAAGCCAACGCTGCCCGAATCGAAAGAACTCCAGCACCTGGGAAGGTTTCAGAGCCCGCGATGACTCCCAAAACTCCCCGGCGGTACTTATGATCGCTGACGCTCTCCGTAGGCAGTAAATCGTGTACGTCTGAATCTTCGAATGAAATGAGCGTTGGTCTTTCATTTTCATAACTCACGCCAATATCTGCGAGCTCAGCGACCCCCAGACCACTTTCGGAAATCAAGTGCGCAATCTTCCAACTACCAATTGCCAGAGTGAGGTCTGAAGCAAGCGAGCTTTGATCTAACTCTTCACCATCAGCGCTCATCCCGCTGGGTAGATCAACAGCCAGAGTGGGAATCCCTTTGATTGATGAGAGTGCGTTCTGCACTTCGGGTGAGAGCCCGGCGCGCGCGCCCAATCCAAGAAACCCATCAATAACAAGATCGTAAGAGCGAGTGAGTTCCGTTATCCACCGACCGCCACGGTGTAAGAAATCCTGACCGCCCGCTTCATGAAAACTTGAGGTGAGCGCTAGTGCCTCAACTTGCACACCACGCGCAAGTAGGACGGCACCGGCAAAGAGTGCATCCCCGCCGTTATCGCCGCTTCCGACGAGGAGAAGTACTCGCCGGCCGTATGCGCCATGCTCACTTTTCAACATCTGCAGAGCCTGATGCGCGATCGCATGAGCGGCCCGCTCCATCAATGGAACGCCCCGAGATATGTACTCCGCTTCAACCCGCCGCACATCAGCTGCGCGATACGCCCGCTTCACTAGCCCTCTTCAAGAAGTACGAATGCGGACGCAATGCCACCGTCGTGCGAAAGGGTGAGATGAATCTGCGCCTTCCCCACGGCCGCAGCAACGCTCCCACTCACCGCGAAAAATGGTCGGCCAGAATCATCCTTCTGAACTTCCGCGTCGTGCCATTGCAGACCAGCCGGCACACCTAAAGCTTTTGCTAGCGCCTCTTTGGCGGCAAAGCGCGCAGCAAGCGAAGCATGAGGCAAACCACGCTCGCTCTCCGTGAAGAGGCGATCTCGCAGACCAGGCGTGCGACCCAGCGCCTCCTCGAACCGATCAAGGTCGACTACATCAATTCCAATACCGCGGATCGTCATGGTTGAACCGGTTGTTTAGCCGAAGGCACGAAGCGATCCACTGCCATGACGAGCACTAAGAGTGCAGCACCAATCAAAACCCCGCCAATAAGATCACTTAACCAATGTGTATTCCGATAGAGAGAAACCACGGCCACCACTCCAGTGACAATCGAAACAGTCACAGCGAGAAAGGTCGCTCGATGGATAGCGCGGTGCGTATATCTGTAGATCAAATATGCAAGCACCCCCCACGTGAGGATGGCATTGGCCGCGTGACCGCTGGGATAAGAACCAATACCGCTAACGTCAAAGTTGTCGACTCCATCAAGTGGCTTACTGCGGCCAATGATGATCTTGAGCGCACCCACCACAAGATTGAGTCCAATCAAGGAGAGAAAAGCCAGATTAAGAGGACGCCATGATTTGAAACGAATTGAAATTGCGAGAGCAGCAATAAGCAACAAAGTTGCGCTAAGCCCGCGCAAGCCTAAGTTGTCGAGCCAGAGAACGATGTGACGATTAAGACCTGTGAGTCGAAGGGCATCACGATCTCCAATTTTTTCATCGATGGAGCGATACCACTTCGCTTGTGTGACTAAAAGGGTATTCAGAGCAAAGAGTGCGAGTAGCAGCGAAGATCTGCGAAGGGCCGTAGACATTTGTCGACGGCGTTGGAGATCGACCGTTACCGTGTACTGCGCATCGGTACTGTTCTCTGCGTTCATGACTTACTCGACAGTGACTGATTTAGCCAGGTTGCGAGGTTGGTCAACATCGAAACCCTTCACCGTGGCCATCTCGCACGCAAAGACTTGGAGTGGCACCGTGGCCAAGAGTGGTTGCATGAGTGTGGGGCAAGCGGGAATGCGAATAATAAAATCTGCTGCGCTATTGATTGATTCGTCGCCTTCTTCGGCAATCAGAATCGTGTAAGCACCACGGGCGCGCACTTCTTCAACATTGCTTACTACCTTGTCGTGTACCACCGAACGCCCACGTGGAGATGGGATGGTGACAATCACCGGAGTACCTGCTTCGACAAGAGCAATCGGACCATGCTTGAGCTCACCGGCAGCAAATCCTTCGGCGTGCATGTAGGCCAGCTCTTTTAATTTCAGCGCACCCTCAAGAGCCACGGGGAAACCAACATGACGGCCGAGAAAGAGGACGGAGGTTTTGTCTTTCAAAGTCGACGCCAGTTTGCGTACGGGTTCCATGGTTTCCAGGACTCGTTCAATCTTCTCTGGCATATCTCGCAAGTCAGTAAGGATCGAAGCGATTTCATCGCCGTACTTATTTCCGCGTACCTGCGCCAAATAAAGTCCCACGAGGTATGCCGCCACGATTTGGGTTAAGAATGCTTTGGTCGATGCCACGGCAATCTCGGGGCCCGCATGGGTATAGAGCACTGCATCTGATTCGCGCGGAATAGTAGAGCCGTTGGTATTGCAGATTGCCAGCACTCGAGCGCGTTGTTCGCGCGCGTGACGTAGCGCCATCAAGGTATCCATCGTCTCGCCAGATTGCGAGATTGCAATAACAAGCGTCTGGCGATCAACGATGGGATCGCGATAACGGAATTCGCTTGCTAACTCGACTTCGACAGGAATGCGCGTCCAGTGCTCGATCGCGTACTTAGCGATCATCCCCGCGTTATATGCGGTACCGCAGGCGATCACGATAATTTTGTCGATCTCACGCAACTCTTCATCCGAGAGGCGCATTTCATCGAGCGTGAGTTTTCCATCGACCCCCACACGGCCCAATAAAGTATCGGCAACTGCTTTAGGTTGCTCGGCAATTTCCTTAAGCATGAAGTGTTCGAAGCCGCCCTTTTCAGCGGCCGCCGCATCCCAAGTAACTTCGTACTCGTTGGTTTCTGCCGGCGCGCCATCGAAGGTGGTCACCGAAATACCCTCGCGCGTGATTTCAACAACTTGATCTTGTCCAAGTTCGACTGCGTTGCGCGTAAAAGAAATAAAAGCCGATACATCTGAGGCTAGGAAATTCTCTCCGACGCCCCGGCCCACGACCAGTGGCGAATTGCGTCTGGCACCTACAACACAATCTGGGGAATCAGAGTGCACAGCTACCAACGTAAATGCACCCACAAGCTGCTTGCATACTTCGCGCATTGCTTGCGCTAAATCTCCACCTGAAACGGCATATGCATCTTCCAGTAAGTGGGCGACTGACTCGGTGTCGGTCTCAGAAGAGAAGTCGTGCCCACTCTTTTCGAGGCCAAGACGTAATTTGGAAAAGTTCTCGATGATTCCGTTATGAATGACAGCTAATTTGCCCGTGCAATCAACATGGGGATGCGCATTGCGATCGGTAGGCCCACCATGCGTTGCCCAGCGGGTATGTCCCATTCCGGTGGTTGAGGCAGGAAGTGGTTTGCGATCGAGGGAATCTTCCAAATTAATGAGCTTGCCGGCACGTTTATCGGTAGCCAAACCATCAGCGGTGACGAGGGCGACCCCGGCAGAGTCATAACCGCGGTACTCCAAACGGCGAAGGCCAGAGATCACCACGTCGAGGGCTGATTGCTCGCCTACATATCCGACGATGCCACACATAGGCGCTCCCTCCCTTCAGATGACCGGGCGCTCACATAGCCTAGAGGGAAAGGGTGGCTCGAACCTCATCGGCGAGCGCATGAGCAACGCGCTGGGCCACCTCGACCTCAGCGGCCTCCACCATGACCCGCACCACGGGTTCAGTACCGGAAGGTCGGAGCAAGACCCGGCCGTTCTCCCCCAATTCGCGCTCTGCAGTAGCCACCGCGTTACCCATTTCGGCAACCCGTGTCCGATCTACTCCGCTCACATTAACGAGCACCTGCGGATACCGAGTGAAGACCGAAGCGAGCGTGGCTAATGATTTCCCACTACGCGTGACCGCAGCAGTGAGATGAAGCGCGGTTAACACACCATCACCCGTCTCTGCGTAATCGGCGAGGATGAGATGGCCCGATTGCTCGCCACCTAAATTAAAGGAACCTTGGCGCATCTCTTCAAGTACATATCGATCGCCCACGGCCGCCGCAATCACATTCACGCCAGCATCTTTCATAGCGCGTATAAATCCCAAGTTGCTCATTACTGTTGCTACCACTGTGTTCTTGGCAAGCAGTCCGCGCTCTTTCATTGAGAGCGCCAAGATCGCCATGATCTGATCACCATCAATAATATTTCCGGCGCTATCAACGGCTAAGCAACGATCTGCGTCACCGTCGTGGGCAAAACCCATATCTGCCTTCTCTGAAAGCACGCGCGCAGCCAATTGATCTATATGAGTTGAACCCACACCGTCGTTAATGTTGAAACCGTTAGGAGTAGTTGCTACTTCGACTACTTCTGCTCCAAGTGATCGGAATGCTTTTGGACTCACGGAGGATGCCGCACCATTGGCACCATCGATCACAATCTTGAGACCTTCAAAACGTTGATCAACACTTGCAAGAATATGTTGGAGGTAACGCTCTCCGGCTTCTACATCATCGATGATTCGACCGACCGCATCACCGACTGGCCGCTCCCATGGTTCATTGAGCCGTGCTTCGATCGCATCTTCCAAAGCATCGTCTAATTTGATGCCACCTTTTGCGAAAAACTTGATTCCATTATCCGGCATCGGATTGTGTGAAGCACTAATCATCACACCAAGGTCTGCGCCGGTGACATTGACGAGATGTGCAACAGCAGGCGTCGGAAGTACACCGACTCGGTACACATCAATACCGGCAGAAGCTAAACCTGCGACGACAGCAGCTTCGAGAAACTCTCCGGAGACGCGAGTATCGCGCCCCACGATTGCGCGGGGGCGATGGCCAGCAAAGGTGCCTTTCTCGGCCAGGATATGGGCGGCCGCCACCGAGAGATCGAGCGCCAACTCCGCAGTCAGATCCTTATTGGCAACCCCACGCACCCCGTCGGTACCAAAGAGTCTGCCCATGACTTTGATCCTTCCATAGCGCCCACACTTTTGGGGCTCTTGCCGCTTAAAAAGAAGAGCCCCGAACCGTAATGGCTCGGGGCTCCGCTGAAATGCTTGATTAACGCTTGCTGTATTGCGAGCGCTTGCGGGCTTTCTTTAAGCCGTACTTCTTACGCTCAATCGCACGAGGATCGCGAGTAAGGAAGCCAGCCTTCTTGAGTGATGGACGATGCGCTTCGGTGTCGATCTCGTTGAGTGCACGAGAGATACCAAGGCGAAGTGCACCGGCTTGACCCGAGATGCCGCCACCATGAATGCGAGCGTGTACGTCGTAGGTGCCATCGGCGCCAACGGTACGGAAAGGCTCAGAGACGAGTTGTTGGTGAACCTTGTTAGGGAAGTAGTTATCGAGGGTACGACCATTGATCGTCCAACGACCACTGCCGGGAACGATGCGCACGCGAGCAACAGCTTCTTTACGACGACCGGTGCCGCCGCCAGGAGCGGTTAAGGCAGGACGGTTCGTGGCAGCAGAAGGAGTGCTGGTTGAGTACGAAGAAGGCGCATTCGCTTCTAGGTCGTCGATTTCGATCTCGTTCGTCACTATTTATCCTCAGTTCACTTGCGAAACTTGGTTAAAGGTATATGGCTTTGGTGATTGTGCGGTGTGTGGGTGGTTAGGACCTGCGTACACCTTCAACTTGGAACCCATGTGGCGTCCGAGTGAGCTCTTAGGAAGCATTCCCTTGATTGCCTTCTCGAGTGCACGTACTGGATTCTGAACAAGGAGATCGCTGTACTTCACCGAAGTAAGACCGCCTGGGAAACCAGAGTGATGATGTGCCATCTTTTGGTTGAGCTTGTTACCGCTCATGGCAATCTTTTCTGCGTTGATAACAATGACAAAGTCGCCCATGTCCATGTGTGCTGCAACGGTGGGCTTGTGCTTGCCGCGAAGGAGGACGGCAGCGTGCGTGGCAAGGCGACCGAGAATGACATCGGTTGCATCAATGACATGCCACTGACGATCAATGTCGCCAGGCTTGGGGCTAAACGTGCGCACGCCGAACCTCTTCTTTCACATCTAGTACTGGAACCGGATCTAACGAACCTGTCCGAAAAAGACACCGTCCGAAAGAGTGGAGCCATGGCCCCGTTCGGGGACCGACGGGCAAGATTACCCGCGCCAGAGCGGACGGGTCAAAGCGGGCGAGTTGGCTACCAGGCTTCCCAGACCGGCTCGGGGCTCTCCCGGACGACCCCGTCCTCACCAAAGACCAAGAAGCGGTCAAATGAACGGGCAAACCAGCGATCATGGGTCACCGTCACGACCGTCCCTTCAAAACCCTCGAGGCCATCTTCGAGCGCTTCGGCGCTCGCCAAATCGAGGTTATCGGTCGGCTCATCGAGCAGGAGGAGGGTCGAGCCTTCCAGCTCGAGCAGGAGAATCTGGAAGCGGGCAGCCTGGCCACCCGAGAGGGATTCAAAGCGCTGCTCCCCCTGTTGGTCGAGTTCATACCGGCGTAGTACCGACATCGCCGGGCCGAGCTGGAGTGAGTGGAGCTCCCAGAGGAGGGTGATCAAGCTCTTGCCGACAAACTCTGGATGGGCGTGAGTCTGCGCAAAGAGTCCGGGTTGCACCCGAGCACCCAACCGGCATGTGCCCGTGTGTGCCACATCTTCCCCTCCGAGGAGGCGCAGGAAGTGGCTCTTCCCGGAACCGTTTGCCCCGAGCACAGCCACTCGATCACCAAAGAAGATTTCGCCATCGAAAGGCTTTGTTAATCCAGTGAGCGCAAAATTCTCCATGGTGACTGCTCGCACGCCCGTGCGCCCACCACGTAATCGCACTCGCACGTTTTGCTCCGGGGGTGGCGGTGCAGGTTGACCGGCCTCTTCAAATTTACGGAGCCTGGTTTGCATTGCGCGATATTTGCTTGCCATATCTGGGCTACTCGAAGCCTGAATCTGCAACGTACGTACAAGATCTTTAAGTCGTTGGTGTTCTTCTTCCCAACGAGAAACTAAATCAGCAAGCCGTGCATTGCGAGCTTTGCGCGCATCGTGCCACGTTCCAAAGCCTTCTCCATGAATCCACACCGAGCTTCCGTTGTTGCCTTGCTCGAGAGTAACAATGCGCTTTGCTGTACGTCCCAACAATTCACGATCATGTGTAATGAAGAAAATAGTCTTACGGCTTTCGTTGATCTGTTCTTCTAACCAACGTTTTCCCGGAACATCCAAATAGTTATCTGGTTCGTCAAGCAGGAGTACTTCCTCTGGCCCGCGCAGGAGCGCCTCGAGTACTAAACGTTTCTGTTCGCCACCAGAGAGCGTGCTCACCGGCCGAGTAGCGACTTCATCGAATGGCTTTCCGAGAGCTGCCATCGCGCAAAGATCCCATGTGACCTCTGCGTCGTAGCCACCAATGTCGCCCCAATCGGAAATAGCCTGGGCGTAGGCCATTTGATCGCTCTCATCGTGTGATTCTGACATTTTCTTTTCGGTGGCATCCATACGTAGCGCACCTTCACGAATTGCCGCAGGAGAAATTGAAATCAAGAGATCTCGAACGGTGCTCTCATCGCGAATCGATCCGATGAACTGACGCATTACTCCGAGCCCGCCGGAGCGCGCGACGGCGCCCAGTTCTGGATCGATATCGCCAGCGATCAAACGAAAGAGCGTGGTCTTCCCTGCGCCGTTGGGTCCGACCAGCGCCGCCTTGACACCATCGCCCACTCGGAAGGAAACGTCGCTTAAGAGAATGCGTCCGTCAGAGAGCATGTAAGTAACGCCACTGACATCAATGTGACCCATGAACCGACTCTCGATAATCCGGACGCTGACGTCTCTTTTTAGTATCAGCTGCACGCGCGGCTAATTCCGCCTGGGAAGGGTAGCGCACAAATTCCAACGTCAGCCCGTGAGGTGGGAGCACCGGGACATCACTTGCGCGCACCGTGGCATCGAGCATTGAGGCGGGCCATTCGATCGGCTTGCGTCCTTCGCCCACAGCGGTCAACGCACCCATCAATGAGCGCACCATTGAATGGCAGAAAGCGTCGGCCGTGATGGTGGCGCACAAGTATTCAGAGGTGCGCTCCCACGTAAAGGATTGAATAGTTCGAATCGTGGTGGCAAATTCACGACGTCGACAGAAAGCGGTGAAGTCGTGCTCGCCCAATAACAAATCACTTGCTTGCTTCATTGCAACATCATCAAGTCGATCCGGCCACGAGAGCACGCTCTTGCGGTTAAGCGGTAGCGGACCAACAGCCCCATCTGCGATGCGATAAGCGTAAGTGCGTGCAAGCGCACTAAAACGTGCGTCGAAGTCCATGTCGGCAACCTCCACGGCTAAAACGCGCACATCGTCTGCCAGCGCACGATTGAGGCGGTAGAGACCTTGTGCCTCGATCTCTCGCCATTTATCTTCTGGAACATCCATGTGGGCGACTTGACCACGTGCATGTACTCCAGAGTCAGTCCTGCCGGCGCAGGTAAGCGGCGTTTCCGCAAAGAAGATGAAGCCGAATATCTTCTCTAATTCGCCTTGAACGGTACGTAATTTCTCTTGCTTCGCCCAGCCGTTGAAATATTCACCGTCGTAGGAAATATCTAGGCGCAAACGAATGAGCCCACCATTACTGGTGGGCTCATCGTTATTCATATCTAAACGCTAGAACGAGTGAAGAACTACTTGCTCTTAGCGGCAGCTTTCTTTGCTGGGGCCTTCTTAGCAGCAGCCTTCTTGGCGGGTGCAGCGTCATCAGACTTTGCAGCAGCCTTCTTGGCGGGTGCAGCGTCATCAGACTTTGCAGCAGCCTTCTTAGCCGGAGCCTTCTTAGCAGCAGCTTTAGCAGCAGTGGCAGTTGCTTCGCCGACGACAGCCTTCTTACCAGGCGTACCTTCGACAAGTACTTCGATGATTGCCATGGGGGCGTTGTCGCCCTTGCGTGGACCAATCTTCGTAATACGGGTGTACCCACC
>Ga0194060_10000634_pt1 | contig 25522 bp, 23 predicted proteins | sample SepL225m_MetaG_FD_163427 | JGI IMG/M metagenome (GOLD analysis project Ga0194060, IMG submission 163427) | Anoxic zone freshwater microbial communities from boreal shield lake in IISD Experimental Lakes Area, Ontario, Canada - Sep2016-L222-5m | ecosystem: Environmental > Aquatic > Freshwater >... | reverse complement strand
CATCAGCGCCCCCCCCCGCCCGAGCGTCATTAACGAGATCGCCGTCGTCAATCGCGTGAATTGGATTGCTTTCCTGATACTAATTATGGGATGAGGCCGGGCCCGGTGCCGCTATCGTGGGGTGACATGATGGCGGTACCCGTGCAATCAATCCGGAGCGAACACAGAAATGTTGCTGCGATCCCTAAATACGCAAATTTTGCTTGGAACGATTCTGGGCCTAGCGCTGGGCGCAGGCTTGGCTGTCTTGGGCAAGGAATCGCCAGTAACGCAAAATAGCTTGTACGTCGCCGGATTGGTGAGCACGCTGTTCGTCGATCTGCTAAAAATGGTGCTGATCCCGCTCGTATTCGCGTCTATTTCGGTCGGTGTGGCCAGCCTGCGCGCGCACCACCAGATCCATCGCGTATGGGTGGCGACGCTCGGCTTCTTCGTGCTTTCGATGGCGATTGCAGCCGTGCTGGGACTGTCAGCGGCAAACATTTTCACGCCAGGCGCGGGCATTCAACTCTCGATGTTCGCAGATGCGACGCGCGCGTTCCAAGCGAAGCAACTGCCGCTGCCAGAGTTCTTTTCCGTGTTCCTGCACGGCTTGTTCCAAAACCCCATAACCGCGCTGGCGCAGGGTGATGTGCTTGCGGTCGTGATTTTCGCACTGATCCTGGGGATCGCCCTGGTAGTGGGCGGGGAGCGCTACAGGAATCTGCTATTGCTGTTGCAGGAGTTGCTCGAAGTAACCTTGCTCATCGTCGGCTGGATCATGCGCCTTGCGCCGCTCGGCATCATGGCGCTGCTGATGAAGTTAGCCGCGACGCAGGATGCGGCGCTGCTCGCGACGCTTGCCAAGTTCATCGCGGTCGTCGTCGGTACCACGCTGCTGCACGGAGCGGTGGTGCTGCCGCTGATCCTGTACCTCTTCACCGGCATGTCGCCATTACATTTCTGGCGTGGATCGCGCGAGGCCCTGGTGACGGCTTTCGCCACTAGTTCCAGCTCCGCCACCCTGCCTGTGACCTTGCGCTGCGTCGAGCAGCACCTGCATGTCAAACGCGACATCGCCGGCTTCGTCGTGCCGCTCGGCGCCACGGTCAACATGGACGGGACTGCGTTATACGAAGCGGCGGCGGCGTTGTTCATCGCCAACCTTGCGGGGATCAACCTTAATTTTGGGCAGCAGCTGATAGTGTTCTTTACCGCCATGCTCAGCGCTATTGGCGCACCGGGCATCCCAAGCGCCGGCATGGTGACCATGGTGATGGTGCTGCAGTCCGTCGGCCTGCCCGTCGAGGGCCTCGCCATCTTGCTGCCTATCGACCGCCTGTTGGATACTATCCGTACCGCCGTCAACGTCGAAGGCGACATGGTCGGCAGTCTGGTCGTGCAGAGGCTGACTAAAGAGAGGAGTTCGGTTGCCGATGATGGGCAGGAGCGAAGCCAATCATCCGCGGCCGCATTGAGCAATTCATCGCCGGCAACTAGCGGGATTGTAGCGTAGTGACGTTCGTCGCCCGATCGCTGCGCGAGCGGGATTTTCGGCTGTATTTGGCCGGTCAATCGGTTAGCTTTCTTGGTACATGGGTGCAGCAAGTCGCCCTGTCGTGGATAGCCTATCGTATGACCGGATCCCCGCTTGTGCTGGCGGGAATCACCTTTGCCGGTCAAATTCCAAGTCTGCTGCTGTCCCCGCTTGGGGGTGTCCTCGCAGATCGCACATCCCGCCGCAAGATTCTGGTCGCCACGCAACTAATTGAAATGACAACGGCGGCCATTCTGGCGGGGGCGGCGGGGGCCGGTGTTCTCTCGCCGGCCATCCTCTTTTGCGCGTCGCTCGTTGTCGGGGTAGCGGTAGCCTTCGAAATGCCGGCGCGACACGCATTTCTATCAGAGATTGTGCGGGACAAAAGCAACGTGAGCAACGCAATCGCACTTAACTCTGTGTCTTTCAGTGCTGCCCGCCTGTTGGGCCCTGCCGTGGGCGGGCTGGTGCTGGCGGACTTCGGAGACGCAGTATCCTTCGGCACCAACGCGCTATCGTATCTGCCGGAGATCTATACTTTGCTTGCGGTCCGTACTATGAAATCGGATCGAGCTCGCGCCGCTTCGAATGTGGCCGGGGGCGTCGAGTACCTGCGCAGCTGCGCGGTTGTGCGCTGGCTGCTGATCACACTGGCCTGTTCAAGCGTTGCGCTGTCGCCGTTTGCCGTGCTGCTGCCGATGTATGCCAGGAACATTCTGGGTGGAGACGCTGTCGTGCTAGGAACGCTCATGGGAGCGGCAGGCTATGGCGCATTGGTATCGGGCTTGCTGATTGCAAGGCGAAAGTCCGTTTTGGGCATTGAATCAAATGTAGTAGCAGCTTGCCTGATCGCGGGTATTGCCGCATGGTCAATTTCATGGAACACCCATTATCTCGTCGCGCTGGCACTCATGATGGTTTCAGGCGGCTGCACAGTCCAGATCGTCACTTCAACCCACACGCTGATTCAGTCACTCGTGCCAAATCAAGTGCGTGGCCAGATCATGGCGTTCTACACGATGTGCTATGGGGGCGCGGTTTCAGTGGGGAGCTTGGCTATGGGGGCCATGGCGGAGTCCCTTGGAATTCAGTTGATGTTCGTGGTGGCCTCAAGCGTGTATTTTTCCACGGGGCTTGCCTTGCTATGGATGCTGGACGCGCTGCGTAGGGAAATCTATCCGATCCTTGTGGAGCCCGAATAATGCGTGTTTGTGTCAGGTTCCTTTGAGAACATTTTGGAGTCGCCCCATTGCCTTGATCGTGCATGTCGGCTCGATTTAGTGAGTTAGTGCTTTTGGGCTTACGCTGGCCGGAATTTCAACAGGAAGCGGAGGTGAACTCACGCTCCCGTCCACGAACGACCATACAGCAAGCAACGTAATATGCCTGCGGAGAGGCGGGTTGTGCCAAGCGGATGTCCATGGGAGGCGCGCGACTGAGGGCTAACGCGGGCCTGCTTGCTATTGGGCCGGCGTTGCTATCTCTCGGAAACGGCGGCAAAATCTGCACACGTCGGACTGAAACCGAAAGAGAGACATTCAACAAAAGGCACAGGCTTGCTCAACGCTCCAATAAAAATACAAGCATTTCTCGCCAACGTGCCGCTGTTCCGGGAACTGGGAAGCGACGAGTTGGATCGCATCGCCTTGAACACTCAGCAGGTGCATGCGGCAAAAGGGGAGATTCTGTTTCGTCGTGGCGACCCCGCTCTCGGCTTTCACATCGTCGTATTCGGCCAGGTGAAGCTCGCGTTCAGTTCGCCGCGCGGGGACGAGAAGGTGGTGGACTTGAATGGGCCGGGGCAGAGTTTCGGCGAGGCGGTCATGTTCATGGAACGACCGCATGTGGTGACGGCACAAGCACTGTCCGACTCGATGCTGTTATACGTTGGCAGAGAAGTAGTGTTCGAGGAACTGGCACGCGACCCGAAATTCGTACGCCGCATGATCGCCGGCCTGTCGAGCCGGCTGCACCGTTTGATGAGCGACCTGGAAAACGATTCGCTGCACTCCGGTACGCAGCGCATCATCGGTTATCTCTTGCGCGATAGCGAGGACAACCCTGAGTCAAAAAGCGCGCTCGAAGTGATTTTGTCTGCCAGCAAGGGAGTGATCGCGTCGCGCCTGAGCCTGACGCAAGAGCATTTCTCGCGCATTCTCCACGACCTTTCCGCCCGTGGCCTGATAGAAGTGCGCGGGCGCTCGATCTACATTCCTGATGTCGCCAAACTGCGCGCCTGCTCGGGTTAGCCACCGGGCAGCTCCCAGATAAGGATCTCGAAACGCCCGTCGGCAAAGCTCTCCGTCTTGTAGGCATAGCGATTGCGCTCGAGGAAGCGATACAGCGGTCGCGGTTCCTGGTGGATGATCAGCTTCATCTGATCGCCCAGTGCGAGTTCGGTCAATGCCTCCACCACGCGCTCGAACGGCTCGGGGTGCTGCAGTCCGCGGGCATCCACGATTTTCATGCATCCTCCTGAGTTTCGGAATTCTGCCAGGACAGACCGGCGGTCGCGCCTAGCAGGAGTGCCGCGCACAGGTTGTGTAGCAGTGCCAGCGACAATGGAAAATTCGCAATCACCATGCCCGCGCCCAGCAGCAGTTGCAGCCCCAGCATGCCGAGCAGTAACCGGCCTCTGGCGGCGACGCGAGCGCCGCGCCGGATGGCTTTGACGCCAAGCACGCACAGAATCGCCGCCACCAGCATCGCGCCGTAGCGGTGGGACATGACCAACGCCTCGAGCGTCGCCGATCCCATGTCCGATTTGGACAAAGCGAAGAACGGATTGAACAGGCGCCAGTCGACCGAATCGGGCCACCAGCCGCCGGCACACGCGGGTAGCGTTGCGCAGGAGAGCACTGCGTGCCGCGCGCCTATCATCCCGCCGAGCGCGATCTGCACGGCCAGCGCCGCCAATGCGAACCGGTGCAGCGTTCTGCCGGCGTCGGCGACCCGGCCGCACTGGTGCAGCCACCAGAGCAGCGCGAGCATGGTCATCCCGCCGAGCAGATTGCCGACGGTCACTGCCGGGAGGTTCGAGGGCGTAATCAGCCCGAGCCAGGCGAGAAATCCGGCCAGCATCACGGTAGCGACCGCAGCAAGGCGCGCTGCCGCGCCCTGCAACTCTTTCCAGCCGAGAAACGCTATCAGCAGCAGCAGGATGCCCGCCGAACTCGCGGCAAGGCGGTGCAGGGCACGCGCCCAGAACAGCGTCGACTGTTCGGGTATCAGTTGTCCGGCCGCGGGCGTCGATACGCTACGGTCGTAGCAGACAGGCCAGTCGGCACAACCGAACCCGGCCTGCGACAGGCGGATATAAGCACTTGTCGTGGTGATGACCAGCACCAGCAGCAACGCCGCCAGTACCAGCCGGCGAATAGGCCCGGGTTTCATTTCGACGGATTTTCCATGGAGTGGGTTATCACGGTGCGTCGCGTGATTGGCATGCCGGGCGTGATCATCGAGAATCGCATCGATCAGCCACCCGATGGAAGGAAGGCGTCGGAGAAGCAATACTCTTCGGAGAGCCCCTGTTCGAGGAAGGCGGGGAATGCCGTGTCCACCATTTTCGCCGAGCCGCAAATATAGACTTCGTAGCCGTCGAGATCCGGAAAGTCAGCCAGAATGGCCTCATGCACGAATCCGCTGCGGCCCTGCCATCGATCTTCCGGCTTGGGCTCCGACAGCACCGGCACGAACTTGAAGTTGTCGTGTTCCTGTTGCCAGCGCTGGGCGAGTTCCATCAGGTAGAGATCCTTGGGCCGCCGTACCCCCCAATACAACAGCATCGGCCGGAGCATGCCTCGATGAAACGCGTCCTCGACTATGCTCTTGATCGGCGCAAAACCGGTTGCTCCGGCGACGAAAACGATAACGCGCGTGCTCTCGCGCAGGCGGAACGAGCCCAGAGGTCCTTCGAAGCGCAAGTCGTCGCCGACCTGCATTCGAGTGAACACGTGAGTCGTGAACCGGCCTCCGGCGATCAGGCGGACATGCAATTCGATGTGCTCGCGCTCATGCGGCGGATTGGCGAACGAGAAGGCGCGCCGTTGTCCGTCCTCAAGCAGGATGTTGATGTACTGGCCGGCGACGAAGCGAAGGTTCTCCCCCGCAGGCAAGGAAACCATGAGCCTCATGACCTCGTCGGACAGGCGCTCCATGCTGTGCACCCGTCCGATATAAGTCTGCGCGGTTGCAACCGCGGCCGCGCCGCCCGCCTCGTATTCGATCTCGAGGTCGGATAGGGGGACGGCGCAGCACGTGAGCGCCTTGCCCAGCGCTTTCTCGGCCTCGGTCAGCGCGCTCGTCTGATAGGCCCCGTAGTCGACGCTGCCGTTGAGGACGGTGCATTTGCATTTGCCGCAGGCGCCGTTGCGGCATTCGAACGGCAAGCCGATCCCGGCGCGCAGGCCTGCTTCGAGAACGGTCTCGCCCCCGCGTATGGCGACGTTGCGCCTGTCGGGGTGCAGCCACATCTGGAATTCGCGCTTTGCGCCGCGGCTGAATTTGGACGGCAGCCACGGCATGGCGGCGAAGGCCGCGGTCGTGGCGGAGAGAAGAAGCCAAACGCGGCCCAGCGGCCAGAGGTACAGCAGCGGGAATACCACCAGATAGAACCAGTCGAACGCAAGCGTGCTCGGTACCGCGCCGAAATCCGCCGCGCCGCCCTGGCTCAGGGCGGGCTCGATCAGCGCCAATGCAAGCAGGGTGAGCAGCAGGCAGATCATGATGGTCAGCGGCGGATTGGTGCTCGCCTTGGGTACGCGCTGCACATGGATCCACATCAGCAGCAGCACCAAAAGGGGCAGACCGATGTGAATAAAGGAAAGCAGAGAGAAGAAACGGTCATTGACGCTCGTCTGATAGATGAAATTGCGGATCAGGGCGCCATCGAATATCGGCAGCCAGTCGAGCCATTCGAAACTGGCGACGACCACGAATTGCGCCAGTTTGTCCCAGGGAAGCATATAGCCGTTGATGCCGGAAACATAGACCAGCCAGATGAGCATCACGCCGGTCATCCACGAGAACCAGCGAAAGCCTCGAAACCGGTCGAAGGCAAAGTGGCGCAGCATGTGCACGAGCATGGTCAGCACCATGGCGTCGGAAGCGTAGCGATGCACGCTGCGCATGATGCCGCCGGCATACCATTGACCTTCGGTCAGCGCCTGAACCGATGCATAAGCGTCGGCCACCCCGGTCTTGAAGAAGACGTAGAGATAGAGTCCGCTGACAGTGACGATCCAGAACAGGAAAAAGCTGATGGCACCGAGGTGATAGAGCGGATTGAGTCCGTCGCCGAAGGCCGCATTGAACAGCGCCTCGACGCGCATGAACAGCCACCGCATGCCGCGCTGCGGGCGTTTGATCATCGCCCGGTCTCCCTCTTGCCGTCGCGCACGGCACGGATCACCACGACCACGAACAGCAGGCCGCCGATGATGGCGATGAGCCCGCCCAATCCCATCAGCCCCATCCCGGCGATTTCGCCGCCGGTTCGGAGCACCTGCTCGGCGCCGGCCACTTTGCGCTGCACGCCGTAGCCTCCCGACCATACCAGGCCGGCGATGTGCATCAGTTGGCCAGCGCCGTAGAGGACAGGCTGCCAGGTGGCCAGCCTGCCGGTGGGCGCGGCATAGCTTAGTTGCGGTAGCAGGTGGTAGACCAATCCCATCAGGGCGAGCGTGACGCCGACGATGGAACCGTGGTAATGGGCGGGAATCTTGACGTTGTTGCCGCTGATGAAAATGCCGATTACGCCGCCGACCGCAAACAACACTACCGAGGAAATGAGTGCCGCGCGCAGCGGCCTTGCGTCCTCGGGCATAGGCGAGACCGGGCGCAGCGCCACCAGCACCGCCAGGCTCATCGGCAGGATCGCCAGCCCGCCGCCAAAACGCATGGCCCAGGTCAACAGATTGCGGTGTTCGACTGAGGCGACGCCATACGCCAGATAGGCGTAGGGGGTGACGAACACGCAAACCAGGGCCAGCAGGAACATCAGCAGCGCCACGCGCGGGCTTAGCGGCACGCGCGCGCCGCAGGCGCTGATGAGCCAGATCCACGCCACCAGCATCAGCAGGGTCCAGGTGAATTGCAGCGCGTGGCCGCCACCCCAGAAGAGGATTTCGTAATACGCCTTGCCGCCCAGCGATGCCGGGACCGCGGCATAAGACCAGGCGAACGCCATTATTGCCACGGCGGCGGAGACGGCTGCCGCATTCAGGCCGAAACGCAAGGCACCGCCACCGTTGAAACTAAGTCCCAGGACCGGGGCAAGCACGAGGCTGCGCAGCACCAGCGCGGTGAAACCGGCGCCGAACACGAGGAGCCCGGAGATAAAGACCGGGTCGCTCAGTACCGGAATGTAATTCGCCATGATAGGTTCGCCCCGGCCGATGAACGGCGCAAGCGACATCAGCGCCACGCCGAGCGCGCACGCCAACAGGGCGAGCCAGCCCCAACTCATCGCATGGCTGGAGCTGTTGATGCTCCACAGCATGCCGGCAATGGCGATGAACCACACCAGCACCGACAGGTCGACATGGGCCACCAGCGCGACGTGGAAAAAATCCGACACGGGAAACAGGTTCTGCAGCACCGGGGTGCGCGACAGCACCAGCAGCACCGAGAACACGCCCGAACCGATCAGCGAAAGCAGCCCCAGCCACAACCAGGCTCGCGCCAGCGCCTGCCGGGCGGCGTCCGGCACCGTCAGCGCGTACTCTGGCAAAGGAGTGCTCGGCGCGTTCATTGCAGCGTGATCCCGCCGGCTTCCTGTTTGAAGTCGATCACCAGTACCTTTCCCGGTTTCAGGGCCACCGTTTCCTCGCGGCGGTAGTTGAAACCCATGGCGCGCGCGTCGTCGTTCAGCCGAATTGCGAGGCGGTGTTCACCCGAGTTCACGGGAATTCGATGATAGACGGTCGACGCGCCATCCTTGGACAGCCCGGAGGGCATGGCGACATGCCGGTATGCCGGGGTGCCGTCCAGATCGATTTCGACGGTGACCGGCGAGCGCTCGCGCGGGCAGTCCATGGGTGCGCGCATGTTCGGCGCCAGTTTTTCCAGCTCTTCCGCGGTGCGCTGGCGGCATGGCGAGACCAGCTTGCCTTCATGGCTGAAACTCAACTTGATCAGCGCCTGGTCGGCGGGCAAATGCCGGTAAGGCGGGGAGTTGGAGAAATAGCCGATGATCAGCGCGAACAGCCCGTAGAGCAGCGCCTGGCCTATCCAGGAAATCGGTCTAGCCATGCACTGTCATCCCTGTCGATGGAACGATAGGATCTGCGATCTGATCCGCGATTGGAACCGAAATTGGAACAGCATTGTGCAACCGTTCTGCCGCCAGCGTCTGCCGCAAATCGTCGAGCACGGCGGAAAGCTCGGCCTCCTCCCCGAGGCTGGCCCAGGCGACGCGCAGTGCCTTGCCCGGCAGGCTGCCGCGCAAATGCGGCTCACGCATTCCGGCAAAACGCTCTTCTGTCCAGCGATTACCCAGGCGGAAGGCGCAGCCTCCCGCGCGGCAGCCCGTCACCAGCACGCCCTTGGCTCCACCGCGCAGCGCGTATTCGACGAAGGAGGGCGGCAGCATCCCGATGCAGGTCAGGCTGAAGCTCGCAACGTCCTTGCCTGCCAGGCTTGCCACATTCGCGCCCTGATCGCAGCCGAACACGACAATCCCGTTTCCGCCCTGGAATTGCGCCATTCCCCGTTCGAGCGCCCGTCTCAGCCCGTCGATCGGCATTTGCGGCATGTCGATACCGGTAACCAGTTCAGCTGCGCTACGGAAGGGGGTAGACGACGGGCAGGAGCCGGCGCAGATGCCGCAACTTGCGCAAAGATCTGGAATCACCCGGGCCAGCTGCCGACCCGGGAATCCCCCCGGATGCGGCGTCATGACAATCGCCGCGTAGGGGCAATCCTCGAAGCAGCGGCGGCAGCCGTTGCAGTTATCCGGGTGCACCTCGGCGATCGGTGAAGCCGCGGCATGCGGCAGTGCCGGCATGAGGAACAGGAGCAAGGTCGCGCCGGTCACGAACGCCCACACGGCGGCGGCCGAGGTGCCGTACATCAGCGGCTGCCAGAACAGGTAGAACCAGTCGAGTGCAAGCGGGCCCGGGACCATTGAAAGGTCGGCTGCGGCCTGGCTCGCGACCGGCCGCGCCAGGGACAATGCCAAAATGGCAAGCAGCGAACCCACTGCAAGCGCAAATGGCGGGAAGACCTCGGCGCGGCTGATACGCTGGATATGGAACCACAGGCCGAAAATCAGCAGCAGCGGCACCCCGATATGAACAAATACGAACAGCGAGAACAGCCGGTCGCTGACCGCATCCGTGCTCAGATAGTTGCGTATCAGCGGTGTGGCGAATACGGGCAGCGCGTCGAGCCATTCGGCGGTAGCGGCAGCGGAGAATTGTGCCAACTGGTCCCATCTTAGCCAGATGCCGACCACGCCTGCAATATAGATGAACCACAGCAGCGGCACGCCGGTGAACCAGGAGAAGTAGCGAAAACCGGTGTACCGCCCGAGCAGGAATTCGCGCAGCAGATGCAGCAGCGTGACCAGAACGAAGGCATCGGCGGCGTAGCGGTGCAGGCTGCGCAGCACGCCGCCCGCGTACCACTGCTCGCGAGAGAGCCGGCCTATGGAGCGATAGACGCCGTCGACCGAGGTGTCGAGCGCGGCGTAGAGATACAGTCCGGTTACGGCGATGATCCAGAAGAACAGGAAACCGAGTGCGCCGAGATGGCGCCAGGGGTTCAGCGCGGTGCCGAATACCCTGTCGAAACCGCGCTCAACGCGCTGGTAGGCGATCAGAGCGCTGCTGCGTGTTGAATCAAAGAGGTTCATGGTCATTCGGTGCCGCCTTTGCAGCAACGGATCGCGTAGCCGCTGGCGGAGCCGGTTGGAACGACGCGCATCAAGCGCTCGAGCGCCTTGCCGCGCGCTTGCGCGTCAGCCATTCGTTGAGGAAGAACCAGATGATCCAAAGCAGAAAGGTCGCGCCGCCGGCGATTTCAAGGATGAGTCCGTAGCTTACGCGATACTTCCCGGTGCGCGGGTCATATACCGAGCAGAGAATCCGTACCTGTTCCAGGATTGCGGAGAGGTTGGTAGCGTCGGCAACGGGCGCGCCGGTGATGAGTTGCTTGAGCGGTTCGGTAAGATAGTCGGCGGAGTAGTCCTCGCCGTAAATCTGGCGATACACGCGTCCCTCCGCGTCAACCACGCTGATTTGGAGCAGGTGGTCGAAACCCGCCGCGGTGGCCACGAAGCCGAAACCGAAGTCGCGTGCCAGATCCGGCACGATGGCGGCCGGAGGGCTTAGAAATTCCCAATTGGCCGAATTGATGCCGTACTGGGCGGCGAAGGACTTGAGCGCCTGCGGCGAGTCGGCCGGCTGGTTGAAACCGATGCTGATCACATTGAACCGGCGGTCTCCGAGGGCATCGCGCGCGACCGAAACCGCCCGTTGCAGCGCCCGGGTGGTCGTCGGGCAAACCTGAAAACAGCCGGTGTAAATGAAGCTCACCAGCAGCGGCTTGCCACGGTAGCTCGACAGGCGAACGGCTCGCCCCTCGCGGTCCCGGAAGGTGTAGTCGCCGATGGCGCGCCCGACGGCGGCCTGGCTGTCGCGCAATGCGGCATTCTGGTCCAGGGCCGGGGCGAACGCCGGCACGACGTCCGCGCCCGGCGCAGCGCCTTCCAGCGCTGCGGCAGGGACAGCCGTACAAAAGAATATTGCCAGCATCGCGCCGGAACAAGCGATCGCGCGCAAGCGGGTCCTTCTCAGAATAGCAGCGCGTCGGCCATCGCCGCCAAGAGCAGCAGGCTCAGTTGCGCCAGCGACGCGTGGAAAGAACTCATCGCCGTCTTGCGGCTGGGCGCGCGCGCCAATTGCCACGCTTTACGTATGAAAAGGGCACCGCCGGTCAGGGCCCCGGTGAAATAGACCAGGCCGGCGCCGAAGAAGACGGGCAGCAGCGAGACGCCGACCAGCGCAACGGTGCTGGCGAATACGATCTGCGCCGCGCGGGCGTTCCCGACAACCACCGGCAGCATGGGCACGCCCGCCGCTGCATAGTCGTTACTGTTGGCGATGGCAAGGCTCCAGAAATGGGGCGGGGTCCACAAAAACAGCACCAGCGCGAGCAGGAGCGGCACTGCGCCCGGTTCCGGATTCGCCGCTGCGGCGCCTGCGAGCACGGAAAAACTCCCCGCCAGCCCGCCGACGACGATATTGAGCCAGGTACGGCGTTTAAGCCAGACGGTATAGACGACGGCGTAGAAAAATGCCCCGAGGAAGACATAGAGCGCGGCGATCGGATTCGTCGCATGCCACGCCGCCGCGACCGATGCTGCAAGCAGGATGACTATCAGCGCCAGCCATGCCGGGGTGTGTCGCAGTTCCCCGGTCGCGAAGGCGCGGGCGCGGGTGCGCAGCATCAGGCGGTCGGTGTCGTACTCCACGTACTGATTGAACGCACCCGCACTCGCCGAGGAAATCAGTACGGCGAGCGCGAGCACCGCAAGCCGAAGGCCGCCGGGCCCGGCACCGGGGGTAACGGCGAAGCCGGCCAGGGCGGTGATCATGATGACAAACCCGATGCGAAGCTTGAACAGCCCCAGAACCACACGCGCGAGGTGCGCGGGGTTATTGCCTCGTAGCGTAGTGTCCATATTACGGCGCAATTCCGCCGGCGAGTATCAGCTGAGTCCCCAGACCTGGGACAAATACTTCCAGTTGATGAAGTAATACAGCACGAATGCCACCAGGAACACCATCGCCAGGGCGAACGTGCCCGGCGCCGCGAAGCCGGCCGATCCATGCCCGTGAAGCGCGACCGTCGAAGGGACTACCGGAATCGGCACCGTCTTCTGGCTAAGCGCGCCGACGTCCAGTTTCTTGCCCCAGAGCAGGGAGCCGACGGTAATGTAGATATAGAGCGCGCCGCCGACTATGGCCGCCATACCCGCGATCCCGACCAGGCCCATCATCAGGTAGGCGGCGCCGGGAAACTCGTAGGCAAGCGGCGAACCGCCCATGGCCATATCCCAGTGGCGGCGAGAGACGCCCAAGGTTCCCGCACCCATCATTACCAGCACGAAGAAATACATCGACAGGCCGAACAGGTAAGGCTGCAGCTTCGCCAGTCCCGGGTTGATCATTTCGCGCTTGAACAATACCGGTATCAGGAAGTAGGTCAGTGCCATGAACGCAAGCGTGGTGCCGATCACCACCGTGGCATGGAAGTGGCCGGGGACGTAGATGGTGTTGTGGATGATCATGTTCAGTTGTTCCGTCCCCATCATCACTCCGGAGATGCCGCCGAGAAAGCCGAAGCCGATCAGGGAAATGAACATGCCGGAGAACACCGGATTGCCCCAAGGCGCTTTCCTGAGCCATTCGAACAGTCCCTTGGTGTAGCCCTTCTCGCGCTGCGCCACTTCGATGGCGCCCGGAATGGTGAGGCCGTGGATCATCGAAGCGAGTACGGCGAAGTACATGAAGTAGCTGGTGTTGACCACTTTCCATTCGGTGCTCAGTCCGGGGTCCGCCAGCAGGTGATGCGCGCTTGCCAGCTGCAGGAACAGGATGTAGAGCAGGAACGCACCGCGGCTGACGCGCTCGGACATCGGTTTGGCGCCAAAAGCGATGGCCGCGATTGCATACCAGATCGAAATGTGCGCGGCGACGTTGATCTGCTGCGAGGAGTGGCCAAAGGCCCACCAGATGGTGCGATACACCAGCGGATCGACCTCCTTAATGATACCCAGGGACATGAGGAAGGTCGGTATCAAAATGATTGCGCCTGAGGCGATGGTAAACACCGCGATGATGGCCGCGGTAATTGCACCGAAGGTGACCAGCGGTACCGAGCCCTGGTAGGTTTTCTCGTTCTTGGCCACGACGAGCGTGCCGAAAAAGACGAAGCAGCCAACCAGCGCGCCCACCGCGAACAGGATCAAACCGAGATAGAACGCTGGCTGCGCCATCATCGGTACGTAGGAGGTCATCATCACGCTGGACTGACCTTGGAAAATGGCAACGTTGGTCGTGACGGAGCCGATCAACATCAGGGCGAACCCCAGCCAGGCGATCTTTGGCGTCGCGATCCGGCAACGCAGCAGGGTAGAGGAACAGAAATAGAGGACGGCGATCTCGAAGAAGATGATCCAGAAGATCAGCATGTCGATGCCGTGGGCGGTCAGCACCAAGTAGAAATTATCGGCTGCGAGCCAGTGCACCGCGGGCCAGCGGGTCAGCACCACGCCCACGGCGAGTATCCCCCCAACTAGCAAATAGACCACTGCCACGACGGCGTTGGCAAGCATCAATTTCTCTGCCTGGGTATCGAACTGCAGCCCGGAACGCGGGCAGGTGCGGTAGGTAGTCATTGGCGCCTCCCCTTATTTGACGTAGATGCGGCCGGCCATATTGGCATGACCGATCCCGCAGTATTCGTTGCAGACGACAGAGAAGGTTCCAGACTGGTTCGGTGTCACCTTCACTACGTGCTCATATCCGGGCACGACCTGGATATTGATGTTGACCGGCTGAAGCGAAAACCCGTGGTTGAAGTCCAAAGAGGTCAGATGCAGGCGATAAGTTTTGTCTTTTTCGAGTTCCAGGATAGGCCACCAGTCCCAGAGGCGCGCGATGAGATAGACATCGCTGCCCGCAGGCGGATGCACTACCGGTATTTTTCGGTCGGTTTCGGTGCGTACGGTGTATTTGTCCACCACGGCTTGCGTCTTCGCCGTGTACAGTTCGCGAGTGGTCTTGTAGGTTTCGGTGGACAGATTTTGCTTGCCGTAAATGTGCCAGCCAACCATCATCGCAAACATGATCATGCACCATACAAAGGCAATCGCGATCCATGTCCCTTCGACGCGATCCAAGGGCTGTTTCCACCAGAGTCGGTCTGACGGCGGTAGTATTGCGCTCATTTTTATGTCCCTTGCTTGAAAGGCAGGCGATTCATGGGTTGACGGTTATTTCGCAAGGGGAACCGTCAGAATTTCTATGACCCCCCAGAGGGTGTAGACCACCATAGGGACCATAACCCCGAAAAATAGCAGCAGAAAGGGATTGTCCAGAAATTTCTGCATCAGAGGGATTGGCTCTTCGTGAGATTGGCTATTCATTTTTGCGGCCTCCTAAGTGGCGGTGTTGCTTTATGGCGAATGCCGGCGGCGCCGACCCACCCTAGTTCGGGCCGACTCTACTGAATGGCCTGGCGGAAAGATTTAATTTATGTCAAAGAATTTGAAACTGCGGCGCTGGCGAAAAACCATATCGATGGTAGTGTCTTGTCTGGCGCGCGGTTTCGCGATCAATGAGCAGGCGGCGGAGGGTGTGCCTTTGCCGCGCAGTTGATCAATTGGCCATGCTTGGGGTTGGTAAGGCGGCCGCCAAAGCCAGTCGGCCGTCGATTCGAGGTCCACACCGAACCGTTAAAGGTGTTCCTGCGCAGCGGTCCGGAAAAGCGACGTGAGCGAGAAAACGGTAGTCGAATTCAATGAAGTCGCCTAATCTCCACACACTCCATTCCTTCACCAGGCATCGATAGGATCACTTTCTTGGCTTCGATCTATACATTGCTTAAATATTGCCATGTAAGCTGTGTCGTGCTTTCGGGTGCTGGATTTGTACTTCGCGGCGTTTGGATGTTGCAAGACTCGCCCATGCTTGCGCGTCGCTGGGTGCGTGTGGCGCCGCATGTAGTAGATACCGTGTTACTTGCCAGTGCGATTGCGCTAGCGACGATGATCGGGCGCTACCCGCTGGTGCACGGCTGGCTCACGGCCAAGGTTCTTGGACTAATTGCATACGTCGTCCTGGGAACCGTAGCCCTGAAACGCGGGCGCACGCATGGGACTCGCCTCGCGGCATTCTGCGGTTCATTGGTGGTTTTTGCCTACATCGTCGCCGTGGCGGTGACGAAATCGGCGGCGCCATTTGGCAACTGAGCATGAAGCAAAGACGGTGTCAAAACCGAACCCCTGAATCGTCGAACTCCGATGAATACCAGAACGCCGCCGAGGTGCAGGCTGCAAACAGTGTGATATCCATGTTTGGCTGAAAAACTTGCCACATCGAACTCAGCCAACCCCCATTTGGAGAAAGGCATGATCAGTACTCGCGCTGCACGCATGCTGACGCGCTATAACGCATGGTCCAACAAGGCATGGTTTGATGCCATCGCCGCGCTGCCACCGGGCGAAGCCGTGAAAGAGCGCAAAAGTCTATTCAAGAACATGGTCCACACGCTGAACCACATCTACGTCATAGACCGAATATGGCAAGCGCACCTTGAGGGAATCGATCATGGCCTCGCGGCGCGCAACACCCCGGACCATCCGCCGCTGGACGAACTGTGGTGCAAACAGCAGGAGATCGACGCTTGGTTCGTCGACTGGAGCGATGCGCTTACCGACGCGGCAATCGATGAACGCAGGACCGTAACGCTGATCGGCGGGAATCGGGTCTCAATGTCACGCGGCGAAATTCTGCTTCATTTGCATCAGCACACGGGATATCACCGTGGCTTCGTCGGTGACATGCTTTATGAGGTACCGGGTTGCCGCCCTCCCATAACGGACATGCCCGTATTCCTCAGAGAAGTACCGCAGAACTATTGAGGCTGATAGCCGTCGTAGACGCAGGATCAGGCGGCCTCACAACGGGAAAAGACTCCTATCTTTCCCTGCTCGGGTACCTCTTTTTCGTTCCGACCGTATGACGAGCCATCAGTAAAGCCCGCCTCTGAATTTCCGTTCCGGGTCATAGTGGCATCGGAACGTTATCGCAAATCGCTGCCACCCGCAGGGTGTGGGAAGTCCTCTTATAGTCGCTGGCAGGGAACCCTTGCATCTATCGGTGGACTTTCAGCCAATGCGGAATCCGCAAGCGCGGGCTATGAACGAGTCTAAAGTTCCGGATAAATAGTCCGATAGAGGGCGATAAATGGTTTTTTCGCCTTGTTGAACATTACAAGGTAGATAAAGCTTGCGCTTCCCACGAGGAAGGAGCCGTGCAAATGGAAAAATGCAGGAAGAACTTAAGATATGCAAGAAGTATCACGTTGCTTATCGGGAGTGCGTCCTACTTGCTGGCTCCGCTGACGATGGCGCAGGCTCTTTTCTCATCCGGCTCTGGCTCGATCGAGTTCGTGGCCACGGTCAAGCCAAACTCTATTTCGTTCCTCAAGCCCCAAACCGTCCTCAAGGGGGCTACAAACGACCGCAAGGAGCACTTCGAAGCAAAGGTCGCAGGAGCCGACCTCATTGTCATCAGGGACGCGCAACCGTGCCTCAGGCTCTCGGCGCGAGTCCAGAACGCCTTCAAGACCGGCTCCCCGCAAAAGATATCGATCAGGTGGAAGGGCGCCTCGGCAGCGGTGTCGGTTGGCGGAAGAGCGGAGGAACCGCTCGATCCTTCACTTGCCGACACGTTTTCGCCCTTTGCCCCGTCGAAACTCATAATTGGAAGCCAGGACATCGAGGCGCGCGGCCTCGCGCTGAACCAGATGCCGCCGCTCTCCGAATCCACTTCGGACAGGCGCTTTGTCGAAGAAATGAAGTGTTTCGACCCCGCGTCCGCCACCAAGGGGCGGGTGCAGGAATCGTATCGCGGTGTAGATCTGCGCGGCTTTTCCGATTCGGCCCAGTTGGAGCAAGCCAGGAAATGGATCGCGGCGATGACTCCGGCCTTGCGCTCCGTGGTGAAGAGCGTATCGGCCTCTAACGAAGGTTCCCAGACCTGGCGCGGTCTAGCCATACCCGGCCAGCCAGGCGCAATGCTGTTGCGTCCGGAAACGTTATCGAATCCACACGTGTTTTTCCACGAAGGGGCTCACCTCCTCGATGGGTCGCATGGCTGGCGCGACAGCACCGATTGGGGCACTCGGTTCATGGGCCTGCCGCCTGGCACCAGGAGCTTCTCCTCGGGGGCTGTGGGGCATCTGGACGGGAGCGCCCCGGGCGAGCAGTTGGCCGAGTTTGTCGGCCGTTCGAGCGAAGAGCGCCTTGGCTTTGCGCGCACGAACATCTGCGCCAACGAAAGTGCCTGCGCCGATAAAATGAATTTCCTCGCCGACCGGGGATACATTTCCCAGGCCGACGCCAAGACCCTCTCGTTGCAGCAAAGCATTTTGGCCTCACGGCTGCCCGCTCCCGCCGCCTCCAAGGATTGGTCTGCCGCCCGCCCGGCACACCAGCCTCCGAGCGAGAATCCCTACCTTAAGACCGATGCCATCGTTGCCCCGGCCCGTTCCTCGTCCATCGACGTTGTCATCGATCCGCGGTTCTTGCGGCCCATCGATATCTATCGTGACGGCGGGCTGGTCGTCAACCCGACCTGGCGCGGATGCAAGGCCGAGGACGTGATGAACCGCCTGTCGCGGCGACGCCCATCCGCAATAGTGAGCGAGCCGGCTCTAAAAGGGGTGTCGCGGAGCTACGGCTATTTCGACTTCGGCACGAGAAAAACCAGGAGGCATTATTTCGCCCTGGACGAAATGGCGGACGGCAGCATAGAAATGCTCTTCGACATGAACGGCAACGGCAGGCTCGACGACGACGGGCCCGCGCGGCCGAGCATGGGAAATTTCACGGACGGCGGAAAAGGATACGCCGCTCTTTTGGAGATTCCTTGGGTGGAAGTGATGGACAATCCGCCGTGGAGCGGATATTTCAAGCTCTGGTTTATGTCGAACCCGTTTGAATGGACGATAGCCGGGTTCTCCAAATCGAGTCATACCCAGCTGATCGGATCGCTGGTACTCTCCGGGCAAAAGTACGACATCATCGTTGCCGATAGCGCCCAAAGCGACAACGATGGCGACTTGTCCAATGACGGCATTTGCATAAGGAAGATCGGCCAAAAGGCCACGTGCTACCAGGACTCCGAGGCACGCAAAGGCGTTCTCATCGATGGAAAGCAATACGCATTCAACGTGCGCTATCGTTGACGGTGAAACTTGGCCGCGGGATACCATCCTTGTTGGTCAAATGGGCTGGATATCTTGTTCAAGGTGCCTGGTTACCCCTGGCGATTGCGACGCTCTCCTTTGTGGCGTATCGAGCCGGATGGATTCCGTTCATGTTGACGTTAATCGGCAGGATGTTTTGCCTTCCCAATTCGAGGACGGCGCAAGGTCTGCACGGGTGTCGTTTAGAAGTCGACTGGCGGGCGAATGGTGGATTGTTCGACATAGCGCCAGCGCCCGATTACCGACGCCATTGCAGCTACAGTCATGCCCGCCGCAGCTACTAGAATCAGGGGGTACAGCCAAGCGTCGTCATAGGCGCCAAACATACTGGCTTTGAGTGCCTTGACGACCCATGTCAGAGGCAACCATGGACTGATGTCCACGAACAGCCCTCCACTGAGTTCGATCGGCAATATGCCCCCTGATGAAGAGAGCTGCACCGCCAGGAATAGCAGTGCAAGCGCCTTGCCGGCATCTCCAAAAGCCTTTGTCAGTGCAAAGACGATCACCAAAAAGGTCATCGATGCAACAGCTAGCGTAATTGCAAAGACACCGGGATGGGCGACATTCATCTTGAACACTATTGCCAGTTGAACCAGCAGAGCCTGCACCAGCACCACCATCGATGGCACCGCGATCTTGCCCAGCATTTGGGCGGGCCGCGAAAACGGCTGCGCCTCTCGCGGCAATACGCGCACGTGGATAAGAAACGCGGCGATGCCAGCACCCAGCCACAGAGCGGCCGGAACAATATTTGGTGCAAACCCTCCGCCATTGTTTTCGACGGGTGCGGCCACTTCGATCGACGGCTGCACTGAGTTGGCCAAACCCTCTGCGCTGCCATCCATTTGTCGCGCCGTGGCCGGTAACGATATCGCCAATAAGTCGATGCCAGAGGCAAGACGTTGTGTTCCGTCTTTGGCCTTTTTCGTACCATCCGCGAGGGCTGCTGAACCCGTGACCAGTCTGCTGGAACCGCTGGCCAACTCATCCATCTGCGAATCGGCGGGCAGCCTTGTCACTATGGTATGAATACCCGAACCTGCACTGTGCACTCCGCTGGTAAGGGCGCCGACGCCCGAGCTCAATCGATCCGCACCCTCGGCCAGTTTCGTTTGCGCACTCACCGCGGCTTGGAGCCCGACGTCCAATTTTGACGTTCCGTCTGCAAGTTGATCGATACCTTTCGTGATTCGGTCGCTAATCAATATGCTGCTTTTTGCTTCGTCGCTGAAACCCGACACACCTTCCCTGATTTGATGGGCACCAGTCTTCAACTCTGCCAAACCGCGGCCTAGTTCCACGTGCCCGGACGCGAGCGCCTCGGCTCCGGTTTTGAGATGATTGAGTTCCGCGACGGACGGTTTCCGGGCATCCATCAGCCGCAGACCTGCGCTGATTTCCTTAACCCCGACGGTCAATCCAGCCACTCCTTGATTGAGCTGGCCAAGCCCAGAAGCAACCGCCGCTGCGCCTGTGGCGGTCTGGGTGGTACCCGCGGCGAGTTCCAGAGCCCCTGTACGTAACTGGCTCACACCTTCGCGCAAGCGCTCGACGCTGTGCTGCGACCCAATCGCGGTGGACAACACCAAAGCCCATCGCCGCTCGTTTAGGCGTTCATTGACCTCATGACCCAAGTTCTCGGCAAAGCGTCTGGCCAAACCTGCGCTTTGATAGCTATTGCCTTCCGATGTGTAGACCACCAGCCGTCCCCCGCCTGGTTCGGCACCTGGAACGGCACGAGAGCTAAAGTATTGCGGAATGATCAGCGCAAAGGCGAGCTTTCCTTCTCGCACCAGTCGGCGTGCTTCCGATTCATCCGAGTAGTCCTTGAAGCCAAAGGTGTGTCCTGCTATCAGCGTGGAGGTCAGTTCTTTTCCAACATTGAATACCTGGCCACGGTACTCCACGCCTTGGTCCAGATTGACAAGCCCAACCGGCAGGTAGACCGTATTGGCTACTGGGTCCCACACGCTGGAAAGATAAATTACAACATACAGCGCGGGTATCAATGCGACTGCGACAGCAGCGAGCAGGAGTTTTGGATAGCGCACATAAAACTGGGTTTCGAGTCGAGCAATGATCAATATTTGCGAAAACAGCGTCATGGCGAACGACCCTTGTAGGGTGCGGCTTATCCGCAGGTGATGCAATGCGTGTCGGAGACGGTTATTATCGCCGACTGCTTCAGGCTGCGGAATCGTACTATACGCAGATTACTTGTTTTGAACGCGAGGCCAGTTTACTGCAATGCCTCGGTATAGGTTTTGACCCGATTCACGCATTTCTGCATGAACTCGGCTACTGCGTCTTCGTCCTGCAGCCCGAAGAACGCTGCGATGTCGTCCTGGTTCGGTCGTGGTATTTCCGGGGCCAGGTTGATGCCGGTGCGGGTCGACAGGGTGTCGGCGAGCGCCACCGCCGCGACGAAGAACTGGTCCTGCGGGACGATCCCGCCGTCGTGGTGCCGTTCGGCCACGTCGGCGAGGAAAGGCGGGAGGCCCCAGGACGCCATTAGGGCGGAGCCGAGCGCGCGGTGGTCGAAGCCGAGGACCGCATCTTCCTGCTGGTGCAGGACCCGGCCTGCGCGCTCGGCCGGGTCGAGGATCGCGGTCCGATATTCCTTCCCCATCTGCGTGACCAGCGCGACCCGGCCTATGTCGTGCAGCAGGCCCGCCATGAAAGCATCCTCGCCGAGCTCCCGATTAAAACTCTCCGCGAGCATGCCCGCGGCGACGCCGGTCGCGAGTCCGTGGGCGAGCAACGGCGCGGCCAGCAGCTTTTCTTCGAGGTCCCTGGACTTCGATCGCAGAGAGTGGGTCCATAGCGCAAGCGCGAGACTGCGGATGGTCTTGGACCCGAGGATGACCACGGCGTTGCGCACCGTGGAGATCCTGCGCTGGCCGTAGAAGGGCGAGTTGGCGAGTTTCAGCAGCCTCACGCTCAGCGAAGGATCGGCCCCGATGATCCCGGCGATGTCGATCGCGGTGCTGTCCGGGGAATCGACCGTCTCGAGCAGGCGGATCGTGACTCTCGGCAGTACCGGGAGCCGGGATGCGCCGCGGATGAATTCCGCCAGCCGGGTTTCGTCGCCCATCCTATCTGCCTTGGGCGATGCGCTCGGCGAGGGATGTCGGCAGGCCGCGCGAGCGGATCTTCTCGGCGGTGGTCGCGAACGGATAGGGGACGCGGTGGTAGATCACTTTCGTACCATCAAAGGTGACGAAGCACGCCCGCGTGTCGCGGTCCCTGGGCTGGCCTACGGAACCGACGCTCACGTAGAGCTTCTCGTCCTGCGGCACCTGAAACTCCCTCAGCTCTTCGTGCGGATGCAGGAATCCCTCCGCCGTCGCCAGAAATGGCTTGTGGTTGTGTCCGACGAAACAAAGGCGAAACGAGGTGAAGTCCCGCTCCAGGGATTCGACCACCTCGTCGAAATTCGAGTGACCGCTGCCGTCGGATTCCTGCAGGTAGGCGCTGAGCGCGTCCCGAGCCGAGCCGTGGACGAAGAGCACGTCGCCTTCCTGATGGTGGGGCTGCAGCCCGCTGATGCGGTCCAGCAGGCCCGCCATGCGCATGCGCTCGCGCGTCCAATCGATCGCCTTCAACGCCACCGGGTTGAAGGTCGCGCCCAGTTCGGCATGCATTACCGCGTACTCGTGGTTGCCCATCAGCCGCAGGCGGCAACGGTCCGCGCAGATGCGTATGCAGGCCTCGGGGTCGGGGCCGTAGCCGAGCATGTCTCCCAGGCAATAGACGGCTTCGACCCCGATCTCGTCTATGCGCGCGAGCACCGCCTCGAGCGCCTCGAGGTTGCCATGCACATCGGAGATGACTGCTATCGTGCCCATCGATTCGGTCCGCCGGCGATCCGGAATATCATAGCAGCGCGAACTTCATGTATGTTCGCAAATCGACGCCTAGGGTACCCTGTTGCAGCGCCCCGCCACCTAGTGGCACGGCACTGAGTGCGAGGAGTGCGAGGAGTGCGAGTACCGCTTCACGCCTGTTCATCCGATTCCCATACGGTTCGCGATATTGCATAAGCAGCGGATCGGGCGGGGTGAGAGCCCCGTGCAACCCAAGGTGAGAATAAGTCTACACTTGAACGGCCGTATTCGAGGTGTACGGCCACGGCACGGCTCGTGTGCAGACAGATCGCCTATTCCTTCTGCTCATACTGGTGGATTCTGCCGCCGTGCGCGGACTCGTCGCCGTGCCCATGACCGCCGCCGTAGGCGCCTGATTCGGGCTCGAACGGCGCCTCCAGCTGTTCCACTTTCGCGCCGAGCCCCTGCAGCATGTCGCAAAGCACGTGATCGGCGGCGATGCGCAGGAAGCCGCCGCCGATTTGCACCGGCACGTGGCGATTTCCCAGGTGGTAGGCGGCGCGTGTGAGTTCGAACTGGTCGGCACAGGTGATGTGCATCACGCTCTCCAGTGCGGCGGAAACCAGCACCACACGGCCGTCTTCAGCCTTCAGGCATTCGCCGCCGCGCAGGACCGCGCCGCGCTCTGTTCTGAGAACCGCTTCTTCGCCAGAGACGAGCCGGGTGCGCAGCCGGCTCCTGATGCGCTGGTCGAATGGCAGCACCAGTTCACCGTAGGGAGAGTCAACGGATTTGCAGCGTGCTATCAGGGTCAACATCAGGACTACTCTTTGGAGCTATCTCAATATTGCCAGTCATTCCGAAGCCGAAGGCCGAGGAATCTGCTGTTGTTGGGTTCAAAAAGCGGATCCCTCGCGAAGCTTATCCCCGTAGTGGGATTCGGGATGACAATTCTTGGCCTTATCGTTTTGCAATACTCCCTCAACACGGAATTACCTCTTAGAACAGAAAATAGCGCTGCGCCATCGGCAGCACTTTGGCCGGCTCGCAGGTCAGCAGCTTGCCGTCGGCGCGCACTTCGTAGGTTTCCGGATTGACGCTCATCTTCGGCGTCGCGTTGTTGTGGATCATGTCGCGCTTGCCGATGCTGCGCGTGTTGCGCACCGCGACCAGCGGCTTCTGCAGCCCGTATTTTTCGCCGATGCCGGCCTTCAATCCCGCCTTGGACACGAAGGTGAGCGACGTCTTGTGCAGCGCGCCGCCGAACGCTCCGAACTGCGGCCGGTAGTGGACCGGTTGCGGTGTCGGGATCGAGGCGTTGGGGTCGCCCATCGCGGCCGCGGCGATCATCCCGCCTTTCACGATCAGCGCCGGTTTGACGCCGAAGAACGCCGGCTTCCACAGCACCAGGTCAGCCCACTTGCCGACCTCGACCGAGCCGACCTCGTGCGCGATGCCCTGGGTGATTGCAGGGTTGATGGTGTACTTGGCGATATAGCGCTTGACGCGGAAGTTGTCGTGCCCAGCCGGGTCGGGCGCGAGGCTGCCGCGCTGCTGCTTCATCTTGTCCGCGGTCTGCCAGGTGCGGAGGATGACTTCGCCCACGCGCCCCATCGCCTGCGAATCGGAGGACATCATCGAGAACGCCCCGAGGTCGTGCAGGATGTCCTCGGCGGCGATGGTCTCGCGCCGGATGCGCGACTCGGCGAAAGCCACGTCCTCGGCGATGGCCGAATCAAGATGATGGCAGACCATCAGCATGTCCAGGTGCTCGTCGATGGTGTTGACGGTGTAGGGCATGGTCGGGTTGGTGGAGGAGGGCAGCACGTTCGGTTCGCCGCACAGGGTGATGATGTCCGGCGCATGCCCGCCGCCCGCGCCTTCGGTGTGGAAGGTTCCGATGGTGCGGCCCTTGAACGCCGCGCGCGTGGTCTCGACGAAGCCGGATTCGTTCAGGGTGTCGGTGTGGATGGTGACCTGCACGTCGTGCTTGTCGGCCACGGCGAGGCAGCAGTCGATCGCCGCCGGCGTTGTCCCCCAGTCCTCGTGCAGCTTCAGACCGTAGGCGCCGGCCTTGACCTGCTCCTCCAGCGCCGCCGGCGTCGAGGCGTTGCCCTTGCCCTGGAAACCGAGGTTCATCGGAAACGCATCGGCCGCCTGCAGCATGCGCTGCAGGTACCAGGGTCCGGGGGTGCAGGTGGTGGCGAAGGTGCCGGTGGCGGGGCCGGTGCCCCCGCCCAGCATGGTAGTGACCCCGGACATCAGCGCCTCTTCGATCTGCTGCGGGCAGATGAAATGGATGTGGGTGTCGATGCCGCCGGCGGTGACGATCATGCCTTCGCCCGCGATGATCTCGGTGCCCGGGCCGATGACGATGCTGATGCCCGGCTGCACGTCCGGGTTGCCGGCCTTGCCGATGCCGCTGATGCGCCCGTCCTTGAGCGCGATGTCGGCTTTGACTATGCCCCAGTAATCGACGATCACCGCGTTGGTGATCACGGTGTCGGCGCAGTCCTTGGCCGTGCGCTGGCTCTGGCCCATGCCGTCGCGTATCACCTTGCCGCCGCCGAACTTCACTTCCTCGCCGTAGATGGTGTGGTCCTTTTCGATTTCGATCCACAGGCCGGTATCGGCGAGGCGCACGCGGTCGCCCGTGGTCGGACCGAACATCTCGGCATACGCCTGCCGGCTGATCTTGAGCGTCATTTGCGCCCCCCTTTCTTTTTCGCGGCCGGCCGGTCGAGCGCGCCCATCACCCTGCCCTGGAAGCCGTACACCCTGCGTTCGCCCGCGAGCTCGACCAGCTCCACCGTGCGCGACTGGCCCGGCTCGAAGCGCACCGCGGTGCCCGCGGCGATGTTGAGCCGTGTGCCCCGCGCCGCGTCGCGGTCGAACCGGAGCGCGTCGTTGGTCTCGTAGAAGTGGTAATGCGAGCCCACCTGGATCGGCCGGTCGCCGCTGTTCGCGACTTTGAGTTTGACCGTCCTGCGGCCCTGGTTGAGCTCGATCTCGCCCGCCTGGATTTTCATTTCGCCTGGAATCATTGCGCTCTCCTGTCCTAGACGATCGGGTGGTGGACGGTCACGAGCTTGGTGCCGTCGGGGAAGGTCGCTTCGACCTGGATCTCCGGGATCATTTCCGGCACGCCCTCCATCACGTCGGCGCGCGCGAG
>Ga0194060_10000633_pt1 | contig 25552 bp, 21 predicted proteins | sample SepL225m_MetaG_FD_163427 | JGI IMG/M metagenome (GOLD analysis project Ga0194060, IMG submission 163427) | Anoxic zone freshwater microbial communities from boreal shield lake in IISD Experimental Lakes Area, Ontario, Canada - Sep2016-L222-5m | ecosystem: Environmental > Aquatic > Freshwater >... | reverse complement strand
GGATAAAGATACTCATCATGTCGGATAGTTGGTAGCATGGCAGGCCTCCTTTTTACAAGATTTTCTTGTAAAAATAGCAAACTATACTATGAACATCAAAATTAATTATTTTTAAGTGACGTTGTAGGGGTAATTGCCGTTGTAACGTTTGACGCACAGGCGAAATTGATGACGCGGTAGGTGTTCAATCAACTGAGTCCTGAATTGAGCGATTCATCCGCAGTCGGCTTAGGATTTACAGGACTTAAATGCTTATTTTTCAAATCGTTATAGATTGCGTGATGTGCTATGGTGCTCTTAACCCATTGGGTGTGGCTATTTTGAAATGGGAAATCGAAGCTTATTTATTTTTAAAATAATGCTTTAGAATAATTAAATAACGCACTTTTTCATTACTGATCGCTCAATTCAGGTGAGTAAAAACGGTTTTTTTTGTATACATCGATCATTCCTTGTTGAATAATTATGAAATGATCGAAGGTAACAGATATTTTCAAGTCGGTGACGGCAAAAAAACTCCGTATTCTATTTTATTATTGTATTTTACAGGAATATTTTTTTCAACAGTTGGACACCAGTGAAAGATGATCTTTTCATTGCTCATTCACGATGAGAAGTGCGACGATATGGTCGAATATGCGACGACGCAGTCGAAACTGAAGATGTTGAGCGCATGGATTGATTTAAGATGATTTGCTCTAATTATCTAAAAATAAAGAGTTAGCGTTTAATTTTTTTCTCTGGCACGCTATTTGATGGTCTGTAAGTGTGGGCAGATGAAATAAATATAAAATCTGCATCTTTTAAACAATAACATCACTCAAAATGGAGAAGGTCATGAAAAAGATTATCAGTATGGTTGCGGTTTTCGGTATCGTTTTTAGCGTTTCACAGGTTACTCCTGTTGTTGCCAGTGCAGCTCAAAATCAGTATAAAGCTTTTTCCGGTGGTCTGCGCAGTTTTATCGATCTTAATGGCGACAGCATCAACGACAATGCGCCGGATGATGATGGCGATGGAATTCCTAATGGACAGGATCCCGATTACCTGCGCAACAAGAATCCCTCAGGAAAAAATCGTCCGGCAAGTGCGAGTACTGGCGTCTGTACGAATCCAGCAGTTGCACCAGTACAATAATACTTGATACGCGATAGTTTTCATTTTCTTCAAGCTCAGAAACTTCTGGCGCATTCGGAGCTTGAAAAAAATGGTGAAGAGTTTGACAGCAATAGGAGTCAACATAAAAAAAAACCTCAGCTTTAAACGAAGGAGCATGAATGAAAAAGTTAATCGGTACAGCACTATTTGCTGCAATAATCTTTGGTTTTGTATCAGCCAATCATCTTTATGCACAGGGACCAGGAGGAGGCATGGGACGAGGTAATGGTAATGGCGCTGGAACAAGCGCAGGTTCCGGTAGTGGGAGTCGCGCTGGATTTGTAGATGCTAATACTGATGGAAGAAATGATCGGGCAAAGGATTCTAACGGAGATGGTATTGTCAATGGGCAAGATCCCACCTATATTCGTCCGCTGGATGGCTCTGGCAGAGCAAACGGTCGAGGAAAAGGAACGGGGGCAGCTACCAATCCTGCAGTTGAAGAACCGGTTGCCACTCCATAAAAGTCAAAAATATTTTGCATTAGCAGCAGTGTAAACGCATTTTTTCAGGTTCACTTTACTGTAGAACCTGAAAAAATGTTCCTTGAGCAAACAATTTTACCATAAAGGGGTTGATTGATGGCTGAGTAAACTGTCGAATGATAAATTAGTTCAAAACTGGATTGAGTTCATATATTGAACGTGCGTACTGGCTGGTTGAAACAGTTCTTGGTGATGTCGTTATCAAACCACTTTCATCAATGAACATCGAAGTTCAACGGAATGCAGCAACCGAACTTGATCATACTCTTCAAGCTTACCATTTTTGAAGAGAGAAAAGAGGATTCAGCTCACCATGACACTTGTGTTTGAAGAAAAAAAATCTCGCCATAAGGGTAGCAAGTTATGACCGTGAGAGATGTACATCAAGCACTTAAAATTATTGGCCACGGACGATATCTTCCCTCGCACATAGTTCCAAGTTCTGAACTTGAGGCAATCTATGGGCTTTCTCCCGGCTGGGTGGAACGACGCAATGGTGTGCGTGAGCGACGGTGGGTGACAACTGAAACCGCCTCCTTCATGGCTGCTGAAGCGGCTCATGAAGCCCTTGACGAAGCGAGGCTCAGGCCCGACCAGCTCAGCCTTATCATCAACGCTTCAGGAACAGCAGAACAGGCCATCCCCGATAATGGAGCACTGATTCAACGCCAACTTGGGCTCGGCAGATCAGGAATTCCTGCCATGAGCGTGAACACCACCTGTCTCAGCTTCGTGACGGCTCTTGATGTTGCTGCAACCTATCTTCAAGCTGGGCGCTACTGCAATATCCTTATCGCCAGTTCTGATATCTCTTCGTGCGGTATCAACCAAAAAGAGCCGGAATCGGCTACACTGGTTGGTGATGCGGCAGCCGCTGTGGTGGTTACTCGTTCCGATACTGGTGACACCTCATGCATTCATCATACCCTTTTTAAAACCTGGGGTGACGGAGCCTCATTTACCGCTATCAGGGGAGGAGGATCAGCACGCCATCCGGCCAAACCCTACCACAACCCTGATGATGATCTCTTTCACATGGATGGCCCAGCCGTTCTCCGCATGGTACGAGCTCTTGATGAGGCGTTTCTCGAAGAGCTCTATCCTGGCCTCTCAAAAAGCCTGGTTGATATCGACCTGGTTGTTCCGCACCAATCGAGCAAGGTAGGTTTGCTCCTGCTTCAACGCTATGGCTGGCCGCAGGCACAAATCATGCAAACCCTCAAATTGCTCGGAAACTGTGTGGCCGCCTCAATTCCCTCCACACTCTACCAGGCAGTGCGCGATAACACCCTTCAGAGAGGCCAGAAATTCCTGCTTGTCGGCACCGGAGCCGGACTCTCCATTGGCGGCATGGTCATGACGTATTAAACATAAAAATGAAAGAGCGGTAATTATCGTTAGTTTCTTTATTTTATCGTGAGAGCTGAGATACTTTCTGATATTTTTCTGCCCTTATATAAATTCTGAATATTACCTTGATGATGGATATTTCGATATATGGCTGATACTGGTCAACAGAAATCTCAGAAACGCTATCCACCCTTTCTGAAAAACAGCTCAGGAGAGCGCTCGTTGCGCTTTCCTACGGTGTCGCGCTCGTTTGTCCCTTCTGTATTTACTGTCATGAACATGGTTTGTGGCTATATCTCTATTGTTATGTCAGGGGAGGGAAGTTTTGTCGCGGCCTGCTGGTTTATTATTCTTGCATCATTTTTTGATACCATCGATGGTTTTGTTGCGAGAGTCACTAATGGCACCTCCGATTTCGGCGTTGAGCTTGACTCTCTTTCTGATCTCGTCTCTTTCGGTGCAGCACCAGCTTATCTTGTTTATAAATTTGGCCTTGAATGGCTTCCTGGCATGTCTGGTATTTCTCTCAGCTCCCTGCTGATGATCGGCAGTGGACTCAGACTTGCGCGCTTTAATATCAGTATGATTGGCTATGAAAAGGACTCTTTTTCCGGTCTTCCAACTCCGGCACAAGCGTTGACCATTGTCGGCTTTGTGCTGTGGATGAGTGGTGATCCGGTTTTTCCTGTGGCCTTGATGCGGAGCGTGCTGGCGGGATTGTCAATTGCTCTTTCGCTGCTCATGATCAGCAAGGTCAATTATGATGCCCTCCCCAAGCCAACCCGAGACTCTTTCAAACGGCAGCCGGTACAGATGTCGCTCTACATCATCGCCATGTTCTGTGTGCTGCTCTTTCATTCCAAGGCTTTTTTTCTTGCCATGTTGTTGTATATTCTGGTCGGTATTGTGAGGTCAATCACGCTGCTTTTCCGTGGACAGTGGCAGACCTGATTATTTTTAGTTCACCCATTATTCGTGATCATGCCCTATATCGCAAAAATTAAGGTTACCCTGCGCCAGTCAATTCTTGATGTTCAAGGCAAGGCAGTCGATCATGCCCTGAAAAATCTCGGATACAGGGGTGTTGAGTCCGCCAGAATAGGTAAATATATTGAGGTTACCATCAATGAAACGGAGTTTGCCGAGGCTGAGCGCATCGGCAACGAAATCTCCCTGAAGCTTTTATCCAATCCGGTTATGGAGAATTTCTCTCTTGAACTGGAACAGGTCAAATAATTGAGTGCTACCAATATGGTACCCATCCGGGACATAGACTCAAACTGCTCTCGACAACTAAAAGAAGTGCCTTTATGTCTGATATAACCGTTGGGATTGTTGTATTTCCTGGTTCAAACTGCGATCATGATACGGAACATGCCGTTGCATCTTTTCCTGGCATCAAGCCAGTGATGCTCTGGCATAATGACCACGATCTCCAGGGGGTAAAGGCAATCATTTTACCAGGCGGTTTTTCTTACGGTGACTATCTGCGAGCGGGCTCTATTGCCCGTTTTTCTCCTGTCATGAAAGAGGTGATTGAGTTTGCAGGGAAAGGTTTTCCGGTGCTTGGCATCTGTAATGGCTTTCAGGTTCTGCTTGAGAGCGGCCTGCTTGAAGGGGCGCTGTCGAGAAATCGTGATAAAAAGTTTCTCTGCTGCAAGACCTGCATCAGGGCGGTGAATGGTTCGACAATATTTACCAGTCTTTATCCGGAGGATGAGGTGCTCAGTATTCCCATTGCGCATGGTGAGGGTAACTACTTTGCCCCGCCGGATGTGATTGAAAGCCTTGAGGAGCATGAGCAGATTGTTTTTAAATATACCGATGCAGAGGGAAAAATTACTGAAGAAGCCAATCCAAATGGATCGATGAAGAATATTGCAGGCATTGTTAACCGGCAGGGAAATGTGCTTGGCCTGATGCCTCATCCTGAAAGGGCAAGCGAAAAGCTTCTTGGCTCTCTTGATGGGAGAGGACTTTTCGAATCGCTCTTCCTGCACATTGCTGAGGTATAAGTCGTTGTTGGGCGCAAAGCAGAAATACAAAGTCTTTTCATGGCTGCTCTTTGACTTTGCCAACACCTCCTTTAGCGTGATGATGGTCACGTTTGTATTTCCCCTCTATTTTAAAAATGTGATCTGTGCTGGCGATCCTTCGGGTGATGCCTTGTGGGGCTTCAGTGTCAGCCTCTCCATGCTCCTTGTGGCTCTGGTCTCGCCTGTTCTTGGCGCTGCGGCCGACTATTCTGGCAAACGGAAAGGCTTTCTTCTCTTTTTTACCCTCACGTCGATTGTGGCCACGGCTCTGCTCTCTTTTTCCGGTCCGGGCATGGCGGTGATGGCTGCTCTGCTCTTTATTTTGGCAAACATGGGTTTTGAGGGCGGGCTGGTCTTTTATGATGCCTATCTCAAGGAACTTGCCTCCGACAAGAGTGTTGGAAGAGTATCCGGGTATGGTTTTGCAATGGGATACTTGGGTGCTCTCTCAATTCTGCTGTTGGTAAAACCACTCTTGAGCAAGGGGATTGCGCTCTCCAATATTCCGAATGTGCAAATGAGTTTTCTGGTAGCCGCGATTTTTTTTGCACTCTTTGCCACACCGCTTTTTCTTCTGCTCCGGGATGAAAAAAAAGAGAGCAGGCCGGCAATCTCTTTTACGGCGCTTGGCCAGTCCATCAGGGAGGTGAAGTACACGGTGCAGCATATCATGAACTACCCGGATCTTGCCCGTTTTCTTCTGGCTTACTTTTTTTATAATGACGCGATTCTGACAATTATTGCCTTTTCGTCGATCTATGCCCAGAATACCCTTGCGTTCACCACAGGCGATCTGATTGTTTTTTTTATGCTGGTGCAGACAACAGCCATTGCCGGATCGATTATCTTTGGTTTTGTGACCGATAAAATAGGTCCTAAAAAAACCATTGTCATCACGCTCATGATCTGGTTTGTAGTTGTGGTTGCGGCAATAGTGGCTGACAGTAAAGAGCTATTTTTCTCTACTGGAATGCTTGCTGGAATGTCGATGGGGTCATCTCAAGCGGCATCCCGTTCGATGATGACACGGTTGACACCTCATGAATATGTAACCGAGTTTTTCGGCTTTTATGATGGCACTTTTGGCAAAGCTTCAGCCGTCGTTGGGCCACTGGTGTTCGGCCTGGTTTCATCACAGGCTGGCAGTCAAAAAGCGGCGCTTGCTTCGCTCTTGCTTTTTTTCACAGTCGGGCTGGCGCTGATGACAAGAGTACGCTCTGTTGGTGGTAAAGCTGCTCCACTGAGCAACGCTGTGGAGTGAGCAGATATGGACAATATCATAAAAAATAAGGAGGCAAACGTCAGTATCTCATTCATGGAGTATCTTCGAGCATTTTTTCCATTTTTCTGGAAAAACGTTATCCATGACAAGATTTTTCTTGGAGCCAGTTCACTTGCCTTTCAGACACTGCTCTCGATTGTGCCTGTTCTTGCAGTGATTCTCTCCATACTGAACGTCTTTGCGCTCTTTGCTCCTTTCAAGCGATCACTTGAAGATTTTCTTGTTCAGAACTTTATGCCTGGTGCTGGCTCTGTGCTTAACCACTACCTCTCTGATTTTATTGGCAAAACCACCAGCGTTCCACTTGTTGGAGGGCTGTTTTTATTCATTATTGCCCTCTCCCTCATCTCAACCGTTGATAATACCCTGAATGAAATATGGGAGGTGCATGCCCCCCGAAAGGGTTTGCAGGGGTTTACCCTCTACTGGACTGTGCTGACACTTGGCCCCGTCTTTATCGGCAGCAGCCTCGCGGCAAGCTCATACGTGTGGTACACGGTTTTTACTGAAGGGCCTCTGCTTGAAGTTAAAACAATGCTCCTCTCCTGTTTGCCCTTCATTAACTCAATCGTAGCATTTTTCCTGCTCTACATGCTTGTGCCAAACCGACGGGTGAGGTTTGTACATGCTTTTTCAGGCGCTCTGCTGGCTGCGGTTCTTTTTGAACTCTCAAAGAAATGGTTTGCCTTATACGTCAGCCATCTCTCCACCTTTGAGCATATCTACGGAGCGCTATCTGTTATCCCGATGCTTTTTTTCTGGATTTATATCGGCTGGGTAGTGGTACTGATCGGTGCCGAATTTGTTTTTTGTCTTGGAGCGCTCAGACCAATAAACGTAGTTTCCGGATTGTTCAACCCTTTGTCAGGATTAACTCTTATTCTTTCGGTGCTCAACTCAATCTGGAATGGGCAGAAGAGTGGACAACTCCTGAACATGAAGAAAATCGTGAAGTCAAATCACCAGGTACATCCTGCCAGATTGAGAGAAGTTGTAGAGATGTTGCTACAGAACGATCTTGTTCATGGAACGACGAATGGTGATTTGGCTATCAGCCGGGATCTTTATACCACGACGCTTTTCGACCTTTTTTCAATAATTCCTCAAGGATTTGAAAGTGTTGAAAAGGATTCTCTGATTTCAGAAAGTAATAATGTACATTTGGAGACGATAAGCAGGGAAGTTACAGAGTCTCTTAAATGCAGCATGAATATCTCCCTTGCAGCTTTGTTCGAGGAGAGTAATCAACAAAAGTCATGAGTTATCAGGTTATAGCCCGGAAGTACAGGCCGGCAAAATTTTCCGATATTACTGCACAGGAGCATGTGACACGCACGATCCAGAATTCACTCCGCATGGGAAGGGTTGGGCATGGCTACATTTTTTCAGGATTGCGGGGTGTCGGTAAAACCACAGCGGCGAGAATTTTTGCCAAGGCGCTGAACTGCCAGAAACTGATGTATGATCCTGAATACCTGCAACAGGTGACCGAGCCTTGTGGTGAATGTGAGAGTTGCCGTGACTTCGATTCGGGCACCAGCCTCAATATTTCAGAGTTTGATGCCGCATCCAATAACAGTGTTGATGATATACGGGCTCTTCGCGAGAACGTACGGTATGGGCCGCAGAAAGGGAAGTATCGGGTCTATATTATTGATGAGGTGCACATGCTCTCCATTGCTGCTTTTAACGCATTCCTGAAAACGCTTGAGGAGCCACCTCCGCACGCAATCTTTATTTTTGCCACCACGGAGCTGCACAAAATTCCGGCAACAATCTCCTCTCGCTGTCAGCGCTTCAATTTCAAACGGATTCCGCTTGATGATATCCAGAAGCAGCTTCAGTCCATCTGTGATGCCGAACATATTTCGGTTGAGGGCGATGCTCTCCAGCTTATCGGACGCAAGGCGCAGGGTTCAATGCGGGATGCGCAGAGTATTCTTGATCAGGTGATTGCCTTTTCAGCCGAAAATGACCATGGCGGAGCTATCAGTTATAAGGGTGTCGGGGAGCTGCTGAACTATATTGATGACGATACCATGTTTGATGTCACTGATGCGGTTGCTGCCAAAGATCCAGCGAAGATGCTTGATGTTGCGCAGTTTGTGATTAGGAATGGGTATGATGAACAGGATTTTCTGGAAAAGCTGATTGAGCATCTGCGGAATTTTCTGGTGGTGCAGAATCTCTCCTCCACCCGACTTGTGGAGCGTCCGGATGCCGTCCGTCAACGATATCAGAGGGATACCAGCAATTTCTCTCCATCAGCGATCATGCAGATGGTTGATTTTCTCCTGTTGACCCAGAAAGAGCTGAAGTTCCAGTTTGAATATCAGTTTCGCTTTGAACTTGCACTGCTGAAGTTGATTGATATTGTTCACTCAACCCCCTCTGCAACGCTGCCAGCACCTGCCGCAGCGCCTCAAAAAAAAAAGTCCCTGACCAGCCCCTGAACGAGTTCCGGGCACTCTCTTCACCCGCTCAGGATTCAGCCGTTGCAACACCTGCCCAATCGGGCAAAAAAGCCGCAACACCGGGAGATCTTGATCTCGGAGCTTGGCAAAAAAAGTTGTCAAATTTTGCCGCAAATCCCGCTGCAAGGCAACCCCGTTTGCCTCTTTCCCGAAAGATACCTTCTGAGGTATCTGCAGATACACTCCAAAAAGTTGCGAACCTTGCCTCGCTGAGGGTTGAGTGGCACCAGTTTCTTGAGCATCTGACCCGGAAAACCCATAACATTATGGCAACTCATCTGCAAGCATGCGAGCTTGTCTCATGCACTCCGGCAGGAGAGCTGGAAATTGCCTGTTGCAGAAAATTTTCTTTTGAGGAGCTTTTGCAGGAGCGCGAAACGCTGCAGCAGGAGATCGCTGAGTTTTATGCCTTACCACTTCATGTGACTATCTTATATGATGCAGAAAAAGATGCCTCTACAAAAGAGAAGAGCGTTTTTACCCTGTTTCAGGAGTTGTCGCAGCAGAATGAGGTGATAAGATTTCTTATTACCGAGTTTGGAAGTGAGTTGGTATACTGAACCCCGGGAATGCACACTTGTTTCATAAATTATGAAAAATTCTTCATATTAGAGGTTTTATGTTTACGCAAATTTTTAATACCAAAGGACTATAGAGATATATGGGTATCGCAGGTAACAAGCAAACTCTCAGCAACCGGTTCCGCGCAGACTATTGTGGCCTCTTGAGTCCGGCACGTGAACATAGCCCCGTCAGACTTGCTGGCTGGGTGCACCGTAAACGGGATCATGGTGGACTGATTTTTATCGATCTGAGGGATCATACCGGTCTATGTCAGCTTGTTATCCAGCCAGAGCATCATGAGCTTTTTACCCAGGCTGAACAATTGCATGCAGAATCGGTCATCTGTGTCGAGGGAATCGTTGTCCCTCGAGCTGAAGGGGCAGTCAACCCACGTCTGGCATCCGGTGAAATCGAAGTAATTGTAAGCCAAATTGCTATTGAAAGCCATGCACAGCCGCTACCATTTCCTGTCGCTGATGAGGTGCAGACTTCTGAGGAGCTTCGTCTCAAATACCGTTTTATCGACCTTCGTCGTGAAAAGATCCATGATAATATCATTTTTCGCAGCCGCGTTACTGCTGCAATTCGCCACTACCTTGAAGAGAAGGATTTTATTGAGATACAGACTCCGATACTCACGTCAAGTTCACCCGAGGGTGCCCGTGACTTTCTGGTTCCAAGTCGCCTCCATCCAGGAAAATTCTATGCTCTGCCGCAGGCCCCCCAGCAGTTCAAGCAGCTCCTGATGGTCTCAGGATTTCCCCGCTACTTCCAGATTGCCCCCTGTTTCAGGGATGAAGATGCCCGTGCTGACCGCAGTCCAGGTGAGTTTTATCAGGTTGATATGGAGATGGCATTTATCGAACAGAGTGATCTCTTTTCCATTCTTGAGGGGATGATTGAGCATCTGACCAGAACTATGTCGCAGAAGCGCATTACTCAGTTTCCATTCCCGAGAATCAGCTATAAAGAGGTGATGAACCGCTTTGGCACCGACAAACCCGATTTGAGAATTCCGCTTGAGATTCAGGATGTTACTCCACTTTTTGTTGGTTCGGGCTTCAAGGTTTTTGCCAATAATACCGTTGCCGGCTCCTGCGTGAAGGCGCTTGTTCTCAAGGGACGTGGTAATGAATCGCGGCTTTTCTATGACAAGGCAGAAAAACGGGCAAAAGAGCTTGGGTCTGGCGGACTTGCCTATATACAGTTCAAGGAAGAGGGGCCAAAGGGCCCTGTCGTCAAGTTTCTCTCGGAAGCCGATCTCTCAACCCTCAAAAGCCATCTTGGCCTTGAGACTGGCGATGTGGTCTTTTTTGGAGCCGGGAAGTGGGAAAGCACCTGCAAGATCATGGGTGGCATGAGAAGTTGGTTTGGCGACCTCTTTACACTCGACAAAGAGGAGCTCTCCTTTTGCTGGATTGTTGACTTCCCCATGTTTGAGTACAACGAAGAGGCGAAAAAAATTGATTTCTCTCACAACCCCTTCTCCATGCCGCAGGGAGAGATGGAGGCACTTGAAACCATGCCTCCTCTCGACATTCTTGCCTACCAGTACGATATCGTCTGCAACGGCATTGAACTCTCCAGCGGTGCCATCCGTAATCACAAGCCTGAGATTATGTACAAGGCCTTCGGCATTGCCGGTTACTCCCGTGAAGAGGTTGACCAGCGCTTTGGCCACATGATTGAAGCCTTCAAGCTTGGTGCTCCTCCGCACGGGGGCATTGCTCCAGGTCTCGATCGTCTTGTCATGATTCTCCGCGACGAGCTGAACATTCGCGAAGTCATCGCCTTCCCCATGAACCAGCAGGCGCAGGATCTGATGATGTCAGCCCCCTCTGAGGTGACTCTGGCTCAGCTTCGCGAGTTGCATCTGAAGGTGGAGCTGCCGAAGAAGGAAGAGGGAAAGAGATAGGGTCGTTATTACCACATAATGACAGGTGGACTGTATGGTGTGACCGTATTGGGATCCGCAGGATCTATCGGTGTGGGCCGACCGTAGGGGCGAATAGCTATTCGCCCCTACAAAAACCACCATTGCGCCCTACAGACCCGCCTTTTTTAACACAGCAACGGTAAAACGACTGACACAGGTGAGTTTTCCATCCTTATTTTTTATTCTGATATCCCACACCTGCGAGCTTTTTCCAAGATGCAGGGGTGTGGCGGTTGCATAGACAAACCCACTTCTGACCGGTCGAATGTGGTTGGCATTGATCTCCTGACCGACGATGTAAAAAGAGTTGCGGTCAACACAATATGAGGCTGCGATACTCCCGACGGTTTCAGCAAGGGCGAGTGACGCACCACCATGCAGAATACCGATACGCTGAATGGTTCGATGGTCAACCGGCATCCGTGCTGTCATGTAATTCAGGCCGACCTCAGTCATTTCAATACCGAGGTGACGGGCCATCTGGCCATCGATGATCTGTGTCGTATTGATCTCTTCAATGGTGACCGGGCCAAAAAAAACGGAAGCTTGGGGCATGGGGGGAAAAAGATCAAGGAGGATAAAAAGGATTGTCCACTGAACGTGGAGCGGGTGACGAGATTCGAACTCGCGACATTTTGCTTGGGAAGCAAACACTCTACCAACTGAGTTACACCCGCTTGCGATGGTGGTGAGAGAGGGAGTTGAACCCTCGACCTCAGGGTTATGAATCCTGTGCTCTAACCAACTGAGCTACCTCACCTTTTTTTCATGGCTGTGAATATACGACAGGCTTAAGGAATAAACAAACCTAATATTTCCTTACTGGATAATCTGTACTGCGAATTAATTTTTCACTGAAATCCGTTGCTGATATATGGCCTCAGCTACCCAAATATCCTCAGGAGTTGTAATCTTGATATTGTGGTATCCAGTCTCCAGTATTTTGATAAGCTGTTCAGGAAAAAAGCGCTCAACCAGCGCGGCATCATCGGTAGCATACCACCCCTCAAGCTCCGCCTGTTCGTGTGCCTGAACCAGCAGTTCACTCCTGAAGCCCTGGGGGGTCTGCACCTGGAGGAGCCGACTTCGGTCAAGCGTTTCACCGAAAAACTGCGGATCACTTCCGAGAGATTTAATCGTATCCTTGGGCCTGGTGGCAGGAACACATGCTCCAAACAACAGTGAGAGATGCGATATCTCATCAATCTCGTCAGGTTGTATGAACGGTCGAGCTCCATCATGAACCAGAATGGTATCAGCGACTATACCAGTCAGATGCCTCTCCTTTTCAATTGCCTTTATACAATTATTGACTGAATCCTGTCGCTCCTTGCCACCCTCAATAATGGCTTTCAGCTTGCTGCACCCTGCAGAAATAGCCATCTCTTCAAAGGTCACCCTGTTCTCCTCTTTGGTCGCAATATAGATAGCGCTGACAACCCTGGCCTCCTGAAACGCCTTCAAGGTATGATAGATAACCGGATACCCTCCAATCTCAAGCATCTGCTTGCTCACTCCCTCCTTGAGCTGCATCCGTTTACCAATTCCGCTTGCGGCTATTATGGCGATGGCATTCATAAACTGCGTCGATTAATGGATAAACATGGCATCACCATAAGCGAGAAACTGATAATCCTCCTTCAGCGCAATTTTATAAGCCTCCATGAGCAGCCGGTGTTCAGCAAAGGCGCTGACCGCCATAAGCAGCGTTGTTTCAGGCTGCTGGAAATTGGTCAACAGCGCATCGACAACCTTGAACTGATAGGGAGGATAGATAAATTTGTCAGTCCAGCCACGTCCAAACTTGATCTTTCCATCAACGGTAGCATTGGCTTCCAGCGTACGAAGAGTCGTTGTTCCGACCGCAATAACACGTCCTGACTTATTGAGCTTGGTCTCATTCACCTCCATGGCGGTCTGGTAGGGAATATTAAAATATTCTGAGTCCATTTTATGCTTTGAAACATCCTCAACCTCAATAGCATTAAAGGAGCTCAAGCTTGGATGGAGAGTAATCGGAAGAATTTTCACTCCAATCTTCTGGATCTTCTGCAGTATCGGCATGGTAAAATGCAATCCTGCCATTGGAGCAACAACGGCACCGGTTTCATTGGCATAAGCAGTCTGATAGTGCTCCCTGTCCGATTCACGCGATGGACGGGTAAAGTATGGGGGAAGAGGAATCTTGCCGATTCTCTCAACCAGACTGAAGACATCAATATCCGGATTCAGAAAGCGTATCGTTCTCCCGCGTGAGGTGGTGTTATCAACAACTTCAGCAACAACATCCTCTTCAAAATAGATCTTGTTGCCAACCCTCACTTTTCGGGCAGGATCGACCAGCACATCCCATAATCCCGCCTCTTTGTTGAGCACCCTGAGCAGAAAGACCTCAATCTTGGCATCAGTCTTCTCCTTTTGACCAAAGATTTTAGCAGGAAACACCCGGCTGTTGTTCAGAATAAGCAGATCACCCTTTTTGAAATAGGAGACGATCTCGTCAAAAACTTTATGCTCTATATCTTTCTTGCGCCGGTTCAGCACAATCATCTTGCACTTTTCTCGCGGTTCGGTCGGCTCATCGGCTATTTTGGTTTTTGGTAAGGTGTATCGAAAGTTTGAAAGGCGCATAGGATCTCTTATAGGTCAACAAAACATGACAAAAGTTACTGGGTCAATGGAGACAACAGATGGCGAGCATCATACTCGCCATCTGTAATGTTCAGACTGAGGATGAATGATAGGGAACACCCTTTTTCAGGGTGAGATGATGTCCGGCAACACAGGCTAAAGCCTCAACACCCTCCGACTCCACCAAGGTTACGACAATATGACTCTTTTCAACCGTTATATCATAGCGATTCTTTCTGAAACAGACTCCGAGCGACAGTCTCTTCCAGTGTGCCGGCAAATTGGGGTGAACATTAAGCTTCTCATTGTAGAAGGAGATTCCAGCAAAATAACGAGTAACCGTATCCAGCGTACCAGCCATGACACCGCAGTGAATACCCTCCTGCGTCGTACCTCCCTGAGTGTCCTTGATATCGCTTTTCAGCGCTTCGGAGAACCATTTCCACGCCATCTCATGCCCATCATCAAGATAGCTGGAAATAATGCTGTGAACTACCTTGCTCAAGGTTGAGCCGTGGCTTGTTCGTGGTTCATAGAAGGCGTAGTTGTTCCTCACCAGGGTCATGTCATCAGGAACCTTGTAGCCAACTCGAGTAAGCAGTTCGGCCACCTCACCGGGTGAAAGTGTATAGAAGGTCATCAAGACATCCGGCTGCTTGGCAACCTTATACTCATCAGGTGAATCACCCTCTGCTTTCAGGATTCTATCCATCCGGTGAATATTTCCATAAAGAGAGCGGTAGTGCGCCCAGTCAAGCTCCTTCAAATTGTTGTAGCCATCAAATTGCTCAAGAATACCCTGTTTATCGATAAGAATATTCAAATTGGCACTGATATCTCGCCACTGCCTGATTTCGTCAAGGTCAAAATTGATTTTTGATACAATGCGTTTCAGACTCTTTTGATCCATTTGCTCCCCGATCCGGGCAGCCTTGTCAAAGAGCCAGACCACCATAATATTGGTGTAAGAGTTGTCTTTTACACCATCCTTGCCACTGCCAGGCAGGGATTCATGGAACTCATCCGGGCCCATAACACCCTCAATGTGGTATTTTCCTGTTTTTGAAGAAAAAGAGGCAATTGAGGCCCAGAAGCGGGCAATTTCAAACATCAGTTCCGCGCCATATTCGTTCAGGAACTGTGTGTCGTCCGTATCATAGATGTAGCGCCAGGTATTATAGAACACTGCAATTGAGACATGGCGCTGCAAACGGCTGAGATCGGGCCCCCAATCGCCGCTTTTTGGATTGAAATGGATCACCTGTGTATCCTCAACGCCATCATCTGCCGTCTGCCAAGGGTACATGGCACCCTTATACCCATTTTCGAGAGCATAAGCTCTTGCTGCATCAAGCCGATTGTAACGATACAGAAGAAGCGACTTGGCAATCTCCGGAAAGTGGCGGTTAAAAAATGGGAGAATAAAAATTTCATCCCAGAAAATATGACCACGATAAGCCTCTCCGTTCAGGCCGCGTGCTGGCATTCCGGCATCAATGGATGAATTATGGGGAGATGCAGTACACATCATGTGATAGGCATGGAATCTGAGCAACTTCTGACTGACACGGTCACCATCTACAACCACATCGGCCTTCTTCCATATTTTTTTCCAGGCATCCGAACTTGCCTTGAAGAGTGAATCAAAAGAGTCATCTCCCTCGAGAGAGAGGCGTGCGGAGTTCAGCGGATTACCACCTGCTGCATCAAGAGATGTATGAACAGAGGCAAGTTTTTCAATGGTGACACCTTTCGCCGGATTCAGCGGCAAGGTGAACTGTTCACTGACATAACGATTTTCCTGGACAACTGAACGTACTACATTGGCAAGCTTACCATGGGATACAATTCTTGTTTTTGTGCCGGACACAATGTCGTAATTCGACACATTGGTACGAACATGCAGCACCATGATATCATCGTGGTTGAAACTCTCCACATGCTTCAGATGATCGTTTGCAAGCCCACCATAGCGGGCAACGTTGCTGTTTTGTACCCTGCCATCTATACTGCAGCGGAACTCGACCTCTGCACTGTAATTAACCGGTTTAAGGGTAAACTTGAGTGCACAGCGATGAGGATCATCCATACTGGCGAACCGGCTGGTGGTTATGCTTGTTATTCTTCCGAGATTATCCTGAACAACAAGGTCGCGATCCATCAGGCCATTCCGAAAATTCAGATTCTGTCGATAGCTGAGTATCTTGTGCTTGAGCGGACTGATAAACACCCCTCCGCTAATTCTATACTCAACGGGAAGCCAGTTCGGGGTATTGACAAAATCGTTGTTAAAAACAGTCTGATCATGAACCAGAGAGGGGAGTCTGTTAAATATTCCGGCAATGTAGGTACCGGGATAGTGATGAGATGAACAGGGTGAACCCTCATAAGCGCCTCTGACACCAAGGTAGCCATTACCCACGGAGGTCAATGTTTCGCGAAGCCTCTCCTCACGGCCAACATACTCTGTATAGGTCTGATTCCATGCCTCAAATTCAAGGCCGCTGGTAAACCAGTTCTCAATATCAGCAATGGTTATTTCACCAAGATCACCGACCACAATGTCAGCGCCATGCTCCCTGAGCTTTGCCCCCTCAATGTCGCGCGCAATACCAAGCACTAACCCAAAATTACCCCTTGAACCCGCTTCCACACCTGAAATGGCATCCTCAACAACAACACACTCATGAGGTTCAAGGCCAAGGTTACTGGCTGCCACAACAAAAATATCTGGATTCGGCTTGCCTTTCAGACCGAGTTGAATGGAAACTTCACCATCAACCCGAGTTTCAAACAGATGTTCCAGTTTTGAAAGCTTCAGGATAAGCTGACAGTTCCGGCTCGATGACGCTATCCCAATCCTGATGCCCTTTTTGATCAATTCATGAATAAGGGCAACGGTTGTTGTATATACTTCGGGCCCCTCTTTGATCAGGATATCGGTAAAAAGGCTGTTTTTCCGATTTCCAAGACCACAAATTGTCTCTTTTTCAGGATTATCGTCCAAATCTCCAAAGGGCAGATCAATATCTCGCGACGCAAGAAAGCTTTTTACACCCTCCATTCGGGGCTTCCCGTCCACATACTTGTGATAGTCGTGTGCAGGATCAAACGGAAAGTAAGACTCCTTGTTTGATTCAGCATAATTCTTCAGGAAGTAGTTAAACATCGATTCCCAAGCAAGACTGTGGACCTTTGCCGTTCCGGTGATAACTCCGTCGAGATCGAAAATTGCGCCCTTGAAGGTTGTGCTCATACCAATAGTTAAATGATTTTCGTGATGTCAGCCATAATTACAGGGAAAGAAGACCAAGGATTGTCAGAAGAACGTCTGGATATGGTACCGTGAAGCTGTTCGGGCAGATCTCTTTAACCTGCTTTTTCAGCGATTCGTCTTTCGTTACAAAAACTGCCCAGACATCATCAAACATTTCAACTGCTTTTTTCAACATGGGAATATCGGAGGTGGTATCGCCGCACACAAGGGTTGGGCCCTTTGAAGGAGCCATTCCAAGTTTCCCCAAAAGGCGTTTGATCTCTTCAACTCCTTCAGACGTGTAGCCTCTTGGGCCCTTTGAAGAGACAATTCCAAGATTATTCGCTATAAAAGCAAGTCCGTCTCCCTTGTCAAAATCTTTTATTGGAGAGTGATCTGAAGCCACATCAATGGTTAAAATAATTTCAATATCAAGACCGGTATCCTCAATTCTGAGATTTCGGCCAGTTGGATCGATTTCACGAACAACACTCTTTACCTTTTCAAGAAAAGCCACAGACTCATCATCCCTGATAGAGTGTGTGATATCCTGACGCGCAACGGTTGTCTGACCAAATTTTATCTGAAGCGCAGAGCCTATAAAGTTGAATTTTTCAAAATCCTGCTCCTGGAGAAGCGCCTGTATCTTCTCATTCAGCAGTTGAATCAACTTCTGCTTTTTTTCGTCTATTGGAAAAGAGTGGAACTCTTCGTTGAGATCAATAAATTCCCTTCCCTTTGAACCTGCATAGATAAAGGTATTGTTCGGGTTAATGGAGACATTGAGAATACCAAAATCTTTCAGGGGAGCTGAGGTAATGATAATTGGATAGTTGCAGCAATGTTTGGCGAATCTGGTAAGAAAAACAGAATTGTAGATGGGCTGAACAGAGGAACGATATCGACCACAATAGTTGTTGGTTGTTCCGTCACGATCAGTAATAAAAGAGTTAAAATGCTTTCCCTTCAGCGTTTCAACCCCGTGGTTGACATAGGTTCTGAAATCAGGAATAAACTTCGCGAGATACTCTATAAATTTGTCCTCGCCGTACTCAAGATAGTAGATATCCTTTTGCAGTTCACGGATTTCGTAGGTAAGATCAACTTCAATCTGCCGCAAGTCATCAAGCCGAAGTAGTCGTTGCCCTGTATCGTCATCAATATAAATGGTTTGCAGTGAATAGAGAGCGTTTTTCAGTGACTCCACACAAGACTGCCCGATAACTCTCTGTTTGATTATATTTTTGACAATGGGCTGCCTCAATTCGCGAGTCTCAGCCTTGAGGTGGTAGAGTTCTTTCAGCGTTCTGATATCCTGTAACGTGATTAACGTGTTGGATGTACTCAGGCTGCGCTCTTTAAGAATACTGTCGTGCATACGTTACTGGTAAGGAGAGTGGAATAGCGTAATCTGTTCCTCAATTTAATGAAAATCTTTCAAAAACTGGTAGAAAATTTTATCAAAAAAGCAAAAGATGGTAGAAAATAGTTGCAAACGATAAGTTCCCTCTCATCTTCTGCAAGAACAAGGTCAAAAAGGAAAGTGCTCTTGGAGTATTTTTGTGATATGAAGGTGAATATCGGTGATTGATTCAAGTGCATTGATGGAGACAAAGCGCTCAGGATGCAGTCGCATGATCTCTTGATAACCCTTTTGGACATTCCGATAAAAATCAATACCCGATCGCTCCATTCGATCAAGTTCCTCCCTTTCAAACGCCATTGGAAGGGAGCTTTTTGCAAATTTTCTTTTCAGCGCCTCCTCCGGTTCAAGATCAAGATAAATGGTGATGTCGGGGGTGATACCGCAGGTTGCAATAGAGATAACTGATTGCAGCAATTCAAGATCAATACTGCGCCCATATCCTTGATAGGCGGTGGTTGAGTCAAAAAATCGGTCGAGGATGACTGTTCGACCCTCTTGAAGAGCCGGTTTGATAACCTCCTGAACCAGCTCAGCCCTGCTTGCAGAAAAGAGAAGTAGTTCACCAACCGGTGTGATCTTATGAGAGTTATCGAGCAGAATGGTGCGGATTTTTTCTGCAGCAGGAGTTCCTCCTGGTTCACGGAGTGAAAGCACATCAACCCCCTCGTTCGTCAGGAAATTCACCAGCTTTGCAATTTGGGTGGATTTTCCTGCCCCATCGATTCCTTCAAATGTAATCAGCATGACTTCTTGTGGAGCAGGTTCCAGAAAGGAGTATCAACAATTTCTGGCTCAATCAGGGTAACGCGAATTCCCGTATTAACCATCTCATGACGGATAGGATTCATCATTATCAAGCCTCTTCCTGGTAAGTGTTCAGAGCGCTATGTTTGCGGCCATAAAAAAAGTAGATCACCATTCCGATAAAAAGCCAGACAAAAAGCCTGATCCAGTTTTCCACAGGCAGAGAAAACATCAGCATCAGACAGGTGAGAATACCTGCAATTGGTACAAATGGAACAAGGGGGGCCCTGAAAGGTCTGTTGGCATCAGGATGGGTTTTTCGCATGATCAGCACGGCAAAACAGACCACCACAAAGGCAAAGAGGGTGCCGATATTAACCAGTTCTGCCAGCAGGCGTAAGGGAAGCATACCGCCCAGAATTGCTACGAAAATACCGGTCAGAATGGTTGATTTCCAGGGTGTCCTGAACTTTTCATGAATCGCTCCAAAAAAAGATTTCGGCAGCAGTCCGTCACGTGCCATAGCGAGAAAAACCCTGGGCTGGCTCAGCATCATCACCAGCAGCACGGAGGTGATACCGGTGATGGCACCAAGCGAAATAATAAACTGTGCCCAGCCAATACCAACCTGCATAAAGGCATTGGAGACCGGAGCATCAATGTTGATCTTGTTGTACGGAACCATACCGGTAATAACAGCAGCCACAGCGATATAAAGGATGGTACACACCACAAGGGAGCCAATAAGAGCAATGGGAATATCTCGTTGTGGATTTTTTGCCTCCTCTGCATGGGTTGATATGGAGTCAAACCCGATATAGGCAAAGAAAATCATTGCAGCGCCAGCAAGAACACCGACCGGTGTGCCCCCTGGCCCGGGCTCACCCAGCACGGTCTGGCCAAATAGACTGAGTCCTGAAAATCCAAATGGGGCAAAAGGGATCCAGTTTGCCGGTTTCACATACATCGCTCCAAGCACAATGACCAGCAGAACGATGGCAACTTTCACAATGACCATGCCTGCATTAAAGTTGGCGCTCTCCTTGATGCCCTTGACAAGCACAAGGGTAACAGCAAAGGTGATCAGCACGGCAGGAAGATCAAACCAGGCACCGGTTGAGCTTAAAAGCCCGCTTGTGGGATCAAAGTCAAACGGCGCATTGGAAAAAAGGGCAGGCACTCCAAGGCCAAAAATCCCTATAAAGTCCTGAAAATACTTTGACCATCCATGCGCAACTGTTGCTGACGCCACCGCATACTCAAGAATCAGATCCCAGCCTATTATCCATGCCATCAGCTCACCAAGTGTTGCATAAGCGTAGGTGTAGGCTGAGCCGGCAACCGGCACCATTGAGGCAAACTCAGAATAGCAGAGGGCTGCAAAAATACAGGCCATCCCTGCAACGGCAAAAGAGAGTGTCACCGCCGGACCTGCCTTGTCGTGGGCAGCAACGCCGATAAGCACAAAGATGCCTGTGCCGATAATAGCGCCAACACCAAGACTGGTGAGGGCAACCGGCCCGAGAATCCTGTTCAGTCTATTTTCGCTGTGTACCTCCTTCAAGAGGAGTGACAAGGGTTTCTTCCTGAAACTTTTCTGCATATAACTATGAGTCTCTGCGGTTCATGATTGAGAGAAAATAGACCAACTGCATGATAGCCTGTGCCGCTGCAGCCACATAGGTGAGCGCCGCTGCATTCAGAACAGCGTTGACACCTTTCATCTCGGCAGTTGAAACAATTCCCTGCGATACCAGCAGCTCTTTTGCCCGGCGGCTTGCGTCAAACTCAACAGGAAGAGTCACCAGAGCAAAAAGGGCTGTAGCGCCAAAAAGCAGGATACCGGCCCACGCAAGGGTTGTGCCAAGTGTACCGGCCAGAAACATGCCTGCCATAAAGAGAATCGGACCAAGATTGCTGCCGATAGAGACCGCAGGCACCATAATGGATCGCAACTGCAGCGGCGCGTAGCCTGTTTTATCCTGCAAGGCATGGCCCGCCTCGTGAGCAGCCACACCGACAGAGGCAATACTTGCAAGACTGTACACCTCTTCACTCAGACGTAAAGCCTTGTGACGGGGATCGTAATGATCAGAAAGCATCCCGTGGGCGGTCTCAATGGTCACATTTCCAAGTCCCCCACGCTGCAAAATACGCCGGGCAGCATCGGCACCACTTATCCCGCTCTGGGTACCTACCTGTGAATATTTTTTGAATGCCGACTTAACCTTGAACTGAGCCCACAACCCAAGCAGCATGGGGGGCAGCGCAAACACAAAATACATTGGATCAAAATACATGGCCGTAATTATCGTTTATCGTTGAAATGAGGAGCACTTGCCTGATTTGGACACAAAAATTAACAATACAGAAAGCAGAGAAGTTTCAAAAATCTGCCTCTCTGACTAAAGCGCCCCGGAGGTCGCAATTTAGAAAAAAAACGGTAAATTGTTACCATGATGAATTCATCACAATATCCCAATCAAAAAAGCGGGAGCAGACTTAACGTTCATGAAATTTCTCCACACCTCCGACTGGCATTTGGGCCATACGCTTTATGGCAGAAGCCGTTACAGCGAATTTTCGGCTTTTCTGGACTGGCTTGTCGAGTTGATTGAACTGGAGCGGGTTGAGGCACTCCTTGTTGCCGGTGATCTCTTCGACACCACCATGCCTGGCAACCGCGCACAGGAGCTGTACTATGGTTTTCTTCACAGGGTTGCCCGTTCCACCCACTGCCGCCATGTGGTGATTACCTCCGGAAACCATGATTCCCCCTCGTTTCTCGATGCGCCAAAAGCGCTTCTGCGAGCCCTTGATGTGCATGTGGTTGGCTCAGTGAGCCACAACGTGTCAGGAGAGGTGATAGCGCTGCGCGACCGACAGGGGAAGCTGGAAGCGGTCATCTGTGCCGTGCCGCATCTTCGCGACCGCGATATCAGAAGCGTTGTGGCTGGAGAGAGCATGGACGACAAGAGCCGCAAGCTCGTCGAAGGAGTTGAACTCCATTACCGGGATGTTTGCCAGATTGGGGAGCTCTTGCGACAACAGGAGGGCGCTTCCGTGCCGATGATCGCCATGGGCCATCTCTTTACAGCGGGAGGCACCACGATTGATGGCGACGGAGTGCGTGAGCTCTATATCGGCTCGCTGGCCCGTATGAGTCGTTCCATTTTTCCGACAGGGATCGACTATCTTGCCCTCGGCCATCTGCATGTTCCACAGAGGGTGGGTGGTGAGGAGCACCTGCGCTACAGTGGTTCTCCACTGCCGATGGGGTTCGGTGAGGCTGGTCAGCATAAACAGGTGCTCTTTGTCGAGTTTGCTGATGGTGAGCGGAGGATCCGTGAGATTGCAGTACCTTTGTTTCAACCGCTGGAGCGCATCAGTGGAGATGTTGAGGCCATCACCTCCCGTATACTCCAGCTCAAGGCAGAGGGGAGCTGCGCCTGGCTTGAGATTGAATACACTGGCACAGAGCTGCCCGGCGATCTGAGCGGGCTCATTGAAGATGCTGTCAAGGGTTCTCTGCTTGAGGTTCGCAGGGTTAAAAACAGACGAACTACTAACCTTGTCATGCAGCAGCTCGCAGCGCATGAATCACTGGATGAGCTTGGAGAGCTTGATGTTTTCGAACGCTGTCTTAACGCAGGAAAGGTGCCCGATGGCCAGCGCCACTCTCTTGTGCAGGCCTATCATGAGATAATGCTCTCGCTTTATGACGATGAGGAACAACTCTCCGCCACCACACTCTTGCAGAGGTAAACCCTATGAAAATAATCTCGTTACGGTTTAAAAACCTGAATTCTCTCCTGGGTGAATGGATCATTGATTTTACCGCTCCGGAGTACGCTGTGGAGGGTATATTTGCGATTACCGGACCAACAGGATCGGGAAAAAGTACCATTCTTGATGCTCTTTCGCTGGCGCTTTACGGTCAGACACCCCGCCTTCCCAAAATAAACAAGAGCGGCAACGAGATTATGTCGCGCCAGAGCGGAGAGTGTTTTTCGGAGGTGGTGTTTGAAACCCTGACGGGCCGATACCGCTGCCACTGGTCGCAACATCGCTCCCGCAGGCAACCGGGCGGGGAGTTGCAAAGCCAGAGGCATGAAATTGCCGATGATGTGACCGGAAAAATTATTGAATCAAAATTACAGGATACTCTTGCCGCAGTGGTCAAACGAACGGGAATGGATTTTGATCAATTTATCCGCTCCATGCTGCTGGCCCAAGGTGGATTTGCCGCTTTTCTCCAAGCTCGTGATGATGATCGGGCACCGGTGCTTGAGCAGATCACCGGCACAGAGGTCTACTCCCTGATCTCGATGAAGGTGCATGAGCGTCACCGTTTTGAGCAGCAGAAGCTGAAAGCGATCAAGGCTGAGTGTTCCGGTATTCAGTTGCTTGATGCAGGGAGCGTTGCTGGCATAGAGGCAGAGTTAGCGGCAAAACTGGCCGAGGAGGCTGCAATGAGCAGCAGCCAGAGCCAGGCTGAAACAGCTCTCCGCTGGCTCCGGCAGATTGCGGCCATGCAGGGCGAGCTTGAGGGAATGCAAGGAAGTTTCGATGAGCTGAAGAGCTTTGAGGAGCGTTTCATTCCCGATCATCAACGGATGGAGCTGGCCCGCCGTGCGGCACCCTTTGAACCGGCGTACACAACCCTCTGTCAGCTTCAGGAGCTTCAAGAGCGGGAGCTGCACGAAAAAAGCGCACTGAAGAGTTCCCTTGAGGAGGCACGACGTGCGTTTGCCACACTTGGGGAGGCGTTCATGGAGAGGGTGCAGCAGTTACAGCAGGTAAAAGAGGAGGAGAAAAAACTCTCACTGCTTCTTCGCGAAGTGAGGGGGCTGGATGTGCAGCTATCGGTCACGCTCGACCAGTGTCGGGAGCAGGGGAAGATGGTAACCTCTCTTCGTGAAGAGATTTCTGCGCTGGAGAAGCTGATTGGAAGCATTGAGAGCACCATGCAGCAGGAACGGAAGAGTGTTGAGGAGTCGGCAAGGTATATGGCTCTACAGGAGATCGACAGTACTCTCCTCGCTTCGCTTAGCGGTATTGAAGCTGCTGTTGGGCAGCACCTTGAGGCGCAGGAGGGTGAGCAGGAGGCCACAGCCACACTACTGCAAAGGCAAAAAAAACTTGAAGAGGCTGAAGCTCAGCTCCGCAAGGCACAATCTGAAACAGAGAGATCCCGTGCAGCTTTTGATGCATTCCAAGCCCTGCGGGAGAGGCTCTCTGAAGCGCTTGCATCCCTGATTAACGGAGTGGATATTCCGCAACTGCGCAGGTATGCCGGCAATCTGCAGGAACGGATAAGATTACTCGAGGCACTTGTCGCCTCTGTGGAGGCTGCCACGCAAAGAGAAGGGCACCTTAAACTGGCAGAGCAGGCTCTGGTTGCCAGTGATACCGCCCTGTCACGCACAGCGATGGAGATTGAGAGTGCCACCCTGCTCCAGCAGAGGGAGGCACAGATTGTCGCGGGGCTTGAGCGGCAGGCGGAGCTGCTCTCAAAAATCATCTCTCTGGAAGAGGAGCGCAAGCAGCTCCATGACGGATCGCCCTGCCCTCTTTGTGGGTCGCTTGACCATCCATGGGAAGAGGAGAGCCCGGAGCAGCAGGATGATGGTGGTGAACTTCGTCTTGCGAGGGTATCACTGCAGGAGTGCAGCAACAACATCAACAGGCTCAGCATTGAGTCGGCCAAAGCGGCAAGCGATCGGGAACACCATGAACGGCAGATCCTTGCCGAGCAGAAAGCTCTTGCCCATGAGCGTACTGCCGTGCGCAATCTTGCCACAGAGCTTGGGATTCCCGAAGAGCTGAACCATGAGCAGACAGAAGAGATGCTCTCTCTTGCCCTCAGTCAGGCTGCAGAGTGTGCAGAGAGGCTTGCCAGTGCCGAGCAACTTGAAGCCGAGCTGAAGCTGGCGGAGAGTGAGGAGCAACGACTCCTTCAGCACCGGAACGAAACGGTACGACGTGATGATGCAGCGGTGTTCAGCCGGAATGCCGCCTCACTGGAGGTCAACAGGGGAGAGGAGTCACTCAAAAACAGCAGAGAGCGGCGCATGGCCTTGCAGGAGAGCCTCGACCGTCAGCTTGCCTCATATAATTATAGTGCAGGGGAGACGATCTCTTATGATAAAGTTTTGCTGGCGCTGCACTCCCGTGCTGAAAAGTGGCAGCGCCAGCAAAACTTTATCA
>Ga0194060_10000632_pt1 | contig 25561 bp, 16 predicted proteins | sample SepL225m_MetaG_FD_163427 | JGI IMG/M metagenome (GOLD analysis project Ga0194060, IMG submission 163427) | Anoxic zone freshwater microbial communities from boreal shield lake in IISD Experimental Lakes Area, Ontario, Canada - Sep2016-L222-5m | ecosystem: Environmental > Aquatic > Freshwater >... | reverse complement strand
ATCTCATCCCCCGCCGATGTAATGCCGGGGCAGTCGGCTTTGATGACATTCCTCTTCGGGCCACCCCCGCCGCCGATGCCTATCGCCAAACCGTATGGGTTGGCGCTCAAAAACGGAAAACTCTACATCAGTGACACCTTCAACGGCACCATTCATATCGCCGACCTGCGTCAGAAAACCTGGGATTACTTCCATCCCAAAGGCGCCGGCAAACTGCGCAAGAATATTGGGGTGTTCGTGGATAACGATGGGACGCTTTACGTCAGCGACACCCAACGCGGCCAAGTTGTGATATTCGACGCGGCAGGAAAATATACCGGCGAACTCGGCCATCCCGGGGAACTGAAGCCAACGGCGATCGAGATCGCCGACAACCGCCTCTACATCGCCGACATGAAAAGCCAGCATGTCCTGATTTATGACAAATCCTCCCATGCCATGCTGGAAAGTATCCCGAAACCCGGTGTGACCAATGAATCCGAACGCCTATTCCAACCCGTGGGCCTCGCCCGGGATCAAGAGGGACGCCTCTACGTTTCGGACATCGGCGCCTTCCGCATCCAGGTCTACAATGCGGATGGCAGTTATCTGCGTACCATCGGCAGACATGGCGACAGCCCCGGCGAATTTGTCCGGAACAAAGGGATCGCCTTGGATCGGGAACACCGCCTCTATTCCGTTGATGCCGGCTTTCAAATCCTGCAGCTTTTCGACGCGCAAGATCGTATCCTGATGTATTTCGGGGAACCGGATGAAGCCGAGGGGCAGATGTTCCTGCCGGCGGATGTGATCGTCGACTACGACAACGTTGACCTGTTCAGAAAATACGCCGCCCCGGGCTACGGCCTTGAATTCATCGTCCTGGTGAGCAATCAATATGGGGATCGAAAGATCAACGTGTATGGATTCCTGCGCCACGAGGACGCGAAGACGCCATGATCCCGCCCAACCTGTGCGGCCGCAAGTCTCTGATGAAGCATCCCTCCCAAAAGCAAATCTTTTGGGCTGTAACCGGAACGTTTGTGTCCGTCAGTCTGGCTTCGGCACAGCCGGTCCTGGTGATGGAAGCGCCGAAGCCCTTTGAGGTTCGCATTGAACGTCCCCGCCTGACTCTGGAGGCGGAGGGAAACCGGGAACAAAACCGCCTTGGCGATGCTCCCGCAAGCACTGAGGACATCACCGATTTGACCCCCGCTTTCGGCATGCAACTCAATGGATCCATCTACAACCGGCGGCTTCTGGATTTCAGTATCGAAACAGAGAATGGGTTCACACAGGGGAAACGCCGGACGGATGACGGCCAGGGTAACGTTGTGACCGACGACCGCCAATTCACGCTCGAGCGTTATCACGCCACCGCCACCCTCCTGGGCGAGAAACCCTATCCTGTAACTTTCTTCGCCACCAGGGATCGCGAACACCGCAATTATGACCAGTTTAACCGGTTCGATGCCCAAACCCAGGATTACGGCGCCTCCGCCCGTGGCTCCAGCTCCCATTTTGACTGGAATATACGCCTCTCCCATAACGACGAGCAAATCGACAATCCTCAACGGCCCAGTTCCTACCGGAGCGACCTACTGGACGTCAACGGGGAATACCGCCGGAATGAAAAGGGACAGACAACGTTCCGTTTCAGCGACGAGGATTTCAACCGGCAGGATGGCGGTGACCCGGCCTATAGCGGCATCCAGCGGTCATTTTATATTTTTGACCAATCCAATATCGACACCAACCAGAACGACCGGTTGCTGTCATCCCTGAACCTTAACGATCTCTCCGAAAGCATCCAGGATTACCAGTCCCTGACCTGGCGCGAGGATATCCGCAATGAGGTGCGACCGAATCTATGGGATGGCGCCCTCTACCAGTATGACCGCCGGGAATCGCGGGGCACGATCAATAACCTTCATAACGGCGAAGTCTATGCCGAACATCGGTATAAGGAGAGCCTGGATTCCCACTTGGATCTCCAGGGGGAACTTGGTGATGGCGAAGGGGACAACTACACCCGCTATGGACCCGGGGTGACCGAACGCTACACAAAAAAAATGAGCGATGACGCCCGCCTCGGAATTACTCTGGAGGGTCGGGTGGACCAGATTAGACAAACGCTCAACGGATCCTCGGTCATGGTCGTCGGCGAGCTCCTTCGTCTTGACGATCAGCGGCCCGTTTTCCTTGCCCTACCCCATGTGCAACCCGGCACGGTTGTCGTGACCGGGGCCAACGGGGCGCAACGATACCTGGAAGGCTTTGACTACCGGGCTATTCCCCGCGGCGCCTACATGGAGATCCAACGGGTTTTTGGCGGCGCCATCCCGAACGGTTCCACCGTCAAGGTGGATTATGTCGCCGATGCCGGTGGCTCCGTATCGCAAACCCGCATGAGCAGTCGAAGCGCGGTTGAACTGGACCTCTACGACCGGTTGCTGTTCCTCTACGCCGACCAACGAACCACCGACAGCAGCGGGGGCCAAACTCTGGCGTATGAGAATTACCGGGATACCGTGCTGGGGATCAAGAATCGCTGGTCATGGCTGGAACTGGGCGCGGAACATATGGATCACACCGGCGAGTCCTTGGGCTACAGCGGAATGACTTACTATGCCGACCTCTTTTGGGATGGCGAGTCGACCTCCGCAAAACTGCATGCCGGCCGTTCAATTTTGAATTATCTCTACCAAGAAGGTCGGCTCGATACCCGGACTTACACTGCCACCGTGGGATGGAACCCGGTCGGCGCCCTTAACCTGCAGGGGTTTGCCGGGGAGTACAAGGAAGAAAACCCCGATGGGGAACGGAATCTGTTAACCTTGGAATGCCGGTTGCTTTTCCGCTTCTCGCGCTTATCGCTGGACGGGACTTTCCGTTATGAAAATGAGGCTTTTGCCAGCAATCATTATGAACGCCAATATTTCCTGGTTCGACTCACACGCGACTTGTAAGGGCCGCTGGCGGTGGATCCTAGCCGTGCTTCCCCTCTGGGTGGCCGGCTGTCAGAATCCCCGCCTGACAGAGCTTGCGGACTTGCCATGCTGGCCCCCGCCACCCGGCCAACCATGCGTGAGGTTGGTGCGCTCCGCAGAGGCGCCGCCCGATTTCGGCGTGCCCCCGAAACTCTGGCAAAAAACACTCAATCTGCTGGCGGGCGGGAACCGGGGAACAGAACCCTGGATCAACCCCTTCGGCGTCTGCATGGCGGGGGACTCCACACTCTATTTCACCGACACGACCCGCGGCGAAGTGGTCTGTGTGGACAGAACCAAACCGGCACTCTGGCGATGGAATCAAATCGGTACCAATCGCTTGGTATCCCCCGTCGGGATCGCCTGCGTAAGCGGGCTGGTCTATATCGCCGACAGTGGTCTGGGCCGGGTTTTCATAGCCACCCCCCAAGGACAACCGCGGGGCGAACTCAAGCACCCATTCCAGCGGCCCGTCGCGGTGGCGGCGTGGTGCGGCCAACTGTATGTCGTCGACTCTAAAGCCTGCCGCGTCCAGGTCTTTACCGAAACAGGAAAGTGGATTCGTGACATCGGTGGCGGCGGGAGCGGAATCGGTGAATTCAACCGGCCAACCCATGTGGCCGTGGATCCCCGGGGAATGGTTTACGTTACGGATTCCCTGAACAGCCGTGTTCAGGTCTTCGACGATGAAGGACGGTTTATCCGTACCATTGGCAGTGCCGGCGACAGTAGCGGCCACTTTGGGCGACCCAAAGGTGTTGCCGTGGATGGCCATGGTCATGTGTTTGTTGTTGACGCCATATTTGGCGTCGTGCAAATTTTTGACAAAAGCGGTACACTATTGCTTGATTTTGGGGAACCCGGCGAGGCACAGGGACAATTCTGGCTGCCTACAGGCATCGCCGTGAACGACAGCGGGCTTGTAGTGGTGGCAGATTCATATAATCACCGGCTGCAGTTGTTCCAAATGCTTTCACCCGGGCTGGGAGCCGACATGAAGGAAGAAGGACAACCATGACCGCACTCGTCCGACGGCGAAAGCGATGGCGCCGATCCACACCCACATGGCCGGGGACGATGTTGCTGCTTGCGGCAACGCTCGGGTTCACCGGCACATCGGCCTGGGCGGACAAACCCATCCGACTGTCAATCCACAATCTCTCCCTCTCGGGTCCCGCCGCCACCCGCTCTTCCAGCGAATCCGAAATCTGCATTTTCTGCCACGGCACCCATGGCATCGCTCCCTCGGCCCCGTTGTGGAATCGGAATAGTTCCGGGGCAATCTACACGCCCTACCGTAGTTCCACGTTGAAAGCCCATGTCGGCCAACCCACCGGGGCCTCGGCGGTCTGCCTAAGCTGCCATGACGGCACCGTGGCCATGGGCAAGGTGCGCAACCGGAAAGCCGAAATCCGCATGTCGGGAAACGGAGGATCTCGGCTCACGGGGCGGCGGGCAAATCTGGGAACCGACTTATCGGACGATCACCCCATTTCATTCACCTACGACAGCGGCTTGGTCAACCAGTCGAACGGCGAACTGCGGGATCCCGTATCGTTCCGACCGGAAGTAAAACTGGACCGCCAGCGCCAGTTGCAATGCACCTCGTGCCACGAACCCCATGACAACACTTATGGCAAATTCCTGGTCATGGACAACCACGGCTCGGCCCTGTGCCTGGTGTGCCACAACAAGCAGTACTGGGAACAGTCCGTTCACCGCACCTCGGGAGCACGATGGAACGGCGCCGCTCCCCATCCATGGCCGTACTTGGACGCAAAGAATGTCGCGGAGGCAGGGTGCGAAAATTGTCACACGCCGCATAAGGCGGGAACACCGGAACGGCTGCTGGTTTTCCAAAAGGCAGAGGATAATTGCCTCTTCTGCCACAATGGGAATGTCGCCAAGGGCAACCTGATTCCAGAGTTTGGGAAACTTAGCCGCCATGATATCCGGGGCACAACCGGAGTCCATGACCCGGCCGAAAACATCGCGAGATCCAGCCGCCATGTGGCGTGTGTTGATTGCCACAATCCCCATGGCGCCAATGGCGCACCTGCCACGGCACCCCAGGCACCCGGCTCCCTCGCCGGCGTGGCGGGCGTCAGCGCTTCGGGGTCGGTGATCACCCAAGTGACCAGGGAGTACGAACTCTGTTTCAGGTGCCATGCCGACAGCACCGGAAAGGGTGAGGCGAGCGTGCCACGGGACAAGCCGGAAACTAACACCCGCCTGGAGTTCAACACCGGCAATGCCTCCTTCCACCCGGTGGAAGGACCGGGCCGCAATCCCGATGTGCCCAGCCTGATCGCCCCGCTTCGCCCCAACAGCCTGATCTACTGCACGGATTGCCATAACAACAACCAGGGGCCGCGTGCAGGCGGAAAAGGCCCCGACGGCCCCCACGGCTCAGCCTATGCCCCCCTCCTGGAACGTAAACTCGAGTTTCGGGATTTTCTCGCGGAAAGCGCCGCCAGTTACGCCTTATGCTACAAGTGCCACAGCCGGGACAGTATTCTCGGGAACCAAAGTTTCCCTCTCCATGCCGCGCATGTGGCTCCCTCCCAAACCGCCTGCACCACCTGTCATGACTCGCACGGCATGCCCGGCGCCTCGCATCTGATCAACTTCAACCGGATGTATGTGACCGCCAATGGCAAAGGCCTGCTCAACTGGAGCGATGAGGGAAGCCGCCAGGGCTCGTGCAACCTGAGTTGCCATGGCAAGGATCACGATAACCTGGGATATGACCGGAATGGCACCCGACCCGTTTCATCGGGAACGGTTTCGGCGCAGAAATTGCTCAATAAGAGGTAACTTCGCATTGGTTGTGATCATGAATGATACGCTTCATCATAAAGATAGACGAAGGCACTGGCGGATCATTGTCCCGCTTCTGTTGAGTCCCCTCCTTGCCGGGGCCATGGATCCGCCCCATGTGACCAATAACTGCGCCAGTTGCCACATCACCCATAACAGCCTGGGCAACAACCTGACCGCCGTCGCCGGGAATGCCAATCTATGCGAAAGCTGCCACATGTCCGGTGGTTCCGCCTCCACGCTCCCCTTCTCGGAAAGCGATCAGGCGCTGGCATGGCCGGGGCTGCCGTCAAACATCCTTCAAGGGGGCTCGTCCCATCGTTGGGATTCAGGGGTGGCCGGTCATGTGTCCTTTCGGCATGGCGCACTGACCTCCTCAACGGGCAGGGTGCTCTCGGGCGGGGTTTACACTGGCGCCTACCCCAAGGCCTATAGTGTTGTCATTACCAATGCCGGCAATGCAGGCACGGCACGGTTCAGTTGGTCCCCTTCACTGGGAATCGGAGGTGGCACAAATATTCTAACGGGCACCAATGTACCCCTCAACGAGGGCATCACCTTAACTTTCGCCAATGGGACGGGATCATCCTTCCAAGTCGGTGACCGGTGGAATATCTATGTTCGAACCGATATCCGTTCCCCCACCCTCAGCAATTTGCTCACTGATGCCAATGGGCAGGTGACGTGTTCAACCTGCCATGATGTCCACTCCCAAATCTATGCACCTTTTGATACCAATGCACCCGCTTACACCGGGCCGGGAAGCGGGTCGGGCCGCCACTACCTCTACGCTAGCAATAACACCGAGCAAATGTGCGTGGATTGCCATGTCGCGCGAGCCGTCACCAATTCCTTGTCCGGATCGCACCCGGTGGGGATCCTGATAACGACAGGTCTTTTATACAAGACGACAACTGTCCTCCCCTTGGAAAAAGGGACCGGGGCAATGGGATGCATGACTTGCCACAAAGTACACTATGCGCCCTCAACAGACGGGAATTTGGCAAGGATGACCAATGGCCTGGCCATGTGCGTGGAATGTCATTTACTGGCCGACACGACCACGCCCGCAGCCCATTTCAGGGCAACGGATCCCCTGACCCTGTGGCCGGGCGGCCAATACGGCTCCACTTTCCCACAACGGACGAATTCCGCCGATCGGGGAACCTGTGTGAATTGCCACCACCCCCACGGCTGGCCCATCAGCACCAATACGGCCGTTCATTATCCAAAACTCCTCCTGGATCTGGAGGAAGGAGTCTGCTTCACCTGCCATGACGCCAACGGACCGGCCACTAAGCAAGTCCAACTAGATTTCGGGAAGGCCATCCATCACCCCGTCGTCAACTCCGACCCGTTGCGCCATCCCGGTCGCTCTGTCGAATGCATCGACTGCCATAATTCGCACAAGGCGCAGTTCGGATCCCATGTTTACAGCAGCACCGCAACCGCAACGCGCAATACAATTACCAATGCGCCGTCGCTCATCGGCACAGACGGCATCTCGGTCAACTACACCGGACTCGGGAATTTCGTCGCACCCGCACCTTAAGATGACAACCCAAACACCACAGCACCGGAAGGAATCCCCGTCATGAGTTGCATCCCCCCTCGCACGTGGGTTCGCCTCGCACTGTCAATGACTTGCCTTCTGGCCGCCGTCCCCGCGCGGGCGGCGACCAACGTCTGGAGCGGGGCAGGCGGCGACAACACCTGGACCAATACCAGCAACTGGTATGGCCCTTACACTCCCGGCGACTTCAGCCAGTTCACCAACGTCACTACGACCATCAACTTCAGCGTCAGCACGAACACCTCAGGCATTCTTCTGAGCGATGCGACCGGTAATGTCACCCTCACCAACACCGCGAACACCTTGATCTTGAGCGGCGGCGACGGTTTGAACATCCAGACCGGCGCTCTCACCCTCACCCTCGGCGCTATCACCCTTGGTGCCGTGCATCCCTGGATCATCGCCAGTGGAGCCACGCTCACGGTCAACTGCAACGTCACTATGGCCACCTTCCCGCTGGCAATCGTCAATGACGACAACGCGGCTGTCTACGGCACCATTTCCGGCTCCGGCGGTCTCGCCAAGTCCGGCCTCGGCACCTTCATTCTGGGCGGCAGCAATATCTACACAGGCGGCACGTTCGTCACCACCGGTATTTTACGCGCGTCGGGGGCCAATGCGCTGCCCACCGGCGGTGATGTCACCCTGACTGGAGGCGTCTTGGACATCGCCACCAACCAGAGCATCGGGCAACTTTTTGGAACGGCCGGCGTTATCTCCAATAGCAGCAACTCGGCTCAAACACTCACACTCGGTTCTGGTGTCAGCGCGGCTAGTAATGCCGTCTTCCAAGGCAGCATCAACGTCAGTAGCGGCACCAATCTCACCGTTACCAAAATCGGCCTGGGAACTCAGACCCTCTTCCAAGTGGCGGGGAGTGCCGCCAATTCGCCGGTCATCAACCTTTACGGCGGCACGCTCATCCTGACGGGCGCCCTGGATAATACATCCGCAGCCGGCGGCACGATCACTAACGGCACTATGATTCTGGCTAAGACCGCCGCCAGCATGCGCGCTTTTAATGGCGGCATAGTGACCGTCGGCGCAAACGGCATCGTGATGATCGGCGGTAACGGGGGCGATCAACTCTCCCAGACTGTAAACATGACGCTGGCAAACAGCGGCCGGTTCGATTTGAACGGGTACAACGAAAGTTTCAACCAATTGACCGGCCCGGGCATCATCACAAATTCAGCCGCGTCAACTCCGGTCACCTTGGGAGTGGGGCAGAACGGGAGTTCGTTCATACTTGGCGGGCAGTTCAAGGATTCCAGCTCCAATGCCATCTCCCTGCAGAAGCTGGGCGCCGGCGTTATAACGATGACCAACAGGGTCGGCCACGGCGGCCTCACCATCATTTCCGCTGGTAAAATTGTCATTGCTCACTCACTTGCCGTCCAAAACAGCACCGTTAGCAACCTCGTCGCCGGCGGCATCGTCTTCAGTAACACCATCACCTCCGCCATCTTCGGCGGGCTTGCCGGAAGCACAGCCTTCGGCCTCACCAACACCGCCGGAACCGCCCTCGCTCTCACGGTGGGCACCAACAATGTTACCACGGCCTATTCCGGGATCATGGGCGGCAGTGGCTCCCTCACCAAGACAGGTACTGGCCAACTGACGCTGAACGGGGCCAATACCTACACTGGCGCTACCATAATCGGCGTCGGTACTCTGGCCTTGGGTGTAACCGGTGCGTTGGCGACGGGCTCCAGCGTCAGCATTGCAGCAGGGGCCACCTTTGACGTGTCCGGCCTGGGCGCTTCAGCCACCTATACCTTGGGCGGCAGCGCCTCGCTGACGGCCAACGGTACGGGCACGATTGTGGGAACGTCTGCCGCAGCCATCAAAGGCGGCTCCAGCGGGACGATCAGCCTGGGTTCGCGACCGGTCACTTTGACCTTCGATGGCTCTCATCCGGCGCTTTACATTTCCCAAGGCACGTTGTCGCTCAACGGCAATGCATTCACCGTCAACAGCGCCTCGCCGTTGACCGTCGGTTCCTACACAATTATCCAGCAGGCCAGTGGAACGGTGACCAGTAATGGAACCTTCACTGTTTCCGGAACGGCCATTGGCCCCGGCACCATCGGTTCCATCCTGATCAGCGGCGGCGCAGTGAACCTGGTGATCGCGGTCATACCGCCGTATCTGACCATCACCTCCGTCAACGGTGGAGCCAATCCGACGGCCGGCACGGGCTTCAACGTCTCGCTACAGGTGCGGTTCGGCATCGGAACGCCGACCAATGTGTCGGCGAATACCCCGGTGACCCTCAGTCTCGCAACCGGTACCGGCAACTTGGGCGGAACTCTTGCCGGCACCATTCTTACCGGAAGCAATTCAATGACCATCAGCGGAGTCACCTACACCAAGGCGGAAAGCGGCGTGATCCTGACAGCCACGCGAACCGGCGGCGATAGCCTGACGGCAGGCATTAGCGCACCGTTCACGGTAAATCCGGGAGCGGCCGTCACGATGGCGTTGACCTCGGGCAACACCCAAAGCGGATTAAGGTGGACGGCCTTGACGAATCCCTTCGTGATAACAGTGACCGATGCCAACGGGAATCCGGTCTCGGGCGTGGGCGTCACGTTTGCCATTGCCACGGTCCCCGGCGGCGCGACAAATCAATTGCTAAGCACCACCAACTCGACAACCGTTAGCACCGGCCAGGCGTCGAGCACGCTGACATTGGGCAACACGATTGGAACATACACGGTAACGGCGAGTTCCTCGGGTCTCAACGGCAGCCCGATGACCTTCACCGCCAACGCCATCACGGGCAACTACGCAGTGGCCACCCAAGCCTCCTACGAATATCAAGTCTGCTACAAGTGCCACGCAGGGTACGCATGGCTGCCGGACACTCCGCCAAACGGCATTTCGGTCAACGGCACTGACCTCACACCTATCCTGACCGATGTCGCTCAGGAATTCAGCCCCAATAATAAGTCAGGGCACCCCATTGTGACAGGGTTGACCAACTACCCCAACTCGGTGGCGCCAAAAGCCCTGTTGGCGGCCGCTATGAAAGCACCATGGACCAACAATGTCGGGACGCAGACCATGATGTGTTCCGACTGCCATAACACCGATTCTGCCACGCCCGCCGCCCAGGGCCCACACGGTTCGGCGTCGCAGTTTATGCTACGCGGCCCCAACGTCATATGGCCCAACACTACAAGTTTCGCGGCAAGTTTTTGTGCCAATTGCCATAGCGACAATGTCTCCATGGACGGGCACGGAGGCCATCATGGCGCGGTGGGGTGCTATGCCTGCCATATCGTGATCCCACACGGCGGCAAGGTGTCGCGACTTATCGGGGATCGGAACACCATGCCCGCACGCTATGCTTGGAACAGTACGCTAACCACCATGCAAATTACAGCCTTCACTAAAACAACAGCCAACAACTATTCGGAAGGTAATTGTGCTGGTTGTGGCGAACACAATGGTGGCACGGAGCATTGGTGAACCCAAAATGACACCAACCATCATGACCGCCCTGAAACGCATTCTCCGCTCGCCGAAGGTCATCGTCAGCGAACTCGCTGCCCTTGCCGTCACCTGTTCGGTTGGCGCAGTTCAGCCAGCGTGGCATGTATTTGGGAGTCTAGGATTCGCCACACTTACGCTGCTGACCGCTATATCGCTCTCCATTGTCATCCGCGACCAGATCCTCACCCTGCTCCGGGTCGGCGCCACTACGCGCCGGGTCGGCGTCACTATGCTCCATGCCGGCCTGATGCTGGTGATTTTGGCCGGCGCTGTTCGGGCATTGTTCGCGGCCGAGGCCGTAGTGGATCTCATCGAGGGCGAGACCCTTCCGCCGACTGCTTCCGCGTGGTTCATGCAATTCCCCGGTCTACTTGCACGCCCTTTCCAGCTCACACAGCCCGTCACACTCCAAACGGTCAATGAGAGCCGGTATCCGGACGGCAGCCTGCGGGAACTCACCGCCAGGCTTTCTGCGGGCGAACTGGCGATTAATCACGACCTCACCTTGCCGGGCGGTCGCCTGTTCCTCACCTCCGATTTCAGTCCCGCTGCGCTCATCGAATGGAGTCCTGGGAAACGGGAGGCCGCGCTATTGAACAGCCACACCCGTGAAGGTACCGCCACCGGCCCCAATGGACTGCGCGCGTACATGAGAGCATTCACCGACCGGCCCGCAGCCATCGAAGTCCGGGTCATGCGCGGTAACGGCCTGCTTTACGCCGGTGACTTGCACGTTGGCCAAACTCTCACACTGGCCGGCGGCGAAACACTGACATTGCACGGGATGCCGCTTTGGGCGCGCCTGCGCGGCAGCCGCGACGCCTCGCCGTGGCTCGCCTACCTCGGTTTCGCGTTCATTCTCACCGGTAGTGTGTTATTGTTTGCGCCGTTGGCAGGAGTCGACCCACGGGTGGTCTGCAAGCCGTTGGCGCTCATGCTCATGCTCTCGTCCTGCGGTCGCCCACCGCACGACCAAGCCCGACAACTCGTGGAGCGTTACAACACAGTTGTTGCCGAAGCCTACCGGCGTGGTGATGTGCGGCTGATAGACCCGGTTGTGGGCCCGAATGAAGGAAAGAAATTGACCGGCCTGATCGGCGTTCGTCTCGACATGGGGTTAACGCTGGATTCGCAGCTTCTCGCCCTCGAAGTGACCGGGGTGGAACAGGTAAAAAATGAACTGTGCGTCTGGACGAAGGAACGCTGGCTCTACCGGGATCGCAAGATCGGCACCGGCGAACAGGTCGGCGAAGAATCGACAGACTCCTATGAGATGATATATACGTTCACAAATATCGGCAAAGCATGGATGGTGGATGAAATTAAGTTTGCGTCTCCGCCGCAAGTGGGACGAACCATAACTCCGTGGGCGACCTCAACACACGGGAGGGAGATAAATCGATGAATCCATTCATACTGGAAACCTTGCTGCACTGGGCCGGGGTCGGGCTGTATATCGGCGCGGCGGCACTCTATGCCCATGCGCTGCTGTTCGCGCATCCCGGGCGGATCCGGTGGGGCACATGGATAACGCTGGCTGGCCTAGGACCGCACTCGGCGGCCCTCGTCGTTCGTTACATTGAGGTCGGACATGGGCCTTACATGTTGAAATATGAGGTACTCTCCTCCAACGCCTGGATCGCCATCGTCATGCTGCTGCTTCTCGTCTGGCGACGTCAAAGCTGGGCTCCCTTGGCGCTGGTGGCGCTGCCTGTCGCGATTTTAATGATGGGCGTCGGGCTCTTTAGCAACCCGGAGGCCAAAACCCTGCCGCCCAGCCTGCGTTCCATGTGGCTTGTCTTCCATGTCCTCTTCAATAAGCTCGCCGTGGGAGCGTTCACGCTCTCCCTCGCTTCAGCCATCGTCCTGCTTCGCAAGTTAAAGGGAGAGTCGAGCCGGTTTTTAGACCAGCTGCCGGAACCCGCCATATTGGAGGCGTATACGATCCGCTTCATCGGCTTCGGGTTTATCTTCTGGACCACCACCATCGGGGCGGGTGCCATCTGGGCCAATCAATCTTGGGGCCGCTATTGGGGCTGGGATCCCATTGAAGTCTGGTCGCTGGTCACTTGGATCTGCTACGGTCTGCTGCTGCACGCCCGTCTTTTTTTCAGACTTCAGGCCCGGACCACTGCCAGGGGAGCGATCGCCTGTTTTATCATGTCGGTATTAACCATATTCATTTTTCCGTTCCTGATCCCGTCCCTTCACTCGGCCTATTTCCAATGAGCACAAAACGACCTGAAATCATGTTGGTGACGCCTCCCTACCACTCCGGAGTGGTGGAGTCGGCCGGATCCTGGCTGCCCCTCGGTCTTCTGTACGTTGGCGGCGCTCTGCAGTCGGCGGGTTACGGGGTTTCGCTCTACGACGCCATGACCCGATTCCATACGTTGGAGCAGGTGCGGGAAACACTGCGCCGGGAACGGCCGGATGCCGTGTTCGTATCCTGTATCACCGCCACCGTGTTGGACGGCATTGAGGTCTGTCGTGTTGCCAAGGAGGAGTCGCCGCGAACGTTGACGGTATTGGGCAATTCACATCCCACCTTCATGTATGATGAAATTCTGAGCAATTACCACGAGGTGGATGTCATCGTTAGAGGTGAAGGCGAACTGACTTCGGTGGAACTGATGAACGCCTGGACGGCCAAGGCCGACCTGGGCAAGGTGCCTGGCATCGCCTTTCGACAGGGCAACGCGATCGCCGTTACACCTGACCGGCCCTTCACCGCCAACCTCGACACCTTTACCCCCGCCTGGGATTTGGTTCCTTGGAAGGAATACAGTTACCGCCCCAAAGCCGGCTCAACATTGGCGGTCGTATCCTCCTCGCGGGGATGCAAACAGCACTGTTCATTCTGCTCGCAGCGGCTCTTCTGGAAAGAGTCATGGCGGGCCGTGTCTGCCCGGGCCTTTGTGGATGAACTCGAATTCCTGCGAACCCATCATGGTGTGGACACGGCCATGATCGCCGACGAGATTCCCTCGCTGGATCCGGACCGGTGGAACCTGATTCTCGACCTTCTCATTGAGCGCGACCTGGGCACCACCCTGCTCCTTGAGACCCGGGTCGACGATATCCTGCGCGACGCCGAACGGCTGCCAAAATACCGGCGGGCCGGCATTGAGCATATCTATGTAGGTGTTGAGGCGGTCAACCAGGCCACTCTGGATCTCTTCCGCAAGGACGCCAAGGTGGATCAGGGAAAACGCGCCATCGAGTTGATCAACGAACATAACATCATCTCAGAAACCTCGTTCGTGATGGGGATGCCGGATGAAACCAAAGAAACGATGGCCCACACCATCGAACTCGCAAAATTCTACGATCCTGACATGGCTTTCTTCCTCGCCATCACACCATGGCCGTATGCCGACCTGTATACCCAAGTTGAAAAGCATATCGCCGTACGGGACTACCGGAAGTATAATTTAGTAGAGCCCATTATCAAACCCGTAGCGCTCGAACTGGAGGACGTGCGGGAACAACTGTTCATCGGATTCCGCGAGTTTTATATGGCCAAGATGAAGCGGTTGCCCTCCATGCCTGCATGGAAACAAACGTTCATGAAGTCGCTGATGAAATTGTTGATGGAGCATTCCTACCTGAAAGACCAGATGGTCGGTCTTGCCCATCCCGGAGGCAGCTCATGAGGAGTCCCGCGGACAGAATGAGGCAATGGCAACGGCTCTGTTGCCTATCCGGCGGCATAGCCATTCTTGCCGTTGGCCAGCACGTCTCGGCGGCAAGTGCGCCACTTGTGGCGGCGCTCGGTGATTATCAATATGCCCTGCATGCCCCGGGACGCCTTGCCACGGATGCGAACGCCCACCTCTTCATCACGGATCCCCAGGCCAACCAGGTTGTTGTCACCGATATATTCGGGCGCACTGTGGACATACGAACCGGATTTGCGACGCCCCTGGGTATCGCCATCGACGGCACTGGCAATATCTATCTGGGTGAAGAAGGGACGGGAAGCGTATCGGTCTTCGATCCACAATGGAACCTGCTGTATAAACTCGGCCAGGGCGATGGCGAATTCCTGCTACCCAATCATATCGCCACCGCCCTCATCACTGGCGGCGGAACGGTGTATGTTGCCGACAGCCGCGCCGGAAAAATCAAGGCGTACACCAATGGTGTCCTATCGCTCGCCTTCGGTTCCCAGGGCACCAACCCCGGCGAGCTCGACTTCCCAACCGGGATTTTTGTCACCACAAACCGGGAAATCTATGTCGTGGATCAGAACAACAACCGAATCCAGATTTTCAACCAGGATGGCATTTTCTTACGGATGTTTTCGCTCGTCTCCGGTATTGGCGGAATACTATACCAACCCGGCGGGCGCTCTCAAGGCATCACCGTGGATTCCCTGGGACGGGTTTATGTAGCGGACTCATATCAGGCCACCGTCCGTATTTTTGACGGCCAAGGCGCCCTCCTGTCCACCCTCGGGACGTTCGGAAGCGGGATCGGACAATTTCGATCGCCAACGGGGCTTGCCATCGACCGATACAACCGGCTGTTCGTAGCTTCCGCCAATAACAGTCGTGTTGAAGTTTTGGGGCTGGACTCTTTTACCCATTTCATAGCTTCACAGGGGAATGCGAATGCCGACTGGAAATCCACGGTTACTTATTCCGTGATCACAGGGGGTGTCGGCCCCTTCACCTATCAGTGGCAGAAGAACGGACAGAATCTGGCCGATGGCACAACGATCTCGGGATCCACCAACGCCACGCTGATCCTCACAGGTGTCACGCTGGAGGATATCGGAAACTATTCCGTGACCGTCAGCAGCCCGGCCGGAGTGGTGTCCGGGGCAAGCACCTACCTCATGGTAAACCAGTCCCATATCAATCCCGGCTCGCTCATCATTGTGTTTTGACCCGATTGACCGTATTGGTCGACTGATCAACCGTGATTGCAGCCGGGGCGGCCTTTTTGAAGAATTTGGGATGGCAACTCTCGCAAGAGGTGTCGAGCGGTTTCCATCGGCCTTTCACATGGCATTTCGCGCAGGCAACGTTCTGGTGATCCTTATTCAACACATACCGGGTCATCGTGTTGTGGTCGAACAATAAATCCTCACCCTTCCAGCCTGTCATGGAGTGGCATTTGGCACACACGGTGCCCAAGGTTCCCTGGTGGGCATCATTCGTTTGATGACAGGTGATACAGTCATACATGATTTTTCCGGGTTGCAGCGGGTAAGGCATCCGAGTCTCGTTGTGGCAAGAACTGCACTTGGCTGACAGATGCTTTCCGAGCAACCCGTGTTTGAGCAGGTGATCAAATCCCTTCATTTTGGCAGGCCAGGCATCAAGCGTATGGCAGGCCAGACAACTCGACCCGTAAGGCTCAGGGTGCTTGACTTTATGACAGTCCTCGCACCGGGCGCCCTGTCCGCGGAACAGGGCCGAACTGAGGGGGCCACCAGGCATTTGGGGGCGGTGGCATTTGATGCAGTCAACGGCCACATGTTTTCCGGATAGCATGAATTTGGTTTCCGTACCATGGTTGAACCGGGGCAAGTCCATTTTCCATGTGGTGGGCTTTGAATGACATTTTGCGCAATTCCCCTCAAACTGTCCGCGGTGTGGATCCTGGTGGCAATCCATACATCCTGCCTTCAGGCCCACAAAATTAGCAAAGCCAAGCGCTTCGCCGGGTGATAAGGGAACATGGCATTTGTTGCACGCCGCCTCGAAATGTTTGGCAAGCAGCGGAAACTTCGTATCACGGTTATGGTCGAAGGCCAGAAACTCCTTGCTCCAACCCGCCGATGAATGGCAGGTGGTGCAGGCAGCCGCAAACTGCTTCCGGTGAGGGTCTGAATGACAGTCGGTACAGCCGGTCGGCAATCCCTTGAATTTGGCGGAGGCCAGCGGGGACCGGAATATCGCCGGCTTGTGGCATTTGGCACACTCAACCGCCGCATGTTTGGCCTGCAAAGGAAATTTGGCATCCCGGTTATGATCGAAATTCAGGAATTCCTTTTTCCAGCCCGTCGGCGAATGGCAGGTGGCACAGGCAGCGGTAAACTGCTTCCCGTGCGGATCCTGATGGCAGTCGGCGCAGTCGGTTGGCACTCCCTTGAATGTGGCGGAAGCCAACGGGGACCACGGGAACTTCGACTTGTGACATTTGGCACACTCCAATGCTTTGTGTTTGCCGAGTAACCGGAACGAAGAATTGGTGTCATGCACAAACGTCAAGTCCGGGACCTTCCAGCCACTTGCGGAATGGCACGTTTCGCAGGACACCTTAAATTGGCTGCCATGCGGATCACGATGACAATCGGTGCAAAGCCCATATTTCAGTCCTATATAATAACTCCCCTGGGAATCAGGGGAACGTTTCTTCTTGTGGCATTCGTCACACTCCAGCACCGCATGTTTGCCATCCCTCCGGAAGGCGGCAAGACGATGATCGAAGGTCTTCCGATCCAACGGCACAATCGACTTCGATGAATCGAGATGCTCTTTATGACACTGGATGCAGTCCCCTTTAAGTGTGCCGTGGTAGCCGACGCCTTTGATCCGGCGTTCCTTGACTACAGGGTGGCACTGCTCGCATTTTGCATTGGTGATCTCCCCCGCGTAGGAATGGCATTTCGCACAGGATTGGGCGGTTTCGCCGATTTTGTGCTTGGTCGACAACTCGTTTGGTTTAATGGCCGCCACAAAGCTATTGGTAAACATTTTTTCTAATGTTTTTTCTATGGTGGCGATGCGGCCCATACTGAAAACCAGTACCCCAACCCCGGCCAGAATGGTGGTCACAGCCAAAATGACGATCTCCCCACGTGGGATCGACAAGGCTCTGCGGAACGTTACCGGTTCAGAGGATCTGCCATGTAACCGAGAACCACCGGGAAGACTGAGGGGATGGTGGTGCTCGATGTATTCGATCGGGGCCCACCCGTGAAAGATTCCGGCTAACGCAATGCGCGTACTGGGATTCACAAGCGCCAGGAAAAGATGGCCGCCCACGGATCCCATCGCGGCGCAAAACAATACAGTGTGAACATACCAAGGAACAAGCATGGAGGCTTTCCAGAGCATCAATAGACCGGTCGTGGAAAAAAACGCGAAATAGATCATTACCAGGCAGGCGTTAATTTTCTGGCCTGCATTGAAGCGATCGGCCTCAGGAATCTCGGCGTTCTTGCTGTATAGACTCCGCGTCGACTGTACCATCCAAAACAAGTCTACAGGCCTCCATGTCCATACACTCCGGATATGCTGCCAATGGATTTTCAATCGGGACAGAATGGTCACCGGCACCCCAATCACCCAGACGGCGGCAAAAACCATATGGGTGGTGAAGATAAACATAAACCATTTGTGTTCAAAGGAGATGAATCGGGACAGGAGCATAAGTCCACCGGTTAGCATCAACATCATGAACGGCACGGCATTGACCCAATGCAGAATAATCTCCGGCGTAACAAAACGCCGGAGCATATTGATGCGCAAGTGATATCGGTCATCGCTCCCGACCGGCCCGGAGAGAACCTCGCCAGCCTCTTCCTGAATCGAGGTCAACACCTCTGTCACACAGGACGCCAGAGCATCAGCGGGATCGCCTTCCGAGGCCTCGGCACTGGACGTATACAGCCAGAGTGTGTCACGCAATTCCCGGGGCGTGGCACCGTGGACGCTGCGCAATTCTCCCGACAAAAGCCGCTGGATACACAAGGCATCAATCACTCGAAGAGCCATGAACATATGCGTCGCCCGGGATACCGCCCTGATTCTATCTTCCAAGATGGCTCCACATCTGACCACGGCCTCAACCTCGGGCAAACGGCCCAACAAGGGGTCACGACGAAGTTCATCCCAATAACTGTCGTAGGCGATCAATCCCGGGGAATCCACGGGAATAGTCTTGTCCAAGAGTCGCTCCACCCTATCAGACAACACGCTCATGATCTGGCGTGACCCGTCAAACGGCAAGGCGCCAACCACATCAAAGAAATCGGGGTGAATCGGAAACGTGGCCACAAATTCATCGATCCGCCCGTCCATCCCACCGTAAAACCTGCAAAATCGGCTTAGATGCTCAGCCACGAGCGCCTTCTGGTCCGCTGTCTTCGGCACCAACCGCTCTGCGGCAATATTACACAACTCATGACTTGTCAACCTCACCGTCTCATAGGCCGCCTTCACCTGGCTCAACACGGCTTCAACTCGATGAGAGTGCGGACTGTCAAATACGGATTTCCGGAGACCAATGATCAAACGAAATGCCGAATCTCGAGACATTTCGGATAATTCGAGAAGGAAATTCAGATCCTGAATCCAGTCCGTCTCGTTGCGCAGCGCCAGAAAATCATGCAATTCATCCACGACCAACAGAAGCCCCTGCTCCGGAAAGGCCTCGCTGAACACCGTCATCATGTCCCGAAAGGCAGGGCGAGTATCGGGCATAACCGAAACGGGCGGGAAGGAATGAGAGATCCCATGGGTTTTCAGGGAGCACGCAATCTGACTTATGAGTGCACCCTTGAGCGATGAATCCTTCTGCCTGACTCCAGCTCGGACTACCTTGAAACGTCCGGCCATGGCGTCCACACCAACGAACCCTTCGGACAAGGTGGCGCCGTCCTGCCGTTTAAGCGCCTCAAAACAGGGTAGGATGTCATGGGGTCCAGAGGATTCAGCCATGCCTGCGACAACGGACAGCAGATGACTCTTCCCGTCTCCTGAGCCACCCAGCACAAGTATCGGCTTTGTTCCCGCTACCTCTCCGATCATCAGATGGGGAAATATGACCCGCGTAAGGCCGTCGGCAATACCCCTCGACATGATGTAGGAAGACATAAGTCGCCTTCCCACTTCCTCCGATGAGGAGGCGCGAACCCCGGCGACCCGTTCAATGCGACCAAACTGAATTACGTCGCCATATTTCATATTTCATATTTTTCAAGCATGTAACATGCCAAAGCATATGGTCTAATTACCGGCAGCTTCTTCATTTAACGATTTCAAGAATTTGAAGTAAAGCGCTTTATAGGCGTAGTATCCGTAGGCTTATTGGCTTGAGCATCATGAAATAGAGTCGTAGTCTTGTGCTATGTTTGACCTGAAATCCTATCTTGAGAGACGGCAAAAATCCGTTGAGGCTGAATTGGAACGGATGATGCCCGCAGAAACTACCCGTCCGGTTAGCCTGCATCGGGCCATGCGCTATTCGGTCATGGCGGGGGGCAAACGCTTGCGCCCCATCCTGTGCCTGGCCGCCTGTGAGGCCGTCGGGGGACGCGCGGAAACGGCCCTTCTACCGGGACTCGCCATCGAAATCCTGCATACCTATACCCTGATTCATGACGACCTTCCGTGTATGGATGATGATGAACTCCGCCGGGGACGCCCGACTGCCCATGTGGTTTTCGGCGAGGCAACTGCCCTTCTCGCCGGCGACGCGCTCCTGACGCTGGCCTTTGAATGGCTTGCCCAATCTCCTGTCCCCCCACCCTATAACTCCAGCCAGTTGGTGCTTGAATTGGCAACGGCCTCCGGCAGCCAGGGAGTGATCGGTGGGCAGGTCGAGGATCTGACTGCTGAAGGGCATGCGCCTGACGCCGACCTTGTGGATTATATTCATCGCCATAAGACCGCCGCACTGCTTCGGGCCTCGGTACGCATGGGCGGCATGGCCGGCGGCGCCTCACCCGCCGCCATGGAGGCACTCACCCAATATGGCGACTGTGTCGGCCTGGCCTTCCAAATTGCCGACGACATCCTCAATGTGACCGCCACCGCCGAACAACTCGGCAAGCCAGTGGGCAACGATGAACAGCTGAAGAAACTTACGTATGTCGCTGTCCACGGACTGGATTCCAGCCGCCAAAAAGCCAATGAACTCGTCGCCAGCGCCGTGGCGGCCATTCGTCCCCTTCCGGGCGATCCACACCCCCTGATTGCACTGGCGGAATACATGGTCAAACGGGCATCGTGAGAACTCATGGAAACACGCGTCATCCTTTTCCCCAACCCGATGCCCTACTCCGAGGGACTTCGATTTCAGAATGAGTGCGTCAACCGGCGGCTGGCTGACGAAATTCCCGATACCTTGATTCTTCTGGAACATACCCCGGTCATCACTCTGGGAATCAGGGCTAAACACGAGCATTTGTTGCTTTCAAAACAAGTCCTTGAAAAACGGGGTATTGAAGTTCATGAGACCCCGCGCGGAGGCGATGTGACGTATCATGCTCCAGGACAACTCGTCCTTTATCCCATCATGAAACTTAGTGGCCAAGAGGCGGATGCCCATGCGTTTGTCGGCAAACTCGAGAAGATCGCCATTCTCACCGCAGAGGCCTTTGATGTGAAAGCCTTCCGCCGCAAGGGCAAAACCGGCGTCTGGACCGATCAGGGCAAACTGGCGGCCATCGGCATCCGGTTTAAAAAATGGGTTTCATCCCATGGAATGAGTTTCAATGTCAACCTCGACCTGGGCGGCTTCGATACCATTGTCCCCTGCGGGCTTCACGGAGAAAAAGTCACCTCGTTACGCGAAATTCTGGGGGATCAATGCCCTTCCATGCAGGAAGTCCGGGCCGTCATGATGCGCCAGTTCGAACGGGTAATGAACCGGACTGTGACTACTCCCGAACTTGGCCGTCCCCGGTGATGACGTACTTGTAGGTCGTCAGTTCCTCAAGCCCCATCGGGCCGCGGGCGTGAAGTTTATCGGTACTGATCCCGATTTCAGCGCCCATCCCAAATTCAGCCCCATCGGTGAAACGTGTGGAAGCATTGACATACACCACGGCCGATCCCACCTCATGGGTAAATTCCTTCTGGGCGTCCTCAGACTCCGAAATGATGGCATCGGAGTGGTTTGAACCATATTTATTGATATGCTCAATCGCCGCCTTTACCGAGGGCACCACTCTCACAGCGAGAATCAATTCCAGATATTCGGCGTACCAGTCTTGCTCCGTCGCCGGCGTCATGGAGGGCACAATGGCACGCGATGCCTCATCCCCGCGCAATTCAACCTTCAACTCAACGCCCAACCGCTTGGCGACCAAGGGCAGGAATTGAGCCGCCACGGCCTCATGGACCAGCAGGGTCTCCATCGCATTGCACACGCCCGGCCGTTGACATTTGGCGTTCTCACAAATTTTAAGCGCCTTCTCGAGATTAGCCGCAGCATCCACATAGGTGTGACACACCCCTTTGTAATGCTTGATCACCGGGACATGGGCCTGTTCAACCACAGCACGTATGAGACTTTCCCCGCCGCGCGGGATAGCCAAATCCACCATCCCTTCAAGTTGGACCAGTTCTTTCACCGCCTCGCGGTCGGTTGTGGCCACCAACTGAATGGCATTATTTGGCAGTCCTTTCACAGCCCCCCCTGCCTGCAAGGCCTCAACAATCGCTCCGTTGGATCGAATCGCCTCTTTGCCGCCCCGCAAAATCACCGCATTGGAAGTCTTGAAACATAGGCCGGCAGCGTCACACGTCACGTTCGGCCGGGCCTCATAAATGATGGCAATCACCCCGATCGGAACCCTGGTTTTGACAATCTCAAGCCCATTTGGCCGGATCCAGCGGCTGATCACCGTGCCAACCGGGTCCTTAAGCCCAGCCACATCACGCAATCCCTTGGCCATGCTATTGATGCGGGAATCAGAAAGGGACAACCGGTCAATCATCGCCGCCGTCATTCCCGATGCCTTGGCCGCCTCGAGATCCAGGGAATTGGCCACCTTGATCACATCACGGCGGGCTTCAAGCGAGTCGGCCATGGCCAGCAAAATGGAGGTCTTCTTCCGGGCAGACAACCGCGCCAGGCCCCGCGATGCGAGTACCGCTTTTTCGCCCATCGCCACCATCTCTTCATGCAGGCTCATAAATACGTCTCCGCTTTCTGTAGGCTATAATGACGCCACAATAAACGTGCCGACATCTTCCCCTTTCACAACACGGGTAATATTACACGGCCTCCGTCCATCCGCAATCACGACGTGGCACCCGGCCTGGGCCGCCAGTTTCGCCGCCCGCAGTTTTGACCCCATTCCACCCGTGGAAAGATTCCCTTTCTGGCCGGTAACTAAAGCCAGCGTATTCTTGTCAACCTTCTCTAAATAGGGCACCCGTCGGGTTCCGCCTCTGACACCGGGCGCGCGAACACCATCCACGGTGCTCAGGATGATCAAGAGGTCCGCGCGGATCAGGCGAACAACCAACGACGCCAGAAAATCATTATCCCCGAGTTTGATATCGGCCCGGATTTCCTCATCCGCCACGACATCATTTTCGTTCACAATCGGAATGACCTTGTGCCGCAACATGTTCTCGATGGTGCGTCTGGCATTCGTCAGACGAATCTTATGATTGAAGTCATCATGGGTCAGGAGCACCTGCCCCACCTTACAGCGTTTCGCCGCGAACAGCTTGTCATAGGTGGCCATCAGCCGACACTGCCCCACCGCCGCCGCCATTTGAAGATCCGGTAATTCCGTTGGGCGCGACGTCATCCCCAAGGCTTCCATACCGGCGCCAATCGCCCCGGAGGTCACCACCAACACCTCAACGCCAGCCTGGCGAAGTTTTGCCATCTCATTGACCAGACCCTTGATCCGGCGATGCTCCGGGCGTCCCGTTTTTTGCACCAATACCCGGCTGCCGATCTTGACCACGACCCTGCGCACGTCCGCCGCGCTCTGCCGCACCTTCAATGATTCATTCATAACCGTCCTCTATACAATAAAAGCCTTATTTCTGTCGAGCCGCCGCCCATTTGAAGAAATTCCTCAGGATCGTGAATCCGTCAGGATACCCATCAAACGCCTCTTCCGGATGGAACTGAACCCCGTAAAACGGTTTAGTTCGGTGCCGAAAGGCCTGAACTCGACAGGCGGAACTACTGGCCAGGACAAGTAGATCGCGCCCGGGTTTCTTGATCTCACTCCGGTGAAACTGCTGCACCTTGATCATGTTCCCCATCCCCGCAAAAAGAGGATCCTTCTTCAACACCGTAACAGGATAGACGCCCCATTCCTTGAATTCCCCAGGGTGATATTTGGGATTATGATCAGCCTCATCCTCACGAATACAATGCATGATTCCCAGTGTGCTTCCAAAAAACTCAGCCGCCAGTTGATGTCCGCCGCAAATCCCCAATTGCGGAATCGTTGACTGCATCACCACCTGCCGGTAGCTCCTGGTTTGCCGCACATCATAGTCCTCAAAGGGCGTGGAGGCTCCGCTATAGACAATGGCCCAAGGGTTTAACCCATTCAGCATCTTGAGGTTCAACTGCTTGTAATGGATCATCAAACAGAAGTCACCGGAGGTTTTTTCCATGACCAACCGCTGACGGTGCCAGTTGCCTTCTTGATATTTTTCCGCCGTCTCCATTATGACATATAGGATCATGTTCGCAATTTCTCCCCATTGACACCTTGGAACGAAGTGTGGATTATGCCGCACATGCGACGGTTTGACCAGAAATTAGGAAAAGTGGTAGTCGCCTCATGGCTCTATTCCGCCCTGTGCCTTTCCGCCTTTTCCGCGCAGCCCCTATTCGTGCGATTCTCCACTGACCGGAACACCATCCATGTCGGCGAAGCATTCCAGATTACGATGGCCATCCATGTCACAGGCGAAACGCTTGATAAACAAATCTCCATCGATGCCCTTCCCTCACCCGATGTCCTACGCCTCTATCCCTTTGAGGAACTCCCGATTGAAACCGTGATTCTAGATGGCCACTCTTACGAGGTGCGAAAATTCCGGGCATGGGCACGGGCTGCCCAATCCGGCTCAATATTCCTGACTCCCCAGATGAACGGAACACTCATCCAAACGACCCGCTCGTTTTTCTTTATGCAGGAAAGCCGGCGTACCGTGGGAATCCCGGTCGAACCTGCCACCCTGTCCATTCTGCCCTTGCCGAAGACTGGGCGCCCTGCTGACTTTTCAGGGCTTGTAGGCCGGTTTACTTTTTCAGTCATCCCGTCGCCGTTGAATATAGCCCCTGGCGATTTGATCACCGTGGTGTTCACGATTGAGGGGGATTTGTTGCCGGACAATTATCTAAAGCCTGAAATCAAACCGGCCAATGGTCTTAAGACCTACGAGGTAAAAGCCATTACCGCGGAAAGTACTCCCGCCCGCCATGTATTCAACCAAACTGTGATTCCCGACGACAGTTCCGTAGCCACCCTTCCGGCCTGTTCGTTAAGTTATTTTGACAGCCGGGATGCCCGCTACAAGACCCTGACGGCCGGACCGTTCCCAATCCGCTACCACGCCGACCGGGTAACGGAACAAGCGGTCTATACGCCAACTCAATCACTGTCAAAAGCCGTAACGACCAACATCAGCGGTGACACCGGCACATCCCTGCCCCAAGCCGAAACAGCTTGGTCACGCCTCTGGCATACACTTCGGCATGAAGAAACGGGGTTCATCTGCGGCAAACTTGAGATTCAGGCTTATTTAGCCCCATCAGAATCTTCAAAAAAACTCTTCGCGCTAAAGCCAGGCACTACCGTCACCTACGGTAAGCCCACCGACGGCTGGGTTCGAGTCTCAACGACCGACGGCATGGGCTGGATTCCTGAAGCGGCCATCAACCCTTGAGGAATGTGCCGTCGCTCAATTCCCGGCGGGCAATTTCCAATTCCTTCTCGGTATTCATCACAATCGGGCCATACCAGGCC
>Ga0194060_10000631_pt1 | contig 25564 bp, 16 predicted proteins | sample SepL225m_MetaG_FD_163427 | JGI IMG/M metagenome (GOLD analysis project Ga0194060, IMG submission 163427) | Anoxic zone freshwater microbial communities from boreal shield lake in IISD Experimental Lakes Area, Ontario, Canada - Sep2016-L222-5m | ecosystem: Environmental > Aquatic > Freshwater >... | reverse complement strand
CTCTTAGCACCTCGGCTAGTGAATATACAATTTTACTATCTCGATTACAAAAAATGGGTTTGTGGGTTTTCAATTCATAGTATCGCGTCCAGATGGGTGGGGCAAGGCTATCAACAACCATTACCTTATCGGTTTCAGATATTCTAAAAGGTGTTTCTAACCTAGGAGCCGATATAGTATTAATTCGAGTGTTGTATATTTTAGAATCTTCGAACCAATGCACAGCATTTTTTATAGCGGTAATGATTTCTTTTGAAGGATGTTGAATATCCATTAAAAAAAGTACAAGATCGGCACTTTCTTTATTACAAATACTTGGGGGTTCAAACTTTCTAGCCCAAGCAGGTTCTAAGCTAACTTCATTATACTGCTGACACCAGGCTGTTGGCATTCCTTTGTCATTGATTTGTGTTTTAATAATACAATCAATTGCTTTTTCGTAGGCGACAACAATTTTAGATCGATAGCTCTCATCTAAAAAATCATAGATTGGCGATGCTTCTTTAATTGCTTTGAGTAAACTAACAATCCCTTCAAAAGCGCCGTCATTATAGGTTATATACCTGCTATAGTTAGTTTCTAAAGGATAATATTGCGGCCACCCGCCATTTGAATATTGTGCCCCTAAAATAAAATCTAATCCTTTTAATGCAGCTAGTTTATATTTTTCGAAATTGGTTTCATTGTATGCAATAGCTAGTGCTGCTATTTGTGTGTAAGTACTTCCATTGTCGAAAGTTGTATTCAGATTTTTTTTAGCATTGCGTACACTATCTTCTTGAATAGCAGAAAGATTTGCAAATACATCATAATTTTTAGGCCATCCGCCATTGTCTTTTTGAAACAATAAAATATTATTAGCGATGGCTATAATTTCTGTTGGCTTGTGTTTTGGCCTTCCTGGCAAAGCATTAATGATATTAGTTTTATCGAAAATAGCATACCAATGTCCTGCATTATCAGCAAATGGTCTTGGATCAATTTGTACGATATTTTTTTCTGGATTCCACTTGTCTTTACCACCTAAAATTTGAGCAGTTGTATATTTTTCAGCCGCTTTATCTGTTAATTGGTTTGACCAAGAAACCCTTTTATCTGTGTTTGCTCCTTCGCCAATATTTAAATACTCTGCATAGAATGTTGTTTTTTCTTTGTCTGGAAACATGGCATCTCCTTTCCAAGGATTCCAACCTTCTGGATCAATATGGCTACCTAATTCACAATGAATAAAAACCGTTTTTGCATAAGGCCTCCAAGGACGTCCTAGATACACTTTGTTAACTTCAGTGTTGGCCACTAGTTTGCAATTAAAAAAAACAAATCCAAATACTTGCGATTGTTTTGTAGCAGCTGCTGTAATAAAAGAATTGGTTTTACTTTTTATGGTACAAGATTCAAATACCACAGTTGCCTCACCAAAAATAAAATCGGTAGTACCTTCTATAAAACAGTCTTGGTAGTATTGACGGCTTTGTTCTGTTGCTAAATAAAGGGTATCTTGATTGCCTAAAATTTTGCAATGTTTAATTGTCACTCGATCTGCACTAACATGCAAAGCCAATGCTTGCCCTACAGCACCAGCTGTGTTTTGTATCGTTAAATTACTCGCAGAAAAATCATTTCCTTCTACTAAAACAGTATAAGAATTAAAAGTATTAAACTTATCTTTTCCCATTCCATCATTTCCACTAGGAATTGGTTTTCCAGAAAAATCATCATTGGTAATAATGGTACTGTCTTCAGATTCTCCAATTAAAGAAATATTGGTTTTATAAGTTGGTACAATTATTTTTTCGTGATAGATACCATTTTTTATAAAAATTCGAACTGTTTTTTGGCCCAAATCTCGTACTGAATTAATGGCTTCTTGAATGGTTTTATAATTGCCTCTTCCGTCTTTTGATACTACCAACTTAGATGGAAATACTACTGGTGGAACGATTTGTTTTTGTGCATGTAAACTAAAACTGAAGAATAGAAAGCTTACAAAAAAAATAGACTTGATTTCTTTTCTCATAAAATAAATTTATTCCATTTTCGAAATTTGTAACAATATTTTAAAAATCAACTATGCACTAACTTTATCAATATACTTAATAAGGCTGCCATATACGGGCAGCCTTATTAAGTTATTTTAAAAAAAAAATTAATTAATACCCAGGATTCTGTGGTTTTAAATTATAATTCGCATCAATAGAAGCTTGAGGCAACGGATATAATTCACTTTTACCTGTTACAAAACCATACCCAATATAGTTTACATAAGTGGTAGTGATATTTGCATTTTTATACCAAGCAATTTTATTGGCAGCTGCAATTGCTGCTGCAGGTGTAACGGTATTGTCTATTGGCACAACAGCAGGTGTTGTTGTGTAAAAAGAATTGGCCCAGATTTTTCCATCAGTGGCCAAAGCATTTTGATAAAAATACATAGATGCAGGCAAGTTTGCAGACATCGTATATGCAGGTGGTGCAGCCATATAACTAGGGGCAGTCATAGCTAGGCCAGCAGCCATATTGGCTAAATTTGCTTTGGTTTCAGCTAATGCTGTATTTAATAAATTCCATCTAATTAAATCAAATTTGCGAATACCTTCTCCACCAAATTCAAGACCTCTTTCTTTTACCAATAATTTAAAAAATCCATCCTTATCGGTAGGAACTACAGGAACTAGTGCAGCATTTCCGCTATGACCTCTTTGGCTTACTTCTTTAAAGTTGGCTATTGCATTGGCACTTGGTCCATTACTAATTTCATTGTCAACTTCTGCATTCATTAATAATACATCAGAGAATCTAATTAGCGGCCAGTTTAATTGAAAATTTTGAATCGATGTATTAGAAGCTGGAGTAAGTGTTACAGGATTTGTACCAGTAGTTGCACCAGAACTCATATAGTAACTAGGGCTAGTAATCCAGTCTCTTCTAAATTTACCATCATAAATACTATTACTAGCATGGCCTCTACCATAAACATCTCTTACCACTTCAAATGGTACAAATGTTACATCTCTTCTTTCATCGGTAGAATCAAATTGATAAAAATAGGTAGGAAGCATATTACCTAAAGATCCGCCAACGCCATTTATTTTGGTGCCATTTTGAGCACCTATTTTACTGTCGGAATTTGTTCCATTAGCCATTGCAACTTGCATAATTAATTCACCAGAAGCATCAATCGCTTTGTGCGCATCAATTACATCTCTCCAGAATGATTTATAACCACCTGTAAATAAAGTGTGCTGACTTCTATTACTAATTAAAGTATCAGTTTCGGCTTTGGTTATTTTATAATAATCTAAATAATTACTTACCCGACTCATTTGTCCATTTTGACGTAATGAGTAGCCACCTGCAAACAAGGCTATTTTAGCACGTAATGCCATCGCAGTTCCTTTTGTAAATCGCTCGTCTTGTGCAACAGTTGATCTCCAAGGTAATAATGGTTTTGCTGCAGCAAGGTCTGCTAAAATATGGTTGTAAATAGTATCGCGATTAGTTCTACCTAAGAATAAATCTGGCAAAAATGTTGACGGCTCCCATTGTGCCGGAACATCACCCCAAATACGCATTAATTCAAAATAGAATTGCGCTCTAATAATCAATGATTCGCCTAAAAGCCTTTGTAATTCTGCCTTATCAGCAGCAGAACCTGTTGCATATTGTGGCATTTTTGGAATAAAATAAATACAGTTATTCGCTCTTTCAATACCAGCATAAAACTGGTTAAATGTATTTACAATATCGGTGTTGGCTGCAGACAATGTATAGTGCGCTTCTTCATGCCTTGCAGAACTCAAAGCAGAACCGCCACCCATAATACAATCATCATCATAAGCATAATAATAACTTACCCTTATACCATATCCAAAATCACCTGCCATTGCCATATAAGCACCCATTACAGCTGCTTTAGCATTTGGTACATTGTTAAATACAATGCTAGGATCTATCGTAGAAAGTGGTGCAGGAGACAAATATTTTTTACAAGAAACAGTCAACAATACCGCTACAGCAAAAAGTAGCATGATTGTAGTTTGTTGCAATTTTTTTAATACAGTATTCATAACAAATATTTTTATTTAATTAAAATGTAACGTTTACACCAAATACAAATGTGCGTCCACGAGGATAAGAACCATAGTCAACACCAGGTGTTAAAGGTGTACCTCTTCTAGCATTCACATCTGGATCGTATCCTGAATAACCTGTAATGGTTGCAAGATTAGTAGCAGTAGCGTAAATTCTGAACATTGCTATTTTAGCTTTTTGTGTTAATTGTTGAGGAAGTGTATATCCTACAGTAAGATTTGAAATTCTCAGATAAGAACCATCTTCAATTGCATATGAACTAGGTATAAATCCATTGGTGCTTAAACTTGGTTGCCAAATTTGAGCCTTTGCATTTAAAGCCGCCAACTGATCGGGTGCAATACCAATTGCAGTGGATGCATCAATTTGTTTTTGAAGCAAATTACCACTAGCGTCTATATAACTCCAACGATTATTATTAATAGCTAGCATGTTTTGATCAACACCATATGCAGAAGCGAATTCTAATTTATTTGCATTGTACACATCATTACCATAAGAGAAGGTACAGAAAACACTTGCATCAAAATTTTTGTATGCAAACTGTTGACTAAACCCACCTGTAAACTTAGGAAGTGCATGCCCTATAATAGTTCTGTCATCTGCAATAGTTATTTTGCCATCTCCATTTACATCTACATATTTAATTAATCCAGGAGAAGCTAAGCCAGTAGAAAGCACTGCAGCTGCATTTGCAACACCAGGCTTTAAAGTATACTGGTATAACAAAGTAGGATACCTTAAATTATTAGCAGCGTTTACATAATTAGAAGTTGTAAAGTCATTAGTGGTATAAAATCCGTCTGTTTTTAATCCATAAATAGCACCTATTTCGTCGCCTACTTTTAACAAATAATCATCTGGATTAGCAGTTGAACTGAACCAACCTGAGTTAGCAGTAAAACTGGTTTGTGAACCAAGACTTGTGATTTTATTTTTATTCCAGGCTATATTGAAATTAGCTGTCCATTTGAAATTTTTGTTTCTAATAATGGTAGAGCCTAGTTGCAATTCAATACCGTCATTTTGTGTACTACCCACATTTTGATATTGTGTGGTATATCCAGAAGTTGGTGGTATTTTATTTTCGATTAATAAGTTCTTAGTAATATTTGAATAGATATCAACTGTTAATGTGATTCTATTTTTTAAGAAACCTAAATCAAATCCTAAGTTTTGAGAAGTTAATGATTCCCATTTCAAAGAAGGATTTCCTAGTCTTGAAGGAAGGGTTAAAGTGTAATTCAATACATCATTTACACCATATCCACCATTTGTTGGAGGCGCATAACCAGTTGTATAACCATAAGCTGCAATCCTATTGTTTCCAGACTGTCCATAACTCAACCTAACTTTTGCATCACTAATGAATTCAAGTTTTTTCATGAAGTTTTCATCAGACAATCTCCATGCAACTGAGGCAGAAGGAAAGTAACCCCATTTACGATTTGTAGGATCAGTTGGCGTAATTAAACTACTATAATCAGGTCCAAATAAAGAAGATCCATCGGCCCTGAAATTTAGGGTTAATAAATACTTTCTGTCGTAACTATAATTGATCCTTCCAAAAAAAGATAATTGGGTAGTATTAATTTCGGTAGATGCTAGTTTTGGTTGCGCGAGTCCTGCTGGAGGCGTTGCTAAACCTAAGTTTGCAAAAGCCAATTCAGGTGAAGTTCCAACAGGAAAATACCTAACTTCTAAACTGTTAACTTTTGTATTCGTTTGATAAATTTCTTGCCCGGCTAAAACATCTAAAGCATGTTTAGATTTAAACAAGCTAGGGTTTGAATAAGTAAACACATTTGAGTTATTAATAGTACCTCTTGCAACAGTATTTAGTGTTAAAACAGGTAATCTATTGTAGTTTCTAGAATTTGATGTTAGGGTATCATCGTAACCATATGAATTGGTTGTATTCATATCATACCCAAATGTGCTTTTAAATGAAAACAATTTTGAGAAATTATAATTCGCATAACCATTATAGTTATACGCTGTGATATTTCTAACACGATATTCTGCACCTGCCATTTGAATTGGGTTAACTAAGTTCAATCCATTACCCGGGCTATTGGCATCTAAAGTTGGGTCATAAAAATCTTCTGCTTGACCAGGCAATAAAAACGGCCTATATCTAATATATTGACGCAACCTGTTTGAACCCGCTCCTCCTACATCAGAAGTACCTGCACCACCAATTATTTGTTGATTATAACGTACATTAAAACCAATTTTTAAATTATCTGATACTTTATGGTCGAATCTAAAACTTGCCAATTTTCTATCGTAATCTGAATTAATTAATAAGCCTTCTTGTTTGTTGGCAGTTACACTCAAATTATATTGAGTAGCAGCAGTTCCTCCTGTTACAGAAATATTATGGGTCATTTGCATGGCATCTCTACCTAAAACTCTTTGTTGCCAATTTTGTGGAGACACATAGTTTTTATAGGTATTGGCAATTGTATCAAAATTGCTCATTCTTTTGATATACTGCGCTACAACACTTGTATCTGTTGGGTTTTCAGTGTATTTGGCTCTTTCATAAGCCCATAATACATAGTTATATGGATCCATTAAATCTAATTGCTTAGATAAATTACTTACTCCCATAAAACCGTTATAGACTACTGAAGTTTTGCCACCTGTATTTTTGCCGCCTTTGGTAGTAATTAAAATGACACCATTAGATCCGCGAGCACCATAAATAGCAGTAGAAGCAGCATCTTTTAAAACGTCAATCGTTTGAATATCTTGTGGAGATAAAATAGATAATGCATTTTCTACTTGCACACCATCCACAACATATAATGGAGAACCACTTTGTGTAATAGAGCTTCTTCCACGCACATAAATATCCACATCGGCACCTGGAGCACCTTCCGATACACTAACCTGAACACCAGCTAACTTTCCAGCTAAGGCTTCAGCAGCAGAGTTCATAGGATTGTCTTTTAATTCTTTTGCACTAATTGAAGCAACGGCTCCTACTAAGTCTTTTCTTTTGACTGTTTGATAACCTATAACAACCACTTCGTCTACTTCTTTGGTCTCGGCAACAAGTGAAATATTTATTTCAGATCTGTTGTTTACAGATTCTTGTTTTGAAGCGTATCCAACAAATGAATAAACCAATACCGCATTAGCAGGAACACTTATAGCGTACTTACCAGTTTTATCGGAAGAAGTTGCTTTTGCACCACCCTTTAAACTGATACTTGCACCTTCAATGGGTTGGTTGTCGGAACTAGTTACTTTTCCTGTAACTGTTTTTGCAGTAGTCTGTGCAGCAATTGGTTGCAAAAAACAAACCCCAATCATTACTGTAAATGCAATTGCAAACTTAGAAGTCATTTGCTGCGCCTTATTTTTTGGCGAAACAAGTAATAAATTTTTAAATTGAACAAGGGTAAGCTTTAAATAGCTTCTGATACCCAACAAGAGATAGCACACGATCATGGCAAGCATTTTAGTAAATAAAATCGTTTAAGAATTGCAAAAAAAATCAATTCTTCGCTATAAAGACAACCAAAATGCAAAAATTGATCATATATCTACGCAATCGTTCCCGGTGAAGATGTTAAACCTGTTATTATACCCATAATTTGCTTCTATTGGGTTTGGATTATTGGGTTCAACAATTTTTCAACTGAAATAATTAATTTTCTGCATTAAGAAAAACAACTTTTATTTCAGTGCCCATTTTAGGTGCAGAGCTGATATGCATGGTTCCATTAAACAAAGAAGCACGCGTTTGAATGTTTAACAAACCCACACCATTAGAAGTAGTAGTTGTATCAAACCCATTGCCATCATCGGCAATAATCAAGATTAAATTATTTTCTTCGTGGTATAGTTGAATGAGGATATTCTTAGCATTTGCATGTTTAAAAATATTATTAAACTGCTCTTGTACAATACGATATATAGCCAATTTAAACGCATCTGAAATAGCGTATTCCCTAAAATTCTCTAGGTCTTTTTTTATTTCAAAAAGTCTTGATTTTTTGGCAATAGTAATAATATGATCTAGGGCTTCACTTAAAGACAGTTCATTTAAAGAAGGTGGCAATAATGTATGCGATAGTTTTCGAATTTCTTGAATAGCGCCGGTTAATAGTTTATCTATATCTAAAAACAATTCAGAATTGCTTTTGGTTTCAATTTTTAAAAGACCTAAGTACATTAAAGATCCAGCTAAAATTTGATTTACATTATCGTGTAATTCAAGCCCTAATTCTTGGCGTTCTTTTTCTTGTGCAGAAATAACAGCTTGTGTTATTTCCATATTTTTTTTCGTTCTTTCTTCTTCTAAACTTTTTTCAAGTTTAATCTTTTCAGTTACGTCTGAACCAATCGCTAATATTGCTTCTTGACCATTGTAATTGATTTTATGCAAGGCCATGTCTAAAAAAAGGATTTCGTTTTCATGTGTATAATGACGAATAATCCCTTTTTGTATATTTAAATCGCCATTTATTAATTTACTTGTAAGTGTTTTAATATTTTGCCCATCATTTTCTATTGAAATTTGATGTAGGTTCATTTGTAAAAAAAGCGCTCTCGAATAATTTAAAAGCTTACAAGCGGTTTCGTTAACATCAATTATATTTAAATCAGATGGATTTAAAATAAAAATAGAATCTGGATTGTTATCAAAGAGATAACGATACTTTTTTTCATTATCTCGCAAGTTTTTTGAAATATTATTTCTTTCAATACTATAGGTGATACTCTTTTGTAATACAAATGCATTTACCTCGTCTTTGATTAAATAATCCTGCACTCCAAGTTTTAAACTATCTATTGCAATTTGTCTATCACTCAAACCTGTTAAAACAATAACGGGTGCTCCATTTGAAAGTTTAATTACATGTTCAATAGAAGCCTTTCCTGTACTATCTGGAAGGGATAGATCTAATAAAATAATATCAAACTTATTATTCAAAAGGCTAATATTAGCCTCCTCTAATAATGTATTATGTGTAATTAACAAATCAGAAAAATTAATTTCTAAATACTCTTGTACTAGAAAAAAGTCTCCTTCATTATCTTCTACAACTAATATATTCATTGTTATTTAATTTTTCAATCCAGATGGATTTTTATCTAAAATAAAAAATGTTAGTTAAAAAATGGTGCTAAAAAAGACAACTCTTTTAAACCATTTGTTGAATTATACGACAGCGGTTTGTTCTCAAAGCCAATAATAAAAGGATCTTGAGATGCTCTTTCCTCGTCTTTTGGATTGACCGTTGAAGATAAAATTAAAATTTTTGTATCTGGAAAATGTGACGCATATTTTTGCTTATACATTTCTAAAAATTCCCAGCCATCCATTACCGGCATATTCAAATCAAGCAATATTAAATCAGGTTTTTTAAGACTATTTTTTATACCATTTAATATGAAATTTTCTAAATATTCAATAGCCATATCTCCGTTACTAACCACCTCAACTGAATCGCAAAATTGCGTATGCTTCATAACCATCTTATTCAACATTTGCGTAATTGAATCGTCCTCTATCATTAATATGTTAGAAATCATATTTTATGATTTTTGAAGGTAATTGAAAACGTAGTTCCTTTATCTACCTCACTATCTACAGTAATTTTACCACCTAAAGCTGTTACTTGCGATTGTATTAGGTACAAGCCAATACCTTTACTATCAGGCCTTTCATGAAAACGTTGGTATAGCCCAAAAATTCTATCCTTAACATTTTTCATATTCATCCCTAGCCCATTATCGGCAAATTCTAGTACCGTGTCTTCACCCAATTTATGCGAAGTGATATTGATTTGAAGTTTTCGATCTGGAGATGCAAATTTGATAGAATTAGTAAATAGATTGATTAAAATACTTTCTAAATAACTAGGATCAAATACAATAGAAGGCGCCGTTGAAAATTCAGTTGAAATACTAATTGATGCTGTATTTAATAACTCTTTTAAGTTATGCATATTCTTTTCAACGGTTTCTTGAAAAGAAATTTTATGCAGTGCTAAATATTTTTTTTCTCGAATAACCAATACATTTATCAAATCATTCAAGGTATCGTTCAATTGAAATGATGCAGACTTAAATGCATCAACCAATGCTTTTGTTTTAAGGTCTGAAATTTTATCTGATTCCAAAAGATCTACAATTGACAGAAGATTCGTAACAGGAGCCCTCAAATTATGAGAAGTGATATAGCCGAATTGTTTTAAATCGGCATTTGTTTGCAATAGTTCCTCAATCAATATGTTTCGTTCTTCTTCTTCCGTTTTCCTTTTTGTAATATCACGGTAATTCAACACTACCGCCCTAACTGCACTGTCTTCTAATAAATTATAAAAAGTAGACTCTAACCATCTATACCCTTCATTGGGAATCTTATACTTAAATTCTAATAATTTTATTTTTCCTGGTTTTTTTATCACTTCCAAAAAAGTACTAATCACTAAAGCTCTATGGTCGGGATGTAGAAATTCTACTCTAAAAAAACCATCATTTTCCACCAAATTAAATCCTATAATTTCCTTGCCAAATGAACTTATTTCTTGAATATTTCCATTGGCTCCAATTAAAGCAAACCCATCTGTACTATTAGCAATAATTGACCTAAATCGCTTTTCGTTATTCGAAATAATTAACCTGAATTTATTCCGCTCAATACCATAGCTAATACTTTTTTGTAATACAGTTGCATTTACCTCGTCTTTTACAAGATAATCTTCAACACCCAATTGTAATGTGTCAATGGCTAGCTGTTTATCTGCTCTACCAGTAAGTACAATTACTGGTGCTTCCTTTGCTAGTTCTAAAATTTCAAGAATAGAACTCTTACCATTGCTATCTGGCAGAGATAAATCAAGCAAAACAACATCGTATTCATTTTTTTTTAAAGAAACTAGCGCCTCTTCTAATAGCCAACAATGCGTTATTTCAACAGAATCAAATATTGCAGTTAAATAATCTTCCACCAAAATGAAATCCCCTTCATTATCTTCTATCAGTAAAACATTGAATCGTTTAACTAATTGCATTGTTTAAGATTTAATTCGGTTGATGATTTTAAAAATCAATTTATTTGGTAAGATAAATTAAAAACCACTTCTTAGATCCAACAAATTAAGCATTAAAAACCATCTGTAAAATTGCTGTGGTTAATGGTTTTGAAACAATATTCAATACCGAAGCATATTTTTTTGATTTTTCAATATCAATTGGATCAGATGAAGATGATTGTATGACTATATTACATTTTGAAATACTATTTACAGGAAATTGGTGAAAAAGTTCCAAAAACTCCCATGCATCCATATTCGGCATATTAATATCTATGAAAATAAGTTCTGGAAAATGGGTATTCCCTTTAAGAATAATATCTTTTAGCGTTTCAATGGCATTTTCTGCATTCTCAAATACCGATATATTACTTGTGGGATACTCTTTTCGAATCATTTCTGAGTTCAAATAGTTGAGTAAATTATCGTCATCTATCAAGAAAATGTTGCAATCATGCATAAGTGAGCAAATCGAAGTTAAAATATGTTGCTTTCATTGATTTTAGGTGTAAAAAACGCATTTTTTTGTGCCTAAAAAAGCAAATATAGCGTACCTTTAAAGATAATAGTGAATATAAAGATTAAGGTACTATGATTCCCGTTGTAATGTGCGTTGATGACGATCCAATTGTGTTGATGCTAAATGAATTGGTATTAAGGGATCACGCATTTTGTAATGAATTGATTAAAATTGAAAGCGCAGAATTAGCACTGGAACATTTTAGCCTCCAATCTAAAAAACCTTTAGCGCAAGCCATTTTACCCAATATTTTATTTCTTGATATTAATATGCCTACAATGGATGGTTGGGGATTCCTTGATGCATTTACAGAAAAATTTCAGGAATTCCATTCAAAAGTATCTATTGTAATCCTTTCCTCTAGTGTTAATCCTGCTGATATTGAAAAAGCAAATAAGCACCCATTGGTCATTGGATTTATGCCAAAGCCAATAGGTGATACAGAATTAAATGAACTAAAAAAACATCCAGCACTTTCTATTTATCTAAATTAAATAGTGCTAAATGTTTATTTTAGTCAAGTAAAGAAATTTCTATTATTTTAATGTAGCTATCGGCTGAGGATCCATATCTGTGAACTCTTTGTTTTCACCGGCCATTCCCCAAATAAAACCATAACTAGCTGTTCCAACCCCAAAGTGCATACTCCAAGGTGCAGAAATAGCCACTTCATTGTTTGCTATTACTAAATGTCTAGTTTCTTGTGGCTCACCCATAAAATGCATTACGCGATGATCTGGATGTACATCAAAATAAAAATACGCTTCCATTCTTCTAGTATGTGTATGTGGTGGAACAGAGTTCCAAACACTTCCAGCTTCTAAAACAGTTAACCCCATCACTAATTGACAACTAGCAATACCATCATTGTGAATGTATTTGTAAATAGTACGCTTGTTAGAAGTTGCAATATCACCAAGATTAACTGGGGCCGCTTCTTCTTTTGTCATTTTTCTGTTAGGATAAGACATGTGGGCAGGTGTAGATAACAAATAGAAATAAGCAGGTGCATCTGCATCAACACTTGAGAAAGAAACATTATTAGTTCCTTTACCTAAATAAACAGATTCTAAACGACTAATTTCATAATCAATTCCATCTGCAGTTACAATACCTGCTCCACCTACATTAATAATTCCAAGTTCGCGTCTCTCTAAAAAATAAGCCGCTTTTAATTCACCTTCATTAGGTAAACTGATACTTTCTTTTACAGGAACTACACCGCCAATAATCATTCTATCGTAATGAGAGTATACCAACTCAATTGTGCCGGGCTTCATTAAGTTTTGAATTAAAAAATTATTGCGTAGTTCTTCAGTAGACATTTTACTGGTTTCTACAGGGCTATTTTGGAATCTGATTTGCATGATTGTATTTTTAAAAATTAGTACTGTTATTAAAGCAAATTTAATAATAAAAATTTGTATTGCTCCTTGGCATCTGATTTTATAAAATCAAAACAAGCATCGCAATGGTATTTTGTTCTGGCACTTAACAAAAGTGGATACCCATCAGGAAAATTAAATGGTCTGATTTGTTTGCCACCATCCCATATTTTTTTCTTTGTTAAAAAAGGCATCAATGCATCAAATGCTTGGCTCAATGATTTTCCAGAGTTTGTTTTAAGATTCCAAAGATTAATACTTGTTTTTTCTGAAAGTTGTGCCACTACATTGAATGCATTTAAGATAAATACAGAATAATGGAATGAAGTTGTTCTTTCTAATTCTAATGGAAAAAAACCTTTTGAATCTTGTTCTATGTTTAATCGATTTGCTGCACGCTGAACAATTTTGTTTGCAAGTTGCGTACTGTCTACATACAATGCAATTGCTAATGTTTGTGCATCGTACCAAACACCATGATTATTGGGTGCATTCATTTCGTCTTTGCCAATATCACTTGTTTGTACCCAATTTAAAAAATCAGCAAACCAAGCCTTCATCTCTTTTTGATTTTGAGCAGTCCAACTTTTAGACGATTTTATTAAATTAATACCATCAATTACAAAAATAAATTGTCTGGTATCAATTAACCCTTCAGCCCTACCTTCTACAACACCTTTTACGGCTTGTCCATATTTTAAATTAGGATTCATTTTTGTAGCAGGATCTAAAAACCAAACCTGTATTAGTTTACTTGCATGCGCTGCATACTTTTCATCTTGTGAAAAATAGTAGGCTAGTGCTAATGTGTTAATATGCTCACACAACACTGGCATATGTTCTTTATCGGGATAATTTTTTACTTCCGGATTTATTTCACCATCTTTCCTAATATATGGCAGCCCATTTGATGTAGCAGGATTCGGCCACCAATAAGGTGCAAGGCTCATATAATCGTGTTTGTCTCCACTTGGAGGCAAATCAGATTTCCCCATTACACTCACTGGTAAATAGTTCAACAACTTATCTGCGTCTTTCAGCAGCTGTAAATAAGCAGGATATAGTGCTGGATCTTTTGCTTGTATTTTTTTCTTTTTCTGTGCAATGGTATTAAAATCAAGTACAACAATATCAGACTTAGACAATTTAATTTGAGCCATTAAATTTTGACCCACTAAACAAATAAAAAATAAACCTGTAATTTTTCTATACATACTATTGTTGAATTATTTTAAACGTCTTTTATTTTTCTGTTCTAAAACAAGGTGTAGGCAAGCCTTCTTTATTGTATAAATTTGCACCAACTGGATTATCTGCCCAAGCATACCTAACAGCGGTTGGCGAAAGTATATCCTTATTCCAAACAACTACTGTATTGCCAACTATTTTAGCTGTAGCCCAAACGAATTTTTTAGTGCTATCTGAAATAGCAAAATGATTTAACTCAGTTGTATTTTTTGCAACCAATCCAGAACCTATATTATTAAAACTAAGTATAATTTTATTTCCATCAATTTTCATGGATTGATAAGTTGGACCTTCAGATACAATAGTAGATTCTTTGTAGGCAATTTTTTGTGCAACTAAGGCCAATCGCCTACCTACTTCTGATTTATTCATTGGATGCACATCGTTCCATTCGCCTATATCATTGGTTACCGACATTCCTGTATTAGATAATGAAAGTGTTTCAAACTGCGCTTCTTGCAGCTCTGCTAATTTACTATTAGCAGGCAATGGTTTTGAAGGATTATTATTTGCTAATTGTACATAAAGAAATGGAAAATCTCCTTGGTTCCATTCTTTTCTCCAACTATTAATCAACCTAGAAAATATTGTTCGATATTCTACAGCTCGACTAATATTTGATTCGCCTTGGTACCAAATCACCCCTTTAATGCCATAGCCAATTAAAGGCTCAAGCATACCATGATACATAGAAGCAGTCTGGTCTTGAAAACGCGTAACATCTTCTCTATTCAGCGGTGCGATGGTTGTGCCTATTTTGTATTTCCATTCCCCTTTTAAATCAATAATACTATCGCCTAGTTCAATTCTATAAGGTTTGTCTTTAATAAAACCTGCATTACCTGATTCATTTACAATTCTTAATGTGATGGTATTAATGCCTGGCTTTAAAATAGTAGCAGGAATCGAATATTTTCTTGGTGCATATTTGTTTGAAGTAGTTCCAACAAGCACTCCATTAAAATAAGTGTAATCCTTCATAATAATATTGCCCAATCTTAGTAGCGCGTTCTTACCAAGCATGGAAGTTGTTATATTAATTTCTTTTGTTAGCCAAACAACACCAGATTCAACTCCTTTCAATCCTTGGTCTTGCCAAAAATTGGGCATTTGAATGGGTAGCCAATCTGCATAGTTTGTTGTGGATGTCTGCCATTTCTGCTGCAAACCTAAATCTGATTTATTAATTTTATCATTCCAATCATCCGCTAGCAATTTGTCTTTACTACTGATTGATTTAACAAGGCTACTATCTTTAAATTTTATTGAAGGATTGTAATATGCAGGAAAATCTTTTAATTCATTTTCATTCAGCCATGCTTCTGCGGGTGTGCCACCATAACTACAATTGATAAGTCCTATTGGCACTTTGTATTTATCATATAAGTTTCTTGCAAAAAAATAACCGACTGCAGTAAAATTCAAAACAGTGTTTGGATTAGCCGACTCCCAGCCTTTATCGGATTCAATATTGGTAGCAGTATTAAAACCGATTCTTCTTTTTACCAAAAAATGCCTTATTTGGTCATTGGCAGAATTACTTATTTCTGTAGGATATTTTTCACTGGCCTTGTATAATTCATATTCCATATTCGACTGTCCAGAGCAAAACCAAACATCCCCAATTAAAATATTTTCAACAACAATTTTGTTAGACCCTGTAATTGTTAACGCATAAGGTCCTCCAGCATTTTGTGCAGCAATATTTATTTTCCATTTTTTATCTTCACCTGTTATTGTTCGATATTTTTTTCCTTTGAATTCAACTGTAATTTTTTCAGCATTATCGGCCCATCCCCAAATGGGTATTGATGTATTTCTTTGAAGGACCATTCCATTGCTGATGAATCTTGGCACCGTAATAGTTGCAAATCCTGTATATGCAACCAAACTCATTAAAAAAAATAGTACGATTCTTATAGAATTCATTTCAGGTTTATTTTTTTACCTTTTTTGTTTTGTTTCCGTGCCTACCATCTCCACCAGCATTATCTATAATACCACCTGCAGGATTTAAATTATCCAATACTTTTTTCAATTGAATATAGGCTTCGTTTGCCATTTTGTTATTTGAATAATTGGTTACTAATTTTTCTTCGAATGGCGCATTGCTCATATCATACAACTCATTACTATTATTCAATTTCCATTTGTCGCTTCTAACATACCATTTATTGCCTAACTCACAAAAGATCCAATCCCGCGGTTTTCCTTTTTTTCCTAATAATTGTGGTAAAAAACTTTGTCCGTCCAAAATATTTTTTGTTGGTAATGGAGCACCAGCAACATCTGCAAAAGTTGGCAACAAATCGCTGGCATCAATTAATGTTTCTGAAACTTGATTGGGGCTAATTACGCCAGGCCAATTAGCTATAGTTGGAACCAACCCACCGCACTCTAGCATTTCACCTTTTTTACCAGAAAGTTGTTTTCCATTTATGGTACCGCGTTTTGCATACAGGCTAGCTGTTCCATTATCACCCATTAAAACAATTAATGTGTTTTTTCTTAAGCCTAAACTATCTAATGTTTTTAAAAGTTTTCCCACTAACTTATCCATATAAGCTATATTATCGGCATAGATATTTCCTCCAGGTTTGCTATCGGGGGTGGGTAAAATTTCGCCGTGCACTTCAGCCAAAGAATAATACAAAAAGAAGGGTTTGTTTTTATTTTCTGATACCCAATTAACCATGTGATTGTGCATTAAATCGGGCATATAGTTTTTGCCTAATGACTTGTCTACACCATTTTCTGTATAAATTTCTTCCTTCCCTTTGGCTTGATTCCAATACACACCACTTCCTTTAAATCGGATATAATCATCAAATCCAAAATCAGAAGGATTCAAAGGCAATTGCCCCCACTTGCCAATCATTGCACTGACATATCCAGCCGATTTTAAAACAGTAGGCATCATCACTTCTTCCGAAGGCTTTATATTAGCACACATGTCTTGATTGACTGCTCCTGTTCTAAATGCATAACGTCCGGTAAGAATCAACGCTCTTGATGGACCACATAACGGAGCCGTATAACAGTGTTGAAACCTGATACCTTCTTTTGCCAACTTATCAATTACAGGCGTGTGATTACTATCAGAACCATAAGCACTAACATCACCAATACCTAAATCATCTGCAAGGATATAAATGATATTAGGTTTTGAAACGGAGCTTGTTTTCTTTGTTTTAGTTTGTACAGCATTATTGTTCTGCGCAAACACTATGGTTGATATTGCTATTGCAATAAATAAAAGACTGCTGTATTTCATATTGTAAAAAATAAAAATGATTGATGTAAAACGTTTATTAATCAGCAGAAGTCTTCCAATGAGTAGAATCACCTTTAAACCTTGTAAGTGCTTTCCACTCTGTTTCCATTCCTTTGTCGCCTTGTTGGTCCATCCATTTTTTTAATTCAACAAATAGCTTGTCTTTTACTTTGGTTAATGACTGGTCATTTACTAAATTTTTCAACTCATACTTATCTGTTTTTATACGATACAATTCAAATTCAGGACGGTTTCTATATAATACTGCATGCGCATACGCTTCTGGATCATTTTTTGTTTTTTTAAGCCATCCCTCATACAATTTATTGCCAAGTTTTGAAACTGAACAATAAAACGGATCGTTATAATTGATGTTCCATATTAGCTTGTAATCGTGGTCTTGTATAGACCTAACAGGATAAGCATCGGAACCGTTTTTAATTCCCCTTGTAGTATGTACACCATATACATAAGAACGAATTTCTTTATTAGTTCCTTTTAAAGCGCCTAAGAAACTCTTGCCATCTAATAGCATTGTTTTTTCTGTATTACCTCTTAATGACTCAGGGTTACCACCTACTGCTTCATATAAAGTTGGCACTACGTCAATGTATTGTGCTAAAATTTCGGTTCTTGTACCCGGCTTAATAGATTTAGGCCATCTTGTAATGTATGCCGCCTTTAAGCCCATATTGTAACAGGTCCATTTTCCAAATGGAAGAGAGGTTCCGTGTTCGCTTGCAAAAGTAAAGATGGTGTTATTGGCATTTTTATATCGATCCACCATATTCATACAATAGCCTACTAAACTATCGGCATAAGTAATTTCTGCATAATATTTTACCAAACTTTCTCTGGTTTCTTTGGTATCAACCATATAAGGCGCAATGTGTAAAGACGCTGCTTTATATTGGTCTTGATTTCCACGAGTCCAAGGACCATGCGGCTGATTGGTAGCAACAACTAATAAATATGGTTTGGTTTTGTCTTTGTTAATCCAGGCTTCCGCATCTGAAAGATTGATATCTACTCCTTCGCCGTCGTCACTATCTCTTCCGCCAAGGTATTCGAACGGAAACGATGCAACTGGGGCAGTATGTCTTTTGCCAATTAACGCAACCCTATAACCTAAATCTTTAAAGTGATGAAAAATACTAATTACATTATCATATACTTTAGAATGATTAGGATAACTTCCATTTTTTACAGGGAAAATTCCAGTATACAAACTTTGTCTGGTAGGTCCACACATTGCAGTTGCATTATTCATGTTATCAAAACAAATTCCTTGCGAAGCTAGTTTAGATAAGTTAGGCGTTTTAACATCTGGATTACCATAAGGCTCACAATCAACAGAAGTCATATCATCTGCAATAAAAAAAAGCACATCGGGCTTCTTCTCATCTTTTTGAGCAGCTTTTAAAATTGTATTTAAACTATTTATTTGATTAGATTTTACAACCAAAGGTTTTACTGGCTTTTTGGGCTCAGATAAAAAAGAACTGGCAATCAAAAGCACGAATGCTGCTAATGAAATTCCAAATACAGATACTTTATTCATATGGATAATTTTTAATTTTTTGATTCCCAAGGCCATGGTTTCGCTTTAATTCTTATGGCTTCAGTCTCCCATTTTGCTGACAACTCTTTTACTTTTTCAGGATATTTGTTTGCTAAATTATTTGTTTCAGATGGATCATTATCAATGTTATATAGTTCCCAATTATTATCAACTAATGGAGAAAATATTTTTTTCTTTTGTGTCTTAGAAACTAGTTTCCATTCATTCATTCTGAGTGCCCTATTTGCTGCATGTTCCCAAAAAATAAATTCTCTTGCAATTGGTTTGTTTGTAAATGTTGGCACTAAACTTTTTCCTTCATAAGGTTGAATTGTGTGTCCATTAAATACAGTTGGATAATTCAATCCAACAATATCTACACAAGTAGCTAGTATATCAATTAAATGCGAAGGCTGTTTTCTTAATTCTCCTTTAGCTTTAATTCCCTTTGGCCAATAAACAATTAAAGGAGAGGCAATACCACCTTCATGTGTAAATTGTTTGTATTCTCTAAATGGTGTGTTACTTAGGTTGGCCCATTCTTCTCCGTAAGTAGACCATGTATTTGCTTCGCCAGGAACTACACCTCTACCACTTCTAACAAAATCACCATCACGGGTATACATTGGCTTTTTTTCTAATAAAATTGAATCGGCAGCAAATGATTTTTTTAATTTTTGTTTGGCAGTTAAAGGAATTTCAGGTTGATCTGTATCTAAAGTTTCTGCACAGCCACCATTGTCGTGCATATAAAAAATAATGGTATTTTCTAAAATGCCTTTTTTCTCTAATGCAGTGATAATTCTACCTACTCCTTGATCCATAATATCAATCATGGCAGCGTAGACTTCCATTCGTTTTACTTGCCATTCTTTTAAAGGTTCTTTGCTCCATTCTGGAATAGCAACGCCACGTTCAGTTAACACACATTTATCACTAATGATTCCTAATTTTTTTAATTTTTCAAAACGTTGTTGTCGGGCAATATCCCAACCCTTATTATACATGCCTTTGTATTTTTCAACTTCTGAAGCAGGAGCATGTAATGGCCAGTGTGCGGCAGTATATGCTATGTAAAAGAAAAAAGGATTTTTTGATTGATGCTCAGTAATAAACTTTACGGCTGTATCACTAATTGCATTGGTATAATAAAAGTTTTTTGATGGTGCAATGAAAGTGTTGTTGCTAATTAGTGTTCCAGGATCATAATAACTTCCAGATCCATTAAGTGTACCAAAATATCTTTCAAAGCCTCGTTGACAAGGCCAATTGCTTTTATCTGTTGTAGTACCCATGTTTTTTGCAATATGCCATTTCCCTGTCATATAAGTAGCATACCCTGCTTGCTTAAACAATTCTGCCATTGTAACTACATTTTTACTTAAATCATCTACGTATCCTTCTTCAGTAAAATTTTCTGTAGACAAATGACCCATGCCTGCTTGATGAGGATATAAACCTGTAAGCAGTGCTGCTCTAGAAGGACTACACCTTGCTGTGTTATAAAAGCGTGTATATCGCAAACCATTCATAGCAAGTTTGTCAATATTAGGTGTACGAATTTCAGATCCAAAACAACCAATATCTGAATAGCCCATATCGTCTGTTAGAATAACAATAACATTTGGTTTTTTTATGTTGCCTTTTTGTGCCTGCAATAACAAAGGAGAGAAGTGTATGATTATTCCTAAAAAAAATAGGAGCTTGTTATTAGAGCTATTGAATTTTGAAAATTTCATCTTTTTTCTAGTTAGTTGTATGTGGAACTTTAAACTCAATCACAATATTAAATAATGGAATATCACTTAAATTTTTTACCGCATGCACTATTGGCTCTGCAAACTTCACAGTGTTAGGAACTTGAATTCCGGTTCCTTCTTTTACTTCTTTGCTAAACCGAGGATCAGTTAATTGCACTTTATTTAGCCGAACTACTAATCGTTGTGCATGACTATGTAATTCTCGAACATCTTTTGGCAGTAGCCTTTCTTCGAAAATTCTAAACTGATCATCTTCATAAACAGTAGTATTTTTCAATGGCTCAACCCATTGCTCCGGAACTGAAAGGGCCGGGTGATTTTTTTTAAATGCAATTTCAAAATACAAACCTTCTGGCAATTGATAGGTTTCGTTTTCTAAAAAAACAGCCACCTGTCCACGTTGAAGTGTAATAATGCCTTTGCTAGTTTTAACAGTTAAAGCACCTAAAGCCGCTATAACTCTTGTGCCAAAATTAACTGTATGCGCAGCTGTGCAAACAGCCATATTTTGCATAACGGTCATATATGGATTATCGAGCACCATTGAATCTGCCTTTGCAAGAATAAGAGACGCAGAATTATTAATTTCTTTATTTAAGAAAAAACTATTTGAATTAGCCAATAAAGATTGGGTAGCCGTAAAAAAAAACACCAATATAAGAGTCCTTTTTATCATAGCTATTATTTAACCTGCGATTTAAAAAAAGCCAACATACTCTTATATAAATCATTTGAAACAGTGGTATACTTTTTATCAGCAACAACATTCACTGTTTCTAAAGGATCGTTTTTGTAATCGTATAATTCTGTTCCAATAACCAATTCTTTTTTAAATGGCTGATAACTTCTAAAACTATCTTTCATCCAAATAGTAAATCTGTATTGTTTATTTCTAATGGAATAACCCATTACCCTTGCTTCTGCATAACCTTGCCTATCCGTTTCAACACCATCAGAACTTCTAGGATACTGACTAACTGAAAATTCTTTTACTGTTGCTAATGGATTTTTCATTAGTGGCACCAAGCTCTTACCATTTAAATGTGTAGGAATTGTAACGCCAGCTAAGTCGCATAGTGTTGGAAAAATATCAATGAATTCAGATTGTGATTTTGTTTTTGATGCCGCAATTCCTGGTGCAGAAATAATTAAAGGCGCATGTGCTGCTTGCTCAAAATTAGAATGCTTACACCATAAATTATGATCGCCTAAATGCCATCCATGATCGCCCCACAAAATAACAATGGTATTTTTAGTAAGACCCAATGAATCTAGTGTATGTAATAATTTACCTACCAATGCATCGGTATAAGAAATCGCCGCATAATAGCCATGTATTAATTCTTTTTGTTTATCTACTGGCAGGGTTAATCCAAAAGGCTTTTGATCTGTAAAAGAAAGTAATGGAGGAATATCTGTATAAGCCCTTAATTCACCAGAATTATGGTAAGCAACATCTACCGAATTTTTTGATTTCTCTTGGTACTTTTCAATAGGCATATCAGCTCTATTGTATAAGTCCCAATATTTTTTAGGCGCTATAAATGGAAGATGCGGTTTTGCAATACCCACAGCTAAAAAAAACGGCTGGTCTTTTTTGCTTAATTGTGCCAATAAATCATTTGCTTGTAAAACATTTGCACCATCATTATACGCATTATCAGATACATCTGCAGATTCTACAGAAGGCTTAACTTTAAGTGCCGCATAATCGTTGGCTTCTGTTTTTGTTTTGCCACTTGCTAGTGCTTCAGAAATATATTTTTCAGCTAATACTTTTGTAGAAGCTAATTGATAACGCTCTAATGCTGGTGGACCAAATGTAGGGTCGTAATATTTTTTGTTTGTTTTATAGTAAGGAACACTCCAAGAAGGTTTGTCAATATCTGCATCAACACAACGAGGATCATAAACTTTTCCAATTCCCTGTGTAGAGTACCCTTGTGTAATTAAGTATTGAGGCAAACTAATAATGTCTGGATTTACATCCCTCATTTTTGTTTTTAAATCCCAAATTTTTGTAACATCTGGTCGCATACCAGTCATTAAACTTGCACGAGTTGGTCCACAAACGGCTTGCTGACAATAGTTGTTCATAAACACAGTTCCCATTTTAGCCAAGCGATCTATATTCGGCGTTTTAATTTGGGTATTGCCATAGCAACCTAATATGGGTTTTAAATCATCAATGGCAATAAAAAGAATATTGGGCTTATTGCTTTTTTGCGCTAATAGTGTTGTTGATACGCCAAAAGAAAATAGAACAATTATTAAAGATGTGCTTAGCGAACTAAATTTCATTTGTTTATTTTTTAGCCTGTGATTTAAAAAAATCTAGCATTTTTGAATTCATTTCTTTTGATATGCTTTTGTACATTTTATCAGCAACAACATTCACTGTTTCGTCTGGATCTTTTTTATAATCATATAACTCTTCTCCTGCAACTAATGCTTGATTAAAAGGCTGATTACTTCTATAATAATCTTTCATCCAAATTGTATACCGATATTGCTTTGTTCTTATTGAGTAACCCATCACTTTAGCATCTGCATAACCTAAGCGTTCTGTTTCGCTATATAGGCCACTTCTTGGATACTGACTCACTGAATAATCCTTTACAGATGTTGTAGGATTTTTCATGACTGATACCTGACTTTTTCCATGCAAATTTGAAGGAACTGGCAAGCCAGCTAGTGCAGCTAGTGTTGGAAAAACGTCTACAAATTCAGTGCTAGCAGTTGTTTTAGATGCAGCAATACCTGGTGCAGAAATAATTAATGGCGCATGAGTAGCTTGTTCAAAATTGGTATGCTTACACCATAAATTATGATCGCCTAAATGCCACCCATGGTCGCCCCAGAGAACAATGATGGTGTTTTTTGAAAGGCCTAAAGAATCAATTGCTTTTAATAGTAATCCAACCTGTGCATCAGTATAAGAAACTGCTGCATAGTATCCATGAATCAACTCTTTTTGTTTTTCAACGCTAAGTGTTGCGCCAATATCTTTTAAGTCAGAAAAAGATGTTAGTGGCGTTATATCGGTATACGCTGTGAGTTCACTTGCATTATGATAGGCCATTGCAACACCATTTTTTACTGGTTTTTGAAAAGTGGCAGTTTTCATATTTGCACGCTGATATAAATCCCAGTATTTTTTTGGAGCGATAAAAGGCAAATGTGGTCTGTGAAATCCAACAGCCATAAAAAACGGCTGACTGCCTTTCGACAATTCAATCATTTCTTCTTTTGCTCTGATTGCATTTGCACCATCTTCATAAGCATTATCAGGCACTTCAATACATTCTGTTGAAGGCTTAATAAATTTCATGACATAGTTTTTCAAATCTGCATCCTTGAGTCCTTTTGCCTTTCCCTCTTGCATGTATTTGTCAACAAGCACTTTAGTTTCGGGCAATTGATACCCGCCAACTAAAACAGGTTTGCTAAAACCAGGCGCATAGTTATAAGATTCTGCTTCTAAATAAGGAATAGTCCAAGAAGGTTTGTCATTTTGTTTGTCTACACAGGTAGGATGAAATATTTTACCAATACCTGAAGTAGCATATCCATTGTTTGCAAAGTATTGTGGGATAGTTACTATATCGGGATTCACATCACGCATTTGCGTTTTTAAATCATATACTTTGGTATAGTCTGGACGCATACCCGTCATAATGCTTGCACGTGTTGGGCCGCAGACTGACTGCTGACAATAGTTACTCAAAAAAACGGTGCCCATTTTTGCTAACCGGTCAATATTTGGTGTTTTAATATCTGCAACACCATAACATCCTAGTAGCGGCTTCAAATCATCAACAGCTATGAATAAAACATTGGACTTTAAAGATTGCTGCGCAGCAATCTTTTGTTGTGTAGATAATAATGCAATGCTAAAAAAAATCCCAATTGATAATTTCATACTATTATTTATTCTCTTGTGACTTAAAGAATGCAATCATTTTGTTGTACAAATCTTTAGAAATTGATGCATAGCTTTTATCATTCACTACATTCGATTTTTCTAAAGGATCTTTTACATAATCATACAATTCTGTAGCAAAAACACTAGCAGTATTGAATGGTTGTTTTGACGTAAAGTTGTTCATCCAAATGGTGTAACGATATTTTTCGGTGCGAATACTATAGCCCATCATTTTATTGTCGGCATATCCTTTTGCAACCATTTCTTCTTTTTTCAATTTTCTAGGATATTGGCTCATTGAAAACTCTTTTGCCTTTGCAGAATTGTCTAACATCAATGGCTTTAAACTTTTTCCTTCTAATTGTGTAGGAATGGCAACAGATGCCAAATTACAAATGGTAGGAAAAATATCTAAGTGTTCTGAAAGTGATTTGGTTTTACCAGGTTTTATACCAGGTGCAGCAATAATCAATGGGGCTCTTGTAGCTTGTTCAAAATTGGTATGCTTTTCCCATAAATCATGGTCGCCTAAATGCCAACCATGATCGCCCCATAAAACAATAATGGTATTATTTAGTGTACCAAGTGAATCAAGTGTATGCAATAAAATTCCAACGTTTGCATCAGTATAAGAAACCGATGCATAATATCCTTGAATTAATTCTTGTTGTTTTTCTTTTTTCAATCTAACATAATTACCTGGCTCATTAAAAGTTGCAAACTCAGGTATATCTGTATAAT
>Ga0194060_10000630_pt1 | contig 25587 bp, 25 predicted proteins | sample SepL225m_MetaG_FD_163427 | JGI IMG/M metagenome (GOLD analysis project Ga0194060, IMG submission 163427) | Anoxic zone freshwater microbial communities from boreal shield lake in IISD Experimental Lakes Area, Ontario, Canada - Sep2016-L222-5m | ecosystem: Environmental > Aquatic > Freshwater >... | reverse complement strand
CAGCGTGGCGTAGTGACGGCTGCCCTTGCTGTTGGTCAGCATCACCGGGATACCGCGTCCGATCAGTTCGACCAGCAGCGCGGTGGACATCTGCACCCCACGGCCCATGAGTACCACCTGGTCAATCCGGTTCAGCGGTACCTCCTGAAGCGTCTGGGTGCCCTTAGTCACGAGTACCTGCTGGTCTTTCTTGCGCACCGTCGTACCCTGTTCTTGGACATAGAGAGTTGGCATGGGTCATTCACCTTTCTTCTGGTTTGGTCGCTGAAACCGCTGGCCCATATGGTCGGCGCTGGTGCGTACCTTCCGCGCTGCGGCACGCAACGCCTGCTCAGCTTCCGCAAAACTACCCAGCCCCTCACCGAGACGCGGGCCGGTCTGCGGCGGCGCAAGAGTCTGGCCAAGAAACTCCAGCCCGTCGGCGTAGGCCACAATCCGGGTCTTCTCAGGATTGAGATGCAGGCGCAGGGTGGCGATCTGGTCACTGACAAATTGGAGAACACGGGTGGTTTCGTCCTGACTCGCGCACATCACGACAAAATCATCCACGTAGCGCACCAGGCGGAGACCATGACTGGTGAGTGCGAGGTCAAAGGGATGCAGGTAGATATTGGCGAGCAGGGGCGAGAGAGCGCCGCCCTGGGGCGTCCCCTGACCGAGGCCATCGCTGGCGCGTAGCACCAGTTCGCCCGCCGCCACGGCTCCGGCGGCGATAGCCCCCGCGATCAGCATGCGCTGGGCCCCGAACCGGCGCAGGTGGGGCAGCGCCCGACGGGCACCATCCATTGCGGGCTTGGCCAAGCTGATCGCCGTCCAGAGACCATTGGCCATCCCTGGGTACGCGGATGGCGAGGGAGCATAGGGCGAGGCGGAATCCCAACTCGCCGCCGCATACGGGTCGTTCAGCGGATCAAGGCCCAGCGATGATGGTGGACGTGGGGGCGACGTGGAACCCGCGCCCGCGCCGTCACCAAGCAGCCCGCGCAAGGCAGCCTGTCCACGAGCAAGCAGTGCCGAACCGGCGACGCGCTCCTCCGGGCCGAGGGACGTCGCCTCGCCCGCCTGGAGCGAACCGGCCTGGAGCCAGCGCACAATGAGCTGGAGGATAGCCGGCTCCTCGATCCGCTGGCGCAGCAGGCCAAGCAAAATACGTTGATCGATACTATCGAAGTAGGCGGAAATATCCGCATCGAGCGCCCAGGTCAGACCCTGCTCGGCGTAGCGGGCCACGCGAGCCACGGCGTCAGGGACACCCACGGCCAGACGGCTACCGTAGGAGCAATCAAGGAAGAACGGCTCAAAGAGCGGTTGAAGCACCTGCTGCACCGCCCGCTGGGCCACCCGGTCGCGCACGGCGAGGATGGCGATAGCGCGGGCACCCCCGCTGGGCTTGGGGATCTGCACCTGGCGAGCGGGCAATGGGCGGTACGTACTACTGCGCAACTCATCCGCGAGACAGGTCATCTGAGCCGTCCAGCTTGCCTCAAAATCGCGCAGGGTCACGGCGTCTACCCCAGCACTGGTGCGGCGGCGGGCCACCTGGATATTGCTGCGCACCCGACGCCATGCCAGGGTGAGGTTCTCCACACGACAGACCTGATCCATGAGAAGGGGGCCGTCATAGCGAGGGAAGATGGGCATGGGAGTACTCCTTGTGATTTTCGATTTTTGATTGCGGATTTTGGATTGTGCTCAATCCGCAATCGAAAATCCAAAATCCAAAATCTGTGACTATTCAGCAAGATCCTGAAGCATCTTCAAACCCGCCTCCGTCACCGTCTGCTGATCAACCTCGGTACGCACCCCGGCGGAGGCGGCTGCGATCTGAGCCGCGCCCGCGATCCCCGCCAACTGGCGGTCGTGCTGGCGCTGCTGCTGGACGCGGACATCGATCCGCTCGGTGCGCCACTGCTCCAGCTTCTGCATCTGCTCCGTCACCATCTGGTCGTGACGGAGACTCAGCTCCAGTAGCGCCCGCTCGTGCTCCTCACGGCGCTCGGCGACCAGGCGAGACTGGGTGGCACGCTGCTCGGCGAGGTGCTGCTGCATCTCGGCGAGGGCCAGCACCTGGGAACCCTGGCGATCCGCGAGGGCCAGGGCGGTTTCACCCTCGGCGCGGGCCAGATCCTGCTGCGCCCCCAGCAGCCGGATCTGCTGATCGGTGTGATGGCTCTCACCCTGGTACTGCTGGAGATTCTCCCAGGCGACCTGCAAGCGGTGCTGCTCGGCCTGCCACACCTGCTCATCGTGGGTAATATCGGCAGTCTGGGCGCGGATCTGGGCCATGACAATATCCAAACGCGCAACCAGCGTAGCCTGCTGCACCTCAGCCTGCTGGGCAAGCAGACGCTCGCGGGCCATGGCCGCCGTCTCGGCCATGCGCAAGCTATGGGTACGCTCACTAATCGCCGCCTGACTCTCCAACCCCTGGAGGTGGGCCGTGTGGCGAGCGGCGTCCACCCGCAGATCCTCGTGGATCTGAGATGCAGCGACGGTCGCGGCGGTGGCTGCCTCGATCTGGCGCTCATCGCCCTGGCGCTCCACCAGCCGTGCGTTGAGGATCTCCAAGCCCGCCAGGGCCGGATCCGTGCGTAGGCGCTCGGTCACCGCCCGTGCGGGCGCGTCCATCCCACCGACCGTCCCCTCAACCCCGGTGAGCGCAGCGTGGCGGTGCTGCTCGATGTAGCCGAGCAGGGCGGCGCGCGCAGCCGACATCAGGGCAGCGAGCGGCTCACGGTGGGCCGCAATCAGCAGCGGATCGGACACGGCCATATCAATCAGCATCCAAAGCCGCACCCGCCACTTGTCCGCGCTCCAGCCCTCGACTGGGCCAACGGGCACCTGCTGGCGCCGGGCATCAACCCACTGCACCAGGATGGCACCAGGCTGCCCCCAGATCCAGTAGCTGCCTGGCGTGTAGAGCTTCTGCTCGCCACCCGGCATGTGAGCCACAGCCCAGGCTCCCGGCGGTACCACCAGTTGGGCGGCGACGCCCAGCCCCTTGCGCGGCAGGGTCTGTGGCGCGGTCGCCAGGCCCGTCACGAAACGCGGCAACGGCAGGGTATGCGCCATCTGCTCCGCGTCAACCTCACCCCGCGCCGCCGCAATCCCGTCAACGATAGCACCCTCGACCGCACCTTTCACCATCGTCTGAAGCTGACTCATTGAGGTTCTCCCTTCGCGTGATTCACTACCGCTCGCACAATACTGCGCCGCCCGCCGAGAGCCTCCCAGGCCAAGGCATCGGCCAGCCGGTTCAGTTCACGGGGGATGGACACCAGCTCGATCTGCCCGGCCCCGAATGTGGCGAGGAGCGCCTGGGCCTGGGCGTAGAGCGACGCGAGCGATGGCGCACGCACGGCGGCACGCCCGCAGAGTTGGTCAACCACCACCCGGCTATCGGTGAGACAACGGGCCGACGCCCCTGGAAAATCGCGCTGGAGCAGGGTCAGCCCGACGATCAGCGCCTGATATTCGGCCTCATTGCAGGTGATGGCAGCAGCGCGGGCCGTCTGCGTGCGTAAGAGTGACCCATTCTCACGGCGCACCACGATCCCCAGCCCGGCGACACCACGCGCTGGGAAACCGGGCGTGCCATCGACCTGGAGCAACAGCCGGTCGGCGGTGGGCATTACCGCGCCAGGGTGATCGCCAGGGTTGCGAAGATCCCGGCGAGCAGAAACAGGGTTGACGCGATGCACCCGGAGAAGATTCGCCGGGGTGAGATCTGCACCAGGCGCAGGCGGGATCTCCCCGCCGTCAAGACGGTCATCCCGAGTCCGACGCAGCAGACCGCGCAGGTAATTACGCACCATAGCATTGCTCCCTCCTCTGCCCGTGTCGGGCGCTCGTGTTAGCTGATGCCTCTGGTGATAGTATGACACGCCGTGTCATGGTATCTGCATGAATCGTGCATGGTTTTTGAGAAAATAAAAGCTCCTAGATGTACATCGCATCTAGGAGCAGAGAAAATCGTGGTAGTCCACAGTTAGTCGTGGTGTCGCCGCGCCTTCTGACGGTAATAATCCGTCATACACGTCTTGCCGAGGGCCGCATAAATGTCTGCCCGCAACACATCATCAGCGACCTCACTCGTATCAAGGTGGGCAATCTTCCGTGCAATCAGCAACGCAGCGTGAGCCTCCCCGCGTGCAAGGTGCAGACGAGCCAACTGATGCAGGATATCGCGCTGGTAGGAGAGCCAATGATGCTGATCGTCCTGGAGACTATAGTCAGGGACATCATAATCGGGAAGGTAGGTGCCGCCACAATATGCGGCAGCCTGATGCAGTGCGTCCAGCGCGGCATCGGTATTCCCAGTGGCAAGGTGTGCCGCCGCCGTAGTGGCGTGCTGCTCGATCAGATCGGTATCACTAATCCAGCAATCGTGTCGCATCAGCGTCAGATAGCCATCCTCGTCATGCAGTGCGGAACCCATCTGCCAGTTGTGGATGAGGCGCTTGACGGCGCTTGACAGGTTCGTGGCACGGACCAGAATCTGTGATCGTCGGCTGCCGATTGCCGCAATGTCCGTGCGATGGATCGCATGATCGACGTGGGCGACCAAGTAGCTCAGCATGCGCTTCATCTGAGGGACACCCATATTACCGACATCCCACATGGCGGTGGCCCCACGGACGATTGTCCGCAACCCGCCGATTGTGCCAATAAATACGGTGTGCCGGTGGCTCTGGGGCGAGCAACCCGTCTGCGAAGTGCCGATCTCCATGTCCATCCTCCTTTCGAGGGATAGCACGGGGGGGTGTTGCCGCATGCGGGCGACTGTTCCCCCTCGGATGTGTGCGCGGCGCGGGCCGAGCGTGTAGGTACACACATCATAGCATGCGGCGGCGACCTGATCAAGACATTTCTGAGATTATATTGAACAAATGAGGAATAGACCGTCAAATCGCTGATGCTATTTCACCAAAAACACCGAACGACTCGGCCACCGCGTCCCATGCCGCTGCGGTGTACTCGGCTCAGGCCGTCCGGCCCGTGTGCGCAGCAAATCAACGACCGCCTCCATCTGCCGACGTAAGGTGTCCCCATCGCCACACGCGAGGTCGCGCAGGCTACGGTAGCTCATCACCTTAATCGCGCCATAGACAGAGATGAAATCGGTGGCCCCACGTCGGCCAGGGATCTGCACGGGACTATCGGACACCTGTTCCACAATACGCTGCATGATCGTAGACGCTTGTATCCCATCACAGCGATCCAAGACGAGCAGGACGTGGTCGTTGCCGAACCAGTAGCCGTGCCGCACGTCATGGCCAAGCACACGGCCGATAGCCGCGTCCACATGCTGCTGCGCGTAGACAGGGAAGGGATCATTGCTGCGGGCCTGGATCGTCTCACGGTAGTGGTCGATGTCAAGCACCGCCAGGGCGAGCAGTGCATCGAGATCCGCCGAGTCATCAGCGACCGCGTTGATCGGCTCCCAAAGATCCACAATCGCCTGGATGCCACGGGCAAAGCCTGGGCCGTGGGCATCGAGGCTATCCAGCCAGTCCAGCATCTCCGGCATCTGGCGATGCAACTGGGCATCCTGCTGTCGGCGCAGACGTGTCAGCCACCAACGACCGAGCAGCTCGCTAAGGATATCGGCGATCACCAAAGCGCAGTAAATCGCCACGCTATCCAAGGACTGATCGGGGTGACCCGAGGCGAGGTAGAGCACGCCGAACGGCGAGATACCCCAGGCAGCGGCGAGAGGCACGGCCAGCGCGACATGGCTGCCCTCCTCAGGCCCGTAGCGCACCCTCTGTCCATCAGCATTAACGTGGAGCGAGACATACGGCTCACGCGACACGTAAGCTCGCCCGCTGAGCCCCTGGCCCCGCCCATCGAGCGAAATGGTTGCACGAGCAAGCAGATCGTCGCGGTACCCGTGGTGGGCCAGGATGGCCAGACTGCCTGGATGGTCAAGGCCATCGGGGACGAGCAACGCCGCCATACGGTGCGGGTCGTCGGGGAAGATCACGTTTGCGATCAGCGTGAGCATATCGCCATAGCTCTGGCGGGTCAGATCGAGCGGGAAACCATCGGAGCGGTAGCGATACCCGCGCCCGTGCGTGACCCGACGGAAATCCTGGAAGATCGCGTGGGCAAGCTGGAGCAGCCGGTCGAGCAGCAGGGGCCGACCTGGCTGGAGCGTGTCGGCGGCGAGCACGGGTTCACATAACGGCGCATTCAGAGCGATGAGCAGCGCGTGGTCGGGGGCATCAACCGGGACGTAGGCCGTGAAATATGCGTCGGCAAGATCCAAGATCGGGCGCGGCTCGGCGCTGTAGAACAGCAGAGTCTGGGTATCAGAGCCGGTGGCGTGGCGGAGATCGGGTGTCCAGCCTGGCAGATTCACATCGCTGTCGGGCCGACAGAGGGCGACCAGTGCGCCGGTGGGGTCACAGCGTAACTGCTCAGCCACCTCGGCGACCTCGGTAGGCGATGGCGACACCCCGCCAACAAGCGCATGCCCAGGGTAGATCAGCCCGATCACCTGTGGCGTCGGGAGGGCATTGTTCGTCGCTCGACCGGTCGCGAGCGTAGCAGCTTGGAGATCAAGCTCCACCTGCAGCGCCGCGATAATCTGGCTGATGATTCGGGCGAGGAAGAAGCCATCGGCCACGGCGCTGCGCTCCTGCGCCAGGGCCGTCTCGACCGCAATTGGCAATTCATGATCGATCATCGCGGCGTTCCTGCGCACGATGTCGGCAGCCTCGGCGGCCTTGACGTGCGTAGAGAGCCGCGCCAGCACCCGCAACCGACGCAGATCACCAATGCTATAGAGCCGACTCGCGCCCGTGCGACCAGTCGTGGTCGCCGGCTGAAGGGCGCCCAACTCCTCGTAATAGCGAATCTGCGACTCCTTGAGCCCGCTGATCATACTCGCCCGCCCGATTGTCACGAGCAATTCAGTGACCCACCCAATCGACTCCTCTGCCACCGCTCGGATCAGGACATCAAGGGATACCGGCTCCGCAGTGGGCGAATCAGGAGCCACACGAGGTGGCTCCGCTAACAGTGCAACCATCGAAACCTCCACACAACAACATACGGCAGAGTCCTGCCGACGTCGACACGAACCAAGGAGTACCGTGGAGCAATGGGAGAGTACGTATCGAGATTATCTTGGAGTATAGCGAGGCAACCACCGATTGTCAACGATCACGAGCGCACTATTCTCTACAAAAGCGCCGATAGAGGCGTTCACAACCAAGCGGTGATATGACAATGTCACCCACCCCACGAACGAGCGTACATCATCGATATTGTCTAGAAAAAAGGCACCTCCTACACGCAGAAGGAATCGACCGACGGGACAGCATCACGCCTCGGGATCATCATCATCAGGGATCTCAAAGTTTGTGTAGTAGATCTCCATCAGCGCTGCGCATGATCTGCTTGCAGCCATCTTGGAACTGGTTCAGGAGACCATGCGCGGACATACGTGAGATCGCGTCGGCGTCAGGGCTGATGCAAAGTCGTGTGATCGCCACTCAACCCTCACCCCCCAGCCCCCTCTCCCTAAGCGGGAGAGGGGGAGTCGGACGCATCCTGGTGCAGAATCTCCCCTCTCCCCGTGAGGGAGAGGGGCTGGGGGTGAGGGCCGGAGGGTGACTTTGCAACAACCCTGGCGTCGGCGTACATGCGCCCCATACTCGTGTAAGAGGCATGATACAATAAATTCAATGGTGCGCGTTTAAGAGCAACAATGGGGGTGGCGCACTGCTTCTCACCCACACAGCTATAGGAGGAGTACACAATGCCAAGCAATTTGATTAGACTCGCCGACGGAACGCTGATCGAGGTTGAGGCAAGGGAAAACGAGCCACGGCAGATTTCTTCTGATCAGGCCCGCAAGGTAGAAGAGACGCTTGACCGAGTCAAACCATTGCTGATCAACGCCTGCAAACCGCTGGTCGCTGCCTGGGACGAACTGAGTCAAGACATGCATGTCGAGCAGGCTGAGGTCGAACTGGGGCTGGGATTTGAGGGCGAGGCGGGCATCCCCTACTTCGTCAAGGGCAGCGCCAACGCCAACTTGACCATCAAGCTGACGCTGAAGCCGAAACAGAGCAATTAGGCACACGCACGTCACTCACCCCCTACACGAGGACTCTCCTATGATACCACCCTCGATCACCCTGATTGAAAGCCGACAACCCAATAATCCAATCGGGACAGGCTTTGTCATCCACCATACCGCTGACCACACCTACATCCTGACCTGCGCCCACGTCGTGCGCGATATGGGCGGGAAAGATCAGGTTAATGCCGCCACGTTGCCAGCGGAGGTCATCGCCATTGGCGAAGACAACGGGCTCGACCTAGCCGTGCTGCGGGTCGCGCAGCTTACGGAGCGCCCCCCGCTCCGCCTATGCGCTGGTGGCAATCCAGGGCAAGCGGTGCAGATCGAGGGCTACTACAAATATGTCTCCTTCCGCGCCCTAGAAGCAATCACCGGGCGTCTCGCTAAATCCTTCACGCTCTCCGATACGGGCCATACGCACTATGAACCCGCGTGGTATGTCACCATTGATGACCACGAGAAACTGCTGGGCGGCTACAGCGGGTCGCCCGTATGTGACAGCGGAACCGGAGCCGTACTCGGAGTAATGATCACCAGCGACGGTGAGCAGCAGGGTCGGGCAATCTCGATCAACGCCCTGACGCGCATCTGGCCGGAGATGCCGGCGGGGTTGCTGATAGATGCGTCGGTAACGAAGCCCCTACCTGAAGACTCTAAGCCAGCAGATTCCGCACATCTGGAGGATTCGAACAAACAAACCGAGATAGATCATATCAAGGAGTTGATCAAAACACACAGACGGCGACTCCAGTTCCTCGAACTTCATCAGGCACGCAAGGGTATCAACACTGAGCCGGATGTACTCATGGAGATCGAGGATCTCCAAGCGAAGATCGCTGAGAATGAAGCACAGATCGGAATCAGGAAGGCGCTAGAAGTCGAGATTATGGCATTTGCAACAACAACTTCGAGTGGGACAGCTACAGAGAGTCTGGATTGGCGTCGCTACTACGATCAGGTAACGCCGGCACCAGCGCTTTGGCAGTCCACGCTCATACCCGAATTGCTTGCGATGAAACAGCGGCTGAAGTGCAAGAAAACCATGACCCTCTTGCTCGACTCAGACACGCGCTTATCTGCTGCACTTGCTTTTGGGTATGTCTTCCGCGAGACAACAAGCTTTCAGCTTCGCGTGAATCAATACGGCGACATATGGTCTACTGAGTTGAGGGAGACCATTTCTGCACCATTGACTAATCCTCAAACCGATCTTCTCGGCGGCGCGGGAAGTGATGTTACCATTGAACTTAGCAGTGCCCGCCAGCACATTCACCCCGATGTGGACAAATGGCTCAATGCACATCCCGAACGGATCGCGAGAAGGATTCGTCTGGCGGTGACCGCCGAGAAAATCAATGGCTCGGATGCAATGGCAATCGCCCGCGCCATCTTCCAGATGATGCACGATGAGCGGCGGCGCGATAATCCCCCTCCCACCATCCACTTCTTTGCAGCCCTACCCAAAGGGCTGGCGGTCTTCATCGGCTGGCACCTGCACACCTGTGGACCAGTGCAGTTCTATGAAAAGGTAGGAGACAGCTATCAGCCCTCCTGCCTGTTAGATGATCGCTGGTAGCAGGTTGCGGCGTGATTGCGTCAGCAGGATCATATATCCAGCAGCTTCCGCTCCTCGATGGCACCCGCCTGGGCCTCAGAGATCGACTGGCGCAGGTGCGCGGCGTTGGCGGGACTGGCGAGCAGATAGCGGGACTCCTGCTAGGCGATATAGTCGTCAAGCGACACGACAGCGACTTGCTGGCCGTTTTCCAGCACCACAATCGTCGGCTCGGCATCCTCCAGCACTTGCGTCAGCAGGCGCTCCAGATGCAGCTTGGCTTCCTTCAACGTGACTGCGTGCATAGTCTCTCCTTGATCATTGCTTATGGCATTATAGCAAGCATCGGAGCAGACGACCCATCGCCGGCGGCGGCGACCGGGTATGGCAACTGAGCGGCTGTTTGGGAAGGGGGAATTACACCTACTTTTCCTTCTTTGCCGCCTTCATTAACACCAGTAACTGTTTCGGATACGAGTCGTCGATCTCAATAATCACCCCGCCAAAGCCGCCGCTGGTGATCTGATCCTCGACAATCAACACCAATTCCTTGCCTGCTGGGGCACTGATCTGATTGGCATTGGGCGTGATACGTACGCCCTTGATGCTTCGGCCTTTGAAGGCGAATCGTTCAACCTGCTTCGCCCGCTGGCCGGTAATGCGCGTATTCGGCGGCAGCATATCCGGCGTGGGGGCAGCAGGGGATGTCACGCTGGTAGACGCAAGCGCTGCTGGTTGAGCCTGAGTAGCTTGTGACGACTCGGGCCGTAGCTCTGGCGGCATCGCACGCCGCTCGGCCACCTTCTCCTCACCGGCCCACGGCACGGCGCGGTAGTAGCGCAGCAGGCGCAGGCTCCATGCGAAGGTGGACAGCAACTGCGGGTAGTCGCCCTGGAGCGGGCGCAGGTGGCGCTGGCAGATCGCCAGCAGGTCGCGGTAGTAGCCCAGCGTGCGCCCCGAGCGGATCACGGCCTGTCCGTTATTAACCACCGACTGCAAATACTCAAACAGCGCCCGAGACTGACCTTTACTGCGCAGGTAGGCCAGGGCCTTCTGGGCCTCGTTCGGATCCACCTGCGCCCCCGCTAGGTCGGCGGCGAGGGCTTCGGAGATTTCTAAGCTAGCTATTGCTTGGGGTGTCAAGTCTTTCAATATAGTCACGATACCTCCCGATATCTGATTCTATTACAGAGAATATGAAACTATCTGTGGTTGTTTTTTCAATCCTTACCCATAACTCTTTAATTTTATTCTTGAGCCTTCTTTTTCTTCCGGTATTATTGCTAAGTACTTTTTCTTCGAAAGCACTTCGTTCTTCATAATAATCACGAAGAGCGTTGGCCTCTGTGATATCTTCCTCTATAGTTCTTAATTCTTTCACCAATTCCTCTCTCTTCTGCTTTAATTCGTTAATTTCTCTTTGTGCTTGAAAAGAAATATCTCTATCTTGTCGAATTTGTTGGCGGAATACGTCATCATCTATCGTTGCTTTTATTGCATTGAAAGGCTCTGATTTCTGAAGATATTCTATTCTTTTATTGATGTCAAGAATGTTTTTCTCAACACTCCTTCTCTCTTGGTAAAAATCGTTTATCTTATCTATTTGTGCGATCCTATTGTCCTTTGACTTTAGGATAAAGAAAGAAATGTCCTTGACCAATCTATCTTCGTCTGGTAGCACAAATGATATATCCCGAATAAACAATTCAGAAACACCTTTCCAGAGCAAGTTTAACCCTTCTACTGAGACTGCATTTCCAGCCTTTGATCCTCGGCTGTGTACAATAACTGCAATGGCGCAATTTGTTTCTTTGTGAACAACAGGAGATCCACTATAGCCTCCATCGAGGCCATCTTCAGTATTTAATTCCCACATTCTTATTCTTTGATTATCGCATTCAATCTCACGTTCTCGGGTTAGCTTGCCATCAAGTGTATCAAAAACTGTCATATCCACAAGCCTGGAAAAACCTTCTATTCGCACTTCACATTCAAGAAATACTTCTGTTTGTAAAGAAATAGCTGGTTTCTCTAATGGTGGTGTAGTACTTAAAATGGCCAAGTCAAGCCCTGGTAGTAGCACATTTACGACTTCCGCTTTTTGACCTGCAACCTTTACGTAATCAATTCCTCCTAGATTATTGATAACATGAGCGCAAGTTGCTATGTAAGTTATTTTTTGTTTTGTGGCGATAATAAATCCGGTTCCAAATCCATTTTCGTCATCCTTAATACTAGTTATTATTACACTAGAATCTGGTCTTCTAGCCATAATAATTCCTGTAATATTTTGTGTTGACAGGCGAATCCTCGAAGATAGTTGACAGCATTAGTAATTCCTGTCCGGACAGTTCCGATCCTCCCTCGGCCAGCGCAAGATCTCGGCCAGCCGACCGAGTTGCTCATTCAGAATCAGCCGCTCATTCCTGGCGGCGGCGATCAAGGGCGCGACATCGAGCGGTTGCGGCGCAGAGTCAAACTCGACGTAGGCTGCCGCGCCGCTGAAGCCGCCCAGGTTCAGGTTGGTAACTTCAATCGTGCCCAGACAAACCGGCTTGCCGCCGCCCAGTTTGGGGTAGAAGCGCGGATGGCTCGATGTCTCGCTCAGCCCTAGCGCGATTAGCACCAGCCCCAATTCGGCGGCGCTCAGGTTCTCAAACTCCATGCGCAGATCAAAGGCGCTCCCAATTGGGCACGCCTCCAGCGGCAGGTCGCCCTTGGCTAGTGTGCCGTGCATGTAGAACTTGCGCCCGTAGGGTCTCCGCCCATCGAAGTAGGTGTCGGTCGACTCGGAGCGCGGGCGGAAGAGTTGCGGCGAGGGGATGATCACGGAAGTTGCCGTAGCGGGCAGCAGGGCATCGCTAAAACGTACCATGCCCTGGTAGCCGAGCGCGCCGAAAATGCGCTGGGCCACGTCGAGGCGGGCTGTTACCTCACGTCTGTCCTTTTCACGTATCTCAGATGGTCGCTCGATCTCACGCGCCCGCGTCACCTGTACGCTGGAGCGTGAGATCGCCTCGGCGATGCTGCGGATACACCCCTTGAGCGAGGTCGCCGGGATTCCTAGCCGGCCCTGGGTGCGGAAATGGGCCTTGGCCATGGGATACTTGCGGTCGCCGCTCTGCTCAAGCAACCCCGAAGCCACGTGTACCGGCGAGCGGGCGATGATCTGTCCGGTTAGGGTACCGCTGTAGCGCTCGGCCTGGTAGCGGTGGTGGCCAGCCGGCGCGTCGAGCGGGATGCGCCCGTCGGGCAGCGGTACAAACTCGTAGGGCTTGGGCAGCGGTGGCGGCTGCGATCCGCGATCACGGTAGCTCATAATCAGCCTTCCTTCTCAGTGTGATAGCGGACATAGCGTGCGAACTGTGCCGCACCATTGGCCGTGCGATATTCGTTGTAGTCCAGGCGGCAGCGCAGTTTCTGTGCTTTTAGTTCCGGTGGCGTATCGAGCAGCAGCGCGGTGAGATCGGCCATTGTCACCACCTCAGGAAAGATAGCAATCGGGGTCAGCCCGAACTGTGGGGCCGGGTCTGCCGGGCTCTCGCTGAGCACGAGCAGATCGTAGTTGCCGTCATCGCGCCGCTTCCAGCGCACCTCAGCTTTTTCGGCAAAGGCGTGGCCGAAATCCCCGCTGATCTCGACGGCGCTAGAGGGAACCTCGGTGATCGGGCGTAGATTCTCGCGCTTGTCCGGGATGTTCGTCCGCACATCCCAGAGCAGCGCGCCCCCGAAGTTCCAGCATTTTACGGGGAATATGTCGGTGATCAGGCGCTTGAGCGTACTCGCGTCGGCGTGCGGCAGACGCCAGAGATAGCCGTTATTCATAGCAGCCCCAGCTCCTGTTTCCAGGCCGGCATACAGGCCCGCCAGATCGCTTTCACCTGTTCATCGCCAACCGCTTGCAGCCGTACCCCCAGGAACTCGTCGTTGACATAGGCCAGATCCGGCGGCAACGGCGCACTATCAGCCTGGGGCAGGTGATATTCGCGGTAGGTGGCCTGGTCACACAACGCGCCCAGGCCCACGATATGGGTGAGCGGTGCCACCGTGCGCCCGCTTAGCAAGGCAAGCGAGTCGCTCTTGCACTCACAGGTTGGGTAGTAAATTTCCAAACTATCGAAGCTCACGCTCACCCGCCCGAGCCCGCGTGATTTGCCGAAGCCAATGCCGATCCGCCCATCTGCGAGATCGCGCAGGGCCAGGCCGAGCAGCCCGAGCTGGGCCAATGTCAGGTTTTTGAAGGTGATGCGGGTCGGGAAGGTGCCCTTGACGGCCGTCTCGTAGTTGAACGGTCCCACCGCCACCGAGCCGTAGATCCGGTCAATCGCCACCCCGTTGCGCTCCTCAAGAATCACATCCTTGCCGTAGGCGTCGGCGAAGCGCACCCGCCCGGCTAGGCTGGTGTGGCCGAAGATCTGACTAACGAATGAGGAGCGGCGGTAGATCACCGCCGTGCGCTCGGGGTGCTTCTGCAAGCTCTCGCGCAGCGACTCGATATAGCCGCCCGAACTGTACTCCATGTCGCTGAGTCCGCGATACTCTTTGCTCCTGCCCAGCGGGTTATCGGCCAGCGGGATACGCGGCTCATCGGCGGCAAGCTCTCTGCGGGCCTGCTGGCGGCGCTGCTGCTGCGCCTCGCTATCGAGCGAGCGGCAGATCCGCTCGGCCTGGGCGCGAATCACGCCCTTCAGCGACGAGCCAGGAATAAAAACCTGATCGTTGACCGAGCGCACGAACTCCATATCGGGGAGGGTCGGGTCGGCCCCACCGCTCTCGCCGGCCTTGATCAGGATCGGGCCGTTGGGTTGGAGGCTCAGTTCGATCTGCCCTTCCAGAAAGGTGGCTTTATGCATCGCTTGTCTCCTGCTGCGCCAGCGCGATCAGTTGATTACGGAAGGCAGTGATCCAGGCTACTCTATCGGGCGGGTTGATGTCGGGCAGGATACCTAGCGATGCCAGAGTCTCTGGGTCGCAGATCATGCGGAGCGCCGAGTCGACATCGCCTGGCCGTACCACACGGTAGTCGTAGGTGACATCTGTCAGCATGACATAGCCCAGGCCGCGTGAACGGAATCCGCCGATCTGGACGCCGTCGCCCTGCCAGCCACCGAGTACCAGCAGCACCATCCCAAGCTGCCAGTCAGCAGCATGCTCCAGTGTCAGCGCGAAGTCAAACCGCGTCCCCGCCGACACCACCTCGTAGTCATAGAGCAGACTGCCCTCGACCGTCTCGGTGTCGCGGTTAATCGCCACACCATTACGCACCTCGAAAGTCTCAAACCAGAAGTCCTTGTTGACCTGTGCGTCTTTGAAGAAGATCCGCCCGGCCAGATCCGGCGATCCGAAGGTCAGGTCAATCAGCGATGAGCAGCGGTAGATAACCTGACTCATCTGGGCATCTGTGATGCCACGATTCGACGGCTCTTGCTTGAATTTACCGATGGCCCGCGTGCGATCTTCGATTTGCTGAAAATCAAGCACCGCCTTATGCGCCGACATCTGACGGATCGCTTCGTCTATCGACTCCTCATCATTATCGGATCGTTGGATCGTCTCAGTCAGATCATCGAGTTGCGTAAAGGTAACGTCTGGCGGAGTAGAGATAACTGTTCTGATCAGCGCCTCAAGTCGGGCGCGAAAGGTACCCTTAAGCGACGCGCCGGGAATAAAAGGGCGGTTGCGGGAGTCGCGCAGCACCGGCAGATCATTGCCGACCACATCACTGGCCCGCCCAGCGCCAATACGGAGGGCTGTCTGCGCCACCAGCGTACCGCTGACCCGCAGGCGATTGTGCAGGGTGTCGAAGGCTGCGTGGGTATAGAGTGCGTCAGGCGTTGGAGGCATTGATCAACTCCTTCAGCATTGCGAAATCCGGCGTATCAACCCGCCGTGCGGCGTAGAAGGCTCGGTTGAGGTAACCCAGGTAGAGCTGCATCAGGCGCACGCTGGCACGATCACGAATCCCTTCCGCCTGTTCGGGATGGCGTTTCGCTACCTCCTTAATCACAGCATCCATCCAACCCTGGAGCGGCTTGCGTAGATCTTCGATCACACGGTGTCCAAAGCTGTCACGCTCAAGCCCCCAGGCTCGGCTGTTGCGTGCGATCTGGTAGCGGATGAAGTTGATCACGACCTCGACCGAGCGCGACTCAACCGCGACACTGAGCAGGTTGCGCAGTTGGCTCACCTCCATATCGCGGTTGCCCGCCAGCAGCAAGACGGCCTCGCTTGCCCGGCGTACAATGGCGTTTAGCTGACGTACAATCGCTTGCTCAAGCAGCAGATCGATCTGGAGCTGTAGGGCGTCCTGATCATTCATTTTAATCCCTCTTCCTTCCCGCCGGACGGTTCCTGTAGATGAAATGCATCGCAGATCCGCACCTGCCCAAAGCCCTCTTGTCGCCGCATACCAATTCCCGAAAGCTGGAGGTTCTCTAGCTGAATGCCATCGGCTTCGGTAAGCGGCTGCGCGGCCTCAAAGACATAGAGGCTGCCCATACCAACTGCCAGATTAGTTTCCTTGGGCTGCTGCCAGAGCGTTGCCCAACCGCCGATGGTGAGTGTACGGGTGAACGCACGCCGCAGCGTTGCTTTGATCCCGGTCAGTTCCTCCAACATTCCCGCCGATAATTCCTGGGTCGGAAGCCAGCCCTGCTCAAGCAGGATCGTGTCGGAGAGCAGGTTGATCGTGAAGATACTTCGCGTTGGGATAGCCCATGCGTTACCGCCCCACTCCTGATAGAGCGTGGATTGTTGCTGGAAACGGTTTGTCATCTGCTCGACGCGCTCCAGGACAGGTGCCTCTGTAGCTGCGTGCGCGTCTAAATAGGGTTCGACCTCTACTGCTCCTAGGCCGGTACTCTGCCGTCCTCCTAAATAGCGGATGTGCGGGAGCAGATCTCGTATAACGCTCATATCGGCAGTATCAAGCGAAATACTGCCGAGGAAGCAACTGGGCACTGCCTGTTTAGTCTTGGAATTATAGGTAGCCTCGGTCAATACGATTGGGGAGTAGAGCCGCTGATCTTCAGCAGTGCTGCGCTGGCGGTTGATCGCAACGCGTGTCAGCACGCGCTGGCTGACCTCCCGCTTCTTGAGGATGCCTTTTTTTAGCGTATAGAAGCGACAATCAGAAGGTAACTCCCAGGGCCGTCCATCGTCATCGGTCGGCAAGTACACGAACGCGGGCGGCATCTGTCGCTCCCAGCAGATCCGCTCGACCAGCGCATCAATCACCGGCCCCTGCGTTTTGCCTTTCGCCTGGAGTGCGGTGAGTGGCAGCGGTCGCACCCAGGCGTCCCCGTCGCGTGCAGGATACGCATTATGGCAGCGGATGCGGCGCATGAACGTCTCGTCGAAGCGCAGATCTTCCGCCAAGTATTTCCCCAGTGCGCCAAAGACTGTTGCGCCCGGCACGTACGGGAGGCTCTCGCGAAACTGTGCGCCAGGTTTACGCTCGGCAAATGCCAGCGGTGAACGTGCGATAATCTGTACCGCCATTTGCTGTAGTGATAGTGTCAGTTCACTCATAGCTACTGCCACCTAGTGTCCGTAATGCCTCAGCCATCTGAAGCACACTCATCGGCGTGTTATCCCAGTAGATCTGCGCGTTGAGGCTACACCACCCCAGCCCGCGCGATTTCGCCCCGCCCCAGCGATCAGAAAGGCGAAGCGCCGCCCAGAGCAGCGCAGCGTGAGCCAGTGAATCAAGCTTGCCAGTAATCGCCCGATCAGATTGAAACACCAGACCCTCGCGTGCCGTTTCGCGCAGCAGCAGGTGCTGATCCTCGGCGGTGCCGCGCCGCCGGTTGATCGTTACCGAGGGGCGGACTCGATTTGTGCCAGGCAGTCGGGCCATGTGCGGGTCAATATCACAGATCAGATCGGCGAAGCGCAGCGCTGATACCTGCTGAGGACTGCCGAACAGCGTACGGATCGGAGTTGCTTGCTCGCTGCGTGGTGGCAACTCAAAAGGCGAGGGGATGTCATGGCCCAGGCTGCGCAAGAACTGCTCGGCGGCGTGGCGCAGCTTGCCTTTCAGCTGCGATCCCGGAATGATCGGGCGCCCCAGACCATCACGCACAATCAATGTATCAGCCAGGGTGCCTGCGCTTCCCGCAGCACCAACACTGAGCGCAGTTTCAGCGGTTACTGTTAGCGCGATCCGCAGATCAGGCATGTGCGCTCTCCTCACGCAGACTATCCCGCTCGACAAACTCATATATCTCAGCGAGGTCGGGCCAAATGCTCTCCTGATTACCCTTCTGCATCCGCAGCCAGGGAGGTATGCTCGCCGGAACACCGGGGGGCGTATCAACACTCTGCCAGGGGCCTTCGACATGTTCAAGTAACGTATCGGCGTATTTAGTCAGCCGCGAGCGGGTAGCAAGATATTCAAGCGAACTGACCAACGGCCCACCCTCCTCGGCACTATCGAGCACACCACGCAGGCGGTAGAGTTGCGAGCGAGGAAACCGCACATCCTGTAGGGCGCGTACCGTGTGTAAGAGACCATCGATCTCGTGCCAGGTATAGGGGCGAGCGGTTCGCCGGTAGGTCTTGCGATTTGGCGGCTCATCGTCGCCCAACGCCTGCTCACGGAAGGTATCGTCGCCCAACGCCTGCTTACGGAAGGTGCTGATACGATCAGTGATCATCGTGATCGACTTGAGTACCATGAAATCAATGGCTCCGCCACTATCGACTTTTGCATGAGATCGTGTATGAGCCAGTTTCTTCGCGCTTTTGAGCAACTGCTCGACCAGACGGCGCAGAAAGAAGATTGGCAGGTTCTCCTGGGCGATCACGACCCCGGCAGATAGGCCGACATTCGGCGTATAGCGTGTGTGGACAGCATCCAGCGTACCCCTATACCGATCCCGGATCGGGGGTCGAGGTATACTATCGCCCATTAATTGCTCAAAAACCAGACCCATCGCTAGCGCAATGTCGAGTGCCTTACTGCCCGGCACAATCAGAATCATGTCGTCGCCACCAATGGTCAAGATCTCAAAGGGGTAGATGTACTCGCGCACCCCTTGATCATTTATGATCTCCGCTGGCTGAAGATGCTGCGCCAGCGCGCTAAATACCGCCTGTTTCGCGGCGTTGGTGAGCTTCTGGGCGTGTTGAGCAAACTCGCCAGGATTTTTCGTGGTGCCCATATAGCGAGCAACGTTGTTCCCATCAGCGTAGATCATGCCGATATAGCGCTTGGGATGGGATACCTGGCCGATCTCACCCACATCCTGCGCCGACTGGATGTGTTGCTTCTGCCATTTTGCGGCGTAAGGCGAGTCGCGGACATGTTCGCAGAACTTATCCTCCCAGGTATCTGGCAGCGGTGAGAGTTTCCATGTAAAGGCGCGTGTAAACCACGAATATTCCTGTTCCTTTCGCTTCAGCTTACGCCCAATATACGCTTTACGGGCAGACGACTCACTGAGCAGCGGTTGATTTGGCAGATCGGGCGCAGAGACGACTGCAGATCGGATGTCGCTTGTTGCGCACTTTTGCGACCAAGGGATCATCTCATAACGCGGCAGGTCGCGCAGTTGCCGTAAAAAGGGAGCAAGTTCCCTTTGCCGCTCCTCACGTCGTCGGTAGAACATCGTGTTCAGAATTGTGACAAGCTCATTGAAGGTCTTGCGATTGAAGAAGCGGCGTTGCAGTGCCTCCGCGCTCGAGTCTTTTGGATTCACCCCTTCTGGCGGGTAGTAGTAGCTCAGCAGAAGCTTGGATCGCTGCGAGATAGCACAATCTCGCTCAAAGTCCTTGATCCAGTAGCGTAGCGGGTCTCGCCCAAAACGTAGTTCAAGGAGGCTACATTCGATAGAGACAGATGCACTAAGAGCAGTAAGGGTCTGACGCGTGTAGAGTTGCTCAACCAGATCTGGTAATTTTCTGTCCGCGCACAGGTGTGCAGGCGCAAAGGCCAGAAAGTTACCTCCGCTGGCGTAGATACTGCACTGTTCTACGTGCTTCGAATCGCCGAGCGCCACATCAAGCTGCTCGTGCCAAAGTTGCATCAGCCCCTGCTCATTCACCCAGTCCAGCAGTGCGCTGGCCCCACGGATCTCGGGCAACTTCGGTGCCTCGAAGACGTACTCCTTGATCTTCGTCGCCCCGCCGTAGACCAGGGCGATCTTGCGCCCGCCGGTGAACTGCTCCAGCCAGGTGTGAATCTCAAGCAGCGACTCCCTCGTCTCAGGGGACTGCTGTGATGGATCAAAGAGCTTCCTGATCGCAGCTTCAAGGCCAACGCGATCCAGGGTGCTATCATAATCGAAACATGCTGCAAGCGCTGGGGCAAAATCGTATTCTTGGATCATACTATCTAGCTCCGAATACCCCGTCATGATATGCCACTTATTATATACCACCCGTGCCCAAAAACACATGCCTTCCCGACATGCAGCAGGCTACCCACGAGCAGGGCCGCACGCACAGCGGGCGGAACCCCGCGTAGGCTGGCGCTACCCATAATCCCGCCCAGGGTCATCTGGCGCGGCTGGGTCTCGCGGGTGCTGGTGCGCTCCCAGTCCACCCACTGGATCTCCGGGCGCTCGATGGCGACCTGGCGGGCGGCGTCTACTACTGGACGATAGTCGAACTCCCAGGGGTCGCCGTGGAAGGCGGACAGGGCAGCCAGACGCCAGCAGACCGCCTGCACGATGGCCGCTAGGTCGAGCTGCTCGATGAACGCGCCACGGGACTTGACCCGCAGCGGGGTGCGCAGGGTCAGTCGCAGGTCGGTGGGCAGCGCGTTGGCGGGGTCCGCCAGATCGGCAATGCGTAAGGTCGGTAGGTCGCCTGTATCGAAGGTGCGCCCGTCCTGGTAGATCGGGCGACCAATGGGGCGGAAGGGTTCGAGTGCCTCAACCCGCTCCAGTTTGGCTCTCGCGTGGTCACGACCGAGTCCGGCTTTGCCGAGTTCCTCAAAGCCCACCAGAAAGTAGGGCAGGTAGTCAATCCCGCGTCCGATCAGGGTCAGCCCGAATTCCAGGGCGTCACCGGCGGCGTAGCTGCGCTTGTGGTCGAGGGGCGGCTCGATGACAAAGGGGCGCGGCACATCCTGGAGGTCGTGGAGTTTCCCGGCACCGGGCGGGCGTGGCGTCTCGAAGACCCAGCGGTAGGGGCAAATCATCCCGGCCTTGCATTGGTCGGAGTGGCCCCAACAGGCCGAGGGACAGGCAGCGCGCTGGAAGGCGTAGCCGAAGCCGCCGCGCAGTAGCGCGCCCTTGTAGGGCGGGAGGGTGGTTGGTTCAAGCAGACGGTAGGTTACGCGGGCACGCAGGACGCTGAGCGTGGGAAGGGTTAGAGTAGCGGAAACAACAGGGGACGTATCAGTCATGCCAACTCCTTCAGCAGCGAAGAAAGACGTGCCCCCGCTGGTACAGACGGATGAAATCTGTACGACACATGCGCCAAGTATAGCATACGACCTGTCATTACGACTATACCCCGTTGATGACAAAAGCGTGAGGGTTTTGAGTTTACGTTTGCTCTCCCAATTCCGCCTGCTCCAGGGTATTGAGATGACGAAAGCGCAGCCGACATCGAATGGCTGCCCCCCAGCACTGATATCTTCACCTACGCAGAAGGTCTGTTGAGCCACGGCCCAGCGATGATCACCCTTGAAGGCACCCTTAGCAAAAAACCCCTGACACGGGTGCCACGTAAAGTCTTGCAGTGGTGTGATAGCATGGGGGTAGTTATCGCTGTCTACCAGAGCTATTCCCTATCAGAGCCTCGTGCCTCGTCCTCACATCGATAGATGTGAACGGAAGGTTCACGAGCGATGAGGCATTAAGACGCCCCATCGCTGGCGGATTCTTTATGTCGCTGCTGCCGCCCGAGTCGCTCCTCACCCTGCTCGATACGCTGTTCGCCAACACCCTGGTCGGATTGGCATTCATTGATCGTGACCTGCGCTTCGTGCGTATCAACGATGCCCTTGCCACGATGAATGGTCAATCAGCCAGCAGTCACATCGGTCAGCCAGTGCGGGATGTGCTTCCGCATCTGGCGGATCGACTGGAGCCGCTGTATCGCTCCGTGTTCACCAACCTCCAGCCGATTCTTAACCTGGAACTGCGCGGGGAGACACGGGCCGCCCCTGGTGATGAACGTCACTGGCTGATGAGTTGCTACCCCGTGGCCGCCCCCGCTGCGCCGCCGATCGGGCTCGGCGTAATAGTAGTCGAGATCAGCGCCGTTCGGTACGCGGATCAGGCGCTGCGCACCTATGCCGACCAGATGCGTGCGCTCTCGCTGCGACTCGTGAACGCGCAGGAGACGGAGCGGCGGGCGCTCGCCCACGAACTCCACGACGAGATCGGACAGATGTTAACCGGGCTGAATATGGTGCTGGAGGCCGGTACGCAGGAGACGGCGGAGCAGATCCGCGCCCGGCTCCGCACGGCGCAGCAGGTTGTGACGACCCTGACCGGGCAGGTGCGCCAGATGTCGCTCGATCTGCTTCCGCCGATGCTCGATGACCTGGGGCTGCTGCCCACGCTCCATTGGTATATTCGCCGCTACCACGAGCAGACCCACATTGCGGTTGACTTTAAGTATCGCGAGTTGCCGACCCCGCTCCCGCTACAGGTGGTGATCGTGGCGTATCGGATTGTCCAGGAGGGACTGACGAACGTGGCGCGCTACGCGCAGGTTGATCACGCCGCCGTGCAGATCTGGCTCCACCAGGGAGATCTCGCGATCACGATTGAGGATGAGGGCTGTGGGTTTGATGTCGCCGCTGCGCGGCGCGCCCATCACTCTGTTGGCCTGGTTGGCATGCACGAGCGAGTGCTGCTTGTGGGTGGACAGTTCAGGATTGATTCCGCACCCGGTGAAGGCACCCGCCTCTACGCACTGCTCCCGCTCACCTCGGTGGCTGCGGCAGAAGAAGGACGCTGATGGAGCCGATCACGATCATCTTAGTCGACGACCACCATGTCATGCGCCAGGGGCTGCGTAGTCTGCTGGAGCGCGAGTTGCACTGCACGGTGGTGGGAGAGGCCGCCGATGGTCCTACCGCAATCGATCTCGTTGCCCGGCTCACCCCGGATGTGCTGGTCGTCGATCTGATGCTGCCGGGGATGAGCGGGATCGAGGTCATCCGGGCGGTGCGTGCGAGTACGCCGCAGACGCGTGTGGTGGTGCTCTCGATGCACGCCGATGATCTCTATGTGCGTGAGGCATTGCGCGCCGGAGCCATTGCCTATGTGATCAAGGAGGCCCAGGCCGCCGAGTTTGTTCTGGCGGTGCGCGAGGCCGCTGCCCATCGGCGCTATCTCAGCAGTGCGCTCGCTGAGCGCATGATTGGTAGCTATCTGCGGCAGACCGAGTCCGCCATCGAAGACCCCTACGAACTGCTCACCGCACGCGAGCGTGATGTGCTGCCCCTCGTCGCCCTTGGTGCCACCTCCGCCGAGGTCGCGGCACGCCTCGGGCTCAGCGAGCGCACGGTCGAGACCTACCGCACCAATGTGATGCACAAGCTCGATCTCCGGCACCAGACCGATCTGGTGCGCTATGCGATCAAGCGCGGCCTGATCTCGCTCGATTAGCTGTGACTGGATGCGCGTACCAATCCCGCCCCACGGCGGGTACTGCTACGCTCGTGCAAACCCGCGCCACCTGCTATGCTGGAGATGGTGCGCGGCAACGACAATGGCGTCATAGTTGCGCATCGTTACCATCGTCGGGACTTCCGGCGCAGGCGAGGGAGAGTGGCGATACAATAAGGAGCATTCTATGAAAATCACCGATTACTTCGAAGTCGTCTCTACGAACGACCGTGTCGTCTACGTCCGGCTGAAGGGCTTCTGGACAGATGCGCTGGTGGCACAGATCTCGACGCAGTTTCTGAAACAGTTCAACGAAGCCGTGGACAGTATGCGCGGAAAGCGATTCCTTACGTTGGCCGATTTAACCGAGCTAAAGCCTCCCTCCGAAAAAACGAAGGAGAGTATCGCACAAGCAATGCGCTACGCCAAAGATCACAACCTCTATAAAACAGTGGAGGTTATGCCCAGTGCAGTCACACGTATCGCGGTACGACAGGCCGCCGAAGAAACAGGTAACGACGACTTTCGCGTGGTCGTCTCCTCGGTGGATGACGGGTGGGCGGAAATCAGTAAAATGAAGCGGTTCCTCTAGCACGGGGTGCGTTTGGTAGGCCATAGCTCGGATGCCCGGTGTCATGATCATCGTGGCGGAGAGAGCGATTTTTGACAACAGAGCAAAAGTAACGCTGTCATTCTGAGCGAAGCGAAGAATCCCGGCCGGGATTCTTCGCTTCGCTCAGAATGACAGGACGCTTCACCGCGTTACTTTTGCGCTATTGCGAATCTTGTTCAGCGTCCCTTACGGATTCCATCGCAGGTGCGTATCAGTGAGGGTGGCGATGCAAACGGTGTCATGTATTTCAGTACTCGTGGTCGCCCACCATCCGGCCTTTGTGCAGATGGTCAGTCGCTTTCTTGATGAGCCACGCGCATGTACCGTGGCGGTGGTTGGTGCTGTATTCCGCCCCGATGATGCCCTGGCGCTCGCAGCGGTGCGTCGGCCACAGGTGATCGTCCTGGGTCTCGATGGTAATGCACCGGAGGCTCTGGCCCTGATCGCGCCGCTGCGTGTGATCGTCCCCGATGTCAAGATCATCGCAATCGCGCAACTCGGGCTTGTGGAGTACCAACAGGCCGCGCTCAGTGTCGGCACAGACCGTTTCCTCAGCGTTGACACGCTCCATCGTGACCTTCTTCCCGCCATCGCGGCGCTGGCGGGTGGCTCGGCTCGGGACGGGTGTAGCTAGGGTGCGATTGCGGGTGCAGGTTCATCACTTGTTGCCACGGGATAGTGCGACGTGCGTATTTTGATCGCCGAAGACGAAGCAATCATCGCCCACGACATCAAGGGCATCGTGGAGCGTTTCGGCACCGGCCACCCCGGTGCCACCTGCCAGGGCGCGGCCCTGGAGTATATCTCTAACATCCACAAGGATCTGGTCAAGCGTCGCCTGCGCAGCAAGGCTGACCTGGTCTACCTTTCGAACGAGCGCGCCCTGGGGGACTTCGGCGTCGGCGGGTTGCGTGCGCGCTACAAGGGCCGCCTCACCAGCAGCGAGGAGTTTATCGGCGCGGTCTACAAAGATTATGGGATTACCGCGCTCGTCCAGCGTGGTGTGCATCAGGTAGATGACAAGACGATCTTCTGGGAGGATTACGCGGGGAATATGGGCGAGACTGCCTACGACTTCGCGATGCTCATCTCCCCATAAGTCAGGAGATGATGATGACTACCCAGACCAGCGCACCCCGCGCCCACGGCAGCCTGCGCATCAGCGGGCTCGCCTACGCCGCCCTCATCCTGGTACTCTTCTTTGGCACCATCCAGGTCGCCCAGTATGCCGGGCTTTGGTCAGCTTCCGATAAGCTCATGCCCGACGGCTCGGTCGTACAACTCAGTGGGGCCGACCCGGCCGAGATCAAGGGCTGGATGACCATCGAGTCGGTGGTCAACGCCTACCATGTGAAGCAAGCCGCACTGTACGCCCGCTTCACCATCCCATCTGAGACGCCCCCTAGCACGGCGCTCAAAGATCTGGAGGCGGTCGCGCCCGACTTCTCCGTACCCGCACTGCGCGAGTGGCTGACTGAGCAGTCCGCCCCGTAGGGCCAGTGTACGCCAGAGTGAAACATCCTGGCAATCGTCTCGGCTTCTTCATGTGCATTCGCACGCGCTTAGATTCCCACGTTCCGTTCAAGGGTGGCACGGGCAGCGGCAAAGATTAACTCGCCCATCATGCACCTCACCTGCGCCCGCAGATCGAGGATGCACGCCCGCAGATCGAGGATGCACGCCCGCAGATCGAGGATGCATGCCCGCAGATCGAGGATGCACGCCCGCAGATCGAGCATGCATGCACGCA
>Ga0194060_10000629_pt1 | contig 25604 bp, 22 predicted proteins | sample SepL225m_MetaG_FD_163427 | JGI IMG/M metagenome (GOLD analysis project Ga0194060, IMG submission 163427) | Anoxic zone freshwater microbial communities from boreal shield lake in IISD Experimental Lakes Area, Ontario, Canada - Sep2016-L222-5m | ecosystem: Environmental > Aquatic > Freshwater >... | reverse complement strand
TATCGTGGAAGGTGCTGTTGCTCACGCTCAGCGCGCCGCTGCCACTCTTGAGCAGGCCCACGAATTCAGAGTACCCGCTATAGGCCAGCCGAATGTAGTTCAATGTGGCCGCGCCCGCAGTCTGCACCTGGACGCCCCGCCACCAGCCCGCTGCCGGGACGGTCGCGGCAGCGTCGTGGTTCGCGTCACCGCCCACGGTGTCATCGCGCCAATCGGTGAAGTTGATCGTCTCCGTCACCGTGCCACTGGCGTTCAGTTGGCCGTCCACCCATAGGCGAACGTACTGCGGGAACTTCACCACCGTGCCAGGCAGAATGTCCAGCCGCCCGGCTGCTCCCACCGTCACATCGCCGCTGACATAGAGGGCGTAGGCCGAGTTCAGGTTCCAGATCACGGTTTGGGTGATCGTGCCACCGTCCAGAAAAACATCAACCGCGTTGCCAGTGAAGGTCGCCCGGTCGTCGTTAAACGAGGCGTTCACGCCCACCCGCACCCCGTAGTTATTGCCGGTAAAGGTGTTGCCGACCAGAGAGAGGCTGCTATAGCCTGCGGCGATGCGGATGCCATCGCCAGTGACGTTGCGGAAGGTGCTGTTGCTCACGCTCAGCGCGCCGCTGCCGCTCTTGAGCAGGCCCACGCTCTCGGAGTACCCGCTGTAGGCCACCTCAGCATAGTCCAGGGTCGCCGCGCCCGCATTCTGCACCTGGATGCCGCGCCACCAGCCGGCGGTCTGGCTGCTGCCGGTGAAGGTGATCGGCACGGTGGCCGTGCCGATGGCGCTCAGCCCTCCGTCCACCCACATGCCTCTGTACTGGATGAAGACCACCTGCACGCCCGGTTCAATGGTGAGTGTCGCCCCGCTCGCCACGGTCACATTATCAATCACCAGATAGGGACTACCCGCCGGACTCAGTAGCATATTCGTTGAGCGCGTGCCGCCGTTGATCCCCACCCCGGCCCACCCATTGCCGCTGAAGCTGTTGCCGGTGTAGGTGAAGCTGTCGCCGATGTCTTGGAGGATGCCGTACTGCCCGTTATCGCGGAAGGTGCAGCCCTGGCCCGTCACCGGGCCCGCGCCGCTGAGCCGCAGCCCCGCGCCGCTGTTATTGTTGAGCGTGACACTGGTGAGACTGACGGTGCCCGTATTTCCGGCAACACGCATGCCGTCGCCCGCCATGTCATGGAAGGTGCTGTTGCTCACGCTCAGCGCGCCGCTGCCACTCTTGAGCAGGCCCACGAATTCAGAGTACCCGCTATAGGCCACCTCAGCATAGCCCAGGATCGCCGCGCCCGCAGTCTGCACCTGGACGCCCCGCCACCAACCAGCGGTCTGGCTGCTGCCGGTGAAGACGACGGGTGCGCCCGCTGTGCCGCTGGCGTTGAGTTGGCCATCTACCCACAGGGCGGTGTACTGGTTGAAGACCACCTGCACACCTGGATCAATCGTGAGCGTCACCCCGTTCGGCACCGTCACATCGCCCGTCACCAGATAGGGGCTACCCGCCAGAGTCCAGGTCGTGTTGCCGGTGAGCGAACCTGAGATGCTGGTGGATGCGAGGGGCGCACCCGGAGTGTCATGAGCGGACGACCAAGCTGCATAGGCCACGTTGGCTGGAGCCAAGGCGCTGCTCAATACCGCAAGCAACCACACCAACAGGACGCCCGTCAACACATGAGAGACCCGATTGATACTCATGGCGATCACCTTTCGGGAATGCTCGGAACGATTGGACAGGTTCTCTGGTGGATGCCAGAAATTCCTATACATGTGGTATGCTATCATTTCTGAGGCATGTTTTAGATCAGACGACCCCAACTCTAGACATGTTTCACATGAGCTTGGCAATGTGCCATCGAGAGGCTGGGCACCCGACGAACATGCGGTAGTTCTCATCATGACACGAGTCAAGGTTGTTAAACTTGCGTTGATGGTTACAATACAACCTCCATTCATGTGATGCTGGTAGCGCGGGTGTCCTGCCCGCCAGGATCTCAGCGATTAGGAATGGAACATACGCAGTAGAGCAAAAGTAACGCTGTCACCCTGAGCGAATGGAACATACGCAGTAGAGCAAAAGTAACGCTGTCACCCTGAGCGAATGGAACATACGCAGTAGAGCAAAAGTAACGCTGTCACCCTGAGCGAAGCGAAGGGTCCCGGCCGGGATTCTTCGCTTCGCTCAGAATGACAGGACGCCTCACAGCGTTACTTTTGCAGTATTGCGAACATACGTTATGATCCAGCCAATTTCGGCTGGGTACACATATGAGGAGTACTGCGATGTCGCTTGTCTCATCCTTACGCACGTCCCGCCAGATAACGGGTGCCTGGAAGAGTCCGAACCACAAGATCGTCCACCGGGGCGCGGTCACCACCCTGGTGCGGCAGATCGAGACTGAGGCGGCCCGACGTGGCCTGAGCGTGAGCCGCTGGCAGACGTTCCGCCGGGGCAGTACCCAGATTGCAACCGTCGCATGGGCCATCCATCGCGAGCCGAAGGCCGCTCGTTCGTCCGCGCAGACCGACGCAATCGCGGTTGTGCGCTTCGCCGGTGCGGAAGGTTCCACCGTCCAATCAGTCGCGTACCGCCAACTCAGCCGCCTGCTGGCGGCGCTGCGCGATCTGGGCTAGGATCAATACTTTCGGAAACTGCCGCCGCTCAGCCCTCACCCCCTTACCCCCTCTCCCAAAACGGTAGAGGGGGGATTAGAAGCCTCCTGTTGCGGAAGCGCACCTCAGAACCTCAGAACCTGATCTACATCAGGGATTTTACGACAAGACAAGGTTCAACACGGCACATGGAGCGTAACAGTTCTGCGAGGATGCGTGAGGCGATGAAACGAGGACGGCGCGTCCTCGCCTCATCGTCTCATCGCCAAACTGTAAAGCAGATATGAACCTCGTCCAACCCCATGGTACGGAGAATGAAAATGTCCAGAGTCGCAGACACAGCCCCGAAACACCCATCCAAGACGAATATCGACAAAGAGCCTGCACTGCAACCCTGGGCGCTACCGGCAGACAAGGTACTCCAGAGCCTTCAGGTACACGCGGATCGCGGCCTATCAGCGCAGGAAGCGGCCCAGCGGCTCGCCCAGTATGGCCCGAATGAGCTTGCCGAGAAACCGCCGGAGCCGTTTTGGGAGCGCTATTGGGGCCAACTCACTGGCGATGCGGTGGTCATCTTACTACTCATCGGCGGTATGCTGAGCCTGATTATCCCGTTTATCGAGGCCATGCTCGGGAGTAGCCCGATTGAGCCCATCGATTTTCTTGAGGGGGTCGCGATCATCCTCATGCTCAACATCATGGCCGGGTTTGGTCTCTGGCAGGAGGGTCAGGCCACCGACGCGGCCCGCTCGCTCCGCAAGCTCGATGATACAACCAAGCTGGTGATCCGCGCCGGTACGCGCATCGAGGTGCCGACACGTGAGATCGTGATCGGCGACATCGTCTTCTTGCCCAACGGGGCGATTGCCCCCACCGATGGTCGAGTGATCACGGCGGTGAATGCCGAGAAGGACTCGAGTAAGCTGACCGGTGAGTCCATGCCGACGGCAATTGACCCTTCGGTGCTCCCGGCGGTCACGGTGATCAATGCGCAGAAGAACATGGTTCACCGTGGCGACGCCATCGTGGGTGGCAACGTCACCTACGTTGTCACCGCGACCGGGGCACATACCGAAATTGGCAAGATCGCCACGACCCTTGATGAGTCCGAAGAGAACAAGACTCCGCTCGATGAGCAACTCGATCAGCTTGCCTCGGCAATGAACCGTATTTTCATCTGGATTGCCGCCATCGTGATCGGGTTCGGGGTTATCCGCGATCTCTTCATCCAATCTGCCGGGTTTACGAATATCGCCGCCCTCTCCTTTGCGGGCATCCTGAGCATGCTGCTCCAGGCGTTTATCAATGCTGTGGCGCTGATCATTGCCGCCATCCCCGAGGGGTTGCCCGCAGTACTGACGATTACCCTGGCCATCGCCATTCAGCAGATGGTACGCAAAAACTCGCTCATCCGTAAGCCCAAGGCGGTTGAGGGTGGCGGTAGCATGACCGTCCTTCTGACCGATAAGACCGGGACGCTGACGGCCAACCAGATGGAGGTGACTCATATTTACCTGAATGGCCGGATTGTGGAGAGTTCCTCACTGAAGGTCACTGTCAACCCGCAGGCTGATCGGGAGCTGTACAGTGCGGCGAGAATCGCCAAGCTCTGCAACAATAGCAGTAATTCGACGGATGTTGCGCTGATGCGCTGGATTCAACAGGCCGGGTTCGAAATGTTTGACGATCTTGTGCCTACTCGTGCAACCGAACACGAGTTCGACCAGTCGCTCAAGCGTATGACGACCATCCATGCCCGCACGGACGGTACCGACGGTGATCATCATATTTTTACCAAAGGTGCCCCCGAGCGTGTGCTAGAATTATGCCCAACGATTGCGCTGAATGGACGAGTGGTGCCAATGCAGGAAACGCACCGAAACCAGATCCAGGCCGCGATCTCAGAGCTTGCCAGCCAGGAGCTACGGGTTATTGCTCTGGCCGAGCGGGTCACACCCCATGCCCATACGCTCAGCCGCACGAAAGCCGAGTCAGATCTGACCTTCGTGGGACTATTGGGGATTATGGATCCGCCGCGCCCTGATGTCGCACCGGCGGTCACGCAGCTCTCGCAGGCGGGCATCCGTACGGTCATGATAACCGGCGACAATCCGATCACGGCCTATCATATCGCCAAAAAGGTTGGTATTATTGATCACGATCTCCCTTTCGATGAGGCAGTGATCACGGGCGAGGAACTCGATCAACTCGACAACCCGACGCCGACATTCCTCCAGCGGATCCACACTGTTCGGGTATTTGCGCGCGTCACCCCAAGCCATAAGGCGGCGATTGTTCAGACGATGCGGCGTGCAGGCTTTATCGTGGGCATGACCGGCGACGGCGTGAACGATGCCATCGCGCTTAAGCAGAGCGACATCGGCTTTGCAATGGGCAATGGCACCGATGTGGCGCGTGAGGCAGCAGATGTCATCCTCCTGGATAGCCGCTTTGGCACCATTCCCAGTGCGGTGGAAGAGGGCCGCAATGTCTTGTATCGCATCCGCCTCTACCTCTCCTACATCCTGTCAGGCAACGGATGCGAGGTCGGTGCGTTTATCTTCGCCTATCTGCTGAACCTGCCGATCCCGCTGACCGCACTCACGCTGCTGATTATCAACTTCGCGACAGACAGCTTCCCCGCCCTGGCGATGACAAACGAGCCGGGCGAGGCGGATGTGATGCAGCGACCACCGCGTAAGCGCGATGCCCCGTTCATTAGTCAGATCATGTGGATTCACATTGCCGTTCAGAGCGTTGTGGCCACGCTGATGATCATTGGCGTTTACTACTACTTCTTGAAAGTGATGGGCACCCCGCTCGATGTTGCACGTGCGGCGGCGTTTATGACCTACATCTTCCAGAAGCTCTACCGCGCATTTACCGCCCGCTCACTCACCGAGCATGTCTGGACAATCGGCCTGCTACGCAATCGGTGGACGATGGGCGCGGTGGGGATCAGTCTCGCAATCGCCCTCTTCTTTGTCTACGTTCCGATTGCCAATACGGCGGTTGGTATGGCTGGGCTGAACCTCAGCCAGATGGTGATCCCGCTGGGCATTGGCCTGATCGCGCCCGTTGCCGAGGAGATAACCAAGGTATTTCTGCCGCGACGGGCCTGATTGTCTAAGGCATGTTTCAAAATGGGCACATTCAGCTTTACAGTCTTGCGATGAGGCGATGAGGCGATGAGGCGATGAGGCGATACGGAGCGCCTCACCGCGTCATCGTTTCGTCGCTGAATTGTCACGCTGGTTTGAACCATGCCTAAGTGTGGGTATTAGAGTGAAAGGACTGACTACTTCTTCTTATGCCCATTCAACTCTACCATTTGGAGCGCCTCAATAATCCGCTGCGCAAGACCGCGATCAGTTTTAATTGCCTTGCTAAGCTTGGTGCGGTGACGCGCACCGAGCTGAGTGAGTGCAGGCATGTGCTGCGCGGGATGATCGAGCGGTCGATGCGTGGCAGCCGGATCACCGGCCCGGTACTCGTCGTCGGGATGGTCGAGTCGGGGGTCATCCTCTCATCGTTGATGCATCAGGAAGCCCAAAGCCTTGGCATCGACACCTTCTGGATGTGCTCAACACGCCGTCCTGCTTCCGGGGTTCAGGTAATGGAACTCCACTCCCATGCTCCCCATCACATTCTGCCCCTTCCCGATGTGCATATCGAAGAGATATGGATTGTCGAAGATGAGATCACCACAGGCCGGACGATTTTGCAGGTTGCACGTATGTTGACTGAGGCGCTGGGTGCCCGCAAGGTTCGCATCTTTGCCCTCGCCGACATACGGACGCCGCAGCAGCAACGCTGGTTTCGGGAATCATTGGAATCAGCCCACATTTGGCTTTCGCTGCATTATGTCTTTCGCCCCGCCAATCTTGTGCCTCATGCCGATCCGTGCGTGCCCGAGATCTGCCCAGCGGACTCCCCTTTGTCCATTGTCACCGCCCACCCCAAGAGTGCTGATGCCTGGCACCTGAGGTGTCTTCGACCCGCGCTCCGGGTACAGCGCGAACCTTCATTCCAGAACGACCAACCGTTGAGTGGAAGTATGCTCGTGATTGGGGAAGCAATGGATCTGGCTGTACGTATGATCCAGGATAACCCAGGGCTCACATTACACCATGTCACGCGCAGCCCGTGGCGGATAGACAACAAGGCTATCTTTGATTGTCTGCATATCGAACCCCATTTTTACCTTTATAACCTGAGTAATGCGGATGTGCCGCTGACGATCCTCGCTGACCCGATAGATACGAGTTCAACCACTCTGTTGCATGCAATGCTCACAGAAAAAGGTTATGATGTCACGACGATCATTCCATATGTATAGCAATCCTCTTGGAGTCGTGAAGGGGAGTCAAGGCTTTAGCCGGCTGAAGCCTTGACTCCATTTTCACAACGGGGATAGGATTGCTATAGGATAGAGATGACGATGGACGGATTGCACGCGGTGGGGAGAAAAAATCTCTGGGATCAGCCCGTCTATGCCCATTTTCTGGAAGAGATTGATCCGTACCACGATACGGGTCACTTTCGACCGCGCTCCAAAGCCTATGATGGCAGCACAACCTTCTGGTCTATCCCCTCCCCCGAGCCACAACTTCCTGACAGTTTCTGGGATCTGGTCGAGCAAGGATTTCCGCATCCGCTGTTGCAGACAGCGGCGGCAGCCCTGGCGGCTGGCATTGCCACGCGCTACCCAGATGACCAGCACATCGTCTTCGTCGCTATTTTGCGTGCCGGTGTCCCCATCGCCGATTGGCTGACGCGCCTGTTACCAGGAACGACCGCGATTGCAACCTCGTTATTTTGCGGTTTAGGGGTTGACCGCGTTGCGATCACGCACCTGAAGCAGACCTATCCTGATCGCCGTTTGATCTTTGTTGATGGCTGGACGGGCCGGGGCGGTGTTGCCCGAGAAATAGCCCAACGGGCGGATGCGCCCCTCGCCGTCCTTATCGATCCGTGGGGTTGGGCAGACGTTGCGGGCAGCCGGGAGGATATCTTCTGCCCAAGTGCATGTTTTACCGGGCCTGCAACACTGGGCTTTTCGCGGACGTTTTATCGCAACGACCAACAGCGTTTCAGCGCGTACCTCTTTCCTGAGCGGTACACGCGCCCCCAGATGATCCACACGTGGCAGGCTGCATGCCCGAGTACCATCTCACAACCGCTCCCACCAGGAGATCGCTTCTTCACACCTACGAATCTGCGCGTTCATAGCAACGAAGTATGTCGAGCTTTGATTAACGCACATCCGACGACCATCCATTTTGCGACAAGTAGGCATGAGGCATACGAACACTACCGTTTGCTCTTGGAGTTGGCTGAGTGGCGGGCAGTTCCCAGTATCTTTGACGCCGGGTGGTTAGACGATTATCAGACATGTGTCGCGTGTGAGTTGACAACATGAACGACACTGTTCTCCGACAAGCGGTTGTCGTCGATCTTGATGGAACCCTCCTTCACACCGAGCCAGAAGCAATCGAGGTACGGGGGCAGTCGGGCTGTAGTTACATGAGTCGGGTGGCGTTCGACTATTTACACGCCATTAGCGCCTATCTGCCCATCGTGATCGCAACCGGGCGGAATGCGCAAAGCGTCCAGCGCTTGGTTGCGCAGACAGCGGGCGTCGGCTATGCTGGTTTTGTCATGGAACACGGCCTAGTTGCGCGGCATTCACTAAGCAACGTATCTGATCGGGTATCGCCCTGGCTTCCGCTGAACAGCCTGCTGGGTGCCTGGCGTCAGTTGCCGGGGTATGAGCAGTGTTTGGGGGTTATTCCCCCGCCAGATCTCGCAAAACCACGGGACGTACTCCAGCAAGCACTCGACATCACCCACCTTCAGGGGACGATCCATGAAGAAGGACACAAATTCTTTGTGTGTCCTACAGAACCAGATAAAATGGTGGGGCTGCGCGCCATCACCATTGAGCCACTTTTTGCGCTGGGCAATGGACTGAATGATCTCTCGCTGTTAGCTGCAAGTACTTATGCGGTGACGCTCCGCACGGCAGAACCCGAAGTCAGAGCAATCGTTGCGGCAAAGTCGGGGTACTGCTCCGCATTATGCTCACATCAGGCCACCGCAGATATGTTGGCATGGGTTTTGGATCACCTCAGACAACCATGCGATTCGCGCACAACACCAGATGAAAATGGCCGCTGATGCCCGGCTATCGGCTATCGGCTATCGGTTATCGGCTATTTTCACCTCAGGCGTCGGGTTTTATTGGCACCCGATGCCGTACATAACCTACTCGGGGTCGCCGAGACGTAGCACAACAGGAGGAACGGTCATGAGTGTTTCACTTTCCAAGGGTGGCAACGTATCGCTGGAAAAGGTCGCGCCGGGACTGACGAAGATCGTGGTCGGGTTGGGTTGGGACGCACGCAGCACCGATGGGACTGATTTCGATCTGGACGCCAGCCTGTTCGAGCTCACGGCCGATGGGAAGGTTCGCAGCGAGGCCGATTTCATCTTCTACAATAACCCGCGCTCTGTAGAAGAGGCGATTGTGCATACGGGCGACAACCGCACGGGGGCCGGTGAGGGCGATGACGAGCAGATCTTGGTCGATCTGGCCAAAGTGCCTGCTGAGATTGTCAGATTGACCGTTGCTGTGACCATCCACGAGGCGGATGCCCGCAGGCAGAGTTTTGGTCAGGTCAGCGCGGCGTTTATTCGGGTACTCAACGGCGAGAGTAACGAGGAACTTGCCCGCTACGACCTCTCAGAAGACGCCAGCACCGAGACCGCGATGGTCTTTGGCGAGATCTACCGCAACAACGCCGACTGGAAGTTCCGTGCGGTCGGTCAAGGCTACAGCGGCGGGTTGGGCGCACTGATTAAGCAGTTTGGTCTGGAGTAGCCAAGACGTACGATAACAGGAGGGACAATCATGGGCGTTTCGCTTTCAAAGGGCGGCAACGTATCGCTGGAAAAGGTTGCGCCGGGACTGACGAAGATTGTAGTTGGGTTGGGCTGGGACGCACGCGGCACCGATGGTGCTGAATTCGATCTGGACGCCAGCCTGTTCCAGCTCAAGGCCGACGGGAAGGTGCGTAGCGACAGCGACTTCATCTTCTACAACAACCCGCGCTCGGCAGAAGGCGCAGTAACCCATAGCGGGGATAATCGCACGGGGGCCGGCGAGGGCGATGATGAGCAGATCTTGGTCGATCTGGCCAAGGTGTCGGCTGAGATTGGTAAGTTGGCGGTGACGGTGACGATCCACGAGGCGGAAGCCCGCAGGCAGAATTTTGGTCAGGTCAGTGGTGCGTTTATTCGCATCGTCAACGGCGAGACTGGGCAGGAGGTCGCACGCTACGATCTCTCGGAGGAAGCGAGCACCGAGACCGCGATGGTCTTCGGTGAGATCTACCGCAACAACAACGAGTGGAAGTTCCGTGCGGTCGGCCAGGGTTACAACGGCGGGTTGGGGCCACTGGCCCGTGCCTACGGTGTGAATATCGGTTGACGATGACGACAGCGGATGGACGATGGCAGTATCAGGGAACGCCGTGGGGCGATCCCTGATACGCTCTATAGCACGAGGGAGATCGTCACATGCGTGAGATCGTCAAGGGTCAGAAAGCGAAACTCGCTGATATTACGTCCGCTACGCAGTTCGACGTTGGTCTCAGCGTGAGCTTTACCAGCCCGCACGTGGTCGATATAAGCTGTTTCGGACTGGATAGCAACGGCAGATTGTCTGATGATCGCTATTTTATCTTCTACAATCAGAAGGAATCACCCTGCGGATCATTAGCGGCACTGGGAGCGCGTGATGGCGACCAGGAACGATTCCGCATTAATCTTGCCGGGTTGCCGGGAACTGTGCGCAGGCTCGTCTTGACGGCCACAATCGACGGGGCAGGCACGATGGCACAGATTTCACAGGGTTATGTGCGCCTCCTCGTGAATAACGCAGAGGTTGCACGCTACCATTTTACCGGCTCTGACTTCAACGACGAGCGGGCGATCATCATTGGTGAGTTCTATTTCAAGGATATGTGGCGCTTTGGTGCCGTTGGGCAAGGTTTTAACGGAGGCTTAAAAGCGCTGCTCCAGCATTTTGGTGGCGAGGAGATTGCCGCGCAGCCTGCGCCCGCACCGGCGCGGCCCACGTCGTCACCCCCACCCCCACCTGCGCGACCCACGCCTGCGCCCGCACCTGCGCCTTCCCCCGGCGTCACGATCTCAAAAGTGACGCTTGAGAAGAAGGGCGACAAAAAAGCGGTTGACCTCCGCAAGGGCGGTGGTCTTCAGCCACTCCACTTTAATCTCAACTGGGACAATCCAAACGCCAACAAGCATGGATTCTTGGGCCTTGGCGGAGGAGGGGCGGCACCTGACTTGGATCTGGGCTGTATGTACCGCCTTAAAGACGGGAGCCAAGGGGTTATCCAGCCGATTGGCGGTGTTTTTGGTGCCAGGGATAGTCCGCCCTTTATTTTTCTCGATAAGGATGATCGCACCGGTGCCGCCGCAGATGGCGAGAACCTCTTTATCTACCGCCCGGATCTGATTGATGCCGTTATGGTTTTCGCCCTCATTTATGAGGGTTCCAGGGATTTTACCTCGGTGAACGGGCGCATGACAATCCGTGAGCAGACAGGTAACGAGATCTTCATTCGTCTGAACAGCCCCGATCCGCACTTGACCTTCTGTGCCATCTGTATGGTCAGGCGGGCAGGCACAACCATCGAGATCGTCAAGGAAGAGCGCTACTTTAAGGGGCATCCTGACGCCGATCAGTACTACCACTTTGGGTTCACCTGGCGCGCAGGATCGAAGTAGTGAGCGCCAGGGAACGTGGCCAACACCGGACTCACCTGCGAGTCAGGAGTACCGTTTCGATTCAACAGTCTCGCACGACCCTCACCCCCCAGCCCCCTCTCCCTGAGCGGGAGAGGGGGGGCATTCCGCATCAGGAAGGGATGTACTCCCCTCTCCCCTTGAGGGTTTAGGGGCTGGGGGTGAGGGCTGCCCGGCGACAAACTGTAAAGCTGTTCTGAACCTTGTCTAAGGGATGGTTCAATCTAGCTTGACAGTTCAGCGATGAAACGATGACGCGGTGAGGCGTTCCGTATCGCCTCATCGCCTCATCGCCTCATCGCCTCATCGCAAGACTGTAAAGCTGAATGTACCCATTTTGAAACATGTCTAAGAAGGAGTTCAATCATGGCAGTCACGCTTACGAAGGGCCAGAAGATCTCGTTGGAGAAAGAAGCCGGCGGCACACTCACGAAAGTTATCATGGGACTCGGCTGGGACGCGAAGAAGACGAAGGGCTTTATGGGCTTCGGCGGTGGAAGTCAGACCATCGACCTCGACGCTTCGTGCATTCTCTTCGATGATAAAGGCGCACAGGTTGATGTCGTATGGTTTCAACAGTTGCGGAGCACAGACGGCAGCATCCAGCATACAGGCGACAATCGCACGGGCGCGGGTGATGGCGATGACGAGCAGATCATCGTCGATCTCTCGCGTGTGCCTACCAGTGTTAAGACCCTCGTTTTCGTAGTGAATAGCTTCACGGGACAGAACTTCAGCCAGATCGAGAATGCGTTCTGCCGCATTGTCGATCAAGCCAGCGGTCGGGAGGTTGCACGCTACAATCTGAGCGGTGGCGGTGGTCACACCGCACAGATTATGGCCAAAGTGTATCGCCACAACGGTGAGTGGAAGATGCATGCAATCGGCGAACCTTGCAGTGGTCGTACATTTCGTGACCTGTTGCCCGTGATCACGCCACTGCTATAGATGCGCGAACGAAGGATCACCATTGAAGGCAAGGACGTGAGGATCTCAACCAGCGACGTAATACTATCTCGTGTAACCATCCCGCCGCACCATGCATCTATAATAGGGGTGGCGGCACCAGAGTGGTGCCCATGAACTGAGCGATGCGGAGTCCAACCATGAAAAACCTGTTCAACGTGGGCATGATCGACCGAGCTATTCGACTGTTGCTAGGCGTATTCCTCTTTATGCTCGCCTTTGGCATCCTCGGCGGCATCGGGCAGATTATTGCGGGCGTGCTAGGCACGATCATGCTCCTGACCGGCGTAGCGGGTGTCTGCCCGCTCTACTGGGCCTTTGATATTAGCACCAACGGCACGGATACGCCCGCCACCCGGCCCTAACCGCAGGGTTCGTGCAAAAGTCGCCCTCCGACCCTCACCCCCTGCCCCTCTCCCCGCTCAGGGAGAGGGGCAGGGGGTGAGGGGGCCGGATCTGACTTTGCTCATGCCCTGCCGTTTACGGAGGCACATTTGACAAACGCACGCTGCCATAGTATTATACCCCTCGTTGAGCAAGCACGTGCCGAAGTGGCGGAATTGGCAGACGCGCTACGTTCAGGGCGTAGTGGGGGTGACCCCGTGCGGGTTCGAGTCCCGCTTTCGGCACCACCGGGCATAGGGATCTATGCCCAGCGCTGGGGGATAGTTTAAGGGTAGAACACCTGATTCTGGATCAGGTAGTTGGGGTTCGAATCCCTGTCCCCCAGCCAACTAAGGGGCCGGTTCCACAGCGATGTGGGCCGGCCTTTTCTGTACCCGACTTATTTCCCTGATGCCCGACAGTGGCTTCTGTGGTTACCGTACCCCTGTTAGGACTGCTATACTACATGTGGTTGAGGCTCGCCACTAAGATAATGAGATTATCCCATGAAGATCGCCTTTGTTAGCGACGACGGAACCACTATTCACCGCCACTTCGGACGCGCTCGCCAGTATGTGATTGTCACCGTCGAGGACGGGCGGGAGACAGCGCGTGAGGTGCGGGACAAGTCCGCTTGTCACGGGCACCACTCTGATGGAGCAACACCGGATCATCACGATTCACTGCTGGCTGTAATCGCTGACTGTCAGATGGTGGTCTCCGGCGGGATGGGCGCGGGTATGGATGCGCGGCTGCGCAACGGCGGCATTACGCCTATACGAACCCGCATCCCAGCGATTGATACCGCCGTTGAGCGATACATCAGCGGGCGACTGACCGACACCATCGAACTCGTCCACTGAATCGAGCAGGGAGCGTAGTCCCTTACGCACAATTGTATGATCCTCGGCGAGAAGCACGCGGATCTTGCTCATCACGATCCTCTTTCTGCGGAAGGCGGCGTTAGCGGTAGCTCGATGAAGAGTCGGGTGCCTAGTCCGGGATGTGAGTCAATCGTGAAGACTCCGCCGCGCAGGGTGACTCGCTCGCGCATCCCGAAGAGCCCGGCCCCCCAGCCCAGGGGTGGCGGCAGCCACCCAGCGCTGCACATCAAAGCCAATACCGTCATCCTCAATGACGGCGATCACCCGAAGTGGGGTGCGCTCTAGGTGGAGGAAGAGACGGCGGGCCTGGGCATGTCTGGCGATGTTAGTAAGTGCCTCCTGGACAATCCGGTAGAGGACGGTTTCGATCTCGGCTGCCAGCCGATCTTCGAGGCCAAAGGTTTCAAATTCGACTTTGATGTCGAGTCGGCGGGCAAAACGGCTGATGTACCAGCGAAGCGTCGGTAGCAAGCCGAGTTCGTCCAGCATGGTCGGGCGCAGATCGTGGGAGAGTTCGCGGATGTGCTGGAGCATCTGATCGGCGAGCATGCTGGTCTCGGCGAGCTGCTCACGGCTGGTCGGGGCAAGGTTCAGCCCTAGATCTTTGCGAAGGGCCAGGCTGGCCGACTGCATCGTCTGGCGCTCGCGGGTGCGCTCACGGGCGATCCCTATGGCCGTTGGCAGGCCGAGCAGTTGCGACGACACTCTCTCGTTGGTGATCGTCGGGGGCGGCTCTCCGGGGCGACGATCAGCGCCAGCGACTCGCCAATCAGCACCGTCTCGTCCACCTGTGCGATATGCGCGAGGGTTCCACGGATCGGTGCGACAACTCGGTACGTGATCTTCTTGGTCATAATAGCGACGATTGGCTCGCCCTGCTCGACTGGCTGGCCATCGGCGATCAGCCAGCGAACGACTGCACCCTCGGTCATGAGCAGGCCGAGCTTCGGCATGATCACCTCAGCGGCCTTAGATCCTCTCTTTCGAACAATGCCGGACACGGGTTTGGCTTGCTGTAGCTGCTAACTATACCGCAATCGCAAACGTCCCGCTGTTTGGCTTCGCTCAGGGCTTCGGCTCACGCGCTCAGCGTGACATAGTGCCGGGACACTTAAAAATTTCCACGTCCCTTACATACCATATCCTGTAAGCTAGATTACACTCCGGGTGTGATCTGGTTCCCTTGAATGGCCAGATCGCAGGTGATATAATACACACGTTATCAGATTTTTGTGTCCCTCACACTGTTGATGTACGAGCCTACCGGATTCAGATTTACGGGGCCATGACCCCCTGTAGAGAGGCGGATCGGACATATGGGTGATAATCGCTGGTTAAAAAATAGCTTTGTCTACCTGATCATCTTGGTTGCGGCCCTGGCGCTCTTCTTTCAGTACTTTGGCCAGACATCGAGCCAACCGAGCGAGAAGGGTATCGCCGAGGTAGTCGCCGCAGCCAAGGCGGGTAAGATCAAAGACATTGAAGCTCAGGCGGGCGATGAGCAGGTGATTGTCACGTATAACGACAACTCTACGTTTCGCTCGCGCCTTGAGTCGACCGACAGCATTATGACGCTGCTGGCCAACTATGGTGTGCCTCTGGCCGATGCGAACGGCAAGCAGGTGGTGAATGTGATCGTGAAGCCAGCCCCGGCCTGGGGCGGGTTGCTGAGCATTTTCACTATTTTGCTGCCGACCATTTTGCTAATCGGCTTCTTTGTCTTCTTTATGCGCCAAGCCCAGGGCAGCAATAACCAGGCGCTCTCCTTTGGCAAGAGCCGCGCACGCATGTTTGCCGGTGATAAGCCGTCAATCACCTTCGCCGATGTGGCGGGTCAGGAGGAGGCCAAGCAGGATCTGAGCGAGGTGGTCGAGTTCCTCAAGTTTCCCGATAAGTTTGCGGCCCTCGGCGCTCGCATCCCGCGTGGCGTGCTGATGGTCGGCCCCCCCGGAACCGGCAAGACGCTGCTCTCGCGTGCGGTCGCGGGCGAGGCGGGCGTGCCCTTCTTCAGCATCTCTGGCTCGGAGTTTGTGGAGATGTTCGTCGGCGTGGGTGCCTCGCGTGTGCGCGACCTGTTTGATCAGGCCAAGCGCAACGCGCCCTGTATCATCTTCATTGATGAGATCGACGCCGTCGGTCGCCAGCGCGGCGCTGGACTCGGCGGCTCCCACGATGAGCGCGAGCAGACGCTGAACCAGATCCTGGTCGAGATGGACGGCTTCGATACCAACACCAACGTGATCGTGGTTGCCGCGACCAACCGCCCTGACGTACTTGACCCGGCCCTCATCCGGCCCGGTCGCTTCGACCGCCAGGTGGTACTCGATGCGCCCGATGTTCGCGGTCGTATCGATATTCTCAAGGTTCACGTCAAGGGCAAGCCGCTCTCCGACGATGTCAATCTTGATGTGATCGCCCGCCTGACCCCCGGCTTCTCCGGCGCCGACCTGATGAACGCCGTGAATGAGGCGGCCATCCTCGCCGCCCGCCGCACGAAGAAGAAGATCGGCATGTCCGAGCTCCAGGACTCGATTGAGCGCGTGGCTCTCGGCGGCCCCGAGCGCCGCTCGCGGGTGATGAGCGACCGCAAGAAGCTCGTGGTCGCCTATCACGAGGCCGGGCACGCCATTGTTGCCGGAGCCATGCCCCGCGCCAACAAGCTCCAGAAGGTCACGATCATTCCGCGTGGCCGGGCTGGCGGCTATAACCTGTTCCTGCCCGACGAGGACAACCTCGGTCTACAGAGCATCGCCTACTTCAAAGCCGATATGACCGTGGCCCTGGGCGGTCGCGCCGCCGAGGAGATCGTCTTTGGCCCGGAAGAAGTCACGACCGGTGCCTCGGGCGACCTAATCAGCGTCACCCGCACCGCCCGCTCGATGGTCACGCGCTACGGGATGAGCACGAACCTCGGCCCGATTGTCTTTGGCGAGAAAGAGGAGTTGATCTTCCTTGGCCGCGAGATCAGCGAGCAGCGCAACTATGGCGACGAGGTTGCCCGCCAGATCGACGTGGAGGTGCGCCGCTTCGCCGCTGAAGCCTACGAGAACGCGCTCCAGATCCTGATCAACAACCGTGCGGTGGTGGACGATATGGCCAACGCCTTGCTGGAGTTCGAGACGGTCGAGGGCGATTCGCTGGCCGAACTGCTGAGCCGGGTGAAGCCACTGACCATTGACATGACCCGCCAGAGCAGCGCCCAGGGCGCGGGGCAGCCCTCGCGCAACGGATCCAACGCGCTGTCGGCATAATGCAGGGCAACAAAAAAGCGGGGCGGCGCTCAGCGCCGCCCCGCTTTTTTGTTCCTACTCGCTCCATGTTGTCACCCGATTCCGCCCGGTACTCTTGGATGTGTAGAGAGCCTTGTCGGCTTTCATGATGATCTCTTCCGCCTCTCGCCCATGAACAGGGTAGGTTGCCACCCCAAAGGACATCGTCGCCCTGATGTCTCTTCCTTCATAGTGGACGCAGATCTGCGCACACTCTTGCCTGATCTCTTCGGCACGTCTCTCGGCGACGGCGGTGGTTATTCCGGGTAACACCAGCAGGAATTCCTCACCGCCATAACGACAGGTGAAATCTGATTCACGGGCACACCGTCTCATCAACTGAGCAATTTCCACCAGAAATTTATCGCCAGCTTGATGCCCGTAGGTGTCGTTGATTTTCTTGAAGTGATCAATGTCGGAGATAATCAGGCTTACGTGGTGGTTCTCGCGCTCAGATCGAGCGATTTCCCGTATGAGCGTCTCGTTCAGATAGCGCCGGTTGTACAGCCCGGTCAGTGGGTCGTGCAAGGCTTGTTCACGCAACTCTGCCTGCAACTTCTCCACCTCCATCACGCGCAATGTCAATTGTTCATTGGCCATTTTCAGCGCCTCTTCGACACGCTTGCGTTCGGTAATATCCTCCGTGACCGCCAGATAATGGGTGGTGACTCCCTTCGGATCGATGATCGGAGAGATGGTGGCAGCCTCGTAGTAGTGTGAGCCATCTTTGCGGCGATTTACAAATTCGCCACGCCATTCTTCTCCAGCGATGATGGTATCCCATAATTGGCGGTGTGTCCCGAACGGAGTTTGATCCGTTTTCAGGATGCGTGGGTTTTGACCGACGGCTTCATGAAAGCTATAGCCGGTAACTAAGGTAAAACGCGGGTTCACATACTCGATAATCCCATTCAGATCGGTGATCACAATTGACGAGGAATTTTGTTCAACGGCGCGGGAGAGTTTACCTAACGCTTGTTCAGCCTGCTTGTTTTCAGTGACATCAATCGTATTAAAGCAAACGCCAAGAATATCGCCGTTTTCGGTGTGCGCGGGGCTATAGATAAAAGAAAACCAATGCTCTATTCCATCCACTAAAAAAAATGTTTTTTCTACGGTGATAATTTTACCTTGCAGAGATCGGTTAAAATCATCATTGAACTGTGCGATATCGTGATCCAATACGAATGTGAGCATTGAATCGCCCTCGTGAATCTCTCGGTCGAAAACGGCACGTGCATTCTGTGCCGCCACCCGATTAAAGGACAGGATATTCGCAGCCATATCCATCAAAACAAAGGATTGTTGGGTGGACTCCATCAGAGCCAGCAAACGGATTTGTGAGTTTTTCAGTGTACGTTCTATCCGCATACGCTCTTCAATCTTCATTTCTGCGCGTTCCAGCGCCTTGCGCGTCGTCTGGAGCGCAAAAAGAACCAAGCTGCCAGTAATTCCAAACAAGCCCGTGTAGGTGACACTCCGCAGGAGCTAAAGCCAATACCTTTCACATAACGAATCTCTCGCCGCTCAGCCCTCACCCCCCAGCCCCCTCTCCCAGAGGGAGAGGGGCAGGGGGTGAGGGCTGTTGCGAGACTGTCACGCGGGAAACGTCCGATTTGAACCATCCCTAACGCTTTTTTAATACAAACAATGGTTTCACTAGTCTAGCACAAGAGGGTATAGACCGTTTAGATCCTCGCCCGATGCGCTCCATCTGTGGCATCCCCCGATTGTGGTATGCTTAACGTGATTTTGATATGACAACCCTGCGAGAAGAGGATCGCGCCCCGGGCGCGATGTGAGCCATGCTAGACATTCAAGTTGCAGTTGCGAAGGTGGCCTACCACGGCGGCGGCGAAAGCGGCGACACCCTGGAGACGATTGAGAGGCCCGGCGGCGGCTTCTCGTTTGTGCTGGTAGACGGACAGGGTACCGGGCGCGGCGCAAAGACCCTGAGCAACTTGCTGGCCACGCGGGCGATCTCGCTGCTGAAAGATGGTGCCCGCGATGGTGCCGTGGCCCGCGCTGTCCACGATTACCTCTATACCTACCGCATGGGCCAGGTGGCGGCCACCCTGAATATCCTCTCGGTAGACTTTCAGAGCGGCAAAATCTTGATCTCACGGAATAATCCGGCACCCTTCTTTGTGATCGACCCGGAGGGGATCAAGAGCTACAACGAGCCCTCGATGCCGATTGGACTCCAGCCAATGATCAAACCGCTGATCACGGAACTGGCTGTGCGACCTCACACCTACGTGGTGATCTTTACCGATGGGCTGCTGCGCGCAGGCGAGCGCTATGGCGAGGATATTGAACTGCTCAACTACCTCTCGGCCTGGCCGGTGATGGACGGACGCAGCCCCACCGATCTGTGCGAGGGTATTCTGCACCGGGCGATGGAACTTGACCACGGCGAACCCAGCGATGATATGAGCATTTTGGTGCTGGCCGTACTTCCCGGCGCTGACGTAGGCAGCGTTCGCCGACTCTCTGTCAGTGCGCCTTTCGAGGAGCCCACGTGGCCCTCGCCCATGTAGGGGTATGTAGGGGCGGCTCGCGAGCCGCCCCTACGCATATCTATGAATCGTGATCCTGCCTCCAATCACGCCCGCCGCGCCCGCGAGCGGGTCGCCGCCCGCCGTCACGTCGCCGTTCACCAACCCGATGAGCAACGTGGGGGCTGCGGGTCACGGCTGCTTGGCCTGGCATCTGTACTTGCCGTCGTTGTGATCATCGCCATCGCTCTGGTCTTTAACTGGGCGAGAAGTTCCCTCCAGGCAATTCAGCAGGCCGACCCGCGCCACCCCACCGCCGCCACCGGCCAGCCCACTCCGCCCCTCGCGGCGAGCCTGCGCGAGCCGCTGAATGTTCTGCTGGTTGGCGTGGACCGCCGCCCTGATACGCAGGAGGGCGTGCGCAGCGATACGATCATCCTTGTCCATATCGACCCGGCTCAGGGCTGGGCGGGCATGCTCTCTATTCCACGCGACTCGGTGGCCGACATTCCGCACCTCGGCCAGCAGAAGATCAACACGGCCTACGCCTACGGATTTAGTCACGCTGCCGAGATCTACGGCGAGGGTACGACCCCCGACGCAGGCGGCGGCGCCCTGGCCGCCGAGACGGTTGAGGGGTTTCTGGGCCTGAAAGTGAACTATGTCGCCCAGATTGATTTCCACGGGTTTCAGCGGGTGGTTGATACCTTGGGCGGGGTGACGGTTGATGTGCCCAGGCCGTTGCTCGACCCGGCCTACCCGACCGATGATTATGGCTACGAGCGGCTCTACGTGCCCGCCGGTCTACAGGTGCTTGATGGGGCTACCGCCCTGCGCTACGCTCGCTCGCGCCATAGTTCCAGCGACTTTGACCGCTCGCGGCGTCAGCAGCAGGTACTCCGGGCCATCCTCGCCGAGATGCGCGCCCGTGGCATCCTCAGCCAGGTCACCCTGCTGCCGTCCCTGGTCAGCGACCTTGAGCAAAGCGTCAGTACCACCATGCCCCTGGGCGACATGGACACGCTGCGCGGCCTGGCCGATCTGGCCCAACGCCTTGAGCCCAGCCAGATCGTACAACTGAGCATCAACCCGAACGACGTGGCAGTAACCCAGGAGGTTGGCTCGGACATCTACTGGAACAAGGATGATGTGTCTGCCCTGGTAGCCAAGCTCATGGTTGGCCCCGCATCCACCGCCGAGTCGGCCCGCGTGCAGGTGCAGAACGGCGCGGAGGTGCAGGGTCTGGCGAGTCGGGTGACGGACACCCTGCGCGCCCACGGCTTCCAGACCGTTGATCCGGCTGATGCCATGGCACCTGCCGAGTACAGCCAGTTGATCGACTATGGCGGCCACCCGCAGACTCTCAAGCGCCTTGCGGAGCTCCTTCAAATTGATCCGCGCTACGTCTTCAGCAGCCCACCTCCCGGCACCTCTCCCGCCCCGCTGCGCACCGACATTGTCCTTGTTCTCGGCACAGATTACCGCGAAAGCTGGGGCATTCGGTGATGCAGCGATGAGTATCCGTTCACCACGCATGATTGGCGTTGCTATCGCCATCGCCGCCACCCTCGCCGGGCTGCTGCTGGCCTGCGGCCTCGCCGCGTTTACCGCGTCCGCACGCCAGGGCGCGCAGTCGTGGCAGCTCGACTCGCCGATCATCGGTGGGCATAGCTACTCGCTGTGGCTGCTGCCCTGCGACGAATTTAACCCAGGCCAGATCATCCTCGGCACCGACCTGTGGATCTACAGCCGCTACCCGCCGCCCGGCCTGTCGATCCCCCTCGCCCCGGCGTGCCCGTGAATATCTGCCTAGACATGTTTCAATCCAGCGTGACAGTCTGCCGCCGAACAGCCCTCACCCCCCAGCCCCTTCTCCCTGAACGGGAGAGGGGCAGGGGGTGAGGGGGCAAGGCCGATGCGAGATCAGCTTATGTGAAAAGTATTGGGACTACAGCCCCGCCCCGCGCAGGGCAGCCCGGTAGATCTCGGCCAGGGGCACCCCGGCGGCGCGAGCCAGGGCGGCGCAGTCCTCATACTCGGGCGCGCCGCCCGCCACCGTCCCCGCGAGTAGCTTGCGCTTCACCCGCACCGTGCCCCAGGGCGTCTCCACCGCCACACTGTCGCGACCGGCGGCGCGGCGCTCGGTCATCGACCAGCGTACTCCCAGGCTCGATGTTTCGCGCAGGATGATCTCGGACAGGGGCGCGATGTCGTCTGGCCGGGCTAGGCAGGCGAGTTGGTAGGCCGGACGGCCCTTCTTCATCACAAGTGGCGTGGCCCAGGCATCGAGAGCGCCCGCAGCCAGCAGCCGCTCGATGGCATAGGCCAGCGCCTCGCCGGTAGAGTCATCCAGGTTGCAGCGTAGCTCGGCCAGATCCTCGTGCCCCTGATCTTCGACCACACCGAGTTCGCCAACCCACGCCCGCAGCCCGTTGAGGCGGGGGAACTCTTTTGCGCCCAGGCCATAGCCGACGCGCTGCACGCGCATGGGCGGATGTCCAAAGCTCGCCAGTTCGGCCAGGAGCGCGGCGGCGGTGGGGGTGAGCAGTTCACCCTGGCTGTCGGGCGGAGCCGGGATAATTGGCGCGGAGACTTCGGCCAATAGAGCCAGGGTGGCGGGGGCGGGCACCGGCAGCGGGCCGTGCTGTGTACGCACCCAGCCACTGCCAAGGGGCAGCGCCGAGGCGTACACCTTACGCAGCACGAGCAGATCTAGTCCCAGACAGACGCCGACGATGTCCACAATGCTGTCCACCGCGCCGACCTCGTGGAAATGAACTTGGTCAATGGGAACACCGTGGATGTGAGCTTCGACACGGGCCAGGCGTGCGAAGACGCCAAGGGCTGTGGCACGCGCACGCTCGGGCAGGCGGCCGCCGACGAGCAGCGCACGGATCTGTGCCCAGTCACGCGAGGGCTGGCCCGCCGCGACTCGTACCCGCAGACGCGCTCCGCCAATCCCGTGGCTCTGCACACGCTCAAGCTCCAGGGTGTATCCGTCCAACGCAAGCCCCGTCAGTTCACGCTCCAGAGCTGTCAACTCCAAACCGGCATCAAGCAGCGCGGCCAGAAGCATATCACCGGCCGCGCCGTGAAAACAATCGAAATAGACGACTCGCATCTCTTCCCTTTTCCACTGTTGACGAATCCTTGGAGGCTGTCTGAAAAGTCACCCTCCGGCCCTCACCCCCAGCCCCTCTCCCATATCTTTACCCACATCTTTTTTACCGCATTACAATGCGGTTTATCGGCTCCCCCGGCGGGCGACTGACGTCACCCACACGCCCTTTCAACGAGATCGCCGGGGGCTTCAGCCCCATGCGTATCAAGTTAAGCAAACGGGAAGCACCTCGCGTATGATGGATGGTGATAAACATTTCATCAGCACAGGAGATTCCCGATGACGAGCATATCACAGATCGCCGCTGCGATGGAGCATGTCTTGACCACCATTGCGCGCCAGGCCGCCCGAACCACGGGCTTCATTCAACGTCAACGCGCCTTTGATGGCGCACAGTTCGTGCAGACCCTGGTCTTCGGCTGGCTGAATAACCCGCTCAGATGGTAGTGGCGAGATCTCGATATGGTGGTGCCGAGGCAAACCACATGCGCGCCGGGCGAAAACCCTTCCCCTTCCGGGCGTGTGCTTATCCTCTCAGGGTACGATTGTAGCGAAAGAGAAACAGCCGCAGGCACACTTCATGCATCAGATCGGTTTTTGAAAACGAGAGGGTTTTGCGCACAAATCGTGCCAGGCGTTGACGAATGGTGTTGTTAAACCGCTCACTTGCGGTACGACTACGTCACCACGGTCGGTTGATGTGCTACGATCCGTCATGCGCTCCTCCTCGTCTGTGGGAGCGGTTGTGATAGACAGATCGTACCGTCTTTGTGAGGAGGGTTCAACTCGCTGTCAATTCATGCCCGCACCCAAAAATCCGTAATTGCTTGACTCTCCGCAGACCGTATGTTATAGTCGGCGCGTAGCGACCGTAGGAGTTGAGGAGGGTGATCTTATGCCGAATTTGGTCAACAGCTTCTCCTTCTATTATTTTACCAGCCACCCTATGGCCTGGTCGCTTCGCACTGTCTAGGAACTTCTGTCAATAGACAACTCGTTCAGAGGGCGTGAGGCAACCGGGCCTCACGCCCTCTCTGTGTTTTTCGCCACCCGTAAAGAGAGGGCGCTATGACTATCTGGTGCCGAGGTATTCGCGGCGCGACGACTTGCGACGAGAATAGCCGCGAGTCCATTCTCACTGCCACCCACGAGATGCTCCAGCTTATGATCGCGGCCAACGGCCTGCGGCCCGAGGATCTTGCCAGCGCGATCTTCACGACCACGCCCGACCTGAACGCCGAGTTTCCTGCCGTGGCCGCCCGCGAGCTGGGCTGGATCGACACCGCTCTGATGTGTGGCCACGAGATGAGTGTGCCCGGCAGTCTGCCGCGCTGTATCCGTGTACTTGTCCACTGGAATACCGAGCGCCAAGCCAGCGAGGTGATCCACATCTATGCCCGTGGGGCCAGCAACCTGCGCCCCGAGCGCGCCGCCCGGATGTCGGCATTGTCCCCTCACCCCCTGCCCCTCTCCCTCACGGGGAGAGGGGAGATTCCGCACCAGGAGGAATCCGACGCTCCCTCTCCCGCTCAGGAAGGGGCCGGGGGGTGAGGGCGAAGATTTCTTAGTACGGGGAAACGCAGATGTACTCACGAACCGCTGAGGTCGCCCCGTGCGACCCACGAAAGCTCGTACCCGCGCCCGCCGTCGCCCGTAGCAGCTATGAAAAGCAGGAGGATCGCGCCATGATCATTGTGATGCAGACCGGATCAACCCAGGCGGATATTGACACCGTGCTTGAACGCCTGAAGGAGTACGACCTCCAGGGCCACCTGATCATTGGGGCCGAGCGCACCGTGGTGGCGGTGGTCGGTGCCACTATTCCATCCACATTGCGCGAGGAGATGGAGCACTTCGCTGGGGTGAAGGAGACGCTGCGGATCACCCAGCCCTACAAGCTCGTCTCGCGGGAGGTGCGGCCCCACGATACTATCGTCGATGTGCGCGGGGTGAAGGTGGGTGGCGGCAGTGTGGTGGTGATCGCTGGCCCCTGCTCGGTCGAGAGCGAGGAGCAGATCATTGAGTCGGCCCGGGTGGTGCGCGATGCCGGTGCGAATATGCTGCGCGGCGGTGCCTTCAAGCCGCGCTCCTCGCCCTACACCTTCCGTGGCCTTGGCGAACTCGGGCTCAAGCTTTTGGCCCAGGCCCGCGATGAGACGGGCCTGCCCATCGTCACCGAGGTGATGACGCCTGGTGACGTGGATCTGGTGGCGCGCTACGCCGATGTGTTCCAGATCGGGGCGCGTAACATGCAGAACTACCAATTGCTGGAGGAAGTTGGTCGCACTGGATTGCCCGTCCTACTCAAGCGCGGCCTCTCGGCTACCATTGAGGAGTGGCTGCTGAGCGCCGAGTACGTGATCGCCCAGGGCAACCCGAACGTGATCCTCTGCGAGCGCGGTATCCGCACTTTCGAGACGGCCACCCGCAATACGATGGATCTGAACGCGGTGGCGGTGGCCAAGAAGCGCACCCACCTGCCCGTGATCGCCGACCCTAGCCACGGCACTGGCAAATGGTACCTGGTGGCCCCGCTGGCCCTGGCCAGCATCGCCGCTGGTGCCGACGGGGTGATCCTGGAGGTTCACCCCGACCCGGATCGCGCCAAGTCTGACGGCGGCCAGTCCCTGAACCCGGAGAACTTCGCTGCTCTGATGCCGAAGATCGCCGCTGTGGCCGCCGCTCTCGGGCGGAGTCGCTAAGGGTGTTAGGCAATACCGCAAAACTCGCCCTGTGAAGCGTCATGTCATTCTGAGCGAAGCGAAGAATCCCGGCCGGGATTCTTCGCTTCGCTCAGAATGACAGGGTGACTTTTGCGGTATTGCCAAAAAAGTATTGGGACTAAAGGACTTTTTCTATGAAACAGTACGTTTACCGGATGGGTCTGCTCGCCTTGTTACTGCCGATTCTCGCCGCCTGCACACCGGGGCGGGCGACCGCGCCGACGGCCACGCCGGTTCCGCCGACGGCCACGCCGGTTCCGCCGACGGCCACGCCGGTTCCGCCGACGGCCACGCCGGTTCCGCCGACGGCCACGCC
>Ga0194060_10000628_pt1 | contig 25627 bp, 19 predicted proteins | sample SepL225m_MetaG_FD_163427 | JGI IMG/M metagenome (GOLD analysis project Ga0194060, IMG submission 163427) | Anoxic zone freshwater microbial communities from boreal shield lake in IISD Experimental Lakes Area, Ontario, Canada - Sep2016-L222-5m | ecosystem: Environmental > Aquatic > Freshwater >... | reverse complement strand
CGCTATTCCAGTGCATGTTTGACCCACTCCGTATGACGTTCACGTTCGAGAATAATGTTGCGCACCCGCAGCAGCGCGATCGTGATCGCGTACATCCAGCAGGCCACGACCATGATCAACATGCCCCACAGCATGGTGGACGCCATGGTTGGCGAGCGCGTCAGCGAGACCGAAGCCCCCTGGTGCAAAGTGTTCCACCACTTGACTGAAAAATAGATGATCGGCACGTTGACCACACCCACCAGCGCCAGCACGGCGCAGGCCTTGTCGGCGCGGCGCGGGTCGTCGATGCTGGCTTGCAGCGCCAGAAAGCCTAGGTACAAAAACAGCAGGATCAACTCGGATGTGAGCCGCGCATCCCAGACCCACCAGGCGCCCCACATCGGCTTGCCCCACAGCGCGCCGGTGACCAGCGACAAAAAGGCAAACAGGGCGCCAGTGGGCGCCAGCGCCGAGGCCATCATGCCCGAGAGCCGGGTGTTGAAGGCCAGGCCAAAACCGGCCCAGGCCGCCATCACGATGTAGATGAACATCGACATTTGCGAGGTCGGCACGTGCACGAAGATGATGCGGTAACCCTCGCCCTGCTGCGCGTCGGTCGGCGCGACAAAGAAGGAAATCCACAAGCCGACAGCCGTCAGCAGGGTGGCCAGCGTTGCAAACCAGGGCCACATGCGGCCGGCCAGGTTGTAGAAGTTCTGCGGCGAGGAGAACTTGAACCAGTGAATCACGCGTGTATTCATTCCAGGGAAATCCTCAAGGCTGTCGTCGTGGCCAAAGGCGCAAAAAAGACGGAGAGTACAAACAAGGCTGCCAGCAAGGACAGGTGACCGCCAAAACCCAGTCCGGCGGCGTCGGCTTCCACGGCGCCGGCTCCAAAGATCAGGACCGGAATATACAACGGCAGAATCAGCAGGGAAAGCAATACCCCTGCGCCGCGCACGCCCAGCGTCAGGGCGGCGCCGATGCTGCCAATCAGGCTCAGTGTGGGCGTGCCCAGCAGCAGCGTCAGCATCAGAATGCCCAGGGCGCGGCCATCCAGGCCGAACTGCAGACCCAGCACCGGCGCCATCAGCACCAGCGGCAAGCCCGACAGCAGAAAGTGCGACAAGGCTTTGGCAACGACCAGCAGGCCCAGCGGTGTGCTGGAGAGCGCCATCTGTTCGAGCGAGCCGTCGGTGTAATCGGTGGCAAACAGGCGCTGCAACGAGAGCATGGCCGCCAGCAAGGCGCTGACCCACAGCACGCCCGGTGCCATGCGCAGCAGCAAGGCGGATTCGGGGCCGACGCCGAGCGGGAACAGGCTGGCCACCACCACGAAGAACACCAGCGGCGTCAGCACTTCGCCCTTTTGCCGCAGCGCCACCGCAAACTCGCGCCGCATCAGCGCGAGCATCACGCTTGCCAAACCAAGCTTCTTCATGCGCGCAGCTCCAGCATTTGAGGGGCAATATTGCCGATCGGCACCACTTGGTGGCTGGTCAGTACGGTGAGGCCGCCCTTGGTCAGGTGCGCCGCAATCAGATCAGCCAGCATGCGCACCCCCGCTTCGTCCATCGCAACAAAAGGTTCGTCCAGCACCCACAGGCGGGCCTGGCTCAGCGCCAGGCGCGACAGCGCGACGCGGCGCTTTTGCCCTTGCGAGAGATGGCGCACCAACTGCGCGCCGCGCCCGCGCACGCCGAAGTGCGTCAGCACCGAGTCGATCTGTCCTGGCTCCGGGGCGACGCCGCCCAGGGCTGCGGTGAAGATCAGGTTCTCGTTGACGGTCATGGATTCCTGCAGCGCATTGAGATGGCCCAGGTAGCAAAGGTCTTGCCGGTAGGCGTCGCGTTGCGCCTGGATCGGCTGGTCGTTCCAGAAAATCTGGCCGGACTCGACCGGCGCCAGCCCGCACACCATGCGCAGCATGCTGGTCTTGCCGACGCCGTTGGCGCCAGCCACATAAAGCCAGCGGCCGGCTTCGAGCCGGCAGTCAACGCCCTGAAAAAGTTGGCGTCCGCCCCGACTGCAACCCAGCTTGGAAAACGAAAGGGACGGGGCGGTATTCAATGCTTGATCTGAGACAAATATAGTCGGCCGATTTTACGGGACGCCTTCGTTTTTCTTGTGGCTTGACAAAACTTTACGACTGACACGGTGGCCGGCTTGATCCAGCGCAGGAAACACTTGTCCAGGGCTGAAATTTTCCGTATCGGCGCCGGCCAAGTGTTGTTTTCAGGCGTAGTAGCGCGCCACGTAGTCGTCAAAGCTGCCCTGGTCCTGCGCCTCCAGTCTTTGCTGGTCCTGCCAGGAAGTTTGCACGCTGGCCCCGAATCGGGTGTGAGCGAGCGCGTCCAGCGGCTGTGCCAGCAGGTTTGCATGGTGCTGTTGCGACAACTGCAAGGTGAAGTTGGCAAAGCCGCCGTGCGCGCGCACGCCATCAAGGACCTGGGCCGAGGGTGTGCTGTCAGGCTGGTCGATGCGCTGGCGCAGCACCTGCATTGCCGTGACGTATTGGATGCCACCGTAAGCGGCGTCCAGCATTTCGGCAAAAGGCTGCATGTCATCAAACAACTCGTGCGCCAGGGGACGGAACGGCTGCTCGCGGTTATGCGCCAGCAAGCGCAGATCGGGCTGGCGGCCGTGGTTGACGATGCGCCGCTTGTTTTCGTCGTTTTCGGCCTGCTCGCGGCTGGTGATGGGCGGGCTGTCGCGGAACAGGCACATCAGCAGCAGCACGTCGCCAAAGTGGCCTTGCTCAGGCGTGATTCCAATGTCGACGAAGGGATTCAGGTCGAACAAGCGCATTTCCACGTATTCGACGCCGCGTGTTTGCAACGCCTTGGCCGGGCGTTCAGCGCCGGTTCGTTTGGGCCGGATCGCGGCGTAGAACTCGCTCTCGGTCTGCAATAAATTGGCATTGAGCTGCTTCCAGTGCGCGCCTTCGTGCACGCCGATTTCGGTGTAGAACGGATCGGGCGTGCGAATCGCCGCTTCCAGGGCCTGCGTGTACTCAGAGAGCGAATTGACGCTCACGACCAGATTGGCCTGGGCCCGGTTGTGGTAGCCCAGGTCACTCATGCGCAGACTGGTGGCGTAGGGACCGTAACGCGTGCCCGGCGTCAGCACCGGCAAATCGGAAGCTTGCCCTTGTAGAAAGGATTCGCATAGCGCCGGCGAGGCACCAAACAGATAGGGCACGAGCCAGCCATAGCGCAGGAAATTGCGGATCAGTCCGAAATAGCGCTCGCTGGCATAGTCTTGCGTTCGGCTCGGAGCCGCACAACAGTCCTTCAGCGCAGCCCAGAACTCATCGGGCAGCGACCAGTTGTAGTGCGCGCCGGCGATCGTTTGCATTTTGCGGCCATAGCGCAGGCTCAGGCCCTCGCGGTAGACATACTTGAAGCGCGCCGCATTGGAGTTGCCGTAGTTGGCGATCGGGATTTCGCTGTCGGGTCCCAGCACGCATGGCATGGAACTGGCCCACATCACTTCGCCCTGGAGTTGCGGCGCCACAAAACGGTGAATGTCGTGCAGGAAGCGCAGCGGTTGTTGCGGGTCTTGAGACGGTGGCGTGATGAATTCCAGCAGTGCTTCCGAATAATCGGTGGTGATCCAGGGGTGTGTCAGCTTGGAGCCCAGCGCGTGCGGGTGGACTGTCGTGGCCAGATGGGCGGCCGCGTCGACGCGCAGGCATTCGCGTTCGTAGCCGCGCGTGATACCGCGCAGCACCTGCGCCTGACAACCGGAGGAAAATTGCTGGACTGCGTCGCAGCAGGTGAACTTCAACATCGATACTGGCTTTCCAAGGTTTTTACCAGGGTCGCAGTATGGCAGCAATGGCGCAATGTCACTCGCGGGGCAGCGCCTTGAGCACTTGCGCTACCAGGGCGCAGTTGTCGAACGCGCTGCGCTTGAAGGTCCAGCCCAGGCGCACGATGACGGTCTGGCGCGAGGGCACCATGGCAACGATCTGGCCCCAGTGCCCGATCATCGCCAGCGTGTCCGGCGGCAATCCGTGGTCCTTGCATTCGCCGGCCAACGGGTCGCCGATGCGCCAACTCATGGCGCTGTAACCCTGGCCTTCGCCCTGCGCGGTTGAAGGCGCTGCCGCGCGTTGCAGCCAGCCGGGTGGCAGTACCTGGGTCTGGCCCCAGCGGCCATCGTTCAGCATCAACTGGCCCAGACGCGCCCAGTCGCCGGTGCTGGCCCAGACGTAGGAGGAGCCGACCCAGTTGCCCACGCTGTCGCTCTCCAGCACGGCACTGCGCGCGCCAATCGGATCGAACAGGGCTTTGGCCGGATAGGCCCAGTAATCGGCATCGCTGTTGAAGCGCCCACGCGCCACACTTGAGAGCAGATTGGCCGTGGTGCTGAGGTAGCGCCAGCGCGTGCCGGGTGCGGCCTCGCTCGGCACAGCCGCCGCGAATGCCGCCACGTCGGCGTGCCCCCACAGCATTTGCGGCACCGAGCCCCAGGGTTGGTAATCCTCGGTGCTGGCCAGTCCGTCGCGCATGTAGAGCAGGTCCGACACCTTGATGGTCTTGCGGCCATCGCCGCGCCAACTGGCGAGCCATGCCGGCGCGCGAGCGGCCGGAAAAGCATCCACCACCGGCGAATCGAGTGACAACTGTGTTTCGGCGGCGAGCTTGTGCATCAGCATGCCGGTGACGGTCTTGCTCATGGACCAGCCGTGCAACGGTGTGCCGGCCGCGAACCCGGGTGCCGTGCGAAGCGCCAGCAGGCGGCCTTTGTGCACGACGGGAACGCCGCGCGCGTTGGCGGCGCTCGGGTCGCCGGCGCCGACGAAGGCCTGATCCAGTATGGCTTGCAAAGCCGGGGCATCGACGCCAGCACCCCATTGCGCGGGCGGTACGGCTGCTTCGCCCAGTGGCCAGGGCTGCTCCGGTTGTGCCATGGTCTGCGGTGTCGGGGCCTTCGATGGCGCCAGGTCGAGTACACAACCGCGCTGCGGCAGCAGCACCGCCGAGCGCGCAAACAGACCGGCGAAGCGGGCCGTCACGCTGCGTGCGTTTTCATCGACGTCGATGCTGATCAGCCCCAGGATCGGGCTGGCCGGCAACACATCTTCAGCCATGAGTTTCTGCCAGGGCCTTCCCGCTACAAAAGCGGCGGAACAAACCCCCTTGGCCGCCATGCCGGCGGCATTGCGCGGGATGCCGAAATAGAGCAGCAGCGCGCTGGCCAGGACGAGCAGGATCAGGGGCAGCCCCGACACGATGAGCAAGACGCGCTTGATTGGACTTGATGCGTTCGCCATGGCAGTCTCCCTTCAAAAGCTTAGAACTGGCTCAGAGCTTAACAGCAGCTTAAAGCCCCGGTCCATCCCCCGTTCTGGGGATGGACGTTGCCAAGAGGACTCGTCAAAATGGATTGCAGCCGGCACAGCCGAATTGCGTGTGTGCAGTTTGCTGGCGAACAAGAGGAGGGTCCATGGGCATACAACAACTCAAGCGCCGCGTTTGGTCAGGCGTCCTGACTTTTCTGCTGGCCGGCGCTGTGCAGCACACGGCGCTGGCTGATGTGCAAGCGCCGGTTGACGCGCTGCTGGAGCAGCAACTGGCAACGATCGAGCGCACGCTCGAACAGGCAACCAGCGGTGCGCGCTCGGTGCTCTACCTCGGTGCGGCGCAGAACGCACAGTCGCCGGCTTTTCATGAGGATGTGCTGCGTGTGCAACAGCGATTGCAAGCGGTCAACCCGAAACTGCAAAGCATTATTCTGAGCAATGACACCCATCACAAGCAAGGCCCTTATCCCGCTGCCACGCTCAACACCCTGCGCCAGACCTTGACGCGCATGGCCGAGTGGTCAAGAAAATATCCGCTGGTCGTGGTGGTCCTGGTCGCGCCCCATGGCAAGGTCGCGACGCTGAGCAGCAAGGCGGCAAGCGACCTTTACGCGCCGCTGCAATCCAGGCACCTGCGGGTCTGGCTGGATGCGCTGGGCCAGGCGCCCACCGTGCTGATGATCTCGTCCTGCCGCTCCGCTTCCTTTGTTCCCAAGCTTGCCGCCGGGCATCGCATCGTTCTGGCGGCAGCCGCAGCGGACCGCAATCCATCGGCTTGCGACGAGCCCGGCGACAACACGCATTTCATCGATGACATGTTTGGCGTCGGGTTTGATCCGGCAAAGACCTGGCAGCAAAACTTTGACCGCACGGGCGCTGGCGCGACCGCCAATACGAAAAGCAGCATTCCTGATACCCTCGCGCAGCAGACGCTTGCGGACTTTTTGCGGCCCTGAGGCCGACCGCTTTGTTTGAATACTTGATCAGGAAAGAAGCATGAAACTTGTTGAAGGTGTTGGGAGTGGGCTGGGGCGCGCCCTTGTATCGGCCGTGTTGCTGCTGCAACTTGCGCTTGGCGCGTGGGCACAGGAAGTGTCCGCGCCACCGCCGGGCGTGCGCGAGGTCCAGACGGTCGAAGGCATCACCGAGTTCCGGCTCGCCAACGGCCTCAAGGTTCTGCTGGCGCCCGACTTGGCAGACGATCGCGTGACCGTTAATTTGACCTATCTGGTGGGTTCGCGCCATGAGGGCTACGGTGAGACCGGCATGGCGCACCTGCTGGAACATCTGATCTTCAAGGGCACACCGGGGACGCCCGATCCGAAGACCGAATTCCGCAAGCGCGGCTTCAGTTTCAACGGCTCCACCACGGCCGACCGCACCAACTATTTCGCTACCTTTGTATCGAGCCAGGAATCGCTGGACTGGTACCTGGGCTGGCAGGCGGATGCCATGGTCAACAGCTTTATTGCGAAGAAGGACCTCGACAGCGAGATGACCGTGGTGCGCAGCGAGTTTGAAATGGGCGAGAACAATCCGTTTGCGGCGCTGAGTCAGCGCATGGCGCACACCGCCTACCTCTGGCATGGTTACGGCAAGTCAACCATCGGCGCCAAGTCGGATATCGAAAACGTCGACATTGCCAAGCTGCAGGCGTTCTATCGTCGCTACTACCGGAGCGACAACGCGGTGCTGATCGTGGCCGGCAAGTTCGATCCGGCGCGCACGCTGGCCAGCGTGCAGCAAGCCCTGGGTGCGCTGCAACGCCCCGATGCGCCGATCCCTCAGACCTACACGCTGGAGCCGGCGCAGGACGGCGAGCGCAGCGTGGTGGTGCGCCGACCCGCAACGGCCCAACTGATCCTGCTGGGCTATCACGCCCCGCCGATGCTGCACCCCGACAGCGCGGCCTTGCAGGTGTTGACCACCGCGCTGGGTGATGCGCCTTCGGGACGCCTGCACAAGGCGCTGGTTGAGAGCAAATTGGCGCAAGCGGTCTTTGCGGCACCGGGCGCGCAGCGCGAGGCCGGCATGCTGATGTTTGGCGTTGTTTTTGGGCCTGACGATGAAGCCGCCGCGCGCCAGAAACTGCTGCTCGGTGTCGTTGAAAACCTGAACCAGGAGCCGATCCGGCAGGACGAATTCGACCGTGCCAAAGCGAAGATCAACAAGAATCTGGAACTGGCTTTTGCCAACGCGGCGGCAGTGGCCAATGGTGCCATGGCCGCGGAGGTGAATGGCGACTGGCGCGCCGTTTTCGTTTCGCGCGACCGTGTCAAGGCAGTGACGCTTGATGATGTGAACCGCGTCGCGCGCAGCTACCTGCTGCGCGACAACCGCACGCTGGGCCACCTGATTCCAACGCCCACGCCAGCGCGCGCACCGGCTGGCGCCATGCCCGAAGTCGCGGCCTATTTTCAGGGCTACACGCTCAGTGAGAAGGGGCTGGAGTCGCTTGCGTTTGACTTCGGCATTGCGTCGCTGCACGACAAAGTGGTATTCGCCACGACACCCGGGGGCATCAAGACTGCCATGCTGGGCAAACCGGTGCGCGGCGATCTGGTCAACCTGAACATCCGCTTCAAATTTGGCAATGTCGAGGCCTTGCAAAACCAGGACGCACCGGCCACCATGGCAGGCGCCATGTTGCAGCGGGGTACAGCCAGGATGTCGCGGCAACAGATCCAGGACGAATTGAACAAGCTTGGCGCCGCACTCAGCATGGGTTTTGGCGACAGCGGCGGCAGCCTTTCCCTGCGGGCGAAGAAAGATGCTTTCAAGCCAGCGTTGGCGCTGGCCATGCATTTGCTCAAGGAATCGAATTTTCCGCAGGCCGAGTTTGAAGAGGTGCGCAGCGCCATGCTCAAGGGCATCGAAGGCCAGATCAAAGACAAGTCGGCTCAGGCGGAGAACGACTGGAGCCGCTATGGCAACCCCTATGTCAAAGGCGACCCGCGCTACCAGCACACGCTCGAAGAGTCATTGCAGGAGATCAAGGCCGTCACGCGTGACCAGGCCTACGCCTTCTACCGCCGCTTCTACGGCGCGCAGCATGCGCAGCTCAGTTTGCTCGGTCCGGTGGACGTCAGCGAATACCAGCAGGCGGTGCCGCTGGCGCTCGACAACTGGCGCGCCACGGAGCCCTGGCGGCGGATTGCCGAGCCACTGGTCGAGGTCGCGCCAGCGCGTCTGGTGTTTGACACCCCGGACAAGAGCAACAGCAGCATTAAAGGAGTTCAGTCAGTGCCAGTCGCGGCCCAGGGCATGGACGAGGACTACTTTGCCCTGCAACTGGCAACGCGCATCTTTGGCGGCGGTCCCGGTTCGCGCCTGTGGCTGCGCCTGCGTGAGGCGGGTGGCCTGAGCTACAGCGCCGGCGCTGGTTTTGGTGCGAGTTCGTATGAACGCAGCGGCAGTATTTCACTGAGCGCCGAGGTGGCACCGAAGAACGTCGCCGTGGCCGAACAAGCCTTGCAGGAAGAGCTGGCACGCTCGCTGCGCGAGGGCTTCACGGCGGCCGAGGTCGCCAGCTTCAAGCGCGAATACCTGGCTGATCGCCTGCGCTCGCGCTCGGGCGATGGCTGGGCCATGAGCTTTATGGCCTACGAGATGGAGTTTCAGGTGCCCCGAAACGAGCGTGAGAAGAACGACGCCCTGATCGAATCCTTCAGCGCCGAGCAGATCAACAGCGTCTGGCGCAAATACGTCAAGCCCGAGAAACTGGTATGGGGCGTTTTCGGGCCGGTTTGATAAAGCAGTGGCTTTATGACGGGTTCAATTACTCCTCCTTGCGCGACTGTTCAACCCAGATCAGTTGCTCAACCGCTATGCCCAGTTCGCGCGCCTGGTGCAGCAGTTGCGCACGGACCTCGGGTGACAACTGCTTGTCGCGGGCCAGGATCCAGAGATAGTCGCGGTCCGGCCCTATCACCATGGACCAGCGGTACTGCGGATCGAGCGCGACGACGTGGTAGCCGCCATAAAAGGGCCCGAAGAACGAGACTTTGAGCGATGCGCGCTGCGGGTCGCCGGTGAACAGGGCGCGTCCGATGGCTTGCTTCCACTCGCCACGCTGGCTGTTGTAGCCGCGGTTGATCACCTGCACACTGCCGTCGGCCTGTTGCTGGTAGCTGGCGCTGACATCAGTTAACCCGCGCTCGAATGAATGGTCCAGGCGCGCAATCTCGTACCACTTTCCCTGGTAGCGGCCGAGGTCAAACGGCGTCACGACTGTCACCCCCGCCGGCGGCGCGGTGGAGCAGGCGCTCAGGCTCAGCACGCTGACCAGCAGCAACAGACAAGCGGCGGCCGATCGACAAAGGGTTTCGAGAGGGTGCAGGGAGATGGGCATGCGGGGCAAGAGGACAGGCAAATGAACAAGCGGCAAGCATAGGGCTTTGCGCTTGAGCCTTGCGCTTGTAAGTCCTTTAATCCACTCGTCGGCCGCTAAAACCCGCGCAGCGTACGCCGGGTCGCGCCAGACCATGAAACAATACCGCCATGCCCTATCTGCCCAGCTTTATTGCCCCAGCCCGCTTTACCGATCCGGTTGCGGCGCTGGCACGCGTGCGTGAGATTTACGACAGCAGCATCGCCCACCTGCGCCTGGCGATGCAGCGCTTTGTTGCTGGCGAGAGCCTGCCCGGTCACGTGCGGGCCTGCTACCCGTTTGTGCGCGTGCAGACCGACACCGTGGCGCGTCTGAGTGCGCAGGAAAGTGCGCACCTGAGTTACGGCTTTGTCGCCGGCCCCGGGCGCTTTGAGACAACTGTGACGCGGCCCGACTTGTACGCCGGCTACTACCTGGAACAGTTCAGTCTGCTGCTGGAAAACCATGGTGTTGAACTGGAAGTTGGCACCAGTTCGCAATCGATTCCCGTGCATTTCTCGTTCGCCGAGAACGACCACATCGAGGGCAGCCTGAGCGCGCAGCGGCGCCAGTTGATGCGTGATGTGTTTGACCTGCCCGATCTGGCTGCCATGGACGACGGCATTGCCAATGGCACGCATGTGGCGCGCGCCGGCGAGGCGCAGCCGCTCTCGCTGTTCACCGCGCCGCGGGTTGACTACTCGCTGCACCGCCTGCGTCACTACACCGGCACCGCGCCCGAGCATTTTCAGAACTTCCTGCTGTTCACGAATTACCAGTTCTACATCGACGAGTTTGTGCGCCTCGGGCATGAAGCCATGGCCGACCCTGCCAGCGAGTACGTCGCTTTTGTCGAGCCTGGCAACGTCGTCACAACAAAATCGGGGTCAGATTCCAATTTCCCCGACCTGGGCAAAGTGCCGCCGCGCCTGCCGCAGATGCCGGCCTACCACCTGATGCGCGCGGATCGCAGCGGCATCAGCATGGTCAATATCGGCGTCGGCCCGGCCAATGCCAAGACCATTACCGACCATATTGCTGTGCTGCGCCCGCATGCCTGGATCATGCTGGGCCACTGCGCCGGCCTGCGTAACTCGCAGCAACTCGGCGACTACGTGTTGGCCCACGGTTATGTGCGTGAGGACCATGTGCTCGATGAAGAACTGCCGCTGTGGGTGCCGGTGCCGGCACTGGCTGAAATTCAGATGGCACTGGAAGCGGCGGTGTCGGAGGTGACGCAACTCAAGGGCCCGGAGCTCAAGCGCATCATGCGCACCGGCACCGTGGCCAGCACCGACAACCGCAACTGGGAACTGCTGCCCGACAACGGCCCACAGCGCCGATTCAGCCAGAGCCGTGCTGTGGCGCTGGACATGGAGAGCGCCACCATCGCCGCCAACGGCTTTCGTTTTCGTGTGCCCTACGGCACGCTGCTGTGCGTAAGCGACAAGCCGCTGCACGGCGAGATCAAGCTGCCCGGCATGGCGAATCACTTCTACCGCGAGCGCGTCGACCAGCACCTGCGCATCGGCATGCGCGCCATCGAGCTCTTGCGCGAGCAGGGTGTTGATCAGCTCCACAGCCGCAAGCTGCGCAGCTTTGCCGAAGTGGCGTTCCAGTAAGGTGTACCAGCAGCCATGAACCCTGTCCTCTTTTCCGTCGAACACCTGAGCAAGCGCTACGGCGACAACACCGTGGTCGATGACCTGTCGTTCCAGATTGCCGCCGGTGAATGCCTGGGCGTGATTGGCCCCAATGGCGCCGGCAAGACCACTACCATCCGCATGTGCCTGGGGCAAAGCACGCCTGATGCCGGCAGCATCACCGCCTTTGGCCTGTCCATGCCGCGCGATGCGCTGGCGATCAAGGCTCAACTCGGTGTGGTGAGTCAGATGGACACGCTCGACCCCGACTTCACTTGCGCTGAGAACCTGCTGGTCTATGGGCGTTACTTCGGCATGAAGTCAGCGCAGATTCGCGCGCGCATTCCGGCACTGCTGGAGTTTGCCAGTCTCACCAGCAAGGCCAACGCCAAACCGGGCGAACTCTCGGGTGGCATGAAGCGCCGGTTGAGTCTGGCGCGCGCCCTGGTCAACGACCCGCGCTTGCTGCTGCTCGACGAACCGACCACCGGGCTCGATCCGCAGGCACGCCATTTGATGTGGGAGCGGCTGCAGTTGCTGTTGCAGGAAGGCAAGTCAATCCTGCTGACGACGCATTTCATGGACGAGGCCGAGCGCTTGTGCACGCGCCTCTTGGTGCTGGACCACGGCAAGAAGATTGCCGAGGGCGCGCCGCGCGACCTGATCAGCCAGCATCTGGAGCCCGACGTGGTCGAGGTCTATGGCGCCGGCGCACTGGCGCTGGTGGATGGGCCGCTCAAGGCGCTGGCAGCGCGCGTCGAGGTCAGCGGTGAAACGGTCTTTTTCTACACGCGCGACGCCAAGCCCCTGCTGCAGGCGCTGGGTGCCTACCCGCAACTGCGCACCCTGCACCGACCGGCCAATCTGGAAGATTTGTTTTTGAAGCTGACGGGTCGCCAGATCAGGGAGGAGGCATGAGTAATTCACTGACACGATCAGACGACTACAGCGTCTGGCGCGCACCGCAACTCTCCTGGCGCTGGTGGCCGGTATTCCTGCGCAACCTGCTGGTCTGGCGCAAGCTCGCCATCCCGAGCCTGGTCGGCAACATTGCCGAGCCGCTGATGTGGCTGGTGGCCTTCGGCTACGGCATGGGCGCGCTGGTCGGGCAGGTCACGGTGGCCGGCACCAAGGTGCCCTATATCCTGTTTCTGGCCAGCGGCTCGATCTGCATGAGCGCCATGAACGCGGCCAGTTTCGAGGCGCTGTACTCGGCGTTTTCGCGCATGCACGTGCAAAAGACCTGGGACGGCATCATGAACGCGCCGGTCAATCTGGACGACGTCGTGCTGGCCGAAATGTTGTGGGCGGCGTTCAAGTCGCTGTTCACGGTGACGGCGATCCTGGGCGTCATGCTGGGCTTGGGCATCAGTTATTCACCCAAGCTACTGGTGGCCTGGCCGGTGCTGCTGGGAGTTGGCATCACCTTCAGCAGCCTGGCGCTGATCTTCAACGCGCTGGCCAAGGGCTATGACTTTTTCACCTACTACTTCACGCTGTTTCTCACGCCCATGATGTTTCTCAGTGGCATCTTCTTTCCGCTCGAACAGTTGCCGCCGATCGTGCGCAGCGTTTCGCAGTGGTTGCCGCTGACCAATGCCGTTGATCTGGTGCGCCCGCTGTTCATGGACCAGTGGCCCGATCAGGTGCTGCGCCCCGTGCTGGTACTGCTGGTCTACGCCGTGGTCGGCTTCTGGGTCGCGCTGGCCCTGACGCGCAAGCGTTTTCGGGGGTAGAAACCTGTCATGCCGGCCCCGAGGGTGTCATCCCCGACCCCGCAGTCGTCATTCCGGACCCCGCAGTCGTCATCCCGGACTTGATCCGGGATCCAGAGCCCGCGCACCATGGATTGCGGGGCGAGCCCGCAATGACAAACCAAGGCGGATCGCCCGTTTCAGGCGTTACTGCGTACGTTGTGATGCCTTGATCATGTCGGCGGCTTTCTCGGCAATCATGATCACCGGGGCGTTGGTGTTGCCGCTGACCAGGCGCGGCATGATGGAGGCATCCACCACGCGCAGGCCTTGCAGCCCGTGCACACGCAACTGCGCATCGACCACATCGTTGGCGCCGCTGCCCATGCGGCAGGTGCCAGCCGGGTGGTAAATGGTGTCGGCGTTATTGCGGATGAACTGTTCGATCTGCTCGTCGCTTTGCGCGGCGGCGCAGGCAGGCAACTCCTTGCCGCCCAGGCTGGCCAGTGCCGGTTGCGCCAGGATTTGGCGCATCAGCTTGAAGCCGCGAACCATGCGCTGCATGTCGTCGGGGTCGCTCAGGTAATTGGGGTCGATCAGAGGCGCGGCCAAAGGGTCGTTGCTGGCGAGCTTGACGCTGCCGCGACTGCGCGGGCGCAGCAGGCACAAATGGCTCGAATAGCCGTGGCCAAAAACCGTGGCGCGTCCGTGGTCGACCAGTTTGCCAATGACAAAGTGCAGTTGCAGATCGGCAATGGGCTCACTGGGCTGGCTCTTGATGAAGCCGCCCGCTTCGGCGAAGTTGGTGGTGAGCATGCCGGTGCGGAAATTGCGCCACTCGAAAATCCCCTTGACAGCGCGCGCCATGCCGACCAGGGACACGCCAAACAGGTCTTTGATGCTGGGTGCGTCCAGTACCTGCACGACGTCGACGTGGTCGTGCATATTGCGGCCGACGCCGGGCAGTTCGTGTACACCGGCAATGCCCATTGCCTGCAGTTCCTGCTGCGGCCCGACGCCCGAGAGCAGCAACAATTTGGGCGACTGCAAGGCGCCCGAACTGAGCAGCACCTCACGCGAGGCTTTGCGCTGCTTGAGTTGCCCGTCCTGAAAAAATTCAACACCGACGGCGCGCTTGCCCTCGAACAAAATACGTTTGACATGGGCACCGGTCAGCACCTGCAGATTGGGGCGCGCCAGGTTCGGCGTCAGGTAAGCCTTGGCGGCGCTGAAGCGCTCGCCGTTCTTGTGCGTGACCTGGAACATGCCCACACCTTCCTGAGCGGCGCCATTGAAGTCCGGGTTTGCGGGGAAACCGGCCTGCTCGCCAGCCTTGATGAACATCGCTCCGAAGCGGGTCGGGCTGCGCAAATCCATCACATTGAGCGGACCGCTGCTGCCATGGAAGGCGTTGGCGCCGCGTTCGTTGTGTTCGGCGCGCTTGAAGTAGGGCAGTACCTCGTCGTAAGACCAGCCCGCGTTGCCCTGGGCGGCCCAGTGGTCGTAGTCTTCGCGCTGGCCGCGGATATAGATCATGGCGTTGACGCAACTGGAACCGCCGATCACCTTGCCGCAGGGTTGGTAGCCGCGCCGACCATTGAGACCGGTTTGCGCTACGGTGGCAAATTTCCAGTTGGACTGCCCGAGCTTGGCCAGCACCGCCATGCCGGCCGGGCATTGGATCAGGGCACTGCTGTCGGAGCCACCAGCCTCAATCAGGGCCACTTTGATGTCGGGGTCCTCCGTCAGGCGTGCTGCCAAAACACAACCAGCCGAGCCGCCGCCAACGATGATGTAGTCAAACATGTGTATTCTCCCGAGCGAGAGGGCATCATCGGGCGCGCTGCGGGAGGCGTCCATTAGCGCAAACCCGAAGGAACTGCGGTTTTGCGCCTGATTGGTGCCCACCGCAGCGGCCCGCATCGGCACAATCGGGCATGATACGGATTCGATATAAAAATGAGGAGACCCATGAAGCTGGCATTGCTGTCAGACATTCACGCCAACATCCAGGCGTTTGAGGCTTGCCTGGCGCATGCCCGTGAGCGCGGTGCCCAGCAGTTTGCACTGCTTGGCGATCTGGTTGGCTATGGCGCTGATCCGGTGGCGGTGGTTGAGCGGGCGCAGGCGCTGGCGGCGCAGGGCGCGTTCGTGATCAAGGGCAACCACGATGAAATGGCGGTGCGCCCGCCAGCCGTGGTGCAAACCGTGGGCGACAGCACGGCAGCGTGGACGCATGCCCAACTTAGCGCTGAGCAGCGCAGTTTTCTCGATCAGTTGCCATTGACGCTGCAACTGCAGAGCATGTTGCTGCTGCACGCCAGCGCCGATGGTCCGGCGCTGTGGCGCTACGTCGATGACGAACGCGCCGCCAGTGCCAGCATGGACGCCGCATCCGCCATGCCCGAGGTGCGCTATGTCTTTGGTGGGCATGTGCACCAGCAGACCCTGTTTTACCGGGGTGCCGGCACCAGCCTGATGAAGTTCATACCGACAGCCGGTGTGGTGCTGCCGCTGCCCCGGCATCGGCACTGGCTGGCCACGGTCGGTTCGGTGGGCCAACCGCGCGACCGCAATCCGCAGGCGATGTACGCGCTGTTCGATACCGAAAAACTGCAGTTCACGTTTCATCGCGTGGCCTACGATCACCATGCCGCTGCTGTCGCCATCCGGCAGGCGGCTTTGCCGGCACAGTTTGCCGACCGGCTGGAACTGGGGCGATGAAACTGCTCGAACCCGGCGCTGAACTCGACGGCTTCACGATCGAGGAGTGCATCCATTCCGGTGGCATGGCCCACATTTACCACGTGCGCTACACCGAAGGCGTGCGCGATCCTGGTTTCCCTCTGGCCATGAAGGTGCCGCGCATGACGGCGGGTGACGGCGCAGAAAACATCGTCAGTTTCGAAGTCGAGTACCAGCTCATGCAGGTGCTCAGCGGCACGCACGTGCCGCGTTTTGTGGCGGCTGGCGATCTGGAAAACGTACCCTATCTGGTGATGGAGTACGTGCATGGGCGCACGCTGGAGCACTGGCTCGATGCGCCCGAGCGCCCGGGCGTGGATGAACTGGCGCAACTCGGTGCAGCGGTCGCGTTGGCCGTGCACAGCCTGCATCAGCAGAACACGGTGCACCTGGACCTCAAACCCGCCAACGTTCTGATCCGTGCGGACGGCAGTGCCGTGCTGCTTGACTTTGGCTTGTCCTGCAATGCGCTTTATCCCGATCTGCTGGCTGAGCAGTTGCGCAAGGCGGTCGGTTCGCCGGCCTGGATTGCGCCCGAGCAGGTGGTCGGCGTGCGGGGTGATCCGCGCAGCGACATTTTTGCGGTCGGCGTCATGCTCTATGAGCTTGCCACCGGCGAGTTGCCGTTTGGCGCGCCCAAGACCGATGGCGGGATGCGCCAACGCCTGTGGATGGATCCACCACCGCCGCGCAAGCTGCGACCCGATTTGCCAGAGTGGCTTCAGGAGGTGATCCTGCGCTGTCTGGAGCCTGAGGCCGCCAAGCGCTATCCGTCGGCCAAGCACCTGGCGTTTGATCTGCGCCATCCGCAGCAGGTGACGGTTACCGAGCGCGGCCGCAAGACCGTGGGTACCGGCTTTCGCACCCACTTCAAGCGCTGGATCAAGGCGGCCGGCATGCATTACCAGCCCAGCCCGCTGCCCTCGCACCAGATCGAAGAAGTGCCCATCGTCATGGTCGCGGTGCCGCACAAGGACGTCAGTGATGCCACCTTGTACTCGCTGCGCGAGGCGGTGGCGCGCTCGCTTGGCACGCGCCAGGGTGCCCGACTGGCCTGCGTCACGGTGATTTCCCCTGGCCAGACCAGCACCTCGAACGATGCCACCAGCGAGACCAGTGTTCAGCGCAAGTACATCGCCAACCTGCGCCAGTGGGCACAGCCGCTGGACCTGCCGGGGCAGCAGACTTCCTACCATGTACTGGAGTCGGGCGATGTGGCGCAGGCGCTCTTGAACTACGCCTTGGGCAACGAGGTCAGTGTTATCGTGATGGGCGCGGCAACGCACGGCCTGAAAACGCAGCGCTTTGTCGCCACGGTTCCGATCAAGGTGGCGATGGACGCGCCCTGCACGGTGATCCTGGTCAAGCAATCCCTGCCGTTTGAGTTGTTGACGCAGCAGGTGGGCAGCGCCAAGCGGGACTGGATCCGTGATCAGCATGTGCCGTTTTAATTTGGGGCCAAACGGTTACCATCGTATTCACTGTTAGTACTAGGAAAGTCGATGATGGTTGATTCAACTTTCGATCCAACGCACAATTCAACGTCTTCCGCTGCCGACAGCGGCGCTCCCGATGCCCTCGGCAAGTTCAACGGTCTTTACTGGCCCAGCCCGCCGTTTGCCATCTTCAGCGAAGCGATTCCCTGGAGCGAGCCGCAAGCCTGCGAGATTGAGGACTACAAAGGCGTCGTGCGCAGTTGCCGCCTGGCCATGCTGACGCCGACCGACAAGACCGTGATGATTTTTGTCCCGCGCCGCACCGCGCCGGGGCGGGTTCAGTTCTCACAGTTTCGCCGCCTGACGCTCAAAGAGCCGCTTTATCCGGAAGAGACGGTCAGCGACTCCGACTTTGCCGACGTCTTTGGCCATCGCCCCACGATTGACTACCACCTGCAACTGCGCGATGGCAGCGTTGTTTCGGACAAGACGGTGGGTTACGTTGAAACCGGTTTTGGCCTGTTTGTTTTTCACCCCTTTGATGGCGGTGGCGGTGTGTCGCGAACCTTTATTCCGCGCGAAGCCTACGAGCGGGTCACTTATGGCGAACTGATTGGGGACATGCTGGTGGCGCAACACGCCGTCACGCCACAGCAGGTGGAGCAGGCGGTTGATGAGCAGGAGAATCTGCGCAGCCGCAAGCTGGGGGACCAGCTCGTGGGCAGTGCGATTGTTTCAACTGAACAGTTGATGCTGGCGCTGGAGCAGCAGGACAAGATGCCGATGATTCGGGTCGGTGAAGCCCTGGTGCGGCTGGGCTACATCGACGAGGACCAGTTGAACCAGGCGCTGGAGCGGCAGAAGACCGAACGCTCGGTGTCGCTTGGGCAGTTGCTGGTCAATATGGGGTTTCTGACGCGGCGCGATCTCAACACGGCGCTGGCGCGCAAGATGGGCTACCCGGTGGTGGATGTGATGTTGTTCCCGGTGGAGGTCGAGGCGCTGCGGGTGGTGTCATTGGCGACGGCGCATCGGCTCGGTGTCCTGCCCTTGTTGCTGCGCGACAAGTTGCTGGTGGTTGCCACGGGCGACCCGACCCGGCGCGATATGCTCGAAGAACTCGAGTTCATGGTTTCCAAGCGCGTCGTTGCCACGCTCGGCGATGAAGTTCTGATCGAGCAGAATCTGACTCGCATCTACACGCAATTGGGTGTCGAGGTTGACAAGTCTGGCGAGTTATCGGCAGATGCAGCGCCGATGGATCTGGCATCGACCAGCGAGTTGCTGCAATCGATGGAACTTGAGCAGCAGGAAGAGGAAGCCCTGGCCATCGAGCGCCCGATCGAACAGTCCGATAACTCACTGGTGCGCTTGATTAACACCATGATCATCGAAGCGCACAGCCGAGGCGCCTCGGACATTCATGTCGAGACCCATCCCGGACGCGCCAAGACGCGCATTCGCTTTCGCAAGGACGGGGTTCTTTCAACTTATCTGGAACTGCCGCACACCTACCGTTCAGCGTTGACGGCGCGCCTGAAGATCATGGCCGATCTTGATATTTCGGAGCGGCGTAAACCGCAGGACGGCAAGATCGAGTTCGCCAAGTTCTCCAGCCGGCACCGGCTGGAGTTGCGTGTTGCGACGATACCCACCTACGGTGGTCTGGAAGATATCGTGCTGCGGCTGTTGTCATCGGCAAAGCCGATTGCGATGGACAAGATCGGCCTGACCTCCAGCAACCTGACGAATCTGCGCACTGCGGTTAGTCGCCCATACGGCATGGTGTTGTGCGTTGGCCCTACCGGCTCTGGCAAGACCACCACACTGCACTCGATTTTGGGCTTTCTGAATACGCCACAGCGCAAGATCTGGACCGCCGAAGATCCGATTGAAATCACCCAGCCGGATCTGCGCCAGGTGCAGGTCAACCGCAAGATTGACTGGACTTTTGCCAAGGCCCTGCGCTCGTTTCTGCGTGCCGACCCGGACATCATCATGGTCGGCGAAATCCGGGATCAGGAAACGGCCCAGATTGCCATCGAAGCATCTCTTACCGGGCATCTGGTGATGTCCACACTGCATACCAACAGCGCGCCCGAGACCGTCGTGCGGCTGATCGACATGGGTATGGACCCGTTCAACTTCGCCGACTCGCTGCTGGCGGTGCTGGCGCAGCGGCTGGTGCGCCGGCTTTGCATCGATTGTCGAGTTGGCACGGAGGCACCGGATGCAGTTATTGATGAATTGCTGGAGGATTTTCTGCATTCGTTTCCGGTCGAACTGCGACCGTCGCGCGATGCAGTGCACCAGGAATGGCTGAAAGACTTTGGACATGAGGGCAAGCTCACGCAATACAGCGCGCCGGGTTGCAGCCATTGCCAGGGTACCGGCCTGCGGGGACGCGTGGGCATCCATGAGTTGCTGATGGTGACGCCGGGTCTGCGCCATTTGATCCAGACCGGCGGGCGGACCGAGCAGTTGTTGTTCGAAGGCGTGAAGAACGGGCAGATGCGCACCCTGCGTCAGGATGGCATCCTCAAGGTGCTCGGCGGCCTGACCAGCATCGAAGAAGTGCGCGCCAATAGCAACATCTGAGGAACAGGGCTGACAGGCGCGACAATGGGCGCATGGTTCTGCATTCTTCTTTGGCACCGGCGCGGCACGCGTTCGAGTCGCTCACGCCTGATCTCGTTATGGACGCACTGGCCAGCGTCGGGCTGTTTGGCGATGGGCGTCAACTGGCCCTGAGTTCGTACGAGAACCGCGTCTACCAGTTGCATCTCGAAGAGGGTGCGGCGGTGGTCGCCAAGTTCTACCGGCCCGAGCGCTGGAGCGAGGCGCAGATTCTCGAAGAGCACACCTTCTCAGCCGAACTGATGGCAGCCGAGATTCCGGTGATCGGGCCGTTGGTATTGAACGGCAGCACGCTGCATCATTTCGGTGGTTTTGCCTTCAGTGTCAGCCCGAGCCGCGGCGGGCGTGCGCCCGAGCTCGACGACCCCGATGTACTGGAGTGGATCGGCCGTTTTCTGGCCCGCATTCACACGGTCGGCGCGGCCCAGCCTTTTGCGCATCGGCCGGCGCTGGACCTGCAAAGCTTCGGCATTGCTTCGCGTGACTGGCTGCTGGGTAACGATCAGGTTCCGCTGGATGTGCAATCAGCCTGGGGGCGGGCTTCGCAGCAGGCGCTCGACCTGATCGCACAACACCCCTGTCTGAGCGGGGCTTCAGATCGGCAGGACCCGGACGCGCAACCGATCCGGCTGCTTCGTCTGCATGGCGATTGCCACCCCGGCAATATTCTGTGGACGCCGCTGGAGGCACATGCCAGCATGGGGCCAGGCCCGCACTTTGTTGATCTCGATGATGCGCGTACCGGCCCGGCAGTGCAGGACCTTTGGATGCTGCTCAGTGGCGATCGGAGTCAGCGCACGCGCCAGCTCGGCGCGCTGGTCGATGGTTACGAGCAGTTCCGCAACTTTGACCGGCGCGAACTCGCGCTGATCGAGCCGCTGCGCACGCTGCGCCTGATCCACTACAGCGCCTGGCTGGCGCGGCGTTGGAGCGACCCCACGTTCCCGATCAACTTCCCCTGGTTCGGCTCCAGCGACTACTGGCAGGGCCAGGTGCAGATGCTCGAAGAACAGATGGAAGCGATGCAGGAAGAGCCGCTGGTGGTTTGACACACTCCAACCGTCTACGTCAACCCGTCCCTGCTTGTCATCCCCGATCACAGTTGTCATCCCGGAACACAGTTGTCATCCCGGACTTGATCCGGGATCCAGTGCTACGCGTAGCATGGATTGCGGATCAGGTCCGCAATGACAAAACAGAGTTCTTGGCCCGTCAGGCCGCTCCTACTTACCGTTGATCGCCAGCAGTTCAACTTCAAACAGCAGCGTGGCATTGGGCGGAATGACACCACCGGCACCGCGCTCACCATAGGCGATGGAGGCTGGGCAGGTTAGTTTGGCTTTGCCGCCGACCTTCATGCGCTGCACGCCTTCGGTCCAGCACGGGATCACGCCGTTCAAGGGGAACTCGATCGCCTCGTTGCGCTTGTACGAGCTGTCGAATTCCTTGCCATCGGGAAAGGTGCCGCGGTAGTGGACCTTGACCTTGTCGCTGGCCTTCGGGCTGGCGCCGGTGCCGTCTTTCAACGAGCGATAAACCAGACCACTGGCGGTGACGACAGCGCCCGCTTCCTTGGCCGCGGCTGCGGCGACTGCATCAGCGGCCCAGGAAGATGACAGGGAGATGGCCATGAGTGCGGCCACGGCAGCGGTGGCGCGGAAAATTGATTTCATCAGAAATACCTCGGATTAAATGAGCAGGGCATTGACACGTTTGACGTAGGCCGCCGGGTCGGCCGGCATACCGCCTTCGGCCAACAGCGCCTGGTCAAACAGGATGTGGGCCAGGTCGTTGAAGTGGACCGAGCCTTCGAGCTTTTTTACCAGCGGGTGTTCGGCGTTGACTTCAAGCACCGGCTTCACATCGGGCGCGGTCTGGCCGGCTTGTTTGAGCATGCGCGCGAGTTGCGTGCTCATGCCGTGGTCCTGCACCACCAGGCAGGCAGGTGAATCGACCAGGCGCGTTGTGACGCGCACGTCCTCGGCCTTGTCCTTGAGTGCTTCCTTGAGCTTGGCCAGCAGTGGTTTGAAAGTCTCGGCCGCCTCTTCTGCCGCTTTCTTCTCGCTCTCGTCCTGCAGCGTGCCCAGATCAACCGCGCCCTTGGCCACGCTTTGCAGTGGCGTGCCATCAAATTCGTGCAGGTAGTTCAGCGCCCACTCGTCAACGCGGTCGGTCATCAGCAGCACTTCGATGCCCTTCTTCTTGAATACTTCGAGCTGCGGGCTGTTTTTGGCGGCAGCCAGCGTGTCGGCGGTGATGTAGTAAATCGCTTCCTGACCTTCCTTCATGCGCGCCTTGTAGTCGGCAAAGCTCACGCTCACGCCGTCGGTGGTGCTCGACGCAAAGCGCAGCAGCCTGGCCAGACGCTCCTTGTTGCCGAAGTCCTCGCCCAGGCCTTCTTTGAGCACGGCGCCGAATTCAGCATAGAACTTGCTGTACTTGCCGAACTGGGCCTTGTCTTCCTCGCTCACCACATCGGTGACGCCTTCAACCGGCGCCGGTGCCTGGTCGTTCTTGGCCAGGTCTTCGAGCATGCCCAGCACGCGCTTGGTGCAGCCTTCGCGGATCGCCTTGACGTCGCGGCTTTCCTGCAGCAGCTCACGGCTCACGTTCAGCGGCAGGTCGCTGGAATCGACCACGCCCTTGACAAAGCGCAGATAGGTCGGCAGCAGCGCCTCGGCATCGTCCATGATGAAAACGCGCTTGACGTAGAGCTTGACGCCGGCGGATTTCTCGCGGTTCCACAGGTCAAACGGCGCCTTGCCCGGGATGTAGAGCAGTTGCGTGTATTCGGTGCTGCCTTCAACGCGGTTGTGCGTGTAGGCCAGCGGTGCCTCGCTGTCGTGGCTGAGCTGCTTGTAGAACTCGTTGTACTGCTCGGCGCTGATGTCCTTTTTGGCACGGGCCCAGATGGCGTTGGCCTTGTTCACGGTTTCCCATTCGCCGGTCTTGACCATGGCGCCGGGCTGGCGGCCGCCATTCTCGTCACCGGGGGTGATCAGCTCGCCGTCTTTCCACTCTTCTTTTTCCATCAGGATCGGCAGGCTGATGTGATCCGAGTACTTGGCGATGATGCCCTTGAGCTTCCAGGCGCTGGCGTAATTCAGAGCGTCGTCGCGCAGGTGCAGGATGACGCTGGTGCCGCGGGCGGCACGGTTGATGTTCTCGACGACGAAGTCACCGGCGCCAGCGCTGGTCCAGCGCACACCTTCTTCAGCCTTGAGCCCGGCACGGCGTGACTCGACCGATATCTTGTCAGCGACGATGAAGCCTGAATAAAAGCCTACGCCGAACTGGCCGATCAGTTGCCCCTGCTCGGACACATTGGCTTTCTGGTCGCCGGACAGCTTGGACATGAAGTCCTTGGTGCCGCTCTTGGCGATGGTGCCCAGGTGATCGATGGCTTCCTGCTGGCTCATGCCGATGCCGTTGTCGGAGATGGTCAGGGTCTTGGCGTCCTTGTCGAAAGAGACGCGCACCTCCAGGTTCGGCGCGTCTTCATACAGGGCGGCTGTGTCCAGTGCTTCAAAGCGCAGCTTGTCGCAGGCGTCGGAGGCGTTGGAGACCAGTTCGCGCAGGAAAATTTCCTTGTTGGAATAGAGCGAGTGGGTGACCAGGTGCAGGAGTTGGGCCACTTCGGCCTGAAAGGAGAGGGTTTGTTGGGTCATTTTGGCTATCTAACGGGTGAAATCGGAATTGGCAAGTCGCCCGCCAGGGGCGGCAAACCGACAATTATGGGCGAAGCCCCGGATTTCAAGGCAGTCCGGCGCATACCGGGCTGGTGATTGCGGCGCTAGGGTGCCGGCCGGCGTGGTTTGGGCCGCACGCCGGGGGTTACGCTGAGTTCGAGTTTCTGCTCCCGGCGCAGCAGGCCAAACGGGGTGGCGCTACCGGGCTTGAGCGCGGCTACTGCGCTGAGCAGTTCCGACACATTGCTGATCGGCTTGCCCGCCACGCGCACGATGACGTCGCCCGGACGGATGCCCGCCTGTGCGGCCGGGGCGTTTTGCATGACGCCGGTGATGATCACGCCGTTGTCGGTCTTGACACCAAAGGTTTCGGCAAGTTCTGGCGACAGATCGCTCGGTTCGACACCAATCCAGCCGCGCGTAACCTGGCCGTCCTTGAGCAGTCCCTCCATCACCAGTTTGGCGGTGGCCACCGGTATGGCAAAGCCGATGCCCATGCTGCCGCCGGAGCGCGAATAGATGGCGGTATTGATGCCCAGCAGATTGCCATTGGTATCGACCAGGGCGCCGCCGGAATTGCCGGGGTTGATGGCAGCGTCGGTCTGAATGAAGTTCTCGAAGGTGTTGATGCCAAGCTGGTTGCGCCCGAGCGCGCTGACGATGCCGCCAGTGACGGTCTGGCCAACGCCAAACGGGTTGCCAATGGCCAGTACCTGATCTCCAACCTGCAGCGAATCCGAACTGCCGAGCACAATGATCGGCAGCCGATCGAGTTCAATCTTGAGTACCGCCAGGTCGGAGTCCGGATCCGTGCCAATGATCGTGGCGCGCGCATGGCGGCTGTCGTTGAGGATGACCTCGATTTCATCGGCGCCCTCGACCACGTGGTTGTTGGTCAGGATGTAGCCACTCGCGCTCACGATGACGCCACTGCCCAGACCCACTTGCGGCTCGTTGCCCTGCTCGCCGAAAAAGAAATTGAACCAGGGGTCGTTGCTGCGTGGGTGTTTGCGGGCCGCCTTGCTGGTATTGATGCTGACGACTGCAGCCGATGCCTTTTGTGCCGCCAGCCTGAAACTGCCGGGTGGCACTGCCGTCGGGCTGCTGGCGGGCGCTTCCAGCAGGGCAATCGTGGCACTGCGCGCGCTCCTGTTTCCCAGCCACTCGGGCTTGAGTGTGCTGACCACAAAATAGGCGGCGAGCAAGACGGTGACCGCTTGCGAAAACAACATCCAGAAACGTTTCATGGGGAAGGAGTGCAGACCAGAAGCTGGTGTGCAAATTGTAGGCGCCGGCCTATGTCAGCGCGCGGCGTGGGCCCAAATTCGCCGACAATGGGCTACGGCGCGTCGTCGGCCGCCACCCTGAACCCGTTTCATCCCTGACATGATCGATAGAACCGAACTCCTGCAGGCTTTCGATACGCTGCTGCAACCCGAACGTTTTCGCGACTACGGCCCCAACGGCCTGCAGGTCGAAGGCCGCGCCAAGGTTGGCAAAATCGTATCCGGCGTGACGGCAAGCCGTGCCCTGATCGAGGCCGCCATCGCCGCGCAGGCCGATGCGATCTTTGTACACCATGGCCTGTTCTGGCGCGGCCAGGACGGCACCATCACCGGTTGGATGAAGCAGCGCCTGGCCTTGCTGCTGGCGCATGACATCAATCTCATTGCCTATCACCTGCCGTTGGACGCGCACCCGGAACTGGGCAACAACGCGCAGCTTGGACTCAAGCTGGGTCTGCAGGCGCAGTCGCGCTTTGGCGAGCAGGAACTGGGCTTTCTCGGTGAGCCGCAGACGGGTCTCGCATTTGCCACGGCGCAGGCGCTGTGTGTGCATGTGGCAGCTCGGCTCGGTCGCAGCGTCACCCTGGTCGAAGCCGCGCCGCGTGCCATCCGCAAAATAGCCTGGTGCAGTGGCGGCGCGCAGGGCTATTTCGAGGCTGCCATTGCGGCCGGGGCCGACGCCTTCATCACGGGTGAGATTTCCGAGCCGCAGGCGCATTACGCACGCGAGTGCGGCGTGGCCTTTCTCGCCTGTGGCCACCACGCCAGCGAGCGCTATGGCGCGCCGGCGGTTGCCGCACAGGTGGCGGCACAACTCGTGCCAGGCCGAGTTGTG